>Ga0126381_100000046_pt1 | contig 153689 bp, 143 predicted proteins | sample PanSoiMetPlot_28_FD_96465 | JGI IMG/M metagenome (GOLD analysis project Ga0126381, IMG submission 96465) | Tropical forest soil microbial communities from Panama - MetaG Plot_28 | ecosystem: Environmental > Terrestrial > Soil > Tropical forest > Bulk soil | place: Panama | collected 2016-02-17
CCGCCGGATCATGCAGGAGCTCGGCTACGGCCCTGACAGGCGGCTCGCCGTCAAGGTATCGACGCGGAATACGACCCCAGCGGTGAATGCGACGGTCGTCCTAGTCGATCAATTGAAAGAGATATCCGTCAACGGCGAGCTCGAACCGATCGACAACGCGCTGTGGTTTGCCAAGGTCATGCGTCACGACTACCTGGTCGCCCAGGGTGCGACGTTCAAAAGCATCGACGACCCCGATCAGACGTTCTATGAGACTTACGCCTGCGGCGCCGAAAACAACCCCGACGGATATTGCAATCCCGAGATCGACAGGCTGATCGACCAGCAATCGGCCGAATTCGACGAGCAAAAGCGCAAGCAGCTGGTGTGGGAGATCGAGCGAAGGCTGGCCGAAGATGGCGCCCGACCGGTCATTTATCACACGCGATCGGCGACCTGCCGGCAGCCTTATGTCAAGGGGTTCACGTCGTTGGTGAACAGCGTCTACAATGGCTGGCGCTTCGAAGACCTCTGGCTCGACAACTGAGCCTGATCTCCGAGATTGCTTCGTCGCTCTGCTCCTCGCAATGACGCCTACTTGGGATGTCATTGCGAGCGAAGCGAAGCAATCTCGCGGGTGTCACGAGGGAGGCAAACAAGAATGATCCGAACTTTGCCTATGCCTGCAGCGGCGGTGTTATTGGCAGCAATGGCCGCTGCTCCAGCTGCGGCGCAGAAGCAGGGCGGCATCCTGCGTGCGGGTCATTTCGACAGCCCGGCCAGCATGTCGATGCTCGAGGAGTCAACGCTCGCCGTCAACCGGCCCATGATGGGTGTGTTCAACAATCTGATGATGTTTGACCAGCAGGCGGCGCAGAACAGCCCGCAATCGATCGTGCCGGATCTGGCGACGGGGTGGAGCTGGAATGAAGAGGGCACCGAGCTGACAATGCCGCTGCGCCGCGGCGTCAAATGGCATGACGGCCGGCCGTTTACCGCCAAGGACGTCAAATGCACCTGGGATCTGCTGACCGGCAGGGGCAGCGACAAGCTGCGCATCGACCCGCGCAAATCCTGGTACGACAATCTCGAGGAGGTGACCGCCAATGGCGATTTCGAGGTCACCTTTCACCTCAAGCGGCCGCAACCCTCGTTTCTGACCTTGCTGGCATCGGGATGGTCACCGGTCTATCCCTGTCACGTGCCGGCGCGCGACATGCGCCAGCATCCGATCGGCACAGGCCCGTTCAAGTTCGTCGAGTTCAAGCCGAACGAGGTCATCCGTGTCGCGCGCAACCCGGATTACTGGAAGCCGGGGAGCCCCTATCTCGACGGCGTCGAATGGACGATCGTCAAGGATACCTCGACGCGGCTGTTGAGCTTCATTGCGGGCCAGGCCGACGTCTATTTCGGCGTCACGTTCCCGCAGCTGCAGGACGTCAAGCGGCAGGTGCCCGACGCGATCTGCGACAATTTCCTGGTGAACGGCAGCCGCAACCTGATCGTCAATCGCGGCGCGCCGCCCTTCGACAACCCCGAGCTCAGGCGCGCGATGTCGCTGACCCTGGACCGCCAAGCGTTCATCGATATTATGGGTCAAGGGCAGGGAGCGATCGGCGGCCCGATGGAGCCGCCGCCCGAGGGCTTGTGGGGCATGCCCTCCGAGATGCTGAAGACCCTGCCCGGCTATAGCCCCGATGTCGCGCAGCGGCGCACGCAAGCGCGGCAGATCGTGGAAACACTCGGCTACGGCCCCAACAAGCGGCTCGCCGTCAGCGTCGCGGCGCGCAACGTGGCTGCCTGGCGCGACCCGGCGTTGATCCTGATCGACCAATTGAAAGAGATCTATATCGACGGCGAGCTCGAGCCCGTCGACACGACGCAATGGTATCCGCGGCTGATGCGCAAGGATTTCAAAGTCGGGCTCAACGTCACCGAAAGCGAGGTCGACGATCCCGATGCGATCTTCTCCGAGAATTACAAATGCGGCGCGCTGCGCAATTACACTGGATATTGCAACAAATCAGTCGACGAGCTGATAGAGCGGCAATCGCAGGAAACCAATGCCGAGAAGCGGCGGCAGCTGGTCTGGCAAATCGAGAAGCGGCTGATCGAAGAGGACGCGCGCCCGGACATTCTATACGTGCGCGGCATCACCTGCCGGCGGCCCTATGTCAAGGGTCTGATCAGCATGGTCAACAGCATATATAACGGCGCTCGCTTCGAGGACGTTTGGCTCGACAAATAGTGGCGGCATCTGGCGTGAGCTGGCGCGGCAAATTCTCCTTAGTAAGAGTACTGAAAATATTCCAACGCGGAGGAAGCTGAGGCCACGCAGAGGACGCGAAGGCGTCGGAGGCGCGTCGAGTGCCTTCGCGTCCGGAGCCTGTCCTCGGTCCACGCATAGCGCGGACCCGTGGGCGCTTCCCCTCCGCACGCCCGCTAGGGCGGGCGCGTCTGGGGCAGGCTCTTTGCGTCCTCCGCGTTGAAGCGTTTTCTTCCGGCCGGCAGCGACACCAAATAGACGAAAGAGACGGAGAGGGATGCGATGGATGTGATCGACCTTAATTGCGACATGGGCGAGAGCTTTGGCGCCTGGACGATGGGCAGCGACGCCGAGATGCTGAAGATCGTCTCCTCAGCAAATGTCGCGTGTGGCTTCCATGGCGGCGACCCGCTCGTCATGTTCGAGACCGTGACCCGCGCCAAGGAGAACGGCGTCGGGATCGGCGCGCATCCGAGCTTTTACGACATCTGGGGGTTTGGCCGTCGCATGATCCAGGGCGAAAAGCCCGAGGACATCGAAAAGACGGTCGTCTACCAGATCGGCGCCCTTAAGGGCGTGGCGCGCGCCGTCGGGCATCGGGTCGGGCATGTCAAGGCGCATGGCACGCTCGCCAATCTCGCCGCTATCGACCGCACGACGGCGCTCGCGATCGGCCGCGCGATCGCGGCGGTCGATCCCGAACTGATCTATGTCGTGATGGCCGGCACCGAGCTCGAACGCGCGGCGCGCGAGCTCAACCTCAGAATGGCGCGCGAGATCTATGCCGACCGGGCTTATGACGACACCGGCAATCTGGTGTCACGCAAGCTCCCCGGCGCGGTTCTGCACGATCCCGAGGAGGCAGCCGACCGCGTACAGGCAATGGTGCGCGAGGGTGCGCTCATCAGCACCTCCGGCAAACGCATCCCGGTCGCAATCGACACGGTCTGCGTGCACGGCGACAACCCGGCGGCGGTCGTGATGGCGGGGCTCGTGCGGGAAAGGCTCGAACAGGCCGGGATCGCCGTGCGCCCGATGGCCGGGGGGATCAGCTAGGCGCCTCGGCCGCTCGCACGCACAGCAGCGCAAGCGACGCCAGCGCCGCGAGGCTGAGGCCGGCCGAGACCACCAAGGCCGCCGTCCCCATCGCATTCAGCAATAACCCGAAGAGCAGCGGCGCGGCCGCCGTCGTGATGCGCGCCGGCGCAACAATGATCCCAGTCCGCAGCCCGTAGCCGGCCGGGCCGAACAACGCCAGCGGCAAGGTTCCTCGCGAAATCGTCAGCAAGCCGTTGCCGCCGCCGTGCAGCAGCGCGAATACGGGCGCCGCCGGCGCGCCGAACAGGCCGAGCACCGCCGCGCCGACCGGGTGCATCAGCAGCGCAAGCCGCGTCGAGACCAGCGGGTGCAACCGCTTCAGCACGCCGAATTCGAAGAGCCGCGCCGCCACTTGCGCCGGCCCCATCAGTGACGCCGCGGCAATCGCCGCTGTCGCGGTCGCGCCGGACATTTCCAACAGCCGCGGCAGATGCGCCGCCATTGCGCCGGTCACAAAGCCGACCGCGCCAAACACGAAGGCGAGCACCGCCATCCCGTTTGCCGGAGTCTGGACCGCCTCCTGCGGGGCGGCGCTCGGCGAACGAGCCGCGGGCACCGGGATCAGAAAGCGGTTGATCGGCAGGCAGACGAGGATATTCAGCGCCGCCCAGCCGAGGCAGGCGCCGCGCCAGCCGAAGCTGTCGTTGAGCAAGGCCGAGAGCGGCCACCCGACGGTACTGGCGAAGCCCGCGATCAATGTGATCCCGGTTATCGGGCCTCGAGCTTCGCGGCCATAGAGGGCGGTCAATGTCGCGAAGGCCGAGTCATAGAGGCCGAGCGCCATGCCGATCCCCAGCACGACCCAGGCGCCGGCCAGCCCTCCCACTCCTTGCGCCAATGCGAGGCATGAGAGCCCAGCACCGAGCGCGAGGTTCGACAGCACGAGCACAACGCGGCCGCCATGCCGGTCGATCGCTTTGCCGATCGCCGGACCCAGCGCTGCCTGCAATAGCAGCGAGGCGGAGAAGAAGCCGAAGAACAGCGATTTCGGTACACCCAGTCCCGCCGCGATCGGGTCGGCGAGAACCGCGGGCAGGTAGTAGCTCGAAGCCCAGGCCAGCGTCTGCGTCGTGCCGATCGCCGCGACGGTTGCGACCGAGCGCGTGCGCAGCCGGATCAACGTTTCTTCGCGTCCTCCTCCTTTAGCACTTCCGCTGCGATGCGGAAGCTTTCAAGCGCCGCCGGAACGCCGCAATAGACCGTCGTCTGCAGCAGCACCTCCTGGATCTCCTCGCGCGAGACGCCGTTGTTGAGCGCGCCGCGGACATGCAGCCGCACCTCGTTCGGCCGGTTGAGCGCGGTCACCCCCGGACGGCCGCCCGCTAAGGCGGGCGTTCCGGGGGCCCAGCACCACTCCGTGACGAGCTTCTGAAACGGCTGCGTGAACGCGTCCGCATTGGCGATCGAGCGGCCGACATATTCGGCGCCGAGCACCTCGCGCCGCATCGCCAACCCTTTCTCATAAAGCGGGACATCGTCCGCCATCGCGCTCCTCCATGTCGAAGTCGGCACTATGCGGCTGCCCGGCAGCGATGGAAACCCCATCAGCGGCCCCCTTCCCCTCCCCCGCATGCCGGGGAGGATTAGGGTGGGGGTGCTTCCGTGCTACAGTGCACTCGCGGTCAAGGGAGTGGCGCGATGAAAGAATTTCGCCTGCTGTCGACAAGCGGCATTCTGGGTTACGGCTTCCCCGAGGCGTCACTCAATGCCGGGCTGGAGCGCCAGCCCGACGCGATCGGCGTTGATGGCGGCAGCGTCGATCCGGGACCGCATTACCTCGGCTCCGGCAAGCCGTTCTGCTCGACGATGGCGATCCGCCGCGACCTCCAGCTGATGCTGCGGGCGGCGCTCGCGCAGCGCATTCCGATGCTGATCGGCACCTGCGGCGGCGCCGGCGGCGAGCCGCATCTGCAGCTCGTCGTCTCGCTCGTGCGCGAGATCGCCCGCGAGGAAGGCCTCCGCTTTCCGATGGCAATCATTCATGCCGAGCAGAACAAGGCGGATGTCGCGCGGTGGGTCGGCGAAGGCCGTATCCGGCCGCTCGCGCACCGTCCGCCCCTAGATGCGGCGACGATCGAGCGGGCTGAGCGCATCGTGGGCATGATGGGGCCGGAGCCCTTCGTCAAGGCGCTCGACGACGGCGCGCAGATCGTGCTCGCCGGACGTAGCAGCGATCCCGCGCCGTGGGCCGCAGCGGCGATGCGGGAGCAATTGGCGGCAGCGCAGTCGTGGTACGCCGGCAAGATGCTCGAATGCGGCGCGACGGCTGCGGTCCCCAAGGGCCACGACTGCATCTTCGTAACCGTGCGCAACGATCATGTCGAATGCGAGCCGCTCAACCCGGAGCGGCGCTGCACGCCGCTCTCGGTCGCCAATCACAGCCTGCACGAGAATGCGAGCCCCGTCCACCACATTGAGCCGGGCGGCATGCTCGATACCGCGGATTGCCGCTTCGAGGCGGTCTCCGACCGGGCGGTCCGCGTCAGCGGCATGCGCTGGCAGCCGGCGGACACCTACACGGTGAAGCTCGAAGGCGTCGAGCGGGCCGGCTATCGCGCGATCACGATCTGCGGCACGCGCGATCCGCTGCTGATCGCCGGGCTCGACGACTTCCTTGCTTCGGTTCGCCGCAACGTCGAGCAGAAGGCGGCCGATTTCGGTGCGACCCCCGACCGATACCGGCTGGTCATCCGGAGCTACGGTCATGACGGCGTCATGGCCGAACGCGAGCCGCTGCGCGGCACCGCCGGCCACGAGATCGGCTTTGTCGTCGAGGCGATCGCCGACGAGCAGGAAATCGCGAACGCCGTCGTCGCAATTGCGCGCACCAATATGCTGCACACCGATTTTCCGGGACGCTTGTGCCGCGAAGGCAATATGGCGTTCCCGTTCTCGCCTTCGGACATCGAGTTCGGCGCGATGTATCGCTTCAGCATTTTTCACACGGTGGCGCCGGAGAACCCGCTGGCGATATTCCCGATCGAGCATGAGAGGGTGTGAGAGATGGCCCGCATTCGTGACATTGCGGCGGTCTGCAAGAGCAAGAACGCCGGCCCGTTCGAATTGACAATCGACGTCGTGTTCGACGACCCGGAAATATTCGGAAAAGTGAAGCGCAGCGGCGTGCTCGGCCCGGCGCTGTTCGCCCGCCTCTATGGCGTGCGCGCCGATGACGTCCTGTTCACCGTCTACGATGCGGCTCTCGCGTTCAAGGCGACGCTGCCGCGCCTCGTCCCGGCCGGCGACATCGGCGATACCGACGTTTACGGCGCGCAGCAGCACGCCCCGCTGCTCGATGTGGAAATTCCGCTGTGATTGTCATTGCGAGCGAAGCGAAGCAATCTTGGCCGTCAGAGCGCTCGTACGGTCGAGATTGCTGCGTTGCGCGGAGCGCTCCTCGCAATGACGCCGAGCCAATCGCAGGGAGCTCCAGCGATGAGTGAAATGCTTCTCCCGACTACTGTCGTCGGCAGTTATCCACAGCCGGATTGGCTGATCGACCGCGAGAAGCTCACGCATTTGCCGCCGGTGCGGGTGCGCGCACAGGAGCTTTGGCGGGTGCCGGAGCCCTGGCTCGAACAGGCGCAGGACGACGCGACGGTGCTGGCGATCCGCGACATGGAGAGAGCCGGCATCGACATCATTACCGATGGCGAGATCCGCCGCGAGAGCTATTCGAACCGCTTTGCGACGGCGCTCTCGGGCGTCGATCTCGACAATCCCGCGACCGCGCCGGGGCGGTCGGGCGGATCGATCACTGTTCCGCGCATCGTCGGCCCGATCCGACGGCTGCATGCGGTGGAGGTGCGCGACGTCGAGTTCCTGCGCCGCAACACCGATCGCATGATCAAGATCACGCTCCCCGGCCCGTTCACGATGTCGCGCCAGGCGCAGAACGAATATTACAAGGAGGAAGAAGAGCTGGTGATGGATTACGCCGCGGCGGTCAACGCCGAAGTCCGCGACTTGAAGGCGGCCGGAGCCGATGTCATCCAGCTTGACGAGCCCTGGGTGCAGGCGCGCCCCGAAGAGGCGCGGCGGCTGGCTCTGCCGGCGATCGACCGGGCGCTCGAAGGCATCCCCGGGCCGACCGCGCTGCATCTCTGCTTCGGCTACGCCTATGTCGCGCGCAACAAGCCGAGCGGTTACTCGTTTTTGCCCGAACTCACCGCCACGGCCGCGGAGCAGATCTCGATCGAGGCGGCACAGCCCAATCTCGATCTTACAACGCTCGACGCTCTCGACGGCAAGACAGTGATTTTCGGTGTTATCAGCATGGGCGATCCTGCGCCGGAGAGCCCCGAAACCGTCGCTCTCCGCATCCGCCGCGCGCTCGAGCACATCCCGCCGGAGCGCCTGATCCCGGCCCCGGATTGCGGCATGAAATACATCCCGCGCGAGACTGCCTTCGCGAAATTGCAGGCGCTGGCCAAAGGCGCCGCGATCGTGCGCCGCGAGTTGACCGGTTAGACCAAGAGCCCGTCATGTCATTGCGAGGACCCCCTGAGGGCGCCCTGCGGGCGTTCCGGGGGGGACGAAGCAATCTATTCGGGCGCAAGATTGCTTCGCTGCACTCGCAATGACAAATCTCGACCTAGGGCAGTACCTCAGCCGCTGTGGGGTGGCTCGCGCGCAGGCCAAGCAGCCGCGCGGGGTCGGTGCGGCCCCCAGCCGCGTTCGCTGGCGATCCGAAATCGCTAATGACATGGCGGGCCGCAGTGGTGCGCTCGGCATCGCCCACGCGATCATCGAAAATGGAGGCCGCGATAGAGCCATGTCTCGAGGCGGCGGCGCCACCCTCCGAGCGCGCTGGCGACGCGCCGGAATACCGCCTCGCAATCGGGCAGCGGGACGCTGCCGATCAGCTGCACCCGATCGGATTGTTGCGCCATGGGCGCCTCCCCCAGCCGGCTTCTCTAAACCCACTGTATAATGCGAGCTGGGGGAGGAAGAGCTCTGTAAACAAGCGGCCAGGCTAGACTGTCGCGGCCCTCGTTAGCAGACGCCCAGCCGGGCGAGTGGCGCGACCCTTCGCGGCGGACTTTCGAGAACGGGACCGAGCGACTTGCCGCGGCGCGGCTGCCGAACGCGCGACCTGCTCCGGTACAGCAACGTTCTGCGGCTGCAGAGGATAGCGTTGCATGGGCGGCAGGCAGTGCACCTCGATCGTGAAGCCGTCGGCGAAGGCGTGCAGGAACTTCTCGGGAACCCGTCCCATGCCGGCGGTCCAGCGGCGCGCGCCTTCCTCGTCGTCATGGAAGCCTTCGCTGAGCGCCGGGTGCGAGTGCGATATCTCGAGCCGCAGATGCTCATCACGCATGACGAGCCGCTGTACGCAGACGCCGAGGCATCGGCGATCCTTCGACAGCAAATTCATCTGCGCTGGAACGCCGCAGCGCGACGCGAGCCATACCTCATCCGCCGCCTTGCCGAGCCGGAAGCTGTAGCGCCTATCGGTGACCGATTGGGCTGCAACGATGGTGCCGTCGACGACCAAGTGCAGGTCGGGGTCGGCGGTCGTCGGGTGGCCGAGCGCCGCTGCCCGCTCGAATAGCCGGGCGCGGATCGCCGCGAGCTCCGCCGTCCCCGCCTCCACCCGTGGCAGGCAATAGCTGAACGAAGGCCGCGCGTCGTCAGGATAAAGTTCGGCGAATTCGTGGGCATTCTGAAAGCCCTGCCGGTTGTAGCATTCGACGTAGCTTTCTGCCGGCGCGCCCTCGGCGAAAATTACCTCGTGCCCTTCGAATTCGAGATGAAAATACTCGACCTGGTCGACCGCTTCCGCCTGCAGGATCGTCAGTCCGTTGAGAAGATGCTCGGCCTGGACCAGGACCCCGTCGAGAAGCAGCGCGTGCCCCGGTGACAGCCAGAGATCACGCACCGGAACGTCCGGCGCCAGTGCGCCGGCGCGCACGACGATCGGCAACACGTCATGCTTGCCGGCGATGAACCGTCCCGCGTAGCTGCGGCGACCGATCCATTTGATCGACTTTGCCTCACCCGAGATCGTCGTCACCAGGTCGCCGATTGTGAGGTCCTCGACCCTGAGCTCGCGGCGTGGCGTGCGGATCAAGGTCCCCCGACAATAGCAAGGCGGATCGTCGCCGTCGTCTACGCGCACGCTGACGTCGTCGCCCGACCCGTCATGTACGTGCAGGCTCACATCATCACCCTGCAGCTGCAAACTGACGTCGTCGCCCGACCCGTCGTGCAGGTGTAGGCTGACGCTATCGCCGGATCCGGCGTGCAGCTTCACACTGATGTCGTCGCCGGATTGGTCGTGCATCCGCACGCTGACGTCATCGCTCGATCCGTCATGCAGCTTCACGCTGATGTCGTCGCCCGCTTTGTCGCGCATGTGCACAGTGATGTCATCGCTCGATCCGTCATGCACCTGCACATTGATTTTGTCCCCCGATCCGTCGTTGAGCTGCACACCGAGGTCGTCACCGCTGCTCATCTGCAGACTGAGGTTGTCGCCCGATCCGTCGTGCACCTGCACATTCACGGATGCACTCCCGCCGTGCACGGCACCCTGCCCTTGATGTTTGCTCGATGTCATCGAATGACCCCTAAAATTCTTGCCTAGCCAGTGCGTATCATGAATTCGCAGCCAAGATCCCCGCGCTTAGCGGAAGTACCGTGGCGGTCGCCATGACGTGGTCGGCTGGACCGCATTTTCGCTGGCGAAGGTGATCGCATAGCCACGCGCCTGGTTCAGAAGGGGCGGCTAGACAGCCGCGACCTTCGCCTGCAGGCGCGAGTTTTCGCGGCGGGTGCGACCCTTCGCATGCGTTTCGGCCGAGGCGGCGGCCCGCCGCGCACGGGAGAGTGCCGATTGCGTCGGCGAGGCTGCCGTGTGGACGAACTGCTCCGGAATAGCCACGATCTGCGGCTGGAGGGGATAACGCTCCAAGGGAGGCAGGCAGTGCACCTCGATGGTCAGGCGGCCGGCAAAGGCGCGCAGGAAGTGCTCGGGAACCCGTCCCATACCGGTGGTCCAGCGCCGCACGCCCTCCTCGTCCTGGTGAAAGCCTTCACTGAGCGCAGGGTGGGAGTGCGATATCTCGAGCCGCTGGTGGTCATCGCGCAAGACGAGCTGCTTCACGCAGACGCCGAGGGTTCGCCGATCCCGAGACAGCAGACCCATTTCGGCCGGAATGCCGCACCGCGAGGCGAGCCAGACCTCATCCGGCACCGCATCGAGCCGGAAGGCGTGGCAGCCATTCGCAACCGACTGCGCCGCGACGGTGGTCCCATCGACCACCAGATGAAGGCCGGGGTCGGCAGTCGTCGCGTGGCCAAGCGCCGCCGCCCGCGCGAACAGCCGGGCGCGGATCGGCGCGAGTTCCGCCATCCCCGCCTCCAGCCGCGGCAGGCAATAGCTGAACGAAGCCCGCGTGTCGTTCGGGTAAAGCGCAGCGAACTCACGAGCGTTGTTAAAGCGGTGCCGGTTGTCACACTCGACATAGCTTTCCGCCGCGGCGGCCTCGGCTAGGATCACCTCGTGCGCCTCGAACTCGAGATGAAAATATTCGACCTGGTCGACCGCCTTTGCCTGCAGGATCGTCAGTCCGTTGATGAGGTGCTCGGACGCGACCATGACGCCGTCGATAAGCAGCGCATGCCCCGGCGACAGCCACAGATCGCGCACGGGGATCTCCGGCGCCAACGCTCCGGCACGCACCACGATCGGCAGCACTGCGGGGTTGCCGGCGATGAATTCTCCGGCATAGCCGCGCCGGCCGATCCATTTGATCGGCTTTGCCTCACCCGCGATCGTCGTCACCAAGTCGCCGATCGCGAGCTCCTCGACCTTGACGTCGCCGCACGGCGTCCGGATCAGCGTCCCGCGACAATAGCAAGGCGGCTCGTTCCCGTTCCCGTTGCCTTGGTCATTGCCCGAGCCGCCGTTCCCCTGGTCATTCCCAGAGCCGCCGCCTTGGTCGTTGCCTGACCCGCCGTTCCCCTGGTCGTTCGCGGAGCTGGCGACGTCGTCGTTACCCTGCCCCTGGTTGTTGGGCGATGCCATTGACGTTACCCCTGTAACCGAGTTCTTCCGTGCTCAGTGGAAGAAGGTGTGGTCGATATTCGTGATCCCGACGAGGGTCATTGTAGAGCCGTCGGGCAGGTGGATCGTCGTGCTGCCGCCGTTGACGGTGGCGGTCGCTACGACTTGGTCGACGGTTGATGCATTTTCGCCGGCAAAGGTGATCGCATCGCCATGCGCCTGGTTGAAGCCGACGACGGTATCCTGACCCGTGAACCCGCTGTCCTGGATGAGAGTGCCGCCGCTGCCGGCGAAGATCAGGTTGGAGCCGGCTCCGCCATCGATCGTATCGGCGCCGCTGCCGCCGAACGCCACGTTGTGCCCGCCGCCGAGATAGATCAGATCCTGGCCGGCGCCGCCGTGGATCACTGACCCTGCATCGCCGCCAAAGATCGTATCGGAACCGGTGCCGGCGAGGATCGTGTCGCGGCCGTCGCCGCCAAAGATCAGATCGGGACCGGCGCCGCCCGTGATCAAATCGCCGCCATGACCGGCAAAGATCGTATCGGAACCGGTGCCGCCCGTGATCGTGTCTTTTCCGGCGCCGCCGACGATCAGATCGGGCCCGTTGCCGCCAGTGATGACATCCGAGCCGCCACCACCGTAGATCGTGTCCGCGCCGGCACCCCCTTGGATGGTGTCGGACCCATTGCCGGCGTAGATCACATCCGGCCCGCTGCCGCCGACGATGACATTGGCGTTGTTGCCGCCGTAGATCGTGTCCGCGCCTGCGCCGCCGAGGATGAGATTATTGCCGGAACCGCCAAAGATCGTATCGGAACCGGAGCCGCCCTGGACCGTCATGGGGCCGCTGCCACCGTTAATGAGATCGGGGCCTGTCCCCCCGACGATCAGGGTGGGACCATTGCTGCCATAGATCGTATCGCTGCCCGCACCGCCAATGACGGTCGACGGTTGCTGCCACCAGTAGTTGTTCTCCTGTAAGGCCCAGTCGCCATATGCCATGTTGATGGTCTGACCGTTGTCAGACAGCACCGCCATCCCTTGATACCCTGGCGCCAGCCCCGCCGAAGGGACGACGCCGCCAGTGACGACCTCGAGGTTGAATTCGCCGGTGACGGGCGGCGGAAGATTTTGCCCATCCGGCGACGTCACGACGTTGACTTGCTGGCCCCCCTGGGCAAAGACGTACTGTCCGCCTGGAATTGATGCCATATATTTAATTCCCCTAAAAGGTGTCTATATGCCTGATCTTACGACCAGCAGTGAACTCGATAGAGAAGAAAACACGTTCAGGGCGTCTAGTCGATACTTTTCAGTTCCAATTTGAGTCGGTTGCACTTCGATATTTCGAAAGTACTCAGCGCGAATTGGAGATGAATTTTTCGGACTGCTCGACGTGTATTGAAGAAGAATCTGTATCTAATTTTGCCGACAGAGCGCCGAAGTCCTCACCCTAACCCTCCCCCGCTTGCGGGGGAGGGAACGGGAGGGGGTCACTCCGTCTGCTGCAGCTCCTCAATTGCGGCTTTGAGAAAGCGAGCGGCCTCGCCGCCGGTAGCGGCGCGGTGATCGAAGGTCAATGATAAGGGGAGGATGCGATGCGCAACGAGCGTGCCGTCCGCGACGACCGCCCGCCGCGCGATGCGCCCGGCGCCGAGGATTGCGACTTGCGGCGGCACGATGACGAGCGCGGCAAAGCGCCCGGCGAACATGCCGAAATTTGACAGAGTAATGCTCTGGCCGCGCAGTTCGGCGAGCGGCACGGTGCGGGCGCGGAGGTCTTTTTTCATTGCCTCGATCCCGCGCCGTAGATCAGCAGCGTCACGTGCGGCAACATTGCGCAGTACCGGGACGAAAAGCCCGTCCTCGGTATCGACCGCCAGACCAAGATCGATCTGCTTCAACAAACGCCGCTCCATCGCGCGGCCGTCGTACCACGCATTGAGCCCGGGCGAGGCGGCGACGCCCGCAACGACCGCGCGCACCAGGCGGATCGTGATGTCGGAGCCCGCCGGCCAAGCCTCGATATCAGCCTCGTCGGAAACCGTCGCCGGTACAATTTCGGCGTGCGAGCGGGCCATGTTGCTCGCCATCGCCCGCCGGACGCCGCTGAGCAGTTCGGGCGGTTCGGCCTGGGTTTGCGCTCGCGCGGCGCGCTCGACATCGGCGCTGGTCACTGCACCCCCCGGCCCGCTCGCCGTGACGCTCGCCAGATCCACTCCGAGCCGCTGCGCCAGGGCTCGCACAGCCGGCGCCGCTCGGACGCCGGCGGGCGGCGGCGGCGCGGGTCGGATCGGCGGAGGTGATGGGGCGGTGAGCTCGCCGACGATCGTGCCGCTATCAGCACGGGGTCCTTCCTCGAACTCCACGAGCGCGCCGCCGACTTTGATCCTGTCGCCGGGCATGGCGCATAGCCGGGCGATCTTGCCATCGCGGGGCGAGGGCACCTCAACGACCGCCTTCTCGGTTTCGACTGAAACCAGCGGCTGGTCGGCGACGACATGGTCGCCCTCGCCGACATGCCAGGCGACGAGCTCAGCCTCCTGCAGCCCCTCACCGAGATCCGGAAGTACAAAGACGCTCATGGCCTTGCTCTTCAAAGGTTCACCACGGAGGCACGGAGATGGCAGAGGAATGGAGATGTCATTGCGAGTGCAGCGAAGCAATCTGGCCGGGGATTGCTTCGTCGATTCACTCCTCGCAATGACGCCTGCTGGGTTCTCCGGGTTCTCTGTGCCTCTGTGGCGCAGTCATTGATAGGCCAGCACGCGCTGGGCGGCGGCTAGGATGCGGGCTTCGCTCGGCAGATATTGCGGTTCGAGTCGGGGCAGCGGCATCACCGTGTCCCAGCCGGCGACGCGCTCGATCGGCGCGAGCAGCGAGACGAGGCCGCGCTCGGCGATGCGGGCGGCGATCTCGGCGCCGACCCCGCCGGTCAGCGGCGCCTCGTGCACGATCACGCAACGGCCGGTCTTTGCCACCGAGGCGAGCAGCCCGTCGGTATCGAGCGGTTTCAACGTCGCGACATCGACGACCTCGACGCTGATGCCGTCGGCCTCCAACTTATCGGCGGCCGCGAGCGTCTCCTTCGTCATTGCGCCCCAGGTCACGAACGTGATGTCAGTGCCTTCGCGCAGCACGAAGCACCGGTCGAGCGGCAATGTCGCACCGTCGTCTTCGACCTCTTCGCGCGCCGCGCGGTAGAGCCGGGTCGGCTCGAGAAAAACCACGGGATCTGGGTCGCGGATTGCCGCCAGCAGCAGGCCATAAGCGCGCGCCGGCGAGGACGGGATGACGACCCGGAGGCCGGGGATGTGGACGAACATGGCTTCCGGGCTCTCGGAATGGTGCTCGACAGCGCGAATGCCGGCGCCGTATGGCGAGCGCACGACCATCGGGCAGGTGAGCCGGCCGCGCGTGCGGGTGCGCAGCCGCGAAGCATGATTCACCAGCTGGTCGATCGTCGGATAGATGAAGCCGGTGAACTGGATCTCTGAGACGGGCCGGAAACCCTGCGCGGCGAGCCCGACCGACAGGCCCGCGATGACGTTTTCGGCGAGCGGCGTGTCGAATACGCGCTCGGGTCCGAAGCGTTCAAGGAGCCCCTCGGTCGCACGGAACACGCCGCCTTCCGCGCCGACATCCTCGCCGACAACGAGGACCGAGTTGTCCTCGGCCATCGCGCGGGCGAGCGCGAGGTTGATGGCCCGAACGAGCGTAATTTCCGGCATCGCCGCCTCACTGCCTCGCCAAATCGAGCGCCGCCTGACGCTGCTCGGCAAGGTCCTTCGGCAGCGTTTCATAGGTGAAGTCGAACATCGCGTCGGGACGCTGCGGCGGGGTCGCGAGGTAAGCCTCGGCCGCCCGATCGATCGTCAGCGCGACCTGGGCCAGCAACTGCTCCTCGTCCGCCTTGCCCCACATGCCGGCGGCGACGAGAAAGTTGCGCAGCCGGACAATCGGCTCTTCCGCCCAGCGGGCGCTGACTTCGGAGCCGTTGCGATAGCGGCTCGCATCGTCGGCTGTCGTGTGGTCGCCCAAGCGATAAGTGAGCGCCTCGATCAGATGCGGCCCGCCCCCTGCCCGCGCTTTGGCAAGAGCGCGCTCCATCGCCTCGCGCACGGCGATGACATCATTGCCGTCGACCTGCTCGCCTTCGATGCCGGCGGCGATCGCCTTCTGCGCCAACGTTTCGGCCGCGCTCTGCTGGGCCAGCGGCAGCGAGATTGCCCAGCGGTTGTTGTTGATCACGAACACCACCGGCAGATGCCAGACCCCCGCGATATTGAGAGCCTCGGCGACATCGCCCTTCGAGGTCGCGCCGTCGCCGAAGAGGCAGACGGCGACCCGCTTCTCGCGCCGCAGCTTGAACGCCATCGCGACGCCGACCGCGTGCGGCGCGTGCGTCCCGACCGGCACACACACCGGGAAATCCTCGCGCGCTTCGGCAAAGTCGCTGCCGCGCTCGTCGCCGCCCCAGAACAGGAACAGCTCGACTGGGCTGACGCCGCGCCAAAGTTGTGCGCCGTGCTCGCGAAAGCTCGGCAGCAATACGTCCTCGGCGCGCGTCGCGCTGGCGATGCCGACGGGCACCCCCTCCTGCCCCAGTGCCGAAGCAAAGGTGCCGAGCCGTCCGGTGCGCTGCAACGACACCGCCTTTGCATCGAAACGCCGGGCCAGCACCATCGCGCGGTAGAGCGCGACGAGCTGCGCCCGGTCGCGGGCGAACTCAGGCAACGGGCGCAGCGCATTGCCCTTGGGATCGAGAAAGCGGCTGTAGCGGATCTCGAACCGCGCGACGGCGGTGGGCATCGTCGCTCGCCGCGCCTCGATAATCGCGGGGAGTTCTTCGGTTGTCTCGGAAGGCGGCATTCTTCACCTAGTGGTATATCGCGGCTGTTACAGACGGCGCATTCCGATATGTGGTAACGCTCGCCGAGCGGTGATAGCTCCCCGCCTATTGCGATCCCGTTACCCTGCGGCAGGGGGTCGAACATGCCGGCCAAAGAATACGCCTACATCATCGTCGGCGCCGGATCGGCGGGCTGTACGCTGGCCAATCGCCTGAGCGAGGACACAGGCTCAAGGGTGCTCTTGCTCGAAGCGGGCGGCTGGGACCGCGATCCGTGGATCCACATCCCGCTCGCGTGGGGCCGCATGCTGCAGCGGCGGCAGCACGATTGGCTGTATTTCGCCGAGCCTGAGGCGACGATGGGCGGGCGGCGGGTTGAATGCGCGCGCGGCAAGGTCATCGGCGGCTCGTCCTCGATCAACGCGATGGCCTATGTCCGCGGCCATCGCGGCGATTACGACCGCTGGGCGGCGATGGACCGCTGACGACCCGGCTGTCGCGCTACCGGGATTCGCTCGTCGAGGCTTATCTGGCGGCCGGCGAGGGGGCCGGCCACCCAGTGACCGAGGATTACAACGGCGCGCAGCAGGAGGGTTTCGGCCGTTCGCAGCAGACGATCAGGGGCGGCCGCCGCTGCAGCGCGGCCGTGGCGTACCTCCGCCCGGCGATGACACGCCGCAATCTCGCGGTCGAGGCGAACGCGTTGGCGGCCAAGGTCCTGTTCGACGGCCATCGCGCCGTCGGGATCGAGTATCTGAAGGGCAAAGAGCGCCGTGTAGCGCGAGCCGAGCGCGAGGTGATCCTGGCCGGGGGCGTGATCAACTCGCCGCAGCTCCTGATGCTGTCCGGGATCGGCGACCCCGAGGCGCTACGCGCGCACAAAATTCCGATCGTCGCACCGCTGCCGGGCGTCGGCCGTAACCTGCAGGACCACGTCTCCGTCACGGTGGCTTACGGCCGCAAGGAGCCGGGACCACTGCACGCCAGGATGCGCGCCGACCGGATCGCGCTGGAGCTCGGCCGGGCCTATCTGCGCGGCGACGGGATCGCAGCCGATTGGCCAGGCGGCGTGATGGCGTTTCTGAAAAGCAGCCAGGAGTTGGACCTCCCAGACATCCAGCTGCTGTTCAACGCGGCGCCGATGACGGCACACGCCTATTTCCCACTCTTAGTGCCGCCCTACGCTGACAGTTTTGGGTGCCGGGCGGTGCTGCTGCATCCGGAAAGCCGCGGCCGCATCGAACTCGCCTCACCCGACCCGCAGGTCCCGGTCCGGATCCGCCAGAATTTTCTCGCCACAGAAAAGGACTGGGCGACCCTGCGCGCCGGTGTGCGGCTCATCCGCGAGATCGGCCGGCAGGCGCCGCTCGCCGCGTTTGCAACCGGCGAGATCACGCCCGGCCCCGACTGCCGGTCCGATGCCGATATCGACGCGCATATTCGCGCGACCGCGATCACCGTCCACCACCCGCTCGGCACCTGCAAGATGGCCCGCCCGAGCGATCCGACGGCGGTCGCCGATCCCGAGTTAAAGGTGCTCGGGATTGATGGGCTGCGCGTCGTCGACGCCTCGGTGTTGCCCGATCTCGTCGGTGGCAACATCAACGCCCCGGTCATCATGATCGCCGAGAAAGCCGCCGATCTGATCCGCGGCCGCCCGCCGCTCGCGCCGGTGAATGTATAGCCGCGCCAGATGGAGTAGGGTGGAAAAACCCCGGACCGCTGCCCGCTAGGACCGGCATTCCCCCGTTTTGCTAGTCCACGGCATGGCGGAATACGCTCCGCTGTTCCGCCGTACGGTTGCTAGGGCTGTGTTGTTTCTGTTGGTCGGAGCGGTTGAGTAGTGGTCGGTTGCAGCACATCGCCATAACCTCACCAGCTGAGTATCTAGGTCGCGCGCGTGTATTCGCTATTTACATTAGCTACGATAGAATGGTCATCGCCTACCCCTACAGGCAGGACGAAGCTAAAGACGTGTGGTTCTGCCCCCCAAATGTCAGTGTATCGAAACCTTCCGTAAGCGACCGGGTTAGGGCCAGGAGGTATAGGCCGGCTGGTGACCGGAATAGTATGGCCGCCGGGGGATATCTGCGCTATCCATGCGACCCACGGGAAGTTCGCCTCAAGGTAAGCTGGAGCCGGAGGTAAACATCGGCGAGGGCACAAAACGAGCGCATATTGGCAAACGATACCCGGCGTCTTGCCATAATTCTGAACTGTCAGGACGAATTGCGATGGGTCATTCCTACTAGGCGCCCCTCCTCCAGAAATATATGCGTGTTCAATCTGGCGTTGATGCCTCAGCTGCGCCTTATTGGCTTGCCAGATTGTTTTGGTAAACCACGCTATGAAGCCGGTGCCGATCGCGGTTATGACTGCGGAAATGGCCTCAAGCCACATGAATGTCGCCCGAGAAATGCTCTAGCGCTCCCGGTCATTATACACCGCATAGCGGAAGCTTGGCTGAGCTGTTGGTGGCACCCGAGCACCACTGCCGCCCCGGCCGCGACTGCGCCCGCGCGAGCTTGGTTAAGTCATCCTCTTAGGCGGGTTTGGAATCGCGGGGCGTCCACCATTCGGGATCGGGCCGTAGAGGCGGGTGATGATTTCCATCAGGTGGCCGTCGGGGTCGGCGAAATAGAGACCACGGCCACCCATAAAGATGGTTGATCTCACCGCGCCCCGCTCGCGCTAGTGAAAGTTTGGGACGCTTTCTGAAGAATCAGCCGTAGTTGAACCGTCGAAGGACAGTATCATCCGCTGGGGTGCAGGGCCAGTCATCCTTTGCACCCCTTCCGTTCTATCGAAGCGGAGCTAGAATGCAGCGATGACTGAGCAACGTAAGCTAATGGGTTATGGCGCTGCGTGAAGATCTGCATCGCCAGCGCGACGCAATTTTAGCCATCGCTGGGCGGCATGGCGCGTCGAATCTATACCTATTCGGCTCTGCAGCACGCGGTGAGGAACGGTCCGACAGCGATGTCGACCTTCTTGTTGACATAGCGGAGGATCGTGGCTTCAGCGATTATCTGGAGCTCGTCGAGGAATTGGAGCGCTTGCTCGCGCGCCGCGTCGATATTGTGACGCGGCGCGGCCTCAGCCCTCATTTCCGTCCGTATGTCGAGTCCGAGGCACGGCCCTTGTGAAGTCCGATCTGCCTTACCTCGGACATATCGCCGACAGCATCGCGGCGAGCGAGGCGTATGTGATCGACGGACGCGACGCGTTCATGAGGAACCGGCTAATTCAAGACGCCGTGATCCACAATTTTGAGATCATCGGCGAGGCGGCGAGCCGTCTTTCCTCCACGGTACGCGATCAGCCGGGGCTTCAGTGGCACAAGATCATCGCTTTTCGGCACCGACTAATCCACGGCTATTGGAGCGTCGACCTGATTTTGGTCTGGGACGTGATTGCGAACGAGTTGCCTGGGCTTAAGGCCGAGGTCAATCGCCTCTTGACAGAAGTCTCCGGTCCTGACCAGTCGCGCCCTTTGTAAAACCGTGGAGGGATGAGCGTCGAGTATCGCGCAGCCATTCCCATCGTGTCGCACCACGCCCATTCAACGCGCGGGCGTCGGGACCCGGTTTGCGACGTAGCCGGCAAAATAGGCTGCCTCCCTTTTCCTGCAGGAGTGGCAACGCCCGGCTTGACGAACCTATCCGCGCGACCGCGATCACCGCTCACCACCCGCTCGGCACGTGCAAGATGGGGCGGGCGAGCGATCCGACGGCGATCGTCGATCCCGAGCTCAAGGTACTGGGGATCGACGGGCTGTGCGTCGCCGATGCCTCGGTGATGCCCGATCTCGTCGGCGGCAACATCAACGCGCCAGTCATCATGATTGCCGAGAAAGCCGGGGACTTGATCCGCAGCCGCACTCCGCTCGCGCCGATGAATGTTTAGCCGGTGAATGTTTAGACGTGAATGTTCCTGATGTTGGCCATGCCGGGGCGTGCGCCTCGCCCGCGGGACCGTGCGTTGTCGGGACTAAGTGGCGGTCCACCGTTCGGGGGTCGGGCCGTAGGGGCGGGTGATAATTTCCATCAGATGGCCGTCGGGGTCGTCGAAATAGAAGCCGCGGCCGCCGTAGAGGTGGTTGATCTGGCCGCGCCCGTCGCGGTTGAAATCGGCGTAGAATGCGACGCCGGCCTCTTTGATGCGCGACAGCGCCGTGTCGAATTCCTGCTCAGTAACGAGAAAGGCGTAGTGCTTTCTTTGGAACTCTGTGGCATCCGCAAAGTCCAGCGTCACGCCGTTGCTCGTGCGCACCGGCGCGAAATGCCCCCATTCCGGCCCTGCCTCCAATCCGAGAATATCGGCCAGGAATTTGGCGGACCGCCATTTATCCGTGGCAGAGATGATCGTGTGGTTGAGCTCGACAGCCATCTCATCCTCCCTCCGACTTCCTTTAGATGATTGCACCTCGCGCGTCAGGCAAGCAACCGAGCCTTGCGACATCGCTTTCATCGCGGAAAGGCCCTCGGTTATGCTTGGGTCAAGATCCCTCTGCTAGCGGCGCCTCACCCGTAATGGCGACACGACAATGCCAAGCGAAATTGCCGAGTGGCTGCGCGGTCTCGGGTTGCCGCAGTACTCGAAGGCCTTCGCCGAAAACGCAGTCGACTGGGCGGTGTTGCCCAAGCTGACTGGCGACGATCTCAGGGAGCTCGGTGTCACCCCGGTCGGCCACCGCCGCAAGTTGCTGACTGCGATCGCCGCGCTGGCCGAGGTTGCTCCCGTCAGCGCCAATCCGCCGCAGTTCGTCGCAACAGCCGCAGCGCCGCGCGTGGAAGCGGCCGAGCGCCGCCAGCTGACGGTAATGTTCTGCGACTTGGTTGGCTCGACCGAGCTCTCCGCACGGTTCGACCCGGAGGATCTGCGCAACGTTATTTCCGCCTATCATCGCGCCGTCGCCGACGTCGTCGCCGGGTTCGATGGCTTTGTCGCGAAATATATGGGCGACGGCGTGCTCATTTATTTCGGATATCCGAGTGCGCATGAGGATGATGCCGAGCGGGCGATCCGAGCGGGGTTGGGCATCATCGATGCTGTCGATCGCCTCGACGTCGATACGGTTAGGCTGCAAGCCCGCGTCGGGATCGCCACCGGGCTGGTGGTCGTCGGCGATCTGATAGGCGAGGGTTCGGCGCAGGAACAATCGGTCGTCGGCGAGGCGCCCAACCTGGCAGCGCGTCTGCAAGCGATCGCTGTGCCGGCTGCTGTTGTCATCGCCGCGGGCACCCGTGCGCTGGTGGGCAATCTCTTCGAGTACCGCGACCTCGGGCCGCTTGAATTGAGGGGCATCGCCGAACCGGTGCAGGCTTGGCAGGTGCTGCGTCCGAGCGCCGTCGCGAGCCGCTTCGAGGCCTTGCGCGGATCGGCGCTGAACCCGCTCGTTGGCCGCGACGAGGAGCTCGGCCTGCTGCTGCGCCGCTGGGAACGCGCTAGAGCAGGAAATGGTCAAGTCTTATTGGTCTCGGGCGAACCCGGTCTCGGCAAGTCGCGCATCGCCGCGGCATTAGAAGAGCGGCTTCATGACAGCCCGCATTTCCGCCAGCGTTTCTTCTGCTCTCCCTATCGCCAGGACAGCGCGCTCTATCCGTTCATCGAGCAGATTGGACGGGCGGCTGGGTTCTCGCCCGCCGATCCGCCTGGCGCCAGGTACGAAAAGCTCGCAGCCCTGCTCGCCCGCGGATCGCTGCCGGAGGAGGACGTGGCGTTTGTTGCCGATCTGGTGTCATTGCCGGGGTCGGAGCGCCACCCCCTGCCGAACCTCGGTCCGCAACGCAAAAAAGAACGGATATTGGAGGCGCTGCTTCATCGGCTGGAGGATCTGGCGCGCCGGCAGCCGGTTGTGATGATCGTCGAGGACGCGCACTGGATCGACCCGACCTCTCGCGAATTGCTGGATCTCGCCGTCGAGCGGATCCCTGAACTGCCGGTGCTGTTGGTTGTCACGTTCCGCCCGGAATTCCAGCCGCCCTGGAGCGGCCAGTCGCATGCAACGACATTGGTCCTGCACCGCCTGGATCAGCGTGACCGGGTCTCCCTTGTGAGGCAAATCGCCGGCAACAAGGCATTGCCCGATGATGTCATCGCCGAGATCGTCGAGCGCACCGATGGCGTGCCGTTGTTCATCGAGGAACTGACCAAAAGCGTGCTGGAGAGCGGCCTGCTGCGCGAGGAAAAGGGTCGGTACGTGCTCGACGCCCCGCTGCCGCCGCTCGCAATCCCGACGAGCCTGCACACCTCGCTGCTGGCGCGGCTCGACCGGCTGGCTTCGGTGCGGCATGTGGCGCAGATCGGCGCGGCGTTCGGGCGATGGTTCCGCTATACGTCGATACGCGCGGTCTGCGGCTTTCCGGAGGACGAGCTAAAAGCCGCTCTCGCCCGGCTCGTCGCTTCCGGGCTGGTGTTTCAGAGCGGCATGCCGCCCGATGCGGTCTACACCTTCAAGCATGCGCTGGTCCAGGAAACCGCCTACGGCACATTATTACGCAATGCGCGCCGGCAATTGCACGGGCGGATCGCCGAAGCGCTGGAGGCGCAATTCCCAGAGTTGGTGGACAGCCAACCCGAACTCTTCGCGCGCCACTATACGGAGGCCGGCCGCGCTGAGAAATCCGTCTTCTACTGGGGCAAGGCCGCTCGGAGATCCGCCGCGCGTTCGGCGATGGCCGAGGCGGCCGCACAATATCAGAAAGGGCTGGACCAGCTGGCGTCATTACCGGACGGCGTCGAACGCCAGCGGCAGGAGCTCGAGTTCTATGCTGCCCTGGGCGCGGTATTGCAAGCCGTCAAAGGTTTTGCTGCGCCGGAGACTGGCCACGCCTATGTCCGCGCACGAGAATTGTGGGAGCAGCTCGGGTCTCCTCCGGAGTTCCTCCACATTCCGCGTGGACAATCGATTTATTACGCTATCCGCGGCCAATTTGAGTTGGCGTTGCGCATGGACGGAGATTTGCTGCGTCTCAGCCGCCAGCACAACGATCCGGCCAGGCTCGTTCTGGCTCATTACTCCTCCGGACGAACTCTTATGTTTACCGGCAGCCTGTCGTCGTCCCGCTCGCATTTGGAAAAGGCGCTGGCGCTCTACGATGCGGCCACTCACGGCTCGCTTGTTGACCAGGCCGGGGTTGACCCCTGTTCCAACGCATTGGCGGTCCTGGGGAGCGTCCTCTTTTGTCTTGGCTATCCCGACCAGGCTTCGGTGCGGAGCAATGCCGCGATTACCGGTGCTCGCAGGCTCGGCCACCAGCCGTCTTTGGCGGTCACGTTGGCATTCGATGCGAGATTGCGCTTGCTCGTCGGAGACAACGCGGGCTTGGGCAAGCGGGCGGCGCAGTTGATCGCAGTATCGACCGAGCAGAGCTTCGCCTATTGGCGGGCGCTCGGAACGATTTACCGCGGTTGGGTCAAGGTGAATTCCGGGGAGCTGGCGGAGGGTGTATTCTTATTGCGCGACGGTTCGACCGCCTACGGCGCCACCGGAGCGGCGGCATGGGGCCCCCTTCACCTCGGTCTCCAGGCCAGAGCATGCGAGATTGCAGGGCAAGCCGAAGAGGCCGCGTTACTATTGGATGAAGCTTTGCAGATCGCGGAACGGACAAGAGAGCGCTGGTACGCGGCGGAGCTGCACAGGCACAAAGCTCAGCTGCTGCTGCGGCAAGGGCGCGCCGACGGCGCCGAGGAACTGTATCGCGAGGCCCTGAGCATCGCGCGGGAGCAGGAGGCCAAGCTGTGGGAACTGCGCGCGGCTGTGAGCCTCGCCCGGCTGCGCCGCGAACGCGGCCGCCGCGCCGAAGCACGCGACCTGCTCGCACCCGTCTACGCCTGGTTTAGCGAAGGCTTGGAGACCCCAGAACTCAAAGACGCAGCGGCGCTGCTCGAAGAACTCGGGGACGCCTGATGGATGTAACGGTGTGGCTGCGCGGCCTGGGTCTCGAACGGTACGAAGCCGCGTTCCGCGACAACGAGATCGATTGGCAAGTACTGCCCAAACTCACGACAGAGGACCTGCAGGACCTCGGGGTTGTGCTCGGGAGCCACCGCCGCAAATTGCTCGCTGCAATTTCCGCTTTGAGCGGGGTTGCTCCCGCGACCCCGGCCAATCCGCCGCCGTCCGCGGCAACGGCGGGGGCGCTTCGCGCCGAAGAGGCGGAACGCCGCCAGCTGACAGTGATGTTCTGCGATCTGGTCGGCTCGACCGAGCTCTCCACGCGGCTCGATCCCGAAGATTTGGGTGAGGTCATCGGCGCCTATCACCGCACCGTTGCCAAAATCGTCGCCGAATTCGATGGCTTCGTCGCCAGATACATGGGCGACGGCGTGCTCATTTATTTCGGCTACCCACAGGCGCATGAGGACGATGCCGAGCGCGCAGTGCGCGCGGGGCTGCGCGCGATCGAAGCCGTCAGTCGCCTGGATACCAAATCGGTCACGCTCCAGACACGGGTCGGGATCGCCACTGGGTTAGTGGTTGTCGGCGATCTGACTGGCCACGGCGCGGCTCAGGAACAATCGGTCGTCGGCGAAACACCGAACCTCGCTGCCCGGCTCCAAACCTTAGCCGGGCCGAATACCGTCGTCATCGCTGCCGCGACGCGCCGGCTGGTCGGCGATCTGTTCGAGTACCGCGATCTCGGCGCCGTCGAGGTCAAGGGCATCGCTGCGCCGGTGCCGGTCTGGCAGGTGCTGCGCCCTAGTGTCGTCGCGAGCCGGTTTGAGGCGTTGCGCGGATCGACGCTGACCCCGCTGGTCGGCCGCGACGAGGAGATCGAACTGCTGCTGCGGCGCTGGGCGCGCGCGAAGGCCGGAGCCGGCCAGGTCGTGCTCATTTCGGGTGAACCCGGGATCGGCAAGTCGCGGATCGTCGCGGCACTGCAGGAGCGCCTGCGCGCCGAGCCGCATATCCGCCTGCGCTATTTCTGCTCGCCGCACCACCAGGACAGCCCGCTCTATCCGTCCATCGACCAGCTCCGCCGGGCGGCGGGGTTCGAGGCCGATGATCCGCCGGAGGCGAAGCTGAGAAAGCTCGAACCGCTGCTGGAGCGCGTTGCGCCGCCCGCTGAGGATGTGGCGCTTCTCGCCGACCTGCTCTCGCTGCCGGTTTCGGAGCGGCACCCGTTACCGAACCTCAGCCCGCAACGCAAAAAAGAGCGGACATTGGAAGCCCTCCTCCGGCAACTCGAGGGGCTGGCGCGTCAACGGCCGATTCTCATCGTCGTCGAGGACGCGCATTGGATCGACCCCACCTCGCGCGAGCTGCTCGACCTGCGCGTGGAGCGCGTGCGCAACCTGCCGGTACTGCTGATCGTGACGTACCGCCCCGAGTTCCAGCCGCCCTGGACCGGCCAGCCGCAGGTCAGCCTGCTGGTGCTGAATCGCCTGGACCGGCACGACCGGACGCTGTTGGTAGCGCAGATCGCCGGCGGCAAGGCATTGCCCGGTGAGATCGTCGCCGAGATCGCCGATCGCACCGATGGTGTGCCGCTGTTTGTCGAGGAGCTGACCAAGAGCGTACTCGAGAGCGGTCTGTTGCGCGAGGACAAGGATGGCTATGTGCTCGACCGCGCACTGCCGCCATTCGCTATCCCGACGAGTTTGCAAGACTCGTTGATGGCGCGGCTCGACCGCTTGGCGTCGGTGCGTCTCGTGGCGCAGATCGGCGCTGCGATCGGACGCGAGTTCTCTTACACCCTGCTGCGCACCGTCTCTCGGCTTTCCGAGCATGAGCTGCGAATGGCTCTCGCCCGGCTCGTCGAGTCCGAGCTGGTCTTTCAGCGAGGTACGCCGCCCGAGGCGGTCTATACCTTCAAGCATGCGCTGGTGCAGGACGCGGCGCATGCCAGCCTGTTGCGCAGCTCTCGCCAGCAACTGCATGCGCAGATCGCCGAAGCGCTCGAAACTCGTTCCCCAGAACTGATGGACAGCCAGCCCGAGCTCTTCGCGCAGCATTACGCCGAAGCCAGGCTGGTCGAAAAAGCGGTCGCCTGCTGGGGCAAGGCCGGTCAGAGGTCCGTCGCCCGAGCCGCGATTATGGAAGCGGCTGCACAATTTCAAAAGGGTTTGGATCAGCTGGCGTTACTGCCGGACAACCCCCAAAAGCAGCGGCAGGAACTCGAATTTTGCAGTGCACTGAGCGCGGCACTGCGAGCCGTCAAAGGCCAAGGGGCGCCGGAAACGGGCCGTGCTTATGCTCGCGCGCGGGAGCTGTGGGAACGGCTGGGGTCTCCTTCGGAGTTCGTTCAGATACCCTATGGGCAGTCCCGCTATCACGCGCACCGCGGCGAACTGGAGTTGGCGCAGCGCTTGGATGAGGATTTGCTGCGTCTGAGCCGTCAACGGAACGACGCGGCCGGCCTCGTTCTGGGTCACCTGTCTTCTGGTGTAAACCTCATGTTCTCCGGCGTGTTTCCTGCGTCGCGGTTGCATCTGGAAAAGGCGCTTGCACTGTATGATCCGATCTCCCAGCGCCCGCTCGTGCGTCAAGCCGGAGTTCACCCCCACGTTTTTGCCCAGGCCTATTTAGGAAATACCCTTTTCTGTCTCGGCTTTCCGGACCAGGCATTGGCACGGAGCAGTGCAAACATCCCCGAAGCGGAGAAGCTGGCCCATCCCCCGTCGTTGGCCGGCGGTTTGGCGATCGGGGCAAGACTGCTTTCGCTTCTAGGAGATGACGCAGCGCTCGATGAGTGGGTGAAGCAGCTCTTTGCGGTGGCGACCGAACACGGGTTCCCCCACTGGCGCACGCAGGCAGAGATCTATCGTGGCTGGGCCAAGGTTAAAAATGGCGATGTGACGGAGGGGATGTCTCTATTGCGACGCGGTTCCGCCGCTTATCGCGCCAGTGGGGTGGAGCTGTTCGTACCGCATTATATGGACCTCCTGGCCTCAGCATGTCAGATCACGGGGCAAATCGAAGAGGGTTTGACACTGCTGGATGATGCATTGCAGATCGTCGAAAGGACAGGGGAACGCTGGTTGGCAGCCGAATTGAACAGGCACGAAGGACAGCTGCTGCTGCGGCAGGGGCATTCCGACGCCGCTGAGCAACGGTATCGCAGAGCCCTGAGCATCGCCCAGGAGCAAGAGGCCAAGCTTTGGGAATTGCGCGCCACCGTGAGCCTCGCGCGACTATGGCGAGACCGGGGACGGCGCGTCGAAGCGCGCAACCTTCTCGCGCCGGTCTACGGCTGGTTCACCGAGGGCTTCCGCACGCGCGATCTCAAAGACGCCAAAGCGCTGCTCGACGAGCTGGCGTGAAGCGGCAATTTTTCTGGGTGGTTGATTGCCGACCCGAAGGCTAGAGCAGATCGGAACACTCTCCGTCACCTCCGCGAAAGCGGGGGCCAGGACCGCCGTTCGTCGCTTGCCCCGGGTTTCCCTTTCGCGGGAACGACGATGTCATTCGATTGGATCGAGCTCTAATTGCCGTGGTAGTGCCGCGTCCCGTGCTGCCGAGACAAGGCCTTTACTCACCCATAGTGGCCAATCTGGACAGAACGACGCGTGAGGGCTGTAATACTTACTGCGCCTTTCCCGCTTTCGGACGACCTCGATGGATGTGGCCGAATGGCTGCGCGGTCTCGGGCTCGAGCAATATGTGCCCGCGTTCCGCGACAACGATATTGACGGGGAGGTGTTGCGCCGGCTGACAGCCGACGATCTGCGCGAGCTTGGCGTTGCTTCGATCGGGCACCGTCGCCGGCTGCTCGACGCCATCGCAGCGATCGACGGCGGTCGGCCGGCGCCCGAAGTCTTGCCGCTGCGCGCCACCACCACAGTGTCGAGCGAGGCGGAACGGCGCCAGCTAACCGTCATGTTCTGCGACCTGGTCGGCTCGACCGAGCTCTCCGCACGCCTCGATCCCGAAGATCTGCGCGCGGTCATCGCCGCATACCATCGCACGGTCGCCGATGTCGTCCGGAGCTTCGACGGGTTTGTCGCCAAATACATGGGCGACGGCGTCTTGGTCTATTTCGGCTATCCGCAAGCGCATGAGGACGATGCCGAGCGCGCGATCCGTGCTGGGCTAGGTGTTGTCGATGCGGTAACCCGCCTGAATGTCAGATCCGTCAAGCTCCACGCCCGCGTCGGCATCGCCACTGGGCTCGTGGTCGTCGGAGATCTGATCGGCGAAGGCTCGGCGCAGGAACAATCGGTCGTCGGCGAAACGCCGAACCTCGCCGCCCGGTTGCAGGCCCTGGCTGAGCCGAATGCGGTTGTGATCGCTGCGGGCACGCGCCGGCTGGTCGGCAATCTCTTCGAATACCGCGATCTCGGCACAGTCGAAGTGAAGGGCATCGCCCGGCCAGTGCCGGCTTGGCAGGTGCTGCGTTCGAGCGGCGTCGAGAGCCGGTTCGAGGCGTTGCACGGATCTGCGCTGACACCGCTCGTCGGCCGCGGCGAGGAAATCGACCTTTTGCTGCGCCGCTGGGCGCGAGCCAAGGCCGGCGACGGCCAAGTCGTGCTGATTTCGGGCGAGCCCGGCATCGGCAAATCGCGCATCACCGCAGAGTTGGAACAGCGTCTCCGCGGTGAGCAGCATCCGCGTCTGCGCTATTTCTGCTCACCCTATCACCAGAACAGCGCGCTTTATCCCTTCATTGAGCAGCTCGGCCGGGCCGCGGGTTTCGCACGCGATGACCCGCCGGAAGCGAGGCTGGAGAAGCTCGAGGCAGTGCTGGCCTTAGCCGCACCGCCGGACGAGGATGTGGCACTCCTCGTCGATCTGCTGTCCTTGCCAGGATCAGAACGTCACCCGCTGCCGAACCTAAATCCACAGCGGAAGAAGGAGCGGTTGTTGGAGGCGCTGGTTCGACAGCTCATTGGCTTGGCACGCCAGCAGCCGGTGCTAATGGTGTTCGAGGACGCGCATTGGATCGACCCGACCTCGCGCGAGTTGCTCGACCTTACCGTTGAGCGCGTCCGCAGCCTGCCGGTTCTGCTGATCGTGACGTTCCGGCCCGAGTTCCAGCCGCCCTGGACAGGCCAGCCGCAGGTTGCGACGCTGGTGCTCAATCGTCTGGACCAGCGCGACCGAACCGTCCTGGTCGAGCAGATTGTAGGCGCTAAAGCCTTGCCCGATGATGTCATCGCCCAGATCGTAGAGCGCACCGACGGCGTGCCGCTGTTTGTCGAGGAATTGACGAAGAGCGTCGTGGAGAGCGGCGTGCCAATAGTGGGGATCCCGACCACCTTGCACGACTCACTGATGGCGCGGCTCGATCGTTTGGCGTCGGTGCGGCTGGTGGCGCAGATCGGCGCGGCAATCGGACGCGAGTTTTCCTATGCGCTGCTGCGCACCGTTTCCCGTCTGCCCGAGGATGAGCTGCAAGTATTGCTCGCTCGCCTTGTCGCGTCCGAGTTGGTCTTCCAACGCGGCACTCCACCCGACGCAGTTTACAGCTTCAAGCACGCATTGGTGCAGGATACAGCTCATAGCAGCCTGTTGCGCAGCACTCGGCAGCGGCTGCACGCGCGGATTGCTAAAGCGCTCTTAACTCACTCTCCGGAGCTGATGGAAACCCAACCCGAACTCTTTGCGCAGCACTATGCAGAAGCTGGACTAATCGAAAAATCTTTCGCTTGCTGGGGGAGGGCCGGTCATCGGTCCGCCACCCGCTCGGCGATCGCGGAAGCGGCCGCACAATTTCAAAAGGGCCTTGACGAGCTGGCGCTATTGCCGGACACCCCTGAACGCAAGCGGCGTGAACTCGAATTCCGCAGTTCCTTGGGCGCGGCGTTAAGATTCGTCAAAGGCCAGGCCGCGCTGGAAACTGGCCAAGCCTATGCTCGAGCACGGGAGCTCTGGGAACAGCTCGGTTACCCTGCGGAATACCTTCACATTCCCTATGGGGAGTCTCGCTATCACGTGTACCGCGGCGAGATGGATTTGGCGATGCGCCTGGACGAGGATCTGCTGCGCGTCAGTCTTCAACGCAATGATTCCCGGGGGCTCGTTCTGAGTCACCAATCCTGCGGATCAGGTCATATGTTCCGCGGTCGGTTCTCTTTATCCCGATCGCATCTAGAAGCGGCTCTTTCGCTTTACGATCCAAATTCCCACCATTCGCTTGGCCATCAGACCGGAAGCCACCCGCAGGTCGTAGCGCAAGGGTATTTGGGGGTCGCCTTACTCTGTCTCGGCTACCCGGACCAGGCAATGGTACAGACCAATGGAGCCATCGCTGAGGCCCGAAGGCTGGCTCATTCACCGTCTCTGGCTTCGGCCTTGATGATCGGTGCCATACTGCTCTCGATCGTCGGCGATAACGGACGTCTGGATGATCGGGTAGACGATCTAGTTGCCGTGGCGACCGAGCAGGCTTTTCCCCAATGGCGCGCGTTCGGAACGATCTATCGCGGCTGGGTCAAGACGAAGAATGGCGATTTGGCGGAGGGGATATCACTTCTGAGCAGCGGTGTGGCGGCCTATCGCGCCAACGGGTCGGAGGCGTTGATGCCTCACCACAGCGCACTTCTTGCCAGGGCCTGCAAGATCGCCGGGCAAATTGAAGACGCGTCGAACGCTTTGGCCGACGCTCTGCGAACCGCGGAAAGGACAGGAGAGCGCTGGCTCGGAGCGGAGCTGAACAGGCACAAAGGTCAGTTGTTGCTGCGGCAAGGGCATGCCGAGGCCGCCGAGGAACTGTATTGCAAAGCACTCAGCATCGCCGCGGCTCAAGAGGCCAGGCTCTGGGAATTGCGCGCCGCCGTGAGCCTCGCCCGGCTGCGCCGCGACCAGGCCCGCCCCGCCGAGGCCCGCGACCTCCTCGCGCCGGTCTATGGCTGGTTCACCGAAGGCTTCGGCACCGCCGACCTCAAAGAGGCCAAAGCCCTCCTCGACGAACTGGCTTGAGGGGCAATTCCTCACGTCGATTGATCGGCGACCAGCGGGTTCACCACGGTGAGCCCGGCGAAGCGGTTGAAGTCCCGGTCTGCTGACCACAGCTCACGCACGCCGTGCTGCCGGCACAGCGCTGCTACCCGTGCGTCATGCACCTGGGGCCCCGTAACTCGGCCGTTGGCGAGAAGCGCACGCAATGTCGGCCAGTGCGCATCGGACTCGGCTAAAAGCATCAAGGTCGGAGATTCCAGCCAGGCGTCCACCTGGTCAAGGGCGCTGCCCAATGGGGTCGGCGGCGCGTAAATGCGCAGATGCGTGACAATGGCGAGGAATTCATGGACGCACGGCCAGGGAATAGCCCAGGTCGCAGGCCCTTCCGCCAGCTCCGCCACACGCCGGAAGGCGGCTTCATGGAAGAGCGAATCTTCGCGATGGGCGTAGACGAGAATGTTGGTATCGAGCGCAATCAAGCGCCACGATCCTTGTAAACCAGATCGCGGATCCGGCCCCACGATGCTTCGCCGAGCTCAGGCTGCCGGCCCTTGCCCTTGAAGCTGGCCCGGCGCAGCCTGAACGGCACGCCGTGCTTGGTCTCGGCGATGACACGATGAAGCCCGCGTTCCACCAAGGTGCGCAGAGTGACACCTTGCCGAGCTGCAAGCTCACGGGCTTCGCGCAGTAATGGATCGGAAATCTCAATGGTCGTCTTCATTGACCTTTCGATATGGGATAGACGATATGGGTACCCATATATGCCGGACAGACTGCGGCGCAAGCGGTCTCCCTGTTTTGCCGAGCCCTAAGTACAGAATGACCCAGAACATCTATGACAACGATGATTTCTTCCGGGAATACACCGAGCTGCCGCGCTCGGTCGAAGGGCTGGACGCGGCGCCGGAGTGGCCGGCGTTGCGTGCGCTGTTGCCGGACCTCACGGGTCTTCGGATCGTCGACCTCGGCTGTGGCTTCGGCTGGTTTTGCCGGTGGGCGCGGGAACAGGGGGCGGCCTCTGTCCTCGGCATCGACGTCTCCGAGAAGATGCTCGCGCGCGCGGCCGCGACCGCTCGCGATCCGGCGATCACCTATGCGCGGGCCGATATGGAGGGTCTGGAATTGCCGCCGGCGGCGTTCGGCGTCGCCTACAGTTCGCTCGCGCTCCATTATGTCGAGCGGCTCGACCGGCTGATCTCGGTCGTGCGCTCCTCGCTTGTTCCGGGCGGAAGCTTTGTTTTCTCAGTCGAGCACCCAATCTTTACCGCGCCTTCCGAGCCCGGCTGGTCAACGAATTCAGCGGGGCGCCGGACTTGGCCGCTTGACAGCTATCTGGAGGAGGGCCCGCGGACGACCGATTGGCTCGCCAAAGGCGTCATCAAGCGGCACCGGACCCTGGGAACCTATCTGAATATGCTGATCCGCGCCGGGTTCGCGATACGCCACGTCGAGGAATGGGGACCGACGTCGGAGCAGATCGCCGCCAAGCCGCAATGGGCCGACGAACGCCAGCGCCCGCCGTTCCTGCTCATCGCCTCACAAAGACCCAAATCGCGTGATAAATAGAGCGTTGTCGGCTCTTCTTATTTTAGGCGTATTTATGTTTCTTTTTGAAACAACTATTTTCCCGATTAAGTGGCGGAAACGGGAATTTGAATTCCCGTCTAGAAGGCTACGGGAATTAGCTCGCAAAGCATTGAGTTGCCTGATTGTTTTCGCGTCACACGGCGGGCGGAAACGGGAAAATCGAAAAAATTCCCGGTTCAACGGGAAAAGCCGCGAATTCAGCCCTACGCTTCGCGTGCGAGCACCGGGTCCTGCAGCGGCTCGACATCGGCGTCGGGGTCGCCGTCGAGGACGAGGTTGAGCCGCTCGTCATCGAGCTCGCCCATCCAGCGCGCGACGACGACGGTCGCAAAGATGTTGCTGAAGAGGTTGGTGACGGCGCGGATCTCGGACATGAAGCGCTCGACGCCGAGGAGCAGCGCGAGGCCACCCACCGGCAGGATACCCAACGCCGGCAGCGTCGCGGCGAGCGCGACAAACCCCGCGCCGGCGACCCCCGCCGCGCCCTTCGACGTGAACAGCATCACAAACAGCATCGTCAATTGCTGCGCGAGGGAGAGCTGGATGTCGGTCGCCTGCGCGATGAACAGCACCGACATCGTCATGTAGATCGCGGTGCCGTCGGTGTTGAACGAAAAGCCGGTCGGCAGCACAAGGCCGACGGTCTCCTCCGAGCAGCCCAGCCGCTCGAGCTTGACGATCGAGCGCGGGATCATCGCCTCGCCCGAGGTCGCGCTGAACGCGATCAGCAGCTCGTCCTTGAAATAGCGCAAGATCTTCAGCACCCTGAGGCCGAAGAGCCGCGCGATCAGGCCGAAGCCGATGAGAACGAAGAGGATCGAAGTGAGATAGACGCTCGCGAGAAGCTTGCCGAGGCTGGCGAGCATGCCGAAGCCGAATTTGCCGATCGTAAACGCCATCGCGCCGAAGGCGGCGAGCGGCGCGACATACATGACGATGCGCACGACCCCGAAGAGGGCGTGCGTGAAATCGTCGATCACTTGGGTGAGGCGCTGGCCGCGCTCTCCCATATGAATGAGCGCAAAGCCGAACAGCACCGACATGACCAGCACCGGCAGCAGATCCCCCTGCGCGACTGCGCCGACCATATTGGAGGGGATCATCTTTAACAGGAAATCGACGACCGTCAGCGACTTGGCGCTCGTCACGTAGCCCGCGACCGCCTTGTCGTCCAAATGTGCCGGATCGATATGGAGCCCGGCCCCCGGCTCCAGCAGATTGCCGACGGCGAGCCCGACCAGCAATGCAAAGGTGGACACGACCTCGAAATAGATGATCGCGCGCAATCCGACGATGCCGACGCGGCGCATGTCGCCCATCTTCGCGATGCCGGCGGCGACCGTGGCAAAGATTATCACCGGCACGACGGCGCGGATGAGCGTGATGAAACCGTCGCTCAGCGGCTTCATGTCGACGCCGATGCTCGGATAGAAGTGGCCGAGCAGGATGCCAGCGGCGATCGCGATCAGCACCTGGACATAGAGTTTTCTCAGCGGCGAGCGCCGGGTCGCGGCGGCGGCGGGGGTGCTGAACTCGGCGGCCCGTGAACTGCGCATAAAACCGCTCGTCAGCTAGTTCTCACGGATTTTGACGACGACCTTGATCGCGTCCTCGATGCGCTCGCGGGCGTATCGGATCGCGGTCGGCACCTCGGCGAGCGGGAAGGTGTGGGTGTGGATCATCTTCGCGTCGAAGCGCTTCTGCGCCATCAGCGCCGCCGCGCGGTGCGTCGCGCTCTTGCCCTCGCCGCGGATGCCGAAGACATAGATGTTGTTGCGCACGAGATAGGCGAGGTCGACGGGCACCGGCTCGGCCGGGAAGGCGGCGAGACAAATCCGGCCGCCGCGATTGACCATCCTTGCCGCCTTGTCGAGCGCGTTGGGCGCGCCGGAGCATTCGAGCACGTATTGGACGCCCTTGCCGCCGGTGATGCGCTGGACCGCCTCGACCGGGTCTTCCTCGTTCACGTTGACGACATGGTCGGCGCCGAGGCGCCGGCCCATCTCGAGCCGGCGTGACCGTGTGCCCGTCAGGATCACCGGCTGCGCGCCCAAAGCCTTGGCGACGCCAACGCCCATCAGGCCGATCGGGCCCGGACCGGTAACCACAACGCCTTCGCCGGCGATGATCCCGCCCATCACATCGAGGCCGTACATCGCCGTGCCCGAGGTGACGATCAGCGTCGCCTCTTCGTCGCTCATGTCGTCGGGGACGTGAACCAGCGTGTTGATGTGGTTGACGGCGTATTCGGCGAAGCCGCCATCGGTGCTGAAGCCGTTGGCGCGGTGGCCCTTCTCGCGGTAGCCGTAATTGAGGCACGAGGTATACATGCCTTCACGGCAGCGTTGGCATCGCCCGCATCCGGCATGGACTTCGACCGCAACGCGGTCGCCGATTTCGAATTCATCGACGGCCGGGCCGAGGCGGACAACCGTGCCCATATACTCGTGTCCGGGCGTGAAGCCCCGGTTGAAGGGAAGTTCACCATCGACCAAGGCGGGGACGCCGTGCTTCAGGATCTCGATATCGGTCGCGCACACCGCGATCGCATCGACCCGCACAAGCACTTCGGCGGGACCCGGCTCCGGCATCGGCTTTTCGACAAGCGTCAGCTCTTCGGGGTTGCCGAGTACCCAGGCCTTTATCGTCTTCGGGATCGGGTACTCGTTGGCGGGCGCATGGTTCATCGAAAGCTCCGCTTCGTCCTGAGCGGCTGACTACCTGTCGAGCGACACATCGGTCAGATCCTGGCCGATAAAATGGCTCGGTGTGATGCTCCAGCCTTTGAGGCTCGCCGAGGTCGCAACAATGCGGTTCCACCACAAAAGGGGAACCGTATAGGCCTCGGTCAGAGCATGGCGCTCGAAGTCCCGCACGATCTTCGCCCGCTGCCGCGGGTCTGTGGTGACCGCTTGCCCGATGTAAAGGCCATCGAGGAACCGGTCGGTCGACCCCGCGTAATTAACCGGGGACAGGTCGTGCGAAACGAATTTCGTCAATTGTATCGTTGGATCGTCGTAAAAGTCGCCGGAAAAATCGAGCGCCACGTCGAAATCGCCGCTGTCGATGACCTTTTGCCAATCCCAAATGTTGCGCCGGTCCTGATTAGCCGTGACGCCGATCGCGCGCCAGCTTTCGGCGAGGAGATCGGCGCCGGCGTAATGCGGCATCGGAATGTCGCGGACCATGACGGTCAGTGTCAGATCGTGGACCCCCGCTTCGGCGAGGAGCCGTCTGGCCTCGTCGCGCGAGGCGGCGATATCGCGCGAAAAGCCCGGTATCGTGACCAGCTCCGCTTCCGGTGTTGCCATGCTTGACCCCGGTCGCATCACGCCGCCCACATATTTCAGAAATGTGGTGGCCTGGAGTTTTGCGGCGGCACCCCAGCGGTCGATTGCCAGGGATAGAGCGCGCCGAACCCGCGCGTCGGCGAAGGGCGGGCGCTTCGTGTTGAAGACGATGAGGAGGTTCGACAGCCACGGGCTCTCGCTGACTTCGACGCGATCGCCAACCGCCTCCAAAAGCTCGTCGCGCTGCACGGGGGTGATGCCGCGGAATTCGGCGGCGATCTTGCCGCTCTTGTAAGCGCTCATGACCGCGGGCCCGGTCATGAAATCGGCGCGATAGCCGTCGAGATAGGGTTTGCCGGTCCGAAAATATTTCTCCCAGCGTGCACCGCGCCAATACTGGCCCTTGACGTGCTCGACAAAAGCAAAGGGTCCTGTGCCGAGGATCTGAGTGTTCGGAAATTGCGGATCTCCCGCGAGTTTCGCGGCGCTGTAGATGCAGTTCCAAGGCGACGCGAAGTTGGCCAGCATCGCTGCCTCGGGCCATTGCAGATGGAAGACGGCGGTGCGCGGATCGGGCGTATCGATGCTCCCAATCGCGGCGTAATCCACCTTACGCGCCGACACAACGCCCGGCGGAGGATGGGCAATGCGCTCGTAGCTGGCTTTCACATCAGCAGAGGTCAGCTTCGAGCCGTCATGAAACAAAACGTTTGGCTGCAGCTTAAAGGTATAGGTAAGCCGATCGGGTGACACGCTCCACGACTCGGCCAAATCGCCGACGATCTGTGGGTAATTCGCCGCGTCGAATTTGAGAAGCGTCGAATAATGCGGCGCGATCGGGTGCAGAAATGCAAAGGAAATGTTGGCGTGACAGTCGTAATTCCCCGGCTCGACGAGCACCGCGAATTCGAGCGTGCCGCCGTACTTCGGCGAGGCGATAGCGTCACGGCAAGACGCGCCAGTAACAGCGGCAGTCGCGATAACCGACGCGACTACCCAGCGAGGTGCCGGGTTCTTCGTCGACGGGCTCATCTTGCCTCAGGCATTGTAGTCCCGCACCGAGCCGCGGCTTAGTGCAATTGTCCCTTCTGCCACAGCTCGAATTGCCCGAAGAGCTCGTTTTTTTGCTCAGCCGTCAGCGGGGCGCCGCCAGAGGCTTGCTGCCGCTCGTCGATGAAGCGGGAGAAAATCGCTCGCAGATCCTGCAGACTGGGCGTCGACGCGATTTGCGTATTGCGTTGCAACCACTGTTCGGCAGGTGGAAAGCGCCGCCAGCCGGGAAGCTCGGCCGTAATATTCACTTCCCGCCATTTGGGATGATGGCCCGGATCGAGCAGCGATTGAAAGCCCGTGAAGAAGGCATCGACGAAATTCACTAGATTGCGATAACGTTCGCCGCCGATCTGGAGATTGGCCGCCATCAACACGGTCCCCACGGCGACTGTATCTACCGCCTGATCCCGAGGCACCAGCCCCGGGTAATCTTCCGCGGTCAGCCGAGTGGGTATGTAGACGTCGGTCACCGCGGAAGTGAGAGGTATCGCGATGAAATGGAGACCATCATGGCCGTCGAGTTCGCGGAAGATCGGTGCCGGCTTCGCCGTCACGAAAGCGATCGCTGCGAGATCCCCCTTGCGCAGCTTGTCCAAACCCGTTTGTTGGTCGTCGTTGGTCGCCGTGACCGATACCCTCAGCAGATCGAACAGCCGGGCCGCGGTAATCGCCGTGCCGGCGCCCCGCAAGTCGACATTTAGCCTTTTGTCGGCGAGGTCGGATATCGTCTTGATCTCCGGCCGAGCGAGAAGATGAAATTCTTCGTTGTAAAGTTTGGTGATATAGCTAGCCCAATTTTCGAGACCGGGAACGAGGTTTCGTGGCCGCGCATAGTCTAACACGTCGTTCTGCAGGATGGCCATATCAACGCCATGCAGGAGCCTGAGGTCCGTGAGGTTTTGGACGGCGCCCTTTCCGACTACCGGTAAAACTCGCCGCGTCGCTCCGTCGTCTATTACATTCGCGAGATCCTCGGCCATGCGCACCGAAGTGCCAGCTGCGCCCGCCGTCTCGAGCTCGACGACACCTCTGTTGACGGCTGTCTCCGAGGACGGCGGCATTGCGGTTTTCGAATAAGCCGTGACAGCGCTTAAAACAGCAGCTGCAACGATCGCGGCCGCGATAAAGCAATATTTCATTGGCCCCTACCGTCCTTGGCTCGTTTCGATGCTCTCGGGTGGGCGCGTCGCCTCAATGGCACCGCGATCAGCAGCGTAGCTGTACCACGATTGCGCTTTAGCCGCGTCGCCCTGCACATTTCGCAAGCCGGCGCGGCGGAGGAAAACCGGATCGAATGTCGCGCCGAGGCGCAGCGCTGCTCGACCGTCTCCGGCGGCGACGGCACGCTCGTAGAACAGTCGCGCTAAAGCGACGTCTCCCGAACTGAGGCGACTGTCGCCCTGCGCTAAAAGTTCGCTGATCTCGCCAGCTGAGGGCCGGAAGGCCCCGGACGACTTGGAATTGCGATCCGGCAAAACCGCCGAGTTCGCGGGTGCGATCGGGTCGCCCTGCGCCTGCGCTGCTGCAGCGTCTGCATCATTGCGAGGTGAAGAGGGGTTGCTCGTATCTCCCTCAATCGCAGCCAATGTTGCGGAGGAGCTGTGGGTCGTACCGTTTTGTTCTTGCGGTGCCGCCGCCCTGCCCGTGACAACCCCCGTGGAGGGGAGGCTCGCGGAAGGGCCGGCGGATCCAGCCGATGCTAGAGTTTGCATTGGGGTGCTGGCGGGCCTAGCGTCCGAAACCCCGTCGGTCTTCCGCCGAAAGGCCGGCAGGCTGCGCACTGGCGATTGCGTCGCCGAGATGCGATCGCGCGCAACGGGTAGAGATATCGCACGCTCGGGCGAAGACAGGAGCATTAGGAATCCGGCACCGAAAAAAACGCCGACGATAGCGGTCGCGATCATGCCGACCGTGGCGAGATAAGACAGGTTGCCGCCACATGGTGCCGATCCTGTGGAGTGCTGGCGCCGCCGATCGATCCAGAAATCCGAACCCCCAACGGGTACCGATGCCGGCGCATCCAATACACCCAGGGAAGCAGCCATAGGCGCCGATCGGCTCAGCGCGGCGCCTCGGTTCGTTTCGTCCGGCCGCGGCGCCGCTCCCAGCGGGACGACGGGAAAATCACCCAAAACGCTCTGACCTGATCTTCTGCGGGACAATGATGCACGCCCTTCGGTTGCAGACGTCTGGTCCAATCCCGGAAATTTGCAACTATCTTGGAGACATTATGACACAAACCGTTACGATCGCATACAAGGCATCGCGGAAGAACCACATTCCGCCCTTGAGCCGGCAGAATACAAAATCTTTCTAAGATTTCAGCAACAAGCGAGGATCATCGGACCGAGCGGACGGGCGACAGGGCGCGAGCGGATCAGGCTACCGAAGATGGCATGCGACCAGGTGGCCCGAGCTGACCTGTCGCAGAGGCGGCGCCTCGATCCGGCAACGTGCCTCGGCATAAGGGCACCGGGTATGGAAGGCGCAGCCGGGCGGCGGGTTGATCGGACTCGGGACGTCACCTTGCAACAGACGCTTTTTCCGCTTCAATTGCGGGTTAGGGATCGGCACCGCGGCTAGCAGCGCCTCCGTGTAAGGATGCAGCGGGTTCGTGAAAAGGGTTTGCTTGTCGGTATATTCGACGATCTTTCCGAGATACATCACCGCAATGCGGTGGCTGATGTGCTCGACGACCGCAAGATCGTGGGCGATGAGCAGGTAAGAAAGGTTCTTCTCGCGCTGCAGGTCCATCATCAGATTGATTACCTGGGCCTGGATCGATACGTCGAGCGCCGAGACCGGCTCGTCGCCGATGATCAGCTTCGGGTTCAGCGCGAGCGCCCGGGCGATACAGATGCGCTGCCGCTGTCCGCCCGAAAACTCGTGCGGATAGCTGCGCATCTGCTGACGGCGCAGACCTACTTGGTCGAACAGTGCGGCGACTCGCTCTTCCTTTTCCTTGCCGCTGGCAATTCCGTGCACTTGCAATGGTTCGCCGACAATATCGCCCGCCGACATGCGGGGGTTGAGGGACGAAAACGGGTCCTGGAAAATGATCTGCATCTGCCGGCGGTGAGGCCGCATCGCGGTTTTGCTCAGCCGGGTGATATCATCACCGCTCAGCCGGATCGTCCCGCTCGTGGGCTCTATCAATCGCAAGATGCTTCGCGCCACAGTTGACTTGCCGCAGCCGCTCTCGCCGACCAGTCCAAGGGTTTCCCCCTCACCGATCGCGAAACTGACGCCGTCGACCGCGTAGACATAACCCGCCGTTCGCCGCAGCAGGCCCTTCTTGACCGGGAAATGCTTCTTGAGGCCCTCGACAGCGATCACGGGGGTGCGGCCGCTCGCAGCCTCGCGGGCCGAAGCGACCTGCTGGCCCCCGGCGTCAGGCATATTGCCTCCCATAAAGTCGCTCCGAATGCCAGCAGGCCGCCCAGTGCCCTGCGCGTTTCTGCTCGTAGGGCGGAAACTGCGACCGGCACCGGTCATCCGCGAAGGGGCAGCGTGGGGCGAACGTGCATCCCGCTGGGAGGTTGCTGAGCGCCGGGACCATCCCCGGGATCTCTTTTAGTCGTTGCTGTGAATTGGCGGTTCTGCCGCCCATGATCGCAAGCCGTGGAATGGATCCGAGCAGACCGTGAGTGTAGGGATGGAGAGGTTCGGCAAACAGCGCCTCGACCTCGGCTTCCTCAACCTTCTGCCCCGCATACATGACGATGACGCGTTGCGCCGTCTCGGCGACAACGCCGAGATTGTGCGTTATCAGAATGATCGCGGTGCCGAGTTTTTGCTGTAATTCCAGCATCAGATCGAGGATCTGGGCCTGGATCGTCACGTCCAACGCAGTTGTGGGTTCGTCGGCGATCAACACTCGCGGATTGCATGCAAGCGCCATCGCAATCATCGCCCGCTGTCGCATCCCACCCGACAATTGATGGGGATATTCGCGCGCCCGCTGCGCCGGCTCGGGAATCTTGACGAGGCGTAGCATCTCCGCCGCCTTCTCGCCGGCCGCACTCTTCGACAGATCCTGATGCAATCTCAGCGCCTCGGTGATCTGATTGCCGATCGTCAGCACCGGATTGAGCGAGGTCATCGGCTCCTGGAAGATCATTGAGATCTCGTTGCCGCGGATATCTCGCATTTGCGCTTCATCGAGCTGCAGGAGGTCTTTGCCCTCGAGCGTGATCGTGCCGCCTACGATCTTCCCCGGGGGATTGGGGACCAGGCGCATGATCGACAGGGCCGTCATCGATTTGCCGCAGCCCGACTCGCCGACGACCGCCAGCGTCTCGCTCCGCCGCAGCGAGAACGACACGTCGTCAACCGCCTTGACCACGCCGGAGCGCGTGAAGAGGTAGGTCTTTAGACCTTTGATCTCGAGGACCGCTCCAACCCGCTCCCCCGTACCGGTCACTGCATAGGCGGGCGATGCCGCACGGTCGGTCGTCATCTGCCGATTTTGCATTCGCGCCGGCCCGCCCTTTGGGTTCAACACAAATGGCCTATCCGATCGAGAAGAGACGCTCAACTGCGCTGCCGCGGATCGAGCAGATCGCGCAACGCGTCGCCGAGAAGATTGGTGCCGAACACGACAAAGCTGATTGCAAGGCCAGGAAATATGACCAGCCAGGGGGCGGTCCGTACATATTCGGCAGCAGATTCCGATAGCATCCGCCCCCATGAGGGGTGCGGCTCCGGTATGCCGAGCCCGAGGAAGGACAGCGAGGCTTCGGTCAGGATCGTCGAGCCGAGTTGCGCGGTGGCAAGGACAATCAGCGGTGCCAAAGTGTTCGGAAGCACATGCCTGAGGGCGATGCGGAAGTCGCTCATGCCGACGGCTCTCGCCGACTCTACAAATGGTTGCTCTCGCAACGACAACGTGTTGGCGCGGACGACCCGAGCCGAATAGGGGATCAGGGGGATCGAGATCGCAATGATCGTATTGTGCAGCGATGGGCCGAGCGAAGCCGCCATCAGCAGCGCCATCACCAGCAGCGGCAAGGATTGCAATATGTCGATCAAGCGCTGCGCAGCGAGATCGACCCAGCCGCCGATATAGCCGGACAAGAGACCGATCAAGACCCCGAGGCTGACCCCCAAGGCCATCGAACCGCAACCAACCGCCAACGAAATGCGGGCACCGTAAACGATGCGGCTGTAGACGTCGCGTCCCATGAAATCGCAGCCCAGCCAATGCCCGGCGCTAGGCCGCGCCAGCGACAGCGCAGAATTCGTCGAAAGCGGGTCGTAGACCGTCAGGAACGGCGCAAAGAGCGCGGCGAAAACAAAGATCGTCATGATCACTGCGCCGATCGCGCCCAGCGGGTAACGGCGTGCAAGAAAGCGGATCGTGCTCCACCTACCCGCGACATGCGCCCCGGCTCTCGTCAGTTCAGCCTGATATTCGATCGTGCTCACAGCCGTTCCTCCCGCTGAACAAATTTGCTTGCTAGTCCGAGTACTTGATTCGCGGATCCAGTGCTGCGTACAGCATATCTACCGTGAAGTTAATCACCACCACGATGACTGCGATATACATGACCAGATTTTGCACGATCGGATAATCGCGCCAGCGGATCGCTTCGACGAGGAAGCGCGCTACTCCGGGGATATTGAATACGGTCTCTGTCACGATCAGCCCGCCCATCAGAAAGGCCGCCTCGATGCCGATCACCGTGACGACCGGCAACACGGCGTTCTTCAGCGCATGGTGAAAATTGACGACGCTCTCGGGCGCGCCCTTCGAGCGGGCCGTCCGGATATAGTCCTGGCGCAGCACCTCGAGCATCGACGATCGCGTCAGCCGCATCATCAGCGCCGAGCTGCGAAACCCCACGACCGCCGCCGGGATGCTGTACATCCCCAGCGCCGCCCAAACCGTCTGAGGTGCGTCGCTGTAGATCGGGATCGTGCCGAAATAGGCGACAAAGCCCATCAACACCAGCAGCCCGAGCCAGAATGCCGGCATCGATAGCCCGGAGAGGCTCAACACGCGCAGCACGTAGTCGAGCCGCGTATTCTGCTTGACAGCGCTGATCACCCCGAGCGGCACGCCGATTAGCACCGCAAGCGATAGAGCAAGGCCCGCCACCCGGGCCGTGATCGGGAGGCGCGGCAAAATCTCTCGGATCGCCGGCCGGTCGGACACATAGGAGTAACCGAGATCGCCCTGAAGCAGCCCGCCGATCCACTGCGCATACTGGACCGGTATCGGCTTATCGAGGCCGAGATCCTTCATGATCTGCGCTTTTTCCGCCGGGTCGACGAACCCCGCTGCGTCGAACAGAATGTCGGCGATGTTCCCCGGCGCGAGCCGGAGCATCAGAAAGATGATCACCGAGATCCCAAACAATGTCAGGACCATCAAGCCGAAACGCCGCACCAGATAGGATCCCACGCTCTCCTCCCTGACCGGCGTCCGGGTGGTTCCGCCGGGGAGCTCTCGACGATACCACGCCTTACTCGCCGCGGTCGATCGCGTCTATGTCACGCGGAGAAACGCCGGTCGAGTGAAACTCACCCTCATCGGCAACAGTGACGCTTGCGGCGACGCGAGGCAGCCACTCCGCGAGGCGACGTGCTGCTTCAACCACGTCGTTGGTCGCCCCCGCAAACGAAAACCGCACCCATCCGCCGCCGTCGATCGGGTCGAAATCGAGGCCTGGCGTGACGGCGATGCCGGTCTCGGCCAAGAGGCGCCGGCAGAAGCCTTCGCTGTCGGGCGTTAGGCACGAGATGTCGACGTAAAGGTAGAACGCTCCCTCTGCAGGTGCGAAACGGTTCAGTCCCGCGGCACAGAGCGTGCGAATTAGCAGATCGCGATTTGCGCGATAACGCGCGACATGGCCGTCGAGCTCGGCGCGGCAACCGAATACCGGAAGCGCCGCCAGTTGCGACAGCGCCGGCGGCGATATGTAGAAGTTCTGCGCAAGGCATTCGACCGCACGCGCGAGATCTGGCGGCACCAGCATCCAGCCCAACCGCCAGCCGGTCATGCTGTAGTATTTGGAGAAGGAATTTATGATCACGGCATTCCCATAGGCGCGCGCCGTCGCGGCCGCCCGCTCGTATGTGATCCCGTGATAGATCTCATCCGAGATAAGGCGAACGCCGCGGTCATGGCAGTAGTCGACGAGCCGCGCAAGCCCTGAAGCGGCGATCATTGTGCCGGTGGGGTTCGCTGGGCTGGCGATGATCAGACCGTCGAGGGGGCCAGCATCGGCCAACAATTCGGGGGTCGGCTGGTAATGAGAGTTTTCGCCGGCCGCGATCAGCACCGGCTCGATGTCGAGGGCCGACAAAATGTTGCGGTAAGCGGGATAGCCGGGAACGGCGAGCGCGACCCGGTCACCGGCGTCAAAGGCGGCGAGAAACGCCAGCTGAAAAGCGGCCGATGAGCCGGTTGTGACGACAACCTCGGCAGGATCGACGGAGACGCCATATTGCGCTTGGTAATGCGCCGCGATCGTCTGCCGCAGCGGAGGAATGCCCAATGCATCGGTATAGCCAATCCGCTCGGATTTGAGCGCGCGCCTGGCGGCCTCGCACACCGCCTGGGGCGCCGAGCTCCCCGGCTGACCGACTTCGAGGTGGATCACATCGGCGCCGGTCGCCTCCCGCTGATTGGCGGCACGCAGCACGTCCATCGCAATAAACGGCGGCACCAACCCGCGGTGGGACACACGTAGGGTCACGTTTGCGCGCACCGCTCGCGCGTCGACTTGCGGAGGGTCGTGGCAGGATGACGCAGCAGGCGGTTTGCCTGTGTAGGTTGGCCCACCAATTCGCGGCCGCAGTTGAGGTACCGGCCCTCCGGAGCGCTGTGCGCGCAATCGCGGCAAGACATGCTCCCGGCACAGTAGATCCGTGTGAGCGAGCCGGCGCGCAAATCGTACTCGCAGCATTCGCAATGGGGCCGCAACTCCAACATCATCTCGCAACCTAAGTGGCGCTCTTGGCTTTTCGGAACCTGAGTAGCGCTCTCGGCTTTGCATCCTGCGCGAGAAGCTTGGCATTGGCCAGCACCTTTCGTTATGAGAAAAAAGTTGTCTCTCAAAAGAGAACGAGCCTTGACCTCAGAAACCACGCGGCTCTGGCTGATCGGAATGTCCGGTAGCTTACGCAGCAGTTCTTATTCGAACGCGGTACTCGAGACACTGCGAGAGAAATTCGCCGGCCGCGCTGACCTCAAGATATACGATCTGAGCCCGATCCCCCTTTACAACCAGGATTTGGAGGGCGAGAAACGTCCCGAACCGGTCAAGGCTCTGCTCGCGGCGATAGCCGAGAGCGATGGGGTCATTCTTTGCGCGCCCGAATTCAACCACAGCGTACCCGGTGTGCTAAAAAAACGCGCTCGACTGGGCCTCGCGCCCTGCCTTTGCCTCGGTCATGGCGTACAAGCCGGTCGCGATCATGGCGACATCGCGCGGACCACTCGGCGGTGCGCGCTGTCTGGAGCATATGCGCGTCGCACTCGAGTCGATGCTTGCCCGCGTCGCGCTGGCGCGCGAGGTGACGATCACCTCCAGCGCGGACAAGATCCGTGACGGCCGGCTCGTCGATGAGACCTCGCTCGGCTTTGCGTGCGGCGCTGTCGAAGCGCTGTTACACGAAATCCGCTTGTGGCGGATGGCCGGAAGTCTCCAAGGATAGGTTTCTCGCCGAACCCGATATGGAACCGTTCGAATGAGCCGCTTTTCCGACCAAGCCTGGCAACAGACCGCCCCTTTGCGGGAAGCCATCCATCAGCTTCCATTCAACATGGAGCTGGCGACCGGCTCCCTCAGCCGCGACCGCTTCCAGACCTACATCGTCCAGGATGCGATCTATCTCGGTCAATTTTCCCGCGCGCTCGCGATCTCTGCGGCAAAGGCACCCGATACCTCGACGATGCAGTCGTTCGCGCAGTCAGCGTTGGGGGCCATCGCTGTCGAGCAGGCATTACACGCCCGTTACCTGCGGGATTTCGGCATCGACCCGTCCAGTATCGCCGACGCAGAACCGTCGCCGGACTGTCTTGCTTATACCAGTTTTCTGATCGCTGCCGCCTACCATGACCCTTGGGAAGTACTGGTCGCGGCATTGCTACCCTGCTTCTGGCTCTATTGGGATGTCGGCTGCGCAATCGCGCGAACTGCGGACTCGCAAAACCCGTACAAGGCCTGGATTGACACCTACGCCGAGGAGCGCTTTGCCGAGGCGGTGCGCACGGCGATCGCAATAGCCGATCGCGCGGCGGATGCCACGACCCCGGCCACACGCGCCAGGATGCTGGCGGCATTTACCCGCGCCTGCCAGTACGAGTGGTTATTCTGGGACGGCGCCTACCAGCATCGCGGCTGGCCGAAGTTCGCCTGACTAATCGGCTATCGGCTCGCAGCGGAAACCGTCACCCCAACGTTTTATGTGGCCGACCGATGGCGACGGGAAATGCATTGTGCAGCATAGGGTGCTGGTGTCACAGTAGCGCTCGAGGAAGTTACGCCGCGTCGCGGCCGCCTGTGCCGGATCGTAATCGACCCGCATTACCAGTCGCGGGTATTTCGCCTGCAACGGCGAGTGGATCAAGTCGCCGGTCAGCACCGCAGCATCACCGCCGCGCCCGAGGCACACAGCGAAATGGTCGGGCGTGTGCCCCGGCGTCGGCATCAGCCGAACGTGATCGTCGAGCGCAAATTCGCTGCTGACCAAATCCGCCTTCTTTGCCTCGACTATCGGCAGCACGCTGTCGGCGATCGCGTCGATGTGATTTTTGGCGTGCTCCTCGGCCCAATAGGAATACTCCCGGCGCGAAAACAGATAACGCGCGTTGGGGAAGGTCGGCACCCAGCGGCCATTTTCGAGCCGCGTATTCCATCCGACATGATCGGCGTGGAGATGCGTGCACATCACGTAATCGATGTCCTCGAGCGAGACGCCGGCCGCCTTGAGGGCGCGCATATAATGGTCATCGGTCTTTTTGTTCCACGCCTCGCGGGTCGGCCGGATCTTGTCGTTGCCGATGCAGCTGTCGACGAGAACTGTGTGGTGCGGCGTCTTGACAACATAGGACTGGAAGCAGAGCACCAATTTGTCGGTGTCGGGATCGAGTGCTGCCGGCTCCATCCACGCCCGGTTTTCTTCCAGCAATTCGCGGCTGAGCCCGGGCAGGAATTCGAGGACCGGCGTGAAACCCTGCTCCTGCTCGACAATTCGATGGATCGTCATGTCTGTGACGCTGAAGCTTGTGCGCATTGTTTCCGCCCTTTCTTCGAAGTCTCCTCCTTCTTCAGACCCGATCGTAGCGACCCGCCGGCCGGGTTACAAATGCTCCGATACGCCGCCAATCCGCGAGTTGCTGCGCCCAGGGCCGGCTGATGACCCCGAGTGGGCCGCAATGGCAGACGGCAAAAACATGCGTCCGGTCGGCTGCTACCCAATTCGAACCTGCGGCATGCGAGATGCGCTGAGGAACATCTTGTAACGCGAATAGCCGCCGCACCGCCCTCCAGCCAGCGTTGCCCATTCCGACGACGACGTGCGGTTTCAGAAACCCAATCAGCGGCAGCAAGTGTCTCTCGGTGCAGGCGTCTATCCAGCTAGAAAGAATAGGCGTGTTCATCGCGCCTTCTTTGATGCAAAGAATGGAATTCGTCAGGAAGACAGGCGCCTTCGCGTCCTTCTCGGATGGGTGCCGCACCTGAAGTCCAGCCTCAGTCAACAGAGCGCAAAGGTTCTCGTTGGTCTTGTTGTGCGGCTCGTCGCGGCCGCGGTTGCGCACGAAATAACCGACATTCCCGAAATCCTGCCCGACGACGACAAGCCTCGGGGATTTGTGGCCAAGCCATGCTTCCCAATGGCTTACCACATAGGGATCGAAGTCGAACTCGGCGCAGCTCCGAAGCTTCCCGGGACTGCGCTCTACGCAGATCCGGCAGGCTTTGCGGGCCGCGACGAGGGCGTCAAATTCCTGCATGAGCGGCTTCAAGCGCGGCTATCGCTGCTACTCGCGCGGCGAGCCGACGCAGCGGGCGATCCAAGAGGTCCAGCTCTTCGAGTTGGCGAACGGTGCTCTCGAAGTAATCGCGGCAGCTCCCGCGGCGGCCGGCCGCGCCGAGGATCGCGCGTGCAGCGTCGTCCACTCCCAACCGGCCGGCATAGTCCGGGCAGTCACGCAAAGCTGTGAACGCGAGGGCTTTGAGGCGGCCGCGGCGGGTTTGCACCGGAAGCAAACGCGCATCGTAAACCCGACGCCCGCTCATCTCGCGCCACCAGAGGCGATTGATAGCCTGCTCTAGCGCGTCGGCCGGCAAACGAAATGCTATGCCTCGGCAGGACCCACCGCTATCAAGCCCCAAGGTGAGGCCGGGCCGAGCCGGTGTCCCGCGGTAGTCATAGGAATAGAGGCAGAAGCTGCGATGATAGCCGCGCAACAGGGCAGGCTCGGCCTCGACGTAACCGTGTTCGGGATCCCAGATCAGTGAGCCGTAAGCGAAGATCCATACCGGTTGTGTGCCCCCGCACAATGCCGCGATTTGCTGTGGCATCGCACCGGCGGGGTCATGCTCCGGTCTCTCTTCCATAGCAACTGATAGAATCGCGAATTGTCTGCTTCATCAAGGCGCATGCGGTTCGCCTGGGCGCTGGCCGTCGCCGAATTGGACGGCTATAAACCCGATATGCGCCGCCCGATGCGCCTCGGCCTCGCCATCCTAGCTGCGCTGCTCGTCATCGCAGGCGCCTATAGCGCCTATTGGTTTATTGTTGCCGGGCGAATCAAAGAAGGCGTCGCCGCCTGGGCACAATCGGCCCGTGCCGAGAAGATTGACGTTTCATGGCGACAAATCCGGGTCAAAGGATATCCGGCCGACTTGCGCGTCGAACTCGAGGCAGCAGCGCTGCGCGACGATGGGCTGATACCGGCTCCCGAGCTCCGCGCCCCCTTCCTCGCGGGTACCGCCCGGCCCTGGGACCTTGCCGATTGGCAGCTCACGGCGCCGGAGGGCTTTTCCGGCGAGCTCGTCGGCCTGAGCGGGCACAAGCCGCTAGAGATGAGCGCAGATAACGCCGACGGCGTCGTCGCGATTGAGCCCGACGGTGGTTGGAAGCTCTGGCTGAGATCGCAAAACGCCAAGATCCAGGCAGGCGAGGGCGCGCAGATCGGGTCAGCGGACACTTGGGTGATCGTTCCTCAGAAGCCGTCGAGCGGACCCACCGAGCCGCCGATGGCGCTCGCGGTCAATGCACACCAAGTCCGGCTCTCGACTCGGATCGAGCCATTGGGCGACACGATTGACGATCTCGATTTCGGGTTTACAGTAAACGGCGTCATCCCACGAGGAAAGCTCGCCCAAGCCATGGCTGCCTGGCGCGATGCGGGCGGGATGATCGAACTCGACAATCTGCATCTGAGATGGGGCGGGCTGGGCGCCACTGCGACCGGTACGATCGCGCTCGATCAGAAGCTGCAGCCAATCGGCGGCTTCTCCGGTGCGATCCAGGGATACGACCAGATCCTCACGGCACTCGTCCAAAGCGGCCGGCTGCGCGCCACCGATGCGGGCCTCGCGCGCATCGCACTGACAATGCTCGCCAAGGCGGGACCGGACGGCAGGCCGGAGATCAGGACCGCGTTCACAATCCAGAACGGCGAGATGTTTCTCGGCCCGGCAAAGCTCGGCAAGACGCCGCACATTAATTGGGACTAGGCGACACGCCGTCAGGCTTGCTTCGCCTCGATTATCGAGCGCCGAATGGCGCGGGTCCGGGTGAAGAGCTCTTGCAGCTTGTCCCCTTCGCCCCAGCGGATCGCGCGCTGCAGCGCGGTCAGGTCTTCTGTGAAGCGCTGTACGATTTCGAGCACCGCTTCCCGGTTGTTTAGGAAAATGTCGCGCCACATCACCGGGTCGGAGGCGGCGATCCGTGTAAAGTCGCGAAACCCGCTGGCCGAAAACGCGATCACTTCGGATTTAAGGCTCTCCTCAAGGTTGGTCGCTGTGCCCACGATTGTATAGGCGATCAGATGCGGCAAATGAGACGTCATCGCCAGCACCTTGTCGTGGTGGTCGGCGCTCATCGTGACGACGCGCATGCCGCAAACTTCCCACATCCGAGCAACCGTCGCGACTGCCTCGGGGTTGGTATCCGGCAAAGGGGTGAGGATGCACCAGCGGTCGCGAAACAGCTCGGCAAAGCCCGATTCGGGACCCGAATGTTCGGTCCCGGCGACGGGATGGCCGGGGACAAAGTGAACACCTTGCGGTATGTACGATCTCAGATCACGGATGACCGCCTGCTTTACCGAGCCGACATCGGTCAGAATCGCGCCGTCTTTCAGGACCGGCGCAATTCTCTCGCCGATAGCGGCATAAGCCGAGAGCGGGGTCGCGACGACGATAATATCGGCACCCTTTGCCGCTTCGGCCGGGTTATCGGTGGTCTCATCGGCAATCTCGAGCCGACGCGCAGTCGCCAACGTCTCGGCCCGGCGGGCACAGGCGACGATGGTCGTGTTCGGGCTGTCTCGGCGCAACACGCGGGCCAGGGACGACCCGATCAAGCCGATCCCGATCAGCGCCACGCGATCGAACGGCCGCTCCTTCATCGCACAGCCAGAAATTCGGTGATGGTGGCCGCGACCTTTTCCATTTCCGGCCCGGTGCCGATCGTGATCCTCAGATGCTGCGGCAGTCCGTAGGCTCCCATCTTGCGGGCCAAGATGCCGCGCGACTGCAGGAAACTGAAAGCTGCATCAGAGTTCCTGCTCGGATCGTCAGGAAAGCGCGTGAGCACGAAATTAGCGACGCTAGGAGTGAGCTGGAGTCCGAGAGCCGAAAGCCGCTGAGAAAACCACGGCAGCCAGCGGTCGTTATGGATGCGCGCACGGTTAAGCGCTTCGACATCCTCGACCGCGACGATGCCGGCCGCCTGCGCGGCGGCGCTCACATTGAACGGGCTCCTCACCCGGTTGAGGACATCCGCGACGGCCGGCGGACAATACGCCCAGCCGAGCCGCAACCCGGCGAGCGCATAGATCTTGGAGAAAGTGCGCAGCATCACGACGTTTTCGGCCCGGTTGACGAGCGCAATGCCGGGCTCATAATCGTTACGGTTGACGAACTCTGCGTAAGCGGCGTCGATCGCGAGGAGCACAGAGGGCGGCAGGCCGGCATGGAGCCGTGTTAGCTCCTGCGCCCCGAGATAGGTGCCGGTGGGATTGTTGGGGTTGGCGACGAAGACGATTCGGGTGCGGTCGGTGACGCGAGCCAACAATGCATCGACGTCGGTCGTCAGCTCCCGTTCGGGAGCGGCGATCGGCGTCGCGCCCGCCGCCTGTGCGTTGATCGGATACATCAGAAACCCGTGACGGCTGTACAGCACCTCGTCCCCCGGACCCGCATAGCTGCGCAGCAGCAAGGTGATCAGTTCGTCGGAGCCGGCACCGCAGACAATGCGTTCGGGATCGAGCCCGTGATGCCGCCCGAGCGCTTCTCGGAGCTCTTGCGCATTGCCGTCCGGGTAGCGGTGAATCTCGCCAGCCAGTGCGCGATAGGCGGCGATCGCCTTGCCGCTAGGTCCCAGTGCGCTCTCGTTGGAAGCGAGGCGGATCGGACGCGCGATGCCGGGCGCCTTGGCTTCGCCGCCGATATAGGGGTTGATGTCGAGGATGCCCGGGCGCGGCACCAGACCCTGTTCAGGTTTCATCGGCGCAGCCTAACGCCTTCAGCGACAGTGGCAGGAGGGGCACAGCGTATCCGCCGAGCGGCAGTAGCCGGCGAAGCGAGGGACCTAACTCGGCGCGAAAGGCGTCGAGGCGCGTGTCGGAGATCGACACAAACCCCTCCACTTCGATGAGGTGGAGGGGTCCGCCGCGATCGCACGAGGTGAAGAAGGTGCACACCAGCCTCAGCCCCGAGAGAAGCTTCAGAACCCGCGACGGCCGGACATCAGCGAGATACTCCGCCACAATAAACGTGCGATCGAGGCCGCTCTCCTGATGAGTGCCGAGCCCGATCGCCAGCGCCTCGGCAGCGTTGGTGCGGGCGTTGCCAGGCGCAAGAAAAGGCAGCCGCGCGATCACCTGCGGCGGGTCTTTGTCCGCAGAGACCAGCTGCGGCCACCAGGGTTCGGTTTCGCCCGTTTGCGGCAGCGGCAAAACGCCGACCGTTTTCTCTCCTCCGCCCACCGCACGGATGACTTCGTCCACGGTGTCATGAGCGGTCATCGGGGTGTTGCTGCCATAGTGGTCGCGCGCCAAGTCCCAACAGCCCTGCTGCTCAGCTCGGGCGAAAACGGCGACAGAGAGTGGGGATTGCAAGGCGACGGTCGCCGCCAACATCTCGCGCCACATGCGAACCAGGCTGGCAACAGGAAGGGCGCCCCGATGACGGCCAACAAGCCGGCGGATGATCTGCGCTTCGCGCGCCGGTTGAAGCGCAGGCTGGTTGCCGTCCTTCTTGCTAGCCGCCACCTGCGCTACGATCGCCGCCCGGTCTATGAGAAGGTCTTGCAGCCGGTCATCGATCTTGTCGAGACGCCGGCGTAGGCCTTGCAGATCCGAGGGCGTCGAGAACATGGCTTCGTTCGCTGCGTCGGGAGGCGTACTACTAGGGGTGCAACCCGACAAAATCAAAGAAAACGTTGACATGGCCGACCCCACAACTCTAGCTAGCGCGGCCAATCAGGGACCGGCGCCCGGCCGTCGGAATAATCCACGACCTCAGAGGCTTGTCGTGCCGATCTTGACGTCGCCACCGCGCCGTTTGCGCCCGGTCCAGGATTGGCCCGGTTACCGCCTGCTCGTCCGCGAGCCGTTGCGCCTCGATTGCGGGATCGACTTCGGCCCATTTACGATCGCCTACCAGACTTACGGGAAGCTCAACGCGGATCGATCGAACGCCATTCTCGTCTGTCACGCGCTGACCGGCGACCAGTATGTCGCAGACCCGCATCCGATTACCGGGAAACCGGGCTGGTGGGAGACACTGGTTGGGTCCGGCGGCGTCCTCGATACCGAGCGCTATTTTCTCGTTTGCGCAAACGTGCTCGGCGGTTGCATGGGCACTACCGGGCCGCAAGAGGCTAACCCAGCGACCGGCGAACCCTGGGCATTGTCGTTTCCAGTGATAACGATCCGCGACATGGTGCGGGTGCAGAAGCGGCTCCTCGATCACCTCGAAATCGATAGCCTATTTTGCGTCATCGGCGGCTCTATGGGCGCGATGCAAGTACTGCAATGGGCCGCCAGCTACCCTGAGAGCGTCTTCGCGGCGGTGCCGATCGCCGGAGCGGCGCGGCATTCGGCTCAAAATATTGCATTTCACGAGGTCGGACGACAGGCGATTATGGCGGATCCGGATTGGTGCAGCGGCCATTATCTGAGCCTCGGCCGAAAGCCGGTGCGTGGGCTCGCGGTTGCCCGCATGGCGGCGCACATCACCTATCTTTCCGAGACCGCGCTGCATCGCAAATTCGGGCGCAACCTGCAGGACCGGCTTGCCGTCACCTATGGCTTCGACGCCGATTTCCCAGTCGAAAGCTATCTTCGCCATCAGGGCAGCACGTTTGTCGACCGCTTCGACGCGAACTCCTATCTCTACATCACCCGTGCAATGGACTATTTCGACCTCGCGGCCGAACACGACGGTTCGTTGGCGAACGCGTTCAAGGGAACACGCTCGCGGTTTTGCATCATCTCGTTCACCAGCGACTGGCTTTTCCCGACCTTCGAGAGCCGACAGATCGTCCACGCATTGAATGCTGCGGCGGCCAATGTCAGCTTTGTCGAGATTGCGACCGACAACGGACACGACGCCTTTCTGCTGCACGAGCCCGAATTGTTTGAAACGCTGCGCGGTTTTCTGAACGGCTGCGCCGAGCATCGCGGTCTTGGCCGAGCGTAGTTATGGCAGCTTCCACCCAGACCGCCGCGCTCTGCTTGGAGGCGACAGCGCCTCGGACCAAAGCCGCCGCTGCCGAAGAGCTCCGGCAGGATTTGCGGCTGATCGCGGAAATGATCGAGCCGCGGTCGCGCGTGCTCGACATTGGTTGCGGCGATGGCGCGCTCTTGGCCTATCTCGCCCAGCACAAAAACGTCGACGGTCGAGGCATCGAAATCAGCCAGTCGGGCGTCAACGCGTGTGTCGGCCACGGCCTGTCGGTCATTCAGGGCGATGCCGACCGCGACCTCGATGCTTATCCGACCGCCGCTTTCGACGTGGTCGTGTTGAGCCAAACCTTGCAGGCGACCCGCCAGCCGCGAAGGGTGCTGCAGGCGCTTGTTCGCATCGGCCGCCGCGCGATCGTCTCATTTCCCAATTTCGGGTTTTGGAGGATCCGGCTCGGCCTTTTGCTGACGGGCCGGATGCCGCTAACCCATTGCCTCGCTTACCCCTGGTACGAGACCCCCAATATTCATCTCTGCACGATCCGTGATTTTGCTGCGCTGTGCGATGAAATCGGGGTGCGCATTGAGCGCAGCGTCACGCTCGACCGCCTCGGCCGACCTTACTCACTCGACCCTCGTGGCAGCTTGGCCAACCTGCTTGCCGAGCAAGGAATCTTCGTGCTGTGCGGCGACACCGCCGAGACCACGGGTCTAGGTCAAGGATCCTGATGCTAATAGCCCAGATCACCGATACCCACATCACGCGGCCGGGAACCCTTCTTATGGGGATGGTCGATACGGCCGCGGCTCTCGAACAGGCGGTCGCGGCACTCAATAGCTTCGATCCTGTCCCCACTCTAACTGTCCTAACGGGCGATCTCGTCGAAAGCGGTGAGCCCGAGGAATACCAGCATTTGCGTAGCTTGCTGGCACCTTTGCGCATGCCGTTATTTGCCATCCCAGGCAACCATGATGCGCGCGAGCCGATGCGCGAAGCGTTCATCGGCGACGGGTATCTGCCGCAGCAAGGCCTACTTCAATATGTGATCGAGGACTGCCCATTGCGCATCATCGCGCTCGACACCTTGGTGCCGGGCGAGGGTGGCGGCGCGCTACGCGCGGATCAGTTGCGTTGGGTCGACGAGGTGCTCGCCGCGGCCCCAGATCGACCGAGCGCTGTCATGATGCACCACCCGCCGTTTGCAACAGGGATCCGCCGAATGGATCTCGCTGGCCTAGAGGATAGGCTCGCCTTTGTCGAGCTCATACGGCGTCACCCGCAAGTCGAGCGGATTCTCTGCGGCCATCTTCACCGCCCGATCGAGAGCCGGTTTGCGGGCACAATTGCGGGGACGGCGCCGAGCACGGCGCATCAGATCGTGCTCGATCTGCGTCCGGAAGCACGACTCAGCTTTGTATTCGAGCCGCCCGGTTATCAACTCCATTACTGGCGCGAGGGAGCCGGGCTCGTCACTCATACCGTCGCGATTGGCGACTGGCCGGGACCTTATCGCTATTCGAAACAGGCCGCGACCAGCTAACCCAAACCCCGCTACAGGCCGTGTGGCGCCGGTGCATAAACTAAGCGCCGCCGCGGCACCCGAGCAGGTGTCGGTTTAGCGTAAATCTGCTTCCCCGCTTCCACGATCACGACGCCAGCGAATGTCGGGGACCATCGACTGCCGATCCGCTCCCATGCCGGAGCCGAACGCAGAATCATTCGCTTGCGGGATGGCGGAACGAACAGAGCAGTATCAGACCCAAGTGGCGTAAACTGCTCATCCCGCAGCAGCTGCGACAATTGCGACATCGTATAGGGCCGACCGGAGCCGAAAGGAGTATGATCAAGCCGAGCCCAAATGCCCCGACGGTTCGGGGCGATGACCAAGAGTCTGCCGCCGCCGGCAAGAACACGCCAGATCTCCTTTAGCATCGGCGCCACTTGCTCGGCGGTCTCAAGCGCGTGCACCACGAATACCCGGTCGATCGAGTAGGCGGCGAAGGGCAATTCGGCCTCATCCGCGAGAGCCACAAGATTTCGGCCATCCGGCGACCAGGCGAGCACGCCGAGCGAGGCCGGCATCAAAGCGATCGTACGCTCCGTCTCCGGTGACAATGCAGAGAGAAAGGGTGTGGCGTAGCCGATGCCAAGCAGGCGCATTCCGCGCAGGTCGGGCCATACCCTGCGAATTGCATTACGAATCATGCGCCGGGCCACTTGCCCGAGCAGCGTACGATAGAAATCCCGCAAATCGACGACGTCAGAGGACATCGTGCCATCTTAGCATGCCGTTTCGCGCCCACGGTTCCCGCTGAGCGGCGCACGCCGCGGGGCGGCCGTCATGCGTTGATCGTTATCGTGCTCCCAGGACCCAACAGCGGCGTCAAATCGAGCAACACTTCCTTCGCGACCGCGATGCATCCGGCAGTCGGAGCGAAATTGGGAGATGCGATATGCAGGAATATGGCGCTCCCGGCGCCAGGGACGACCGGCTCCATGTTGTAAGCGATGACGACCAACACATCGTAGAGCTCGTCGTCTCGCCACATCCGCTCGGTCGCGACGCGGTACGGAAGCGAAACAAGCCGGTTGTAGCTACGATCGCTCGACACGTCGACCCAGACATGGCCGGGCTCCAGGGGAGCGACAAGCAGGTGCGATGCCGGCCGTGCAATCCGGTCTGGGCGATATAAAATTGAGACTAGTGCGAAGGTCCCGGCAGGCGTGGCGCCATCGCCTTCGCGCTTGTCGGCCGTGACGCCAGTGCGTCCGGCCGCCGCGGCCGCATTGCCGCCCGACCAATAGAGCCGGCCGCTGCAGTATTCCAGGTTTTCGTATTCCGGTTGCGCCGCCTCCGGCATGCGTGTCGCCGCCAATATCGCCGCGAGCGCGAACCAGTTCCTTCGGGTGAGTATCAGTACATGTGCTGCCCGCCATTGACGGAGAGCGTCGAGCCGGTGATGAAATCGGCTTCGTCGGCGACAAGGAACAGCACCGCCCGCGATATGTCCTCGGCCTTGCCGAGCCGGCCGACCGGAATGCGGGCGATGATTTTTTCGAGAACATCGGCCGGCACCGCGCGGACCATCTCGGTGTCCACATATCCGGGCGCAACGGCGTTGACGGTGATGCCGCGTGCCGCGCCCTCCTGCGCCAGCGCCTTTGTAAAACCGTGGATGCCCGATTTGGCGGCGGCGTAATTGACCTGCCCGTATTGGCCGGCCTGACCATTGATCGAGCCGATATTGACGATGCGGCCAAAACCGCGCGCACGCATCCCCTCGATCACCGCTCTCGACATGTTGAAGCACGAGGAGAGGTTGGTCTGGATCACCGCATTCCATTGCTCGTAGCTCATGCGGTGCATCGTTGCGTCGCGGGTGATCCCGGCATTATTGACGAGTACCTCGATTGGCCCCAAAGCGGCCTCGATCGCTTTCACGCCTTCGGCGCCGGCGTTGAAATCGCTGACATCGAATTTGAACACCGGAATGCCGGTCTGGGCCGTGAACTGCTGTGCTGCTTGATCGTTGCCGCCGTAATTGGCGGCAACGTTGTAGCCGGCGCCCTTGAGCGCCACCGAGATCGCACGGCCGATGCCGCGCGTCCCGCCCGTCACCACCGCCACTCTCGCCATGCGTTCCTCCCCAGATTTTTTTGACTTAGCTGAGCTAATCGCGTTCCAGACACATCGCGATGCCCATTCCGCCACCGATGCACAAGGTCGCAAGCCCTTTGCGGAGCTTGCGCTTCTGCATCTCGTGCAGCAAGGTCACCAGCACGCGCGCTCCCGACGCGCCGATCGGGTGCCCGAGCGCGATCGCGCCGCCGTTAACGTTGACGTTCTCGACATTCCAGCCGAGATCCTTGTTGACTGCACAGGCCTGGGCGGCGAAAGCCTCATTAGCCTCGATGAGGTCGAGGTCGTTGGTGGACCATCCCGCCTTCTTTAGCGCCGTGCGACTCGCTGGGATCGGCCCCGTGCCCATAATCGCGGGGTCTACGCCGGCCGTTGCCCATGAGACGATGCGCGCCAGCGCTTTTAGCCCGCGCTTTTCGGCTTCGGTTGCAGTCATCAGCACGACCGCGGCGGCACCGTCATTGATGCCCGAGGCGTTGCCGGCCGTGACTGTCCCGTTCTTGTCGAAAGCGGGCCGCAGCTTCGCCAATATCTCTACCGTAGTGTCGGGCTTCGGGTGCTCGTCAGTGTCGACGATGGTTTCGCCGCGGCGCGTCGCAATTTTGACAGGCACGATCTCGTCCCTAAAGCGCCCGGCCTTCTGCGCCGCTCCCGCTTTGGCTTGCGAGGCGGCGGCAAACGCGTCCTGCTGCTCGCGCGTGATCTGCCAGCGTTGCGCGACATTCTCGGCGGTATTGCCCATGTGGTAGCCGTTGAACGCATCCCACAGGCCGTCGCGGATCATCGTATCGACGAGCTCGGCGTCGCCCATTTTGACGCCGTTGCGCAAATGGATGCAATGCGGCGCTTGGCTCATGCTCTCCTGTCCGCCGGCGACGACGATCTCGGAATCGCCGTTGCGGATTGCCTGGTAACCAAGCGCCACCGTCCGCAATCCGGAGCCGCACAGTTGATTGACCCCATAGGCGGTAACCTCGAACGGAATTCCGGCGCCGATCGCCGCCTGCCGCGCCGGGTTCTGTCCCTCGCCGGCCGCGAGGATCTGACCCATGATGACCTCCGAAACCTCGTTCGGCTCGACATGGGCGCGGCGCAAGGCCTCGGCGATCGCGACTTCGCCGAGCTTGTGGGCTGGCAGGGTTGAAAGCCCGCCATTGAACGTTCCGACTGGGGTTCGCGCAGCGCTTGCAATGACGACGTCGGCCATCGGAAATCTCCTCACGGGGTTAACACCAATGTGGGCAATCGCCCTCGAATGTAAAAGCGGGGTCACCGGGTGTCCAGCAAGCGGAGAGCGCCCGCCCGTCCGGCAGCTCGATCAACGCCAATCCCATATCGCTAAGCGATGCTTCGCTCGCTGCAGTGGAGGTCATTCCGAAACTGCCGCTTCATTGATCGAGGAACTGCGCACGCAGCCATTCAGCTAACGGGGTCCACAGCACTGCCGGAGCGCGGGCTGCCGACATCATGCCGACATGTCCGAGCTGCGGCCGCAGCACTTTGGCGCCGCCGATCGCCGCAGCCAGAGGCGCGGCGGAACTCGGCGGGACGATACGGTCCCGCCCGGGCACGACAACGAAAGCGGGCCGCTTCAATAGCCTGGGGTCGACGCACTGCTCGCCGACCCTCCACGAGAGGTGGCCCGGCTCGTTCTTGGCATACCATGAGCGCATGCAGTCGCGCGCCACCTCGAGTGCCAAAGGCACTCCATCATTGACCCAGTCTTCGAGCGCGACGAAGGTGCGGGCTTCCTCGCCGGCGGGATCGAGCTCCGCAAAGCGAATGAATTTGCGCTGGGCCCCGAACGGATCGAGGATGAAAAACAGGGACTGAATCACGTCGACCGGGACAACACGATCTGCGCCGCAGCAGAGCGGCAGGTAATCGGCTAGCACGCCGAGCAGCTTTGCCTGCGGGCCGCGCTCGGCATGGAAGTCCCACGGCGTCGCAAGCACGGCGAGGCAGGCGGCCTCCCGTCCGTGTCGCAACGCAAGTGCAAGGGCGAGAAGCCCGCCCATGCAGTAACCGAGGATCCCGATGGGGGCGCCGGCGATCCCGAGTGCAACGCCAAAGGCAGTTTCGAGCCGTCCGACGATGTAGTCCGTCAGACCGAAATGGCGCTCTTCCTCGCCGGGCGCACTCCAATCGACCACGAGCGGCCGCAAGCCGCGGCTCGCTAGATGCCGCAGGAAGCTGTGCCCGGGCAGCAGATCCAAAACATAGTGGCGGTTAATCAATGACGGCACGACGAAGACCACTGGGCCCGCTCGTTCGCGGCCATAATCAAGCAACCGGGTCGTGCCTTCACGCCACACAACCGAAACGGCGTCCTTGCCGCGGTGAAAGGGATGCCGCCGGTAGGCTTCCAACCCGGCAACAAAAGCGTCGGCTCGACGTCCGATCTCGTCGTAGAGAGCCGCCGCGACCTTAGCCGAGCCGAGCGTGTCGATTTCGTCGGCGAGGGCGCGAAGCCGCTCGCCGGCCGCGCTCGACGGCAGCGACGCGGTCCTCAAGATCGGCAACGCGACGCAAGAGCTCAGCCACAGCGTCATCGTGCTCACCAGATGAGCCGGCAACGGCCGGGGCGTCAGACGGCGGTCCGGCTTGATGGATTTGCTCGCGCGGCCCGCGATCGCGTGGCCTCGAGACGCGGCCGGGGGGCGCACCTCCCTTGATCCAACATCTCAACGCCTCCACCTCGGAGGGATTTGAGAGGAGCGCGGTGAGGTAATCCTGCCATAAGCTCAAGAAGCGCCGGGCAAGGTCCGAAGCGTCGGCCATCGCGCACAATATATACGCTGTCTCCGGCCGGGGAAGCAGCCGTTCGGCGATCGGCGCGTGTTTGATGACGCGATCGCGCCAAAACAATGTATTGTTGCAGGGGGAGACCTTGTCCCGAGGCGAGATACGGCGCGCATGAACACCCCGAACAGCGGTAATCCGAGCGAAACCAAACCGGTGGTCGTCAAGAAATATGCCAATCGCCGCCTCTACAACACTGCGACCAGCAGCTACGTGACACTCGACGATCTGGCCAAGATGATCAAAGAGGGCGGCGACTTTGTTGCCACAGATGCGAAAACCGGCGAGGACATTACCCGCTCTGTACTGACACAGATCATCGTCGAGCAGGAGCAAAAGGGTCAGAACCTGTTGCCGATCAGTTTCTTGCGACAATTGATCAGTTTCTACGGCGATAGCATGCAGTTTCTCGTGCCCGGCTATCTTGAACAGGCGATGATTGCATTCGCGCGCAATCAAGAGCAGATGCGCAAGAACCTGCAGGCGACGTTCGGGATGTTCCCGTTCGGGCAATTCGAGGAGGTCAGCAAGCAGAATATCGCATTGTTCGAACGCGCGCTCAAGATGCTGGCCCCTTACGGACGTGAGGAAAAACCGGCGCCAGAGCCGGAGCCGAAGCGGGAAACCGAGGACCCTCGCCTCAAACGCCTGGAAGCCCAGATCGACAGTCTGACCCGTCAGCTCGAAGAATTAGGACGCGAACGTCAGAACCGTTAGGTGAACGGAGACAATCTACGATGCTTCAGACTTTCGAGGGCAGCTGCCATTGCGGTGCAGTGCGGTTCCGTATTCGGGCCGATCTCGAAACCATGCTCGAATGCAACTGCTCCGTCTGCACCAAGAAGGGCATCTTGCATCTGATCGTCCCGCCGGAGCGCTTCCAGTTGTTGCAGGGTGAGCAGGAGCTCGCGACGTATCAGTTCAACACCAACACGGCAAAGCACACTTTCTGTCGGCGTTGCGGAATGCACCCCTTCTATGTGCCGCGGTCGGACCCCGACAAAATCAGCATCAACGCCCGCTGCCTCGACGGCGTTGATCCGGCAGCGTTGCGGCCGCGCCGCTTTTTTGACGGACGGAACTGGGAAACCGCCTACGCGGCAGAGCGGGGCGTCGAGGGCGTGTGACGCTCGGCCTGCTTCACGCTCCGGCAATCGGTTGGGTGACGGCCGCGAGCCAGCGCGCCGTCTCGGGGTCCACCAGCGGGGTCAGAGTTTCGCGGACATCGCGGTGATAGGCGTCGAGCCAGGCGATCTCATCCCCGTCCAGAAGGGCGGGATCGATTAGGTTGCGGTCGATCGGGGCCAAGGTCAGCATTTCAAAGCCCAGCATTTCGCGTTCGCCCGTCGGCTCGGCCGGCTGTACCAGGACGAGATTCTCAATGCGGATACCGTAGGCACCGGTCTTGTAGTAGCCGGGCTCGTTCGAGACGATCATGCCGGGCAGCAACGCCTGGCCATTGGGCGCCTTCGAGATGCGCTGCGGGCCCTCGTGAACGCCGAGATAGCTGCCTACCCCGTGCCCGGTGCCGTGATCGTAGTCGAGACCCTTTTCCCAGAGGGCGCGGCGCGCGAAGGCGTCGAGCTGCGTTCCCGTCGTGCCCTTTGGAAAGCGCGCCATGGCTAGCGCGATGTGGCCCTTCAACACGCGCGTGAAACGGTCACGCATTTCGTGCGTCGGCTCGCCAATCGCGATCGTGCGCGTCACATCCGTCGTGCCGTCGAGATATTGCGCGCCAGAATCGAGAAGGTACAGGTTACCGGGCTCCAGCATTTTCTCGGTCTCCGCCGTTGCACGATAATGAACAATTGCGCCGTTCGAGCCGGCGCCGGAGATCGTTGGGAAACTCAAGTCACGAAAGTTTGCGTTCTCGCGTCTGAACGCTTCGAGCCGGTCACTCGCCGCGATTTCGGAGAGGCCCCCTTTTGGTGCCTGCCGCGCGAGCCAAGCAAGAAAGCGCGTCAGTGCCGCACCGTCACGGCGATGCGCGGCTCGCGTCCCGTCAATCTCTGCCTCGTTCTTGCACGCCTTAGCCAGCAGGCATGGGTCGGCGGCGCGATGAATTTTCGCGCCGGCAGCTGCAAGCCGGTCGAACACCCATGCGGCGGCGGTGGCCGGATCGACTTGCACCCGGCTGCCTGCAGCCGCGAGTTCGTCAAACGCCGGTCCCAGCTGCTCCGGCGGCGCTATCGTCACTCGATTGCCGAGATGGCGTTCGAGACCCGGAACGAGTTTGCGCCGATCGATGAACAGCGTCACCGACCCATCCTGCCGGAGGATCGCGAACGATAGCGGCAGCGGCGTATGGGGCACATCACCGCCGCGGATGTTGAGGAGCCATGCGATCGACTCGGGCATCGTCAGAACAACCGCTGCGGCGCCTTCCTGTTGCAAAGCGCGCCCCAGACGAGCGCGTTTGGACTGCGAGCTCTCACCAGCGAGGCGCTCGGGATGCGGTAGCACCGGAGCTAGCGGAGGCGCCGGCTGTTCGGTCCAAATACGGTCGAGCGGGTTATCGGAAATTGCGCGCAGCTCTGCGGCGGCCTTCTCCGCCGCAGTGCGAAGACGCTCGACATCCTGTGGGGTATGTAACCACGGGTCGTAACCGACTGCGGTGTCTGCTGAGAGCGCCGCAGCCATCCATTGCACCGGAGGGTCCTCGATCAGGTGACGGATCTCGAAAAGGCCGGTATCGACTTGGGCGGCCGCCTGCAATGTGTAGCGCCCATCGACAAACAGAGCCGCGCGGTCGCGCAGCACGATCGCGAGCCCCGCCGAACCGGTAAAACCGGTGAGCCAGGCGAGGCGCTGTCCGCGAGGGGGCACATATTCGCCCTGATGCTCGTCGGCGCGCGGGATGATGAAGCCGTCGAGACCGCACGCTGCGAGTTCCTGGCGCAAGCGCCGGAGACGCTCGCAACGGGGCAGCCTCTCGAAGTCCTTAGCGGCGAGGCCATCGCGGTAATCGGCCGCCATGACGGCGCGCAACGTCTCGAGCGCACGCGCGAGCTCTGGCGTCACGGGATCGGCAATCAGCACGTGCCAGCTCGCCGCGCTGCCGGCGGGCGCGGCCAATACGCCCTTGATGAGAGCCTCGACACGATCGGGATCGTACGCGGACCCCGCCGCTCGCAACAAATCCGCGAGCTCGTGGTGATCCGATTGCGTTATGGTCGATGTCACTGGCGGCACCTCTTTCTCGCGTCCCGCGTACCGGGGAACATCTCTGCATGGCTGGCTTGCAATGACAAGGCTGTTCTTTCCGCAATGCAGCACCAAATCTTGTGCGGCGCAGCAAAGCGCGCGGGAGTACGAGTCATGTCTGTGGTCAACTTTTTCATCTCGGCCGGGAAAGCCTTTGCCGAGTGGCGACGTCGGGAACACGCCTACGCCGAACTGATGGCGCTCGACGATCACTCGCTCGCCGATATCGGAATTCGCCGTTCACAGATCGGCGCCCTGATTGACGGGGTTCGGATGGCGGATCCGCCTCTGCCGCCGACCTCCTTCGGAAAGCAGGAAAGGTTCGCCCGGCGTAAGGCGGCCTGACCGGTTCTTCGCCGACACCGGATTCGCAGATGGGGGCTTCGGCCCCCTTCTTCATATCCGCATTCGGTCGCCGGCGCATGACCAAGGTCGACCATCCGCCTATGACGATCCGATAATCAAGCACGATACCGCAGCTGCGGTGCGGAGCGAGCACAATCGGCTCCTGTCGGAGCAACAATCCGGACAACACCGCGCGGCCGCCGCGCTCAAGGTTACGGGCGAGGTCGGCCGCCAGAACCGCCAGCGGGCGCGCCAGGATGTTCGACAGGATCAGGTCATGACGAGAATTGCGGATCATGCGGTCACGATAACCAGCTGCTGTGCGGACTTTCACGAGGTTTGCGACGCCATTGCGCCCGGCATTGTGGCGGGCAACGGCCACAGCGCCGGCATCGATATCGGCCGCGAGCACCTTGCGGCGTAACAGCTTTGCCGCTGCGATAGACAGAATGCCGGTTCCGGTTCCGACATCGAGCGGTGTGCCAAAGCGCCGCCGCCGGGACAGTTGCTCGAGAGCTTGTAGGCAAGCGCGGGTCGATGGATGCTCGCCGGTACCGAACGCCATCGCCGCGTCCACGACGATCGGGAGAGCACCGCCCGGTATGCCGCCGCGGTAATGCGAGCCAAATACAAAAAACCGGCCGATCCGCAACGGCGGAAAGGCTGCCTGGTTTTCCGCCAACCAATCGCGCGCCGCGAGTTTTTCTTCGCTAATATCAATGAGAGCGCCTCCCGCGGCAGCAGCGGCAAGGGCGGTTCGCATCTCGAGGTCGGGCGTCAGCAGAGCAGCGCGGGGATAAGCTTCCACCTGCCACTCTTCCCGTGCAGTCTCAAAGGCCGATACGGCCGCCGCAAGGTTATCAAGAAGTGAAAATACCGCGCTGGCCGCGTCGGCGCCGTGAACGCGCGCGAGGAGACGCCAGACCGCTTGCATAGGGCGCGCCCCTCACCGGGGTGAGGGGCAAGCATCACACGCGCTCGACATAGGCGTCCATCACCTTTTTGTCGCCGGCGATGTCGAAACGGATTGCGAGCTTGTTGTCTTCTACTTCGGTGATTGAGCCGTAACCGAATTTCTGGTGGAAAACGCGGTCGCCAACACTGAAGCCGCCGACCCTGCTCACCTCCTCGCCGCGCCGCGGCACCGGACCGCTGCTGACGAGCAATGGTCGTCGGAGGGGAGCCGCTGATTGCCAGGGCGCCGCTGCGGGCGGCACCTCAATCGCATTCGCCCAGCCCGAATCCCATGACGATCCCGGCTGCAGGCCGAGCTCGGCCACGACCTCGATGTGCTCCGCCGGCAGCTCGTCGATAAAACGCGAGCGGATCGCATTCTGCCACTGCCCGTGAATGCGGCGGTTCGCGGCAAAGGAGACATAGGCGCGGTGCCGCGCACGGGTTAGCCCGACATAGGCAAGGCGGCGCTCCTCTTCGAGCGCGGCAAGGCCGTTCTCCTCCATCGCCCGCTGGTTCGGGAACAAACCATCCTCCCAGCCCGGCAGGAAGACGGTGTCGAACTCCAACCCCTTGGCGCTGTGCAACGTCATCAGATTGACCATGTCGCCGCCCGCTTCCGCGGCGTTGTCCATCACCAGGCTGACATGCTCAAGAAAGCCGCCGAGATTCTCGAACTCGGCCATTGCGACGACGAGCTCTTTGAGGTTTTCGAGGCGGCCGGTGGCGTCGGGCGAACGGTCCGCCTGCCACATCGCCGTATAGCCCGATTCGTCGAGCACGATCTGCGCGAGATCAGTATGCGATATCGTTTCGGCCTGCGTCCGCCAACGGTCTAGTGCGGAAACGAAGGACGCGAGCGCATGGCGCGCGGCAGGCCTGAGCCGGTCCCTGCTGGCCAACACGCGCGCTGCTTCGACGAGCGGCAGGCGCTCGGCACGGGCGAGGCTGTGCAGCTCCTGAACCGTGGCGCTGCCGACGCCGCGCCGCGGCACGTTCAGAATGCGCTCAAGGGCGAGATCATCGGCCGGCTGATTGATAAGGCGCAGATAGGCGAGTGCATCGCGGATTTCCTGACGCTCGTAGAACCGCGGTCCGCCGATGACCCGATAGGGCAGCGCCAGCGAGATGAAACGCTCTTCGAACTCGCGGGTCTGGAAGCTGGCGCGTACGAGGATTGCTACCTCGCGAAGCGCGTGACGATGGCGTTGCAACGCCTCGATCTCGTCACCCACCCAACGGGCTTCATCTTCGGCGTCCCAGACGGCGCGCACGACGACCTTCTCGCCCACATTGGCTTCGGTCCAAAGCGTCTTGCCGAGCCGTCCGCGGTTCTGCGCAATCATCCCGCCTGCTGCGCCGAGAATATGCGGGGTCGAGCGGTAATTCTGCTCGAGCCGGACGCTCATCGCGCCCGGGAAATCCTTCTCGAAGCGAAGGATGTTGCCGACCTCGGCGCCCCGCCAGCTGTAGATCGACTGGTCGTCGTCGCCCACGCAGCAGAGATTGCGTCGCTTCTGGGCCAACAGCCGCAGCCACAGGTACTGCGCGACGTTGCTGTCTTGATATTCGTCGACGAGCAGATAACGGAAGCGCCGCTGATAGTCGGCGAGAATGTCGGGATTACCGGTAAACAGCGTCAGGTTGTGCAGCAGCAGGTCGCCAAAATCGACAGCGTTCACCGTGGTCAGGCGTTCCTGGTATAGGCGATAGAGGCCGATCGCCCGGCCCTGTGCGAAACCGCCGGCATCGGCGGGCGGGACCTTTTCGGGACCCAAGCCGCGGTCCTTCCACCGCTGGATTTGCGCGAGCAGAAGGCGCGCGGGCCAGCGCCGCTCGTCGATGTTCTCCGCCTGGAGGATCTGCTTGAGGAGCCGAATCTGGTCGTCGGTATCGAGAATGGTGAAGCTGGACTTGAGCCCCACAGCCTCGGCGTGACGACGCAGAATGCGCGAGGCGATCGCATGAAAGGTGCCAAGCCAAACCCCTTCGGCACGGCGGCCGATCATCGCCTCGAGCCGCTCGTGCATCTCGCGCGCCGCCTTGTTGGTAAACGTAACCGCGAGCAGCTCGGCTGGAAGAGCCCGTCCAGTAGCGAGGATATGGGCAAGCCGCGTGGTCAACACGCGGGTCTTGCCGGTGCCCGCGCCGGCCAGCACCAGCACCGGTCCGTCGATTGCTTCGACAGCCCGGCGCTGCGCGTCGTTGAGCCCCGCCAGCTCGAAGATCTCGGTGTTCGGCAGGGCGGTCACAGCGGGATCGTACATTCTCTACATGATATAGCAACCAGCCGGAGAAGATGCAGACCCGTCGAGCACGGCCGTAATTCCCGCCGGCCGGGGCTGCGCGGATTGGGTGAGGCCCTCCCCTGAAAGTTCGATTTTTTGGTCGCGCTATTAGTTAACATAGACCCGATGCACGCCGCGATCGTCTTGCTCATCGTGATCCTCGCCTATGTCGGCATGGCTGCGGGAAGGATCGCGTGGTTGCAGGTCGACCGCACCGGCATCGCGCTGCTCGCGGTCATTGCGCTGTTGGCGAGCGGCCAGATCACCCTCGACGATTTCGGCAGCGCCGTCGACTTGCCAACGCTCGCCTTTCTCTTCGCAATGATGATCATCTCGGCGCAGTTCGCCGAATCGGGATTTATCGATCTGTGCGCCCGGACGGTTATCGAGAGTCGCCGCGGGGTAGCGACTTTGTTGGTCTTGACGGTCGCCATCGGCGGCGGGCTCTCGGCTGTGCTCGCCACCGACATCCTGATCATCGCGATCTCGCCGCTGTTGATCGCCGGAGCGCAGAGCCGCGGGCTGGACCCACGCCCGTTGGTCATTGCATTGGCGGCGGCGACCAATGCGGGTTCGGCCGCAACCTTGTTCGGCAATCCTCAGAACATTCTGATCGGGGCGCTCGGACGGCTCGATTTTTGGACATTTCTCGCGATTTGCGCGGTCCCGGCCCTGGTTACCTTGGCGGTCGTCTTCTTCGTCGTCTGGCTGCAATGGCGCACCCGGATTGCCCGGACCGTGCTCGCCGCCACGCTCGATGCGCCGCCGATCACCATCCACCCGCTCGAGCGAAATCAGACGATCAAAGGCATAATCGCCCTCGTGGCGCTCCTCGTTCTGTTTGCGACCCCGCTGCCGCGCGAGACCGGAGCGTTAATCATCGCCGCCTTGTTGCTGGCCAGTAGAAAGATCACCAGCCGCAGAATGATCGCGGCCGTAGATTGGCCGCTGTTGCTGCTCGTCGCGTGCTTGTTCGGGATCACCGGAGCGCTCAACCACGCTGGTATCGCCGCTGACATTCTCGATTTCCTGACCGAGCGGGGATTGCTACCAGGTAATCTCGTGCTGTTGGCCCCCTACAGCGTGCTGGCGAGCAATACAATCGGCGGGGTTCCCGGCGCGATGCTTTTCCTAGAGCTGTGGCCAACCGCACCACCCGGCGTGCTCTACGCCTTGGCGCTGTTGTCGAGCCTTGCCGGCAATCTGCTGCTCACCGGCAGCCTGACGAACGTGCTGATCGCCGAGTGGGCGGAGCGTATGGGGGCGGGGCTGACCTTTGCCGAACATGCCCGCGCCGGTGTTCCGATCGCGATCATCTCGATCGGCTTTGCCGTGTTTTGGCTGGCGCTGATACAGACCCTGCCAATCTTGCCCGAAAGATAGACGTCAGCCCCGCGAGCGCGCTAGAACGGCGGCGAGGAGGATCGGCGTGGTGTCTCGTGCCCTGCGCATCGGCAGCCGTGGCAGCCCGATGGCGCTGCGCCAGACCGCGCTCGTCCGCGATCGCTTGGTCGCCTTCCATCCCGAGCTGGCGGCCACCGGCGCGGTCGAGATCGTAGCGATCCGCACCACCGGTGACCGCGTGCAAGATCGCCTGCTCGCCGAGATCGGCGGCAAGGGGCTCTTTGCCAAAGAGATCGAGGCGGCGTTGCTCGCCGGGCGGGTCGATCTAGCGGTGCATTCGCTGAAGGATCTGGAGACCTGGCTCCCGGACGGACTGGCGGTGGCTTGCGTGCTGCCGCGTGACGATCCGAGAGACGCGCTTTTGGCGGCCGAGTGGGCGACCCTCGCGTCCTTGCCCCGAGGCGCGAGGGTCGGCACCGCTTCGTTGCGGCGCCAAGCTCAACTGCTGCGGTATCGTCCGGATCTGAGAATCGTCCCGGTGCGCGGCAACGTGAACACCCGCATCCGCAAGCTCCAGGCCGGTCAGGCCGAGGCGCTCGTGCTCGCATTATGCGGGCTCGAGCGCCTCGGCGAGGCCGGGCTCGCGACCGAGATCCTGCCGCGCGAAATCATGCTGCCGGCGGTCGGCCAGGGCGCGCTCGCCATCGAATGCCGCATCGAGGACGAGGCAACGCGCCGGCTGATCCAGCCGTTGCATGACCCAGTCACCGGCACTTGCGTGGCCGCCGAACGCGCCATGTTGGCCGCGCTCGACGGATCGTGCCGGACGCCGATCGCCGGGCTCGGTGAGGTCGCAGACGGCCGGTTCGTTCTCGAAGGCTTGCTTCTGAAACCAGACGGCAGCGCCGCCATCCGGTCTTGGCGAGAGGGAAATTTGAGCGACGCCGAAGCCCTGGGGACCGAGCTTGGGACGGAGTTGCGGGACCGGGCTGATCCGGGCTTCGGGCTCTGCTAACCCGATATGGGCTTCGGTCCGAGCTTGCCTCCGCCTTGGCAGGCTTGGGCGCGCAGCCAGTCTTCGGCGGACAAATGGCCTTGATAGACCTCTGAATACAAGCCGACTGGCCAAGTCAGCACGAAAACGACGTGACTTATCACATCCGTGTTCCGGTTCGGGCAAGGGCCGGGGATAAGGAAGCCGATTGCCAGCAGCGCGACTCCAATCGCCAAATAAAGGCCGACAAGAGCCCGCATAGGTTCGGCTCAAAACAGGGTCGCGGCCAGCGTCAGGTTTTTAGCCGGAACCCCTCCCCGGGTCTGCGTGCAGAGGCCGCGGCGCCCATTTACCGGCTACTCGGCGGCCTGCGCGAGCGGGCGCACCGCTGCGCGCAGTTGCATCTCGTAGGCGACACGCCAGTTGATCTTGGAGTCGGTCACAAAATCGCCGCTGCGCACCGCGAAGTAGATCTCGGGATCGTCAACGCCCGGCGGGACGACGTCGTCCTTGGCGAGCGCCCGGGCAGCGCGCAGCAGGCGGCGTCGGGTGCGGGCGATCATGATGTCGCTGGGCCCGAGGTTCTCAAAGCTGTGGTCGGTGATGCCGCCCATGCTCTCGGTCACCGCCTGGTCCTGGCCGTGGATGCTGGCGATGCCGGTATAGCTCTCCGTCTTTTGCGCTGCGCGATCGATCATCCAGTCATTCGATGGGTTTTGCGCGAGCCGCCAGCGGCCGTACCAGTCGGTCGTGTTCGGCAGGTAGTCGAAGCCGAGGCGCGATCCCGGCACCATCTGCCCGTTTTTCAACGGACGCATCGATGTCGGCGACCTGCGCCAGCTGAGGCTGACGAACATCGCGTGGCTGTCGTCCATCGGCACCCAGGCCCGGGTGTTGACGCGATCGAACGGGCCTTGCGGCGTCTGCGTCCAGAATGGAAACAGGAAATTGGCAAAGCGCCAGTAGGTCTGTCCCGGCTCCGCCGGACGGTAGGCGCAATAGAGCGTCCCGTAGTCAGTGTCGGTCACGTGATACTCGGGCGCTCGGTTGGCCACCGTCCATCGCATCAGACTGTCAGGCGGCACGTCGTCGGGCTGCACGCTGCCGGTGTGTAGGAAGCCGAAATGCGAGGTGTCGATATCGCCCTCGAGCGCCTGCAGCCAATTGCATTCGCGCTGCACGAACGAGATTTGCAGGTCGGCCGTGGGCAACAGGGAGGCTTCGATCGCCGGCAATGGCGGCGCTTCCTTGCGCGCGCCCATATAGACCCAGATCAGGCCGTTGCGCTCGGCGACCTTATAGGCCTTGGCCTTGACCTTGTGCTTGAACTCCTGGTGCGGCGGCGCGTTCGGCATGTCGACGCAATTCCCTTCGGCGTCGTATTTCCAGCCGTGATAGACGCAGCGGATGCCATTCTGCTCGTTGCGCGCGAGAAACAGCGACGCGCAACGGTGCGGGCAGCGGTGGTCCATGACCCCGACCCGGCCCGAGCTGTCGCGGAACGCGATCAGCTTTTCACCCAGCAGGGCGAGCCGCATCGGCGCACCGTCGCATTCGAGCTCGGACGACATCGCCGCCGGAATCCAATATTGCCGCATCAGTTCGCCCATCGGCGTGCCGGCACCGCCGCGAACGAGGTCGTCGCTGTCCTTCTGCTTGCTCATCGCTCGCCTCACGACCAATAGAGAAAACCGAGGCCGGTGCCGGAGCCAGCCGGCGTGCGATAACCGGGCGTGTAGCTGGACCATTTGACGTCAAGATGCTCCGAGGCACCGGCGGCACAGATCCACATGCGGATCTCCGAGCTGCCGGAGTTGAGCTTCTTGCGCGGCAAGGATTGCAACGTCACGGCGTCCTTTTGGCGACAGGCGTCGATGACCGTGTGGTCGAGTTCCTCGTCGACGACGAAGTGGCTGAGCCCGCCCGAGCCAACGATGCCGATCCGGGCGTCACCGGGAAAGCTCTCGACCGCCGCGCGGATCGCCTGGCCGAGTTTGTAGCAACGCCGCGGCGTCGGCTGGGTCGGCGGGAAATAGGTGTTGAGAAACACCGGCACGACCGGCAGCTCGGGATCCTCCATTAGCCGCTTGCGGACAAAGGCAAAGGCATGACCCTCGCCCTTGCCTTCACCCAGCCGGTCGGAAGCGACCGGGTCGAAGTCCTGGTCGACCAGCGAGTTTATCAGATGGAGCGCCAGATCCGACGCGACCGGATAGTCCCTCGGTGCCTTTTCTTCGTAGTAGCGCGCGGTGGCTCGTCTCGCCCAATCGGGTCCCGAAAATCCGTTGAGCGGCAGATTGCAGATCGTCTTGCCGTAATAGACGACGAGCGCCGGCATGTTGTCGTCGTGATAGAGTTCCTTGTGGTCATCGCCGACAACGATCAGAGCATCGAGCTCGGCACGCCGCAGTACTTGCCTGAGGTGAGCGACCCCGGCCTGCGCTTCGGCATGGCGCGCGGCGAACCGCTCCGGCGTCAACTCGACGGCGACGTGCGGCTCGGCGCGCCGCAAAAGATCCTCGTAGCTCGCCGGCTCCCCCTCTTTGTCGAGAAAATCGCGGACCCCGTCACGATCGATAAACCGCGGCCAATCTTCTGCCGGGGCATTCAACATCGGTGTATGCGAGGTGCCGACCCCTAGGACGAGCTTCGCCAATTAAGGCCTCCTTCCTGTGCGGCCATGGCGGCCGGAAACGAAGCGTATTGTCGATCGGCCAAAGACGTCAACCACTCCAGGCTAAATGCCGAGCCGGTTATGACCCATTTCCAAAAATCGGGTGTACCACCTGATCGCCCTGGGCGATGCCGAGCCGCTCGGCTGTTCCGCCGTTTAGCTCGATCACCGCGCGCACCGGCGCTGCCGCAGGGATAATATCTTCCGATTGCGGAACCGCGCGCTGCTGAATATTGACGATTTTACCGCGCACGTCGACAAACAGCATGTCTAGAGGGATCAGAGTGTTGCGCATCCACATCGTCGCCGCAGTCGGGTGCTTGTAGTCGAACAGCATGCCGGCGTCCGGCGCCAGACTTCGCCGGAACATCAATCCCTGCATCATTTGTTCGGGCGTCTCGGCAACCTCGACCTTAAAGCGGTGCCGGCCGGTAGCGCTGATGATGGTCAGCTCCGATTTCGGAAATTGCTGGAGCTCGTCAGCCACCGATGGCGGCAACGAGCCGATTGCAGCCGCGACCAAGCTCGCGAGAACGGCTCGGCGGTCAATCATGCTCGGGGCGATCTGGGTCTAGCCGTGAAAAAGGTCATTTCCGGCAGGTCCGAAAGTCAAAGTTCCTTATCGAGAATTCGACCGGTCGGTCAATAATCAAGGAGACCTGCGCATAAGTGTCCCGGGCAGGTCTTGTGAAGGAAGGTGTCGACGGGTACGGTCCTGAGCGGCCCGCTATGCCCGATACCATTCAGACCGTGTTCGCCGTAACGGCCTTGCTGGGGCTTGTGAGCCTCCTGCTGCCCCTGGCAGAACGGTTCTCGATCCCCTACGCCGTGCTGCTGGCCATCGTCGGGATCGCGATCGGCGGGGCCTCCAATCTCCCGTTCGCTATCCAGCCTGGCGGCATTCTTGCCGACATCATCGGCTGGCTGCGCGACTTCGGGCTCACCGCCGAGTCGCTGCTTTACGTTTTTCTACCGGCGTTGCTGTTCGAGGCTGCACTCAACGTCGATGTGCGTCAGCTCAGCGACGAAATGGCGACGGTGCTTCTGCTCGCCGTTATCGGCGTCATTGTCTGCACGTTTGTCGTCGGCTTCGCCTTGTGGCCGATTTCTTCTGTGGGTTTTCTTGCCTGCATCATTCTTGGCGCGATCATCGCGACCACCGATCCGGTCGCGGTGGTCGCGGTTTTTCGCGATATCGGGGCGCCCCGCCGCTTGTCGACCTTGGTCCAAGGCGAGAGCTTGTTCAACGACGCGGCGGCGATTGCCATCTACACGCTTGCTGTCTCCGTATTAGCCGGACCTCGGGCGTCGAGCCTGGCCGAAGGTATACTTGCCTTTCTGCGCCAATTCGGCGGCGGCCTCATCGCCGGCTACTTTGCCGGGTGGTTCGTCACGTTCTTTCTGCCGATCCTGCGGGCGAGCCGGTTGGCAGAAGCCACGCTGACTATTGCCTTTGCCTATGTACTTTTTATTCTTTGCGACCATTATCTCGGTGTTTCCGGGGTGGTGGCGGTCGCGACCGCGGCGCTTGTGATCAGTACGGCGGGGCGCCGCCGATTAGCGCCGTCAAACTGGGAGAGCCTTGTCGTCACGTGGGAGCAGCTCGCGTTCTGGGCGAGTTCGCTGATCTTTTTATTCGCGGCAATGCAAACCCCGGAACTCCTGGCAAATGCGAGCTGGCGTGATCTGGTAATGCTCGGCGCACTGATCGTCGCCGCGCTCGTGGCGCGCGCATTCACGCTCTACGGGCTCATTCCGACACTCAGTTTTGCCCGGATTGCCAGACCCATAAACGACGCGCACAGGCTCGTCATGCTGTGGGGCGGAATGCGCGGGGCGGTTTCACTCGCGCTCGCTCTCGCCGCGACCGAAAATACGGCGCTGCCTGCCGAGGTTCGGCATTTCGTGGGCATTCTTGCTACCGGATTTGTGCTTTTTACCCTTCTCGTAACCGCGCCGACGATTAGGCCGCTGATGCGTCTTCTCAAGATCAGCAGTTTGGCGCCAGCGGAGGTGGCAGTCAGCCGACGGGTAATCGGGCTTTCGCGTTCGTCGATCCCGCAGGAGATCGAGATCATAGGGCGCCAGCATCAGATCTCGCCGGAGATCGTCGCCGAAGTCACCAGGGCCTATGACGGTGATATGCAGGAACCGGGCGATGCAAAGGCGGGGGTTGCGCAATTATCAGCCGAGCTCAGGGAGCGCGCCGCGCTTTACGCATTGGCCGATCGCGAGCAGGAATTCTGCCTTGACTATTTCGAAAGCCGCACCCTGTCGCGGCGCGTCGCCGCCATCCTTCTAGCGCACGCCGCGCGGCTGCAGGATGGGGCGCGCAGCGACGGAGTCGAAGGTTATCAAAAAGCTGCCGAGCGCATTCGGAGCTTCAACACTACGTTGCGCGTGGTACTCGCGATCCATCATCGGATCGGCATCGCCCGGCCTCTCGCGCGCTTGCTCGCCGACCGCTTTGAAGTCCAATTGGCAGCGCGGTTCGTGCTGCAAAATCTGATTGCGTTCAACCGCCAGCAAATTGCAGAGGTGTTCGGCGCCGGTCCCATAGCGGCTATGGCGCAACAGCTCGAGCACCGCCTGGCCGCGATCGATCAGGCGATCGCGGCGTTGAAGCTTCAATATCCGAGCTACGCCCGCCAGCTCGAGGTTCAATTCCTGGCCCGCACAGCGGCCCGTCTGGAGGAGGAGCGGTATAGGCGGCTCCGGGCGGAATCGATCATCAATCAGGAGATGTATGAGGACCTGCAGCGCAAGCTGCGGCCGCGTCGTCGCGCCGTAGAAGTGCGGCCTACGCTCGATCTCGGGCTCGAGCGCGAGGAACTGGTAAGCAGGGTTCCAATGTTCGCGGCTCTGAATGAAAAGACACGGCGCTCCGTCGCCCGCGTTTTGCGTCCGCGCCTCGCCATCCCCGACGAGGTTATTGTTCGCAGAGGCGAACGAGGGGATGCAATGTACTTCATCTCTTCGGGAGCGGTGGAAGTCCGCATATCACCAACCCCCGTCCAATTGGGCAGCGGAGATTTTTTTGGCGAGCTTGCCCTGCTGGTCGCTGATCGCCGCAATGCCGATGTAGTCGCGCTGGGATACTGCCAGCTGCTCAGCCTGGCTGCGCGCGATCTGCATCGCCTGTTCGGCACCGAGCCCGCATTGCGTGATCAGATTCACGCCGTTGCGCAGGCGCGCACTGCAGCCGCGGAGGCCGGATGACCCGCAAGCCCCCTCACCCAGCGACGATTGCCGCACAAGGGCTGGGCTGGACTGATGCGGGAACGGGAGCGGTTGTTCTGCCGGTGCATACGGCCACGACCTTTTTGCGGGATCCCGACAATCAGTATCGGCGCGGACGTAGCTATGGACGCGCCGATAACCCGAGCTACGACCAGCCGCAAGCCGTATTGACCGCGCTCGAGGGCGGCGCGGCAACACTTTTGTTTTCCTCCGGTATGGCGGCTGCCGCCGCTGTTTTCCAAAGCCTTCCGCGCGGCAGCCATGTCGTGGCTCCACTGGTCATGTATTGGGGGTTGCGTTCGTGGCTTAAAAAATTTGCCGCGACTTGGGGCATCGATGTCGCATTCATCGACGCCACCTCGCTGGACGCGCTGCGCGCAGCGGTTCGCGTTGGACGCACACGGCTTGTTTGGATCGAAACTCCGGCAAATCCGCTTTGGTCGGTGACCGATATTGCCGGCGCCGCCGAAATCGCGCACGCAGCCGGCGCTATACTGACCGTCGACAGCACTGTCGCGACGCCGGTTGTGACGCGGCCCCTGGCGCTCGGCGCCGACCTCGTCATGCATTCGGCCACCAAATACCTGAACGGCCACAGCGATGTAATCGCCGGAACACTGACCACCGCGCGCAAGGACGCGTTTTGGGAGCGGTTGTGCGTGGCGCGCAGCGGGGGAGGCGCCATTCTGGGCAGCTTCGAGGCCTATCTTCTGCTGCGTGGAATGCGCACCCTGTTTCCGCGTGTCGAAAGAGCCTGTCGATCGGCCCAACAGATCGCAGAGGCGCTGGCCCACAATCCGCGCGTGCTCGCAGTACTCTATCCCGGCTTGCCGGATCACCCCGGACACGCAGTTGCTGTCCGCCAGATGATAGGCGGCTTCGGTGGCATGTTGAGCGTGCGCATCCGCGGCGGCGCCGAAGCGGCGATCGCCACCGCGGCTCGCGTCGAAATCTGGAAGCGGGCCACCTCGCTCGGCGGCGTCGAGAGCCTGATCGAGCACCGCGCATCGATCGAGGGCCCGGACAGCGGCGTCCCCGCCGATCTCCTTCGCCTTTCGGTTGGAATCGAAAATCCAGAGGATTTGGCAGCTGATTTGGAAGGCGCGCTCAACTTATAGGGAGTTTAAGTTAATCGGCGGCTTGCGTATCAACTGGCGATCGAATATACGAGTTAAAGTTCGATGTAAAAATTGAAGCGAGAACGGAGGGTTGTGTTTTGTGGGATCCGAGGTGGCTCTCTCGGATTCCTGGAACAGAGCCGCAAGAAAGCGCCGGATGCTTGTAATCGGCCGCAATCGTTCGTCGGCGCCGGGGGCGCTTCGGAGAGACCGGATAACCCATCCAATGATCCGGAAAACGTTCGCTCTGACCAAATCGCTGGGCCCCACCCTTTATCTGATTTCGGTAGTGCTCATCGCTGCCTGGGTGATTGGAGTATTCTTTGGCGCCGGTCTGTTACCTTTAATGCACCCTTACGCGACGAAAAAGGCCCCGCAATTCGGCCTTGGTGAGGTTCCTTTCAGCGGATCATTGGCAGAGGCCCCATCGTTCCCTCAATCGATTACCGGGGTAGACGAGCTTCCCCCGCCACCACCGGAAGTTCCGCCTGGTAATCAGGGGGGAATGGTTGCCGCACCTGACCAGAAGAGTGGCGTCTATCAGGATCCGCAGTTGGCGGGGCCGGTCGAGCCTTTTGCAGACCCCAAGATCACCGAGACCGAGGGCAGTCCCTTATCGCCGCAAAACCGGCCTATCCCTTTGCAGCTGCCCGGCTCCCTCACGGATACCCAGCCTACAAAAGAAAGCAGACCTCGAACTGCCGCGCTACCCAAGCGGTCGTATCAGATACGCGCCACCAGCGCTCAGAACGTGCCAGTGCATCCGCCGATGCAGGCGATTCAGGACTTGCTGCAGAAGCAGCCCGGACTGCTCAAGTGAATTCCACGAATAGTACGGCGGACGACCGGGCGGATCGGTAGACCGGCCCCCAGTAACGGGCGACAAAGCCGCGCCTTTCAATCTCCTCGACTTGTGAGACGCGATCCGGGGGTACCAGCTGTGCAGCGCCAGTTATAGATGTTGCCGGATTGGATAGCGCCCTTTCGGTATCGCGCGGCAGGTGTCGTCGGTGCCGGACCGCCGGCACACCTCTGTGGCAGCCGCAGCAAGCGAAGTGCGAAAAACGCTAAAAAGCGCAACGAGCGGCCACACGAGAGGGCTATAGCATCCCCAGCTCGAGTCTCGCCTCCTCGCTCATCAGGTCGGGCGTCCAAGGGGGACTCCAAACGAGCTTGACCCGGACATCACTGACCCCCGGAACCGCGCGAATCGCCGCCTCGACTTCGCTGGGCATGTTGGCGGCAACCGGGCATGCTGGGGTTGTCAATGTCATCTCTACATAGACGATGCCGCCCTTTTTGACGATCAGCTCGTAGATTAGACCGAGCTCGACGAGATCCATTGGGATCTCCGGGTCGCGCACAGTCTTAAGTCCCGCGAGCACCGGCGCCATCAAAGCGGGGTCGTCGTCGCCTCCCTCCGGCCGCTCGATCTCTTTGTCATCCTCTATCGGGCTGGGGGCAAAGTCGAACGGGTCGCGTTCCATCTGCTTACTCCGTCTTTACCGTGCTTCCGTCGCGGCCCTTCAATGCCGCCTCGAGCGCATGCCACGACAACGTCGCGCATTTGACTCGGGCCGGATAGGCTTTGACGCCGGTCAGCGGCTCGAGCCGGTCCATGTCTTCGGCCAGAGGTACCGACAGCTCCTCGGCAGGCTGGCCGCCAGTTACGCGGGCATGGAATTGCGCGAACAACGCACGCGCGTCGGCCACGGTCTTACCCTTCAGCACCTCGGTCATCAGCGATGCGGCCGCGGTCGAAATCGCGCAGCCGCGCCCCTGGAAGCTGACATCCGTAATGCGTTCATCGTCGAGCGCCAGATAGACGGTGACCCGATCGCCGCATAACGGGTTATGGCCCTGGGCGAAGTGCGTGGGGTGCTCGATCTTCCGAAAATTCCGCGGGTGGCGGCCGTGGTCGAGAATGATCTCCTGATAGAGTTCGCGCAAATCCATCATCGTGCGAAGAGCTCCCGCGCTGCCTCGATCGCCGTAGCCAATCGCTCGATGTCAGTCTCGTCATTATAGACGCCAAGCGAGGCGCGCGTGGTTCCGGACAAGCCGAGCCGTTCCATCAGAGGCTGCGCGCAATGGTGTCCGGCGCGCACCGCGACGTGCTGTTGATCGAGCACTTGTGCAACATCATGCGGATGCACGCCGTCGAGATCGAAGGAGAGAATCCCGAGCCGGCGCTGGCCGGCGCCGAGCAAACGCAACCCCGGGATTTGTGACAATCGGTCGACGCCGCAACCAGTCAGGACCTCCTCATGGTCGAGGATGTTTTCGCGACCCAGCTCTTCGATGAAGTCGAGAGCGATGCCCAGCCCGATCGCACCCGCGATGTTGGGGGTTCCGGCTTCGAAGCGGTGCGGCGGCTCCTGATATTCGGTCTTCTCGAAGCTGACATGCAGGATCATTTCACCACCGCCCTGGTACGGCGGCATCGCGGAAAGTAGGTCGAAACGGCCATAAAGGACGCCAATGCCCGTCGGTCCGTAGACCTTGTGACCCGTGAATGCGTAAAAATCGCAGCCCAGGGCTTGCACATCGATCGGCAAACGCGGCGCCGCTTGGCTGCCGTCGATCAGCACCCTGGCTCCGCGCCGGTGCGCCAATTCGACGACCCGCTCCACTGGAACGAGGGAACCGGTCGCGTTGGCGATATGGGTAGTCGCTACGAGCCGGGTGCGCGGGGATAAACGCGCCTCGAAGCCGGCGAGATCGAGCCCGCCAGTCACATCGATCGGCGCAACCACCAGGCGGATGCCGATCCGGTCGCGCAACAGCTGCCAGGGCACAATATTCGAGTGATGCTCGAGCTCGCTGATCAGCACCTCGTCGCCCTCGCGCAAAAAGGCCGGGCCCCAGCTCTGCGCGACGAGGTTGATCGCCTCGGTGGTGTTGCGTACGAAAACGATCTCGCGACTGTCTGCGGCATTCAAAAATCGCCGCACCCTGTCACGCGCCTCCTCGTAGAGTTCGGTCGAGCGGGCGCTCAGCCGGTAGACCCCGCGATGCACGTTCGCGTAGTCGGTGCGATAATACTCGGCGAGGCCATCGATAACGGCCCGCGGCTTCTGCGCACTTGCGGCACTATCGAGAAACACTAGGTCGGGATTGTTCGCGAAGATCGGGAACTCGCGCCGTAGTCGTCGCGGATCAAGCTCTGGGGAGATGCTCCTCAAAATCGCCGTCGTCATTCTTATTCCTCCAAACTCGCCAAGCGGCGGGCGATCCGCGATAAGAGGTGCTCGCGTAGTGGCGGTGAGTCGATAAGCTCCACCGCCTCCGTGATGAAAGCCTCGATCAGCATGCGGCGCGCCGTTTCATTGGAAATGCCACGGGCACGCAGGTAAAACAGCGCGGCTTCATCGAGATCGCCGACTGCCGCTCCGTGGCTGCATTTCACATCGTCCGCAAAAATTTCGAGCTCGGGCTTGGTGTCGATCGCCGCACGCGGGCTCAGCACGAGATTCTGGCTCAGCTGCTGTGCATCGACCTTCTGGGCCCCGGGGCGGACAGTTATGCGGCCTTGGAAGGCGCCGTGCGCGCGGTCGGTAGCCACGCCCTTGAAAACCTCACGCGTCTCGCTGCCCGGGGCTGCGTGATCGATGGTGGTCAAAATATTGGCCTCTTGCCGGGCGGACAGCAGGAATGCGCCGTTGAGATCGCAGCGGCTGCGCTCGCCTTCGGCGAGAATGCCCGCGTCGTAGCGGATCGTGCGGCCACCCAGCAGCAATACAAAATTCGATATTTGCGAGGCCTCGGCGAGATTCGCCAGCATTTCGCCAAAATGAAATGCGTCCGGGCCTTCCTCAACGAGCACCACCCGCGTGAGCTTGGCTTGCTCAGCCAGCCGCAGCTCGACGACATCGTTCCGCCAGTACTCCCCGGCGCCTGCGAAACTTTCAACTACCGTGGCGCGACTGCCTGCGCCAGCGGCGATGAGGCCGCGTGTGTGCAACGACCCGCTGGCCTCCCCAGAGGCCAAGTGAACAACCTCCAGCGGCCGGTCGAGTATCACACCGGCGGCAATATCGAGCACGAAACCGTCGGCAAAAAACGCGCCATTGAGCGCGGTAAACGGCCGAACATTGTCGGACGGTGGGGCTTCTAGCCGCGCCCGCACCAGATCGGGCCGCTCGACAATGGCTGCCGCCATCGAACCGAACCACACGCCGGCAGGTAGCCCGGCGAGGGTCGACAACCCAGGAGCAAAGCGCCCGTCCACCAATGCCAGGCGATATGCCGGCGCGGTGAGCCCGATCTCGCCGAGCAGAGAACGGATTTCCAAGCCGAAGGCGGGCTCATCGGCATGGGCCGGCAACAGCGGATGCTCTTGCAGTGGGCGAAGATCGATGTAGCGCCAGGATTCACTGCGACGGCTCGGAAAACCAATCTCGGCAAAGCGGGCGAGACTCCCTTTGCGATATCCGCCGAGCCAAGCGGGTTCTTGACGATCCCGCAGCGAGGCACCGCGACTGAACGCTTCGAGATAGGGTCGCGCTTCGGGCTTGAGCGGGAAATCGACGACGGCACTCATCGGCAGCCTTCCGCTAAGCCGCGTCTTCAAACGCGCCGTAACCCCGGCGCTCCAGCTCGAGTGCCAGAGTTTTGTCGCCGGATTGGACGATCCGGCCGGCCTGCAGGACATGCACGTGATCGGGCTCGACGTAATTCAGCAGCCGCTGATAATGAGTAATCAGCACAATCGAGCGATCCGGGGCGCGCTGCTGATTGACGCCGTTTGCGACGATTTTCAGTGCGTCGATATCAAGGCCACTGTCGGTTTCGTCGAGGATAGCCAGACGTGGCTCCAGGATCGCCATCTGGAAGACCTCGTTGCGCTTCTTCTCGCCGCCGGAAAAACCGACATTGACCGCGCGCTGCAACAGGTCTTCGCGGATGTCCAGAAGCTTCAGTTTGGCACGCACGACGCGAAGGAACTGTCCGGCGTCGAGTTCCGGCTCGCCGCGATGGCGACGTTGCGCATTGATTGCAGTGCGCAGGAAATACATGTTGTTTACGCCCGGAATCTCGACCGGGTATTGGAACGCGAGAAACAGCCCTTCGCGCGCCCGCTCGTCCGCCTCCATAGCGAGGAGGTCGCGGCCGAAATAACTGACACTGCCTTGCGTGACCTCGTAGCCGCTGCGGCCGGCGAGCACGGCGGCGAGCGTGCTCTTGCCCGAGCCATTCGGGCCCATGATCGCATGCACCTCGCCAGCACTGACCGACAGAGCGATCCCACGCAGGATCTCGCGGCCGTCCGTCAGCCGCGCGTGTAAATTCTTGATATCGAGCATCATGTCTTTCGTTCTGTGTTGCACCGCAGGCGTCCCGCCCGCATGGCGGGCCCGGCGCGCGCGGTCCGGCCGCGTTAACCGACGCTGCCTTCGAGGCTGACGGCAAGCAGCTTTTGCGCTTCCACCGCAAATTCCATTGGCAGCTCTTTCAGCACTTCCTTACAGAAGCCGTTCACAATCAGCGACACCGCATCCTCGGCATCGAGCCCGCGCTGCCGGCAATAAAACAGCTGATCCTCGCTGATCTTTGATGCCGTCGCCTCGTGTTCGACGCGAGCAGAGGGATTGCGGACCTCGATATAGGGCACGGTGTGCGCGCCACAGCGGTCGCCGATCAGCAGCGAGTCGCATTGCGTGTGGTTGCGCGCCCCTTCAGCCCGAGGCTGCACGCGGACCAAACCGCGATAGGTGTTCTGGCCGCGCCCAGCCGAGATGCCCTTCGAGACGATCGTCGAGCGGGTGTTTTTGCCGATATGGACCATCTTGGTCCCGGTATCGGCCTGCTGGCGGTTGTTGGTGATAGCCACCGAATAGAACGCGCCGACCGAATGGTCGCCTTCGAGCACACAGCTCGGATATTTCCAGGTGATCGCCGACCCGGTCTCGACCTGCGTCCAGGAGATCTTCGAGCGCGCGCCGCGGCAGGCGCCGCGCTTGGTAACGAAATTATAGATGCCGCCGCGCCCCTCGGCATCGCCGGGATACCAGTTCTGTACAGTCGAATATTTGATCTGCGCGTCGTCATGCGCGATGAGCTCGACAACCGCTGCGTGCAGCTGGTTTTCGTCGCGCTGCGGCGCCGTGCAGCCCTCTAGATAGCTGACATAAGAACCAACATCGGCGATCAGCAAAGTACGCTCGAACTGACCAGTCTTGGCCGCGTTGATGCGGAAATAGGTGCTGAGCTCCATGGGGCAGCGCACTCCGGGCGGCACGTACGCAAAAGAACCGTCGCTGAACACTGCCGAATTGAGCGCCGCGAAGAAATTGTCGTTCTGCGGCACCACGGTCCCCAGATATTTGCGCACCAGTTCCGGATGCTCGCGCACGGCTTCGCCCATTGAGCAGAAGATGATGCCGAGCTTTGAAAGCTCCTCCTTGAAGGTGGTCGCCACCGAGATGCTGTCGAACACCGCATCGACAGCCACCCCGGCGAGCGCCTCGCGCTCACGGAGTGGAATGCCGAGCTTTTCGTAGGTGCGCAACAGCTCGGGGTCGACTTCATCGAGCGATTTCGGGCCGCTCTTCTGTTTTGGCGCGGAGTAGTATGTAGCCGCTTGATAGTCAATCGGCGCCAGTTGGAGCTTGGCCCAGTTGGGCTCAGCCATCTCTCGCCAGGCGCGGAAGGCGCCGAGCCGCCATTCGAGCAACCATTCCGGCTCGTCCTTCTTGGCCGAAATGAAGCGAATGGTGTCTTCGTTGAGGCCCGGCGGTGCGGCCTCCGCCTCGATATCGGTGAAAAAGCCGTACTTGTAGCCCGCCTGAGAAAGCGAGCCCACAGTCTGGAGGGTCTCTGTGGAAGCTGTCATGCGGAAAAACGTGGTTCGTCGGGTTGTGACTGGAGTGACGGCGCCGAGGTCTGCCGGACGAAGGCGGCCGGCGTCAGCATCGCGTCGAGTGTAACCGCCGACAACGCCTCCCCGACCGCGCGATTGATGGCGGCCCAATGCGGCCGAGTTGGGCAATATGTCGTGCGCGTGCATTCTTTGACATGGACCGAACACTGGGTAAGCCCGATGTCGCCGTCGATCGCGGCTACGACTTCAGCGATCGAAATCGCCGCGGGATTGCGCGCCAAGCGATAGCCGCCGCCGGCGCCGCGCGCAGCCGTTACCAGACCGGCGTGCGCCAACGCCTTGAGGATCTTCGCGACGGTGGCCTGTGGCAGCCTTGTCTCGGCGGCCACCGTAGCAGCATTAACCTGCCGGCCGGGAAACGCAGCGAGGTGAGTGGCGACGATAACGCCGTAATCGGCGAGCTTGCTCAGGATGATCATCGATACACATCCAAGCTCGGTCCAATTCGGACCGATTTAGTACGTTATAAATCGTCGCCCGCACCAGACCCGTCAAGCCGAAAAGAGCCGGGCCCCGGCTAGGTGCGACAATCGGGTAGGGGTAGCTTGCTCGGTTCGGGCCCGGATACCACTTGATCCTCGTCGTTTCTCGTACCTGCACCTTGACCAACGACTGATATGAAGATCCTCGTCGTCGAAGACGATCGCGAAACCGCCGCCTACCTGGCGAAGGGTCTGGACGAGAGCGGGTATACGGTCGATTGCGCAAATGATGGGCGAGAAGGGCTTTTTCTCGCTAGCTCGACGGAATACAACGCCATCATCCTCGACCGGATGCTGCCGAGTATGGACGGCCTCGCGGTTGTGGGCGCGCTGCGGGCGGCCGAAATCCGTACTCCGGCGCTGATTCTGAGTGCGCTCGGTAGCGTTGACGATCGCGTCAAAGGGTTGCGTGCGGGGGGCGACGACTATCTAGTTAAGCCCTTCGCGTTCAGCGAATTGCTGGCCAGGGTGGAAGCCTTGTTGCGCCGCGGCACGGGTCCGGCGACCGAGACCAGGCTGCGGGTAGCGGATCTCGAGCTCGATCTGCTGACCCGAACTGTCAGGCGGCATGGCAAATCGATCGAGGTGTTACCGCGGGAATTCCGTCTTCTTGAGTACCTGATGCGCAATGCCGGGCATGTGATTACACGCACCATGCTGCTCGAACACGTCTGGGATTATCATTTCGATCCGCAAACCAACGTTATTGACGTCCACGTAAGCCGCCTGCGCCAGAAGATCGACAAGGGCTTCGATCGTCCCTTGCTGCACACGGTCCGCGGCGCCGGTTATTGCCTGCGCGCCGCAGAGTCATGAGGCCAGCGGGCGCCTGATGGCCGGTGAAAAGCCTCCGCTTCTCGCCCCCTCCCTAACCCTGCCCCGCTCGCAGGGGAAGGAAGGGTGGGGGTGGCCCGCGCCGCAGCTGGTCAGAAGCCTCCGACGGCTGGTTCGGACCCATGCGTTCCGATTGGCCGCGCTCTATTTTCTGGTGTTCGCGCTTTCGGTGCTGGGCATTTTACTATTGGTCTATTGGACCAGCGCAAACTTCGTCGAGCGGCAGACGGAGGCGACACTCGATGCCGAGATCACCGGCCTTGCCGAACAATATGCCCAAAGAGGACTGAGCGGTCTGATCCAGATCGTGGCCGCACGCAGCGCGGGCGAGAGCGGCGGTGCCGCTGTCTATTTGGTGACCGACCCGGAAGGAAAACCGCTCGTCGGCAACATCGCTGCTTGGCCCGGCGGGGTGCCGATCCGCAACGGCTGGCTATCCTTCGGGTTGGAGCGAAATATCGGCGGCCACCTCGAAACTCGCCCCGCTCTCGGCAGACTGCTCGCAATCCGAGGCGGCTATCGGCTGTTGGTTGGCCGCGACATCAGCGATGCGGCCACGTTTCGAAGCCAGGTGAGATCAGCCCTGCTGTGGGGAGGGCTGATCGTGCTTTGCGTCGGCCTGCTAGGCGGCACAGTGATGAGCCGCAACATGTTGCGTCGCGTCGAGCAGGTGAATCGCACGAGTGAACGCGTCATTACCGGCAACTTGTCCGATCGTGTTCCTGTGCAGGGCACGGGTGATGAATTCGATCAGCTGGCCGCTAACCTGAACCGGATGCTCGAGCAAATCGAACGGTTGATGACGGCGATGCGTGAGGTCACCGACGATGTCGCCCATGATCTGAAAACGCCGCTGTCGAGGTTGCGTGCGCGGCTGGAGCGTGCGCTCGCGGAACCTGCCGCCGACCCCAGTCAGAACGAGGCGATCCGTGCGGCAATCGACGAGGCGGATCGGCTGCTCGCAACTTTCAATGCCCTTCTGAGCATTGCCGAACTTGAGTCGGGGACGCTCAGAGATCAGACGGAACGGTTGGACTTGTCGGAGATTACCCGGTCGGCCGCGGAGCTTTACGAGCCGGTAGCGGAGGAGAGAGGGTTTGCTTTAACCATCGCAACAGAGCCTGGCGTCCAAATCCGCGGAGATCGCCACCTGCTGTCCCAGGCCATCGCCAACCTCATCGACAACGCGCTCAAATATGCCGGTGGCGGCGAAATCGCTGTCCGCGCCTTTCGCCGCGACGGGCGCGCTGTACTGGAAGTAGCGGACCACGGTCCGGGCATACCTCAAGCAGATCGGGAGGCGGTATTCGATCGCTTTTTCCGTCTCGAGCGGAGCCGCACGACCCCCGGCAATGGTCTCGGGCTGAGTTTGGTGCGTGCCATCGTGCGTCGGCACGATGGCACGGTCGTTCTCGAAGACAATGCGCCCGGCTTGCGGGCGCGGCTCGAATTCACTGCAGTTTAGCTTGACCGCAGATCTCGCGGATTAGCTGCTTTTGCTCTGCGATCCCCGCTTCTCGATCCGCCGGGCAGTTTCCTCCATCATTTGCAGGAACTCATGCGCTTCCAGCCCGGCGCTGCGCAGTACAGGCCTCATAACATCGTCCGCGAGCAAGTCTTCGAGGCTCGGTTCATAGCGGCAGCACTCAAAGCGCTCGTCCATGACTCCCCTCCTTACCCGGCCGATTGTACGCAGGTTTGCGGGAAAGCGTGTCCGCTTTATGTCCTCGGATGGAAAATTTCGCGGCAATCCGTATTGAGGCCAAGCGCAGTTACCAACGATAGCGTCAGTCGATCGTCAACGGCGCCGGTTAAGCTTCAGTTAACACCGCACCGAAAATCACTATAGCTGGCGAGCCTGACGCCGAGCTGCTCGATCCGGGCTTTGACCGACGGGCTGATCAGAGCAGCCAGTTCTTCTCGGTGGCGATACCCTGGCATGGCGGCAGCGAGTTCCGGGGTGGTTTTCGTTCCCGGGTGGCAATAGACCTCGTTGACGCCGTCGGGCAAATGCGGCAGGAGCCTGAGTAAACGCGGTTCTACCATTTTCCCGCTCCAGGCCAGACCAAACATATTGTCGTTAACGCAGAGGCCAGCACGTTGCAGTCTGCGGCGCAGACTTTCAACCCAAGGGGTATACAGCGGCATTACGCGCCGCTCCCCGGGAAATGCGCGGCGCAATATCGGGGCCGGTTCCGAGGGAACGCGTATCGCCTTCACCCCGAAATCCCGCCCGATTTCGATGATCAGCTTCGCGACGGTCGGATGGGCGTGCATGTGCTTGTGGGTGTTCACGTGGTCAAGGCGGAGCCCAGTCGCGCGAAACGCCTCAAACTGCGCCCGGATTTCTTTCGCGAGCTGGCGTCGAACGCGAGGGCGAGCAAAAAACCGTAAGCCGGCGCGCGTCATGTTCGCGTCAAACAACCCGTTACGGCGCAGCAGGCCAGGAATTTCGGTTGGCGGCAGAACCGGCCGACCATCAACCAAAACGAGATGGAGTCCGACCCTCAGATGGGGCAACCGATGCGCCCGCGCCACGGCATCATCGGCGGCTGGAGCACCGACCATCAGACTGGCGGTGGTCAGGATGCCGTGTTGGTGGGCCTCTTCGACCGCCTCGTTGATGCTAGGATCGAGCCCGAAATCGTCTGCGCAGACGATCAGGCTCTTCAGCTCGCCATCTCCCGGCTGCGCAGGAACTGGAAGAACTCGACACCCTCGCGCAATCGGCGCCGCATCATCTGCGGGCTTCTGATCATTTCGGCGGCAAGCGAGGCGATCTTACCGCGGCGGAAGTAGAACCGCTTGTAGAACGTCTCGAGCGACGCGAAGATTTCCATGTGTGACAGGTGGGGATAGTGCAGCGGCGCGATCTGTACGCCCCGATCGTCGATCAACTCGGCGTGGCTGGCGTCAAGCCAGCCGTTTTCGACCGCCTGGCGATGGAGGTAGGTACCGGGATAAGGAGCGGCGAGGGAGACTTGGACAGTGTGCGGGTTGATTTCCGCCGCGAAGCGGATGGTCTCCTCGATCGTCTCCTTGGTTTCACCGGGGAGCCCGAGGATGAAGGTTCCGTGAATCGTGATCCCGAGTTCGTGGCAGTCCTTCGTAAAGCGCCGCGCGATATCGATCCGCATACCTTTTTTGATATTGTTGAGGATCTGCTGATTCCCGGTCTCGTAGCCGACCAGCAGCAGGCGTAACCCATTGTCGCGCATCACCTCGAGTGTCGCGCGCGGCACATTGGCTTTGGCGTTGCACGACCATGTGACGCCGAGCTTGCCGAGTTCGCGGGCGATCGCCTCCGCCCGCGGGCGATCATCGGTGAAGGTGTCGTCATCGAAAAAGAACTCCTTGACCTGCGGGAAATAGCTTTTCGCAAGCCGGATTTCATCGATCACGTGACCGACGCTGCGTACCCGGTAACGGTGGCCACCAACCGTCTGCGGCCACAAGCAGAACGTGCATCTCGAGCGGCAGCCGCGCCCGGTGTAGAGCGACACGTAGGGATGCTTGAGATAGCCGATGAAGTAATCCTCGACCCGTAAGTCGCGCTTGTAGACTTCGGTGACGAAAGGCAGCCGGTCCATATCCTCGAGGATCGCGCGGTCACGATTGTGCACGATAGCACCGCTCCCCGCGCGGAAGCTGAGGCCGTCGATGTCGTCGTAGGGACTACCCTCTGCCACCTCCTTGATTGTGAAATCGAATTCCTCGCGGGCGACAAAGTCCAGGGCCGCAGAGGTCTTCAAGCTGTCTTCGGGTTCGACGGCGACCTTGGCGCCGACCATCCCGATCTTAAGGCTCGGGTTTGCGTCCTTTAGTGCCTCCGCCACCTTGACGTCCGAGGCAAAGGACGGCGTCGAGGTGTGCAGTACCGCCAGCTCGTAATCTCCAGCGAGCGACAGCGCATCGTCAAGCTTGAGCCGTGCCGGCGGTGCATCGACCAGCCGGCTGTCGGGGACAAGTGCAGCGGGCTGTGCAAGCCAGGTCGGATACCAGAACGAGCGGATCTCGCGCCGGGCTTGGTAGCGCGAGCCGGCGCCCCCGTCGAAACCGTCAAATGAGGGTGGATGGAGGAACAGGGTCTTCATCATCGCGTTATAGCCTTGTCTCCGTCGGCAGTCATGCGGCCACTCGCCTCCACACGGAAAACCTGCTCCCGCCAGGATACCGTTCTTGCGAAAAAACTGGCGACAAACACCGCAAAGGACAACGCATCGCGCGCTGCGAGCAGCCACGGCTTGGGCGGAGGGAGCCCCAGCGCACCCGCGATGACCCATGCCGTAGCCCATCTGAGCGCGCAGGAAATCACAAGAAAGATGCAGGAGGTCAAGCCAAATCCCGCGGCTGCGGCAGCGAGCGCGGCGAGCGCGACCGGGTGGGAGAGCAGCGACCCGGCGAATTCGACGGGAGCAACTGCCCGCACGGTGCGCGCCCAACGCAGCTCGTGCTGCCACAGATCGGCGAATGTTGGCTCGGTCACCCGAGCCTCGACGACGTAGGGCGACAAGACCACAGCCAGCCCGAGCGCGCGGGCTTCCTCTCCGATCCGGTGGTCGTCGGCGAGTTCGTCCCGGAGCCGGGAAAATCGACCGATGCGCTCCAGCGTCTCGCGGCGAAGCGCGATCGTGGCGCCGAAACAGCCGCCTCCAAGACCTAGCGCATCCGCCACGAGCGCACCAGGAAGAAAGGCAAAATTGATATGCATCGCCCCGAGGCCGGACCACCGGCCGCCGGTCGAGACGCCCTTGTAGAGACAAGTGACGACGCCGGTCCGCGGATCCTGCAGGGGCGCCGTGACCGCCGCGAGATAGCTCCGGTCGGCGCGCATATCGCTGTCAGCTAGAACCAAGATGTCGTGACGCGCCGCCGCGAGCATGTTTTCGAGGTTCGCAACCTTTTGATTGCTGCCGCGGCTGCCGGGATCGATGACGAGCGCGATGTCGCAGCCCGGAAGATTGCAGATCAAGGTGCGAGCGACGGGCAACGCACCGTCCTGCGCGCCGTTGACCCCGAGCACGATCTGCGCAGAGTGATATTCCTGGTCGGCAAAGGAGCGCAGGTTTTCGTAGAGACCCGGCTCTGCGCCGTGAAGCGGCTTTAAGACCGAAACCGCCGCTGCACCAGGCCCCAGCACCAAAGGGCGGCGGGCGAAGCGCACGACTGCTGTCGCGGCGCCGATAAGGTAAGCCCAGGCCGGAAGCAGAATGATGGCGATCGCGAAGTCCATTTCAGCCGGAAATCGCCAGTCGCGCGTGCCTCTCCAATCCATTATTGCGCGTGCATTGTGCGATGGATTGTGTCAGGCATGCGGCGCGTTCATATAGTTGATCGCAGAGCGGGCCGGCAAGGCTCTGGCCCTCAGAAGAGAACACGAGGCGTAGTCATGCGGGTGGTGCTGGCCGAGCCGCGAGGGTTTTGCGCAGGCGTCGAACGCGCGATCGAAATCGTCGAGCGGGCGTTGGAAAAATATGGTCCGCCGATCTACGTCCGCCATGAAATCGTCCATAATCGCCACGTCGTCGAGCGGTTGCGCGCCAAAGGCGCGCATTTTGTCGACGAAATAGATGAGATCCCCGAAGGGGGCGTCACGATCTTCAGTGCGCATGGGGTGGCGAGCGCGGTCGAAGAGCACGCCGCCGAACGTGGGTTGCCGGTCATTGATGCCACCTGCCCGCTCGTCTCGAAGGTGCATATCGAGGGGCAGCGCTACGCCAACCAAGGTCGCGAGATCATCCTCATCGGACACGCCGGCCACCCCGAAATCGTCGGCACGATGGGGCGGATCGACGGTCGAGTGCATCTTATCTCCACCCCGGAAGAGGTGGCGGATCTCAGGGTCGCCAATCCGGACAAACTGGCCTTCATAACTCAGACGACGCTCAGCGTCGATGATACGCGCGCCGTCATCGAGGCGTTGAAGGCCCGCTTTCCGACGGTTGTCGGGCCCGACACCAAGGACATTTGTTACGCGACGCAAAATCGCCAGCGCGCGGCGCGGGAACTCGCCAAGTTTGTCGATGTCGTGCTCGTCGTCGGCGCGCCGAACAGTTCGAACTCGAACCGGTTGCGTGAAATTGCAGCCGAAAGCGGCATTCCCAGCTATTTGATCGAAGACGCTCGCGCGCTCGACCCGCATTGGATCGAGGGCGTCTCGGGCATCGGCATTACCGCCGGCGCGTCTGCCCCGGCAGAGCTGGTCGAGGAGGTGATTTCCCGATTGCGCGAGATGACGGAAGTCGAACTCTCGGTTCTGCCTGGCGTCACCGAGAATGTCCGCTTTCGGATGCCTTCGCAACTCAACGACGCTGCCGGCTGATCCAATCCCTGAGACTTGTAACGAGGTGTTCCGTGGCCATCCCGCTGCGCCAAACGATCCGGGTCGGCACCTATGTGGTTGCTCAGCACCTCAAGGGCGTCCGGCGCTATCCGCTGGTTTTGATGCTCGAGCCGTTGTTCCGCTGCAACCTCGCCTGCGCTGGCTGCGGCAAGATCGACTATCCCGATGCGATCCTCAATCAACGGCTCAGCGTCGACGAATGCGTCGCCGCCGCCGACGAGTGCGGGGCGCCGATGGTGGTCATCGCCGGCGGCGAGCCGCTACTGCACCGAGAAATCGACGAAATCGCGCGACGTCTGATCGCAAAAAAGAAATTCGTCTATCTCTGCACCAATGCCCTGCTGCTCGAGAAAAAGCTCGACCTCTTCGAACCGAGCCCTTATTTCGCGTGGACCGTCCACCTCGACGGCGACCGTGACGATCACGACCGATCGGTGTGCCAGAACGGCGTTTACGACCGCGCGGTTGCGGCAATCGAGGCGGCGAAAGCCCGCGGCTTTCGCGTCAACATCAACTCCACACTGTTCGATACGGCCGATCCGGATCGGATTGCCGGCTTTTTCGATGATGTGATGGACATCGGCGTGGACGGCATTACCGTCTCGCCAGGTTATGCCTATGAACGGGCGCCCGACCAGGAACATTTTCTGAACCGGCGCCGAACGAAGGAGCTGTTCCGCGAAATCTTCAAGCGCGACCGGCGCCGGCGCTGGTCGTTCAATCAATCGAGCTTGTTTCTTGATTTCTTAGCTGGCAACCAATCGTACCGTTGCACCCCCTGGGGCAATCCGACGCGCAATTATTTCGGCTGGCAACGTCCCTGCTATCTGTTGGGCGAGGGCTATGCAAAGACGTTCAAGGAGCTGATGGAAGAAACCGACTGGGACGCTTATGGAACCGGCAATTACGAAAAGTGCGCGAATTGCATGGTGCACAGCGGCTATGAGGCGACCGCGGTCATGGATTCGGTGAGAAACCCGCTGAAAGCCGCGGCGGTAGCGCTGCGGGGGGTCGGTACCGAGGGGGAAATGGCCCCGGAAATCGTTCTCGATCGGCAACGGCCGGCCGAATACGTTTTTTCCCGGCATGTCGAGGAGGCGGTGGCTCGTCTAGGCCGCGCTGACCAACGCTCGCAACGCCCGCGCGGGGCCGATTAGCGCGGTAAGTGCCGTTCGGGTCTCACGCGCCAAACCGATCATTCCGGCGAGCTGGAACGGCCGCCGCAACACGGCGGCGAAAACGCGAGCGTGATCGGGCGTACCGTCGGCGGCAAGCGGTATCAATGATGCGGGTGGAAGATTTCGCCCCGCCGAATCAGCGATCGTACGCAACACGAGAAAAGGAATCCCGAGATCGCCGGCGGTCCGGGCAACGATCTCGCTTTCGAGATCGACGGCGAGAGCGCCGGTCGCCGCCCAGGCTTGCCGCTTTTCCGATTGCGTCGCGAGGATCGAGCGGGCGCCCAACACGGGCCCTTGGAGCGCGCCGATGCTGCGGGCAAATTCGCCCAACCGATCTCGATATTGCGCGTCGACCGCCCAGCGCCCGCGCCGCGAAACGACCTCACCCGAAACGATCACCGTGCCTGCCCGAAGTCGCGGCGCCAACCCTCCCGCGATACCGAAGCTGACGAGGCAGTCCGTTCGCGCCGCCGCCATCCGCACAAGCGCCATCGTGCGATCCCGATCGCCAGCTCCGACAATGACCGAGAAGCCTGCAGCTCGTGCGATTTGCGCCTCCACCGCCAGACCCGACGTGCATAATACTGTCGCCAGCGGCGATTTGCGGGCTGCCGCCAACCTGGCAATGCCAAGACTCTCCCTGCCTAGGAGCAGCATCTGTCACAATCGATGCGAATGCTAACCAGCGGTTGCCGATGTACTACCATGATTACCGAAGCTGGCAAAAATTTGACTGCGACTGCGTAGAGGGAGGAAACCGAAATCGCGCAAAAGTGCGCCGCGCTTGGAGCCGGAGCTAACGTGCTCAGCTAGCCACAGAGCTCTAGCGCTGCATACGCCTTCTGGCTATGGACAAAGCGACGCAGCTACGGTCGGGCTGCAGCGTTGCCGTATAACGAAGGCGGGCGCATCGTCGGTTGCGTACTGACCATTCCGACCGGGCTCACGATGCGCCGTTCGGCTAACTCCAGGCGGAATGCTCGGACTATTGTCGCTATGATCAGCGCCAGTTCGGTGAGCGCAAATTGCACCCCGATGCAGACCCGCGGGCTAATGCCGCAAGGAATGTAAGCGAAATGGGTTGGGGCCCTGCCCCAGCGCTTGCCAAGACGGTCGCACTGAAACGGCAAAGGCACCAGCCGACGTTGTATCGTCCACCACGCGCTTTCGCTCGTTACCTACCTAAGCTTTTTCAACGGCTTAGGGGCGAGCCCGGTTCCGGACAATTATGGATTGAAGGCTGGCTCCGGAATTAAACGCCAAATGAGGCTTGTCGCGAATTCCCCGTTGTAAACCGGCGATATCGGGCGAGCGCCCAAAGCGGGAAAAAGGCGCGGTAGCCGTGGTATCGCAGGTAAAACACCCGCGGAAAACCCACGGCCGTATACCAGGGTTCATCCCAATTGCCGTCCTGGTCCTGGCTATTGATCAAATATGCGATACCGCGAGCAACTGCGGGATGCTCAATCTCACCGGCAGCCATCAAACCCAGCAAGGCCCAGGCCGTCTGCGAAGGCGTGCTGTAAGGGGCATCGCCGCGCGGCTCCCCCGGACAATACGATTCGCCGCCTTCCCCCCAGCCGCCGTCTTGATGCTGTCGAGCAAGCAACCAAGCCACGGCGCGCCTGACTTCCGGCGAAGCAGAGGGCACGCGGGCGATATTGAAAGCGGCGAGCACCGACCAAGTCCCATAGATGAAGTTGGTGCCCCATCGGCCGAACCAGCTGCCATCGGGCTCCTGCTCCGCCCGGAGGTAACCAATCCCTGCTGTGACGGTCGCATGATGCGGACCATAGCCGATTTGCGAGAGGAAACTGACACAGCGGGCACTGACGTCGGCCGTCGGGGGATCGAGCAACGCTCCATGATCGGCGAACGGTATGTGGTTCAGGTAGTAATGCGTGTTGTCGGCGTCAAATGCTCCCCACCCGCCGCCGCGACTCTGCATTCCGATCACCCATTCCGCAGCCCGGTCGATCGCCGCGCGGTATCGGATTGAAGCAAAGCGATCGAGTGCCAAAGCCACAGCTGCCGTGTCATCCAGATCGGGGTAGTGGGGGTTCTCAAACTGAAAGGCCCAACCACCAGGGCGCAAACCAGGGCGATTGGCGGCCCAGTCGCCGGCCACGTCGAGCACCTGTTTGCCCTCGAGCCAATCGAGGGCACGGCGCACGGTCGGTTCGAGCCGACCGTCATCAACCTCCATCAAGGCATGGCAAGCCAAGGCAGTGTCCCAGACCGGAGAGAGGCAGGGTTGGCAATAGCTGCGTTCACAATTGAGGACGAGCAGCTTGCGAAGCGCGGCCAAGGCTGTCGCGTAGTCCGGGTGATGGGGTTCGTAACCCAGACAATCGAACATCATCGCCGCATTTGCCATTGCCGGGAAAATGCCGCCGAGACCGTCCTCGCCATTGAGACGCTCGGTGACGAAGGCGACCGCCTTCTCGATTGCCCGGCGACGCCGGTCGGCGGGGAAGAACCGCTCGGCGACGCGAAGCAACCGATCGAGCATGCCAAAGGCGACGGCCAGTGGAGACGAAGTCGGCCCGGTAATCCAGTCCTTCACCGAATTCGGCGGTTCGGTGAAAAGCTCACCGATAGAGACGCCGTGCGGATTTCGGGCGCGAGGCCGCAACGCCATCAATACGAGCAACGGCACGAGGACCGTTCGCGACCAGTACGATACTTTGCTGATGTGAAAGGGCGACCATAACGGCAACAGCATGATCTCGACCGGCATTACCGGGACGGCACGCCAAGGAACTTCGCCAAACAACGCGAGGAGGATCCTGGTGAACACATTGCAGCGCCGTGCGCCGCCGCGGGCCAGGATCGCAGCTCGCGCCCGCGCCATGTGGGGCGCGTCAACGGAATCGCCTGCGGCTTTTAACGCGAAATAGGCTTTTACCGAGGCGCTGAGGTCGAGTGCGCCTCCGTGAAACAGCGGCCAGCCGCCGTCCGCACCTTGCGTGGCGCGAATGTAGTCTGCGATGTCCACCTGCAAGCCGGGTTCGATACGGCCGAGATAGTGCTGCAGCAGAATGAACTCCGCCGGGATTGTCACGTCGGCTTCGAGCTCGAACAGCCAATGCCCGTCGGGATGCTGAAGCGCCACCAGCGACTCGCTAGCTCGCGCGATGGCCTCGTCGAGGCGCGCGTCGGCACGCGGCCGCAACAAACCAGCTTCTTTTGGTGATATTTCATTCATGGAACGCGCGGTGTTGCTCTTGTTCGGCTTCCCTAGCTAACGCGGCGGAAGGGCAGCTGCCGCCCTCGCCGTTGGAGAACGATGCTTCGCGCGAGGAATGGATCAGCAACCGCGCCGCGGCAAAGCCGGAGCGAATAGCGCCTTCGATCGTTGCAGGCAACCCCGTAGCCACGTAATCGCCCGCCAGTAGAAGGTTGTCCCATGCCGTTTTCGCTCCCGGCCGACGTTGCAGCTGTTCGGGACTGGCCAAAAATGTCGCCCGCCGCTCTTTGACGATCCGCACCGGCGGGACCGGGTTTGTCGGAAGGCGGTAAGCGAGCGCAACATCTCGCCAAAAAACCTCGGACAGCTCGGATGCCGGGCGGTCGATGATCCGGTCCGCCGCACTGACGGTTACCGACAACACGCCGCGCTTGCGGAAGATCCACTGCGCCGAGCCGTTGACGACACCGACAAAAAGCGGTGCACCCTCAGGGGAGGCGCAGCGGAAGTGAGCATTCACGATTGGGGAGAAGCAGTTGGGCGTAGCGAGCCCGGGAACTAGCCGCGCGGCAATTGCCGCGGGCACGGCGAGGACTACCGCGTCCTTGCCGCTGAGCCGGATCGAGCCGGCCTCAAAGACCAGGTTTGCAACTCGGGTCGTTGCGAAATCCAAGGTCTTCAATCTTGCACCAAAACGGATTTCCGCACCGTGGATCCGCAAGCGAGCGAGCGCAGGTTCCACGAATGTCTCTGAAAGACCAACCCGCGGCACCAGCGGACGGCACGCCGCGCCGCCACGGCCGAGCGTTTCACGAAGGATGCTCCAGAACAACGCGGCGGAAGCGCGCTCGACGTCCGTATTCAACGCGGCGACCGCGAGCGGCTCCCAAAGCCGGCGGAACAGCTTGCAGCTAGGGTCGAGGACAGCGGCAACGGTCGCCGACGGCGCTGCCCGCCACAGCGCCAATGCAGCGAAGTAGTCTGCTGTGCGCGTCGCCGGGACCCGCCTCGCAGATGTGCAAATCCACCACGGCACAGCGCCGCGGTTGGGCCGCAAGGTCCAGCGCTCGTTGGTTCCAACATCGATGAAGGGAAAGGCCGCTTTGCGTGGTCCTGCTATCGTCCCTTCCGCGTCCGTTTTCCGGAGATAGGCCAGCGACGCGCTATTGCCGGCAAGAAGGAGGTGATTGCCGTTGTCGATCCGGCAACCGAGTTCAGCATCGAAGTAGGATCGGCAACGTCCACCAGCGTGCGGAGCCGCCTCGTGCACAATCACAGAGCGCCCGGAAGCGGCGAGCCTGACTGCCGCAGTGAGGCCCGCCAGTCCCGCCCCGACGATATGCACGCATCCGCTACGCGGTGCCCCTCTCATATGAGGCCATGGCGCAGCACGAGCCAAAGCCTTTGCCACTTTGGCAGGCTTACGCGAGTAGCGGGTTCGCGCCATCCAGATTGGAGCAGGTCCGACAGAGTTGCGCGGTAAATTGCGGCCATCACGGCGGCCGGACGCATGGCTCGCCGCGAGCACTGCGTCATCGCTCTCTCGGCGTCGCGGAAAAGGCCTTCAGCGATAGCGGCAACATCGCGGCAGGCGGCAGACAGCGCCGGATGACGCAAAACGGTGAAGGGATCGGAGCTCGTGATCCCGTGCCGGTCGAGAATTTCGCGAGGCAAATACAGCCGTCGCCGGCCGGCATCCTCATCGAGATCGCGCAGGATATTGGTCAGCTGCAAGGCTCGCCCGAGCGAGTCGGCCACCCTATGAGCGGCCTCGCTAGGATCCCCAAAGACGTGCACCGAGAGATGGCCGACCGCACTCGCGACGCGCGCGCAATAAAGGTCGAGTACGGCTAGACCGGGCGCCTGGATGGCTTCGCGAGCATCCATTTCCATACCGTCGATGATCGCGAGAAAATCTTCTTGGCGAAGATCATAGCGGCGCGTCGGCTCGCGTAACGCGTGAGCGACCACATGATGGGGCTCGCCCCTGTAAATGGAGGCGATCTCCTGACGCCAAGCAACAAGAGCCGAAAGCTTATGTGCGACCGGACGATTTCCGTCGGCAATATCGTCGACCTCGCGACAAAAGGCGTAGATGGCATACATTCCGTCGCGGCGATCCTGTGGCAGCATTCGCATTGCCCAGTAGAACGATGTCCCCGCTGCTTCAACCCGGTGTCGGATTGTTTCGCGCAACGCGTCGTCGCCCTGCCGATCCCTAGGGGCCTGCATTGCGGCACCGCTCATCGGCCCCGGCTCCGGAAAACGCCACTCACGAAGGCGGCGAAAAAGTCCGATCTCTGCAGTTTGACGCGTTCCGCTACCGGATCGCCGCCGCGCAGCCGGCGCAACAAGCGAGCAGCCAATTCGACGATTACCGAGCACTCGCAGCGCAATCCCGGAGCGGCGACGATCGGCGGCAGGTTGCGTGCTTGGCTAATAAGCGCGGCCGTGCGGTCGAGCAAACCGTCAAGTACCCGACGCAATTCCGGGCTTGCCTTACCGGCACCCAAGGCCTCAACGCCTATCCTCGCTGCGCCGAGATCCTTCAGCGGCAGATAGACGCGGTCCAGGCGCCGATAATCGTCGACGCAATCCTGCAAATGGTTGAGCACTTGCAATGCCGAGCACAGGGCGTCCGAAGCTGGCCAAGTCACCCGGCGCTCTCCGTGCAGATCGAGAAGTTGGCGTCCGACGGGCGAGGCGGAATAGCGGCAATACCCCATCAGATCGTCCCAATCCTCGTAACGCAGCTTTACCGCGTCGAGCCGAAAGGCGTGCAGCACGTCATGGCAATGCTGCTCGGTAACCTGCGTTGCGATCAGGCTTTGCCGCATCGCGGCGGCCGCCGGAGCATCGTCTCCCGGGGCGCCGTCGAGGATCGCCGCCATGCGGTCGAGGCGTCTGATCTTCTCTTCGGCAGTAAGCGCAGAGTTGTCGGCGATGTCGTCGGCGTTTCGGGCGAAACGGTAAAACGCGTGCACATGCGGCCGCAGGTCGTGCCTGATCAGCCACGAGCCCACCGGAAAATTCTCAGCGTTGCGCCACTTACCCGAGGGCGTTTCGACGGTGGCGGGCGCCGCAGTCACTGCAGATACCCGTTGGCCTTGAACCACCCGACGGCGTCCGCTATGGCCTCATATGCCGGGCGCGGTTTGTAGCCGAGCTCGCGTGCGGCTTTGTCCGATGTGAAATACATTTTTTTCTGCGACATGCGGACGCCGTCGAGTGTGACGAATGGTTCGCGGCCGATAAGCCGCGCCGCAATCTCCGCTCCGAACGCGACAGGGAAGAGCAATGCATGCGGCAGCCGCAGCCGCGGCGGGCGCCGGCCGACTTGCCGGGAGACCGCGGCGAGGATTGCAGCGAGCGACATGTTCTCGCCGCCGAGAATATAGCGGTCGCCGATCCGGCCTTTTTCGGCAGCAGCCAGATGACCGGCGGCGACGTCATCGACATGAACGATATTGAGCCCGGTATCGACGAAGGCAGGCATTTGTCCGCGCGCCGCTTCAAGGATCAGGCGGCCCGTGGGGGTCGGTCTTATGTCGCCCGGCCCGATCGGGGTCGAGGGATTAACGATGACGACCGGCAGCCCATGTTTCCGCACGAATTCGCGCGCCACCTCTTCCGCTTCGAATTTCGAGCGTTTGTAGGGGCCGACCATGTCCGCGGCGGTGCTCGGCGTGGTCTCGTCGGCCGAGCCGCCCGGGATGAGGCCGAGGGTCGCGACGCTGCTGGTATACACCACCCTGTCCACCCGGGCTTCGAGCGCCGCGGTCAGCAAATCGCGCGTCCCCTGCACATTGGCGCGAAACATCGGCGCCGGGTCGGGAACCCAGATCCGATAATCTGCCGCCACGTGATAAACAAATCGGCATCCCGCCACGGCGCGCGAGAGAGAGCGAGCGTCCTCGAGCGAGCCTTCGGCGATCTCCACCGCAAGATCGGCCAGGTTTCGCCTGTTGCTGTTCGGCCGGGCCAGCACGCGAACGCGGCGTCCACCATGCAGCAAAGCGCGCACCACCGCCGAGCCGACCAGCCCGGTCGCTCCAGTTACGAGGCTCAGATCAGGCGGTGATGGCATTGGATCAAAGTTGACGGTCTAGGGCCTAGTAACGTTCCAGTTCAACTGTGGCCATCAGTCTCGCGAAATTAGGCATATAATGCTGTCACGCCTTTGTCACCCATACAAAGGCCAACGGCGCGCAAGCCGATGTGTCGTGTGAGAAGCTATTTCGCGGGCGTCGGCGCGGCAGCGCGGGCCCGGGCGGCCTGTGCTTTATCGGTTTCGCCGAGGACGTCATAAGCATGGGCGAGACGCGCCCACCCCTCCTTGTCGTTGGGGTTTTGCTCGAGCCGGGCCGCGAGCCGCCCCACCATTCCGCGGATCATTGCCTGCCGCTGCTCAGGCGACATCGACTGAGCGGCGGCGATATCCTGCGCCGTTGGCACCGTCGACCGAGTTGCTGCCGTCGAGGCACTGGCTCCACTCTGCCCTGGCCCTGGCCCTGGCTCGGGCTCGATTTGCGCCAGGCGCTCCGCCACGGTCTGCCGCCAAGGCGCGTCGGCGGGCGCATCGGCCAGCAACGCCTTCAACGTGGCCTTGGCCGCCGCCGTATCACCGCGTTGCAGCGCCGCTTCCGCGCTGTAAAAGCGCGCGCGCGGATCGTTACCGGATTTCGCGAACTCCGCCTCGGCTTCGGGGGGTATGGCTCCGCCAGCCGCCAACACGATCACTTCGCCGAGCTCGGCGTGCAACCTTGGCTCATTCGGCGCCAGCGCGATGGCCTGTCTATAGGCGTCCCGCGCCTCGGCGAAGCGACCGAGCGATGTAAAGGTCCGACCGAGCAAGATCCAGCCCTCGACATGGCCCGGCTCGCTTTGCAATCGGGCCTTGAGCTGCTCGGCGGCGGCAGCGAGTTCGGCTCGGTCGTGCGGGCCGGTATCGCCGGCTTTGGCGAGCCCCCCGGTCGGATCGATCGCCCATGGTGCGCCGACAGCGGAGTAGATCGCAAGCGCTGCTGCTGGAAATACCCCGGCAATCGCAACGGCAGCGCCCAGCCGCCATGAGATCTCGGGAGGGTGGCGACCCACGCGCGTTGTGCTCTGGCGTTCCGCATCGGCTGCCGCCAGCATGCGCCGGGTCACCTCGGCCCGCGCCTCTTCGGCCTCCTCGGCCGTGAGCCTCCCCTGTGCAAGCTCGGCGTCGATGCTCGCAAGCTCGCGGCGGAACACCGCGAGGACGGTGTTGCCCTCGCCTCCATCCTGCCCCGCGCGCCGCACGAGGGGGCGCAGGAGTGCGGCGAGCGCTACGACAACGAGCAGCCCCGCGATGCTCCAGAACCAGATCATCCGCTATCGCCCAAGATTAGCGCGGCCCGCGCTCTCTCGTCCTCGGTCAGTCCAGGCAGACTCCGCTCGACACGGCGGCGGCGCGACTGCATTACGAGAAACGCGCCGGCTCCCAAAACTAGCAACGGCGGGGTCAGCCACAGCAGATAAGTCACCGGCTCGAACGGTGGGTCGAGCAGCACGAACATGCCGTAACGAGCCGCAATATAGTCGAGCACTTGCTGATCGCTGTCGCCAGCGACAAGGCGCTGTCGCAGCAACACACGCAAGTCGTGCGCGAGATCGGCGTTCGATTCGTCGATCGATTGATTTTGGCAGACGAGACAGCGCAAGTCCCGGCTGAGCGCGCGGGCGCGTGCTTCAAGCGCCGGATCGGCGAGCCGCTCGGAGGGTTCGACCGCTTGCGCCATTTGACCCCCGAGCGCGGCGAGAAGCGCCGCGGCTAGAAACAGCATCCGGATCATCGAGGATCTGCGGCTCCAGCGGAGACAGTGACGGCCGGGGTCCGGGCGACGGGCACACGCACGCGCAGCCGCCGTTCGCTGAGGGCGACAAGACCGCCCATCGCGGCGAGGATAGCGCCGAACCAGATCCACGGGACGAGGGGATTGTAATAAGCACGGAGCACCCATCCGCCTTGGCCATCCGGATCGCCGAGCGCCAGATAGAGGTCACCAAACCCGTTGGTGGTGATCGCGGTATTCGTCGTTTGGCTATGTGCCACCGGATAATAGCGGCGCTCTGGATACATCGTGATCGGCGTGCTTCCCGGCCGCTCGACGACAATTTGTGCGCGCTGCGCGTGGTAATTGGCGATGTCGCCTTCCGTGACGCCGACAAAACGCAGAGTCCGGCCGGCAATCTGCACCGTATCGCCCGGCCGCACCGTCTCGATGCGCTCACTGCGCCACGCCGTCGATACCACAATCCCGGCGATCAGCACACCGACCCCGAAATGCGCGATCGAGTAACCCCAGGTGCCGTGCGGCAAATGACGCAGCCGTCGCCAAACGGCATCCAGGGGCTGCTTGGCGAGGCCGCTGCGATCGGCGAGGTCGGCGAGCACGCCCAGCATCGCCCAAGCCGCCAGCGCGATGCCGGCGAGCACAGCCGGAGGCGCGGTGCGGTCGAAGGCAAAAAGGGTTGCCGGTGCGAGAACTGCAGCGATTGCGGCCGGAGCGAGCCGGCGCAGGGTTGCGGCGAGCCTGCCGCGGCGCCACGCAAGTACCGGCGCGATCACCATCGCGACGACTGCGGGCGCTAGGATCGGGACGAAGGTCGCGTCAAAATATTGCGGCCCGACCGAGAGTTTCATGCCGCTCCAGACCTCGGCGAACAGCGGATAGAAGGTGCCAAGAAAAACCGTCGCCATGCCGGCGCAAAGCAGCAGATTATTGAGCACGAGGGCGCCTTCGCGGCTCACCGGGGCAAATGGGCTGCCCGCTTCGAGGCCTGGCGCGCGCAGCGCGTAAAGCACCAGACCGCCGCCGATCACCAAGGCGATCAGCACGAGAATGAAGACGCCGCGGGTCGGATCGACAGCAAAAGCATGCACCGAGGTGAGCACGCCAGAACGCACCAGAAACGTCCCGATGAGGCTCATGCCGAAGGTCAGGATCGCGAGCAGCACCGTCCAGCGCTGCAGGCTCTCGCGTTTTTCGACAACCGCGGCCGAATGCAGCAGCGCCGTCCCCAAGAGCCACGGCATAAAGGAAGCGTTTTCGACCGGGTCCCAATACCACCAGCCGCCCCAGCCCAAGACATAATAGGCCCACCAGCTGCCCAGCGCGATGCCGATCGTCAGCCCGCACCAGGCGGTCAGCGCCCACGGCCGTACCCAGCGCGCCCAGGCCGCGCCGATGCGTCTTTCGATCAGCGCCGCGATCGCGAAGGAATAGGTGATCGAGAACCCGACATAGCCGAAATAGAGAAATGGCGGATGAAACGCCAAACCCGGGTCCTGCAGCAGCGGGTTGAGGTCGCGCCCGTCGACCGGCGCCGGGATCAGGCGGGCGAACGGGTTGGACGTGCCGATGATGAAGGCCAACGTGCCGAAGCCGAGGAGCCCCTGAATAGCAAGGGTCCGCGCCCGCAAACTCGCCGGCAAGGAGCGCCCGAGAGCCGCGACGAGCCCGCCGAAGAGGGTCAGCATCAGGACCCAGAGCATCATCGAGCCTTCGTGGCTGCCCCACACCCCGGTCACCTTGTAGAGCATCGGCTTTGCGGTGTTCGAATTCTCGAACACGTTGCGCACCGAGAAGTCGGAGATGGTGTGGGCGTGCATGAAAATGGCGAAGGCGAGCGCCACCAACCCGAATTGCAGCAATGCCGCGGTCCGCGCCAGGTCCATCAGCGGCCGGCTGCGCGCGGCGGCCCCGATCAGCGGCACGGTGCCTTGCACGAGCGCCACGAGAAGCGCGAGCACGAGCGCAAAATGGCCGATCTCTACGAGCATCTCACCGCCTCTGGCTCACCCGGCAAAATTCCCAGGCACCGGGAAACTAACCGGGAAATTTTTCAATACAGCGCTCCAAGCCGCCAAATCGCTCCAAAATCCGCAGCCTGATCAAGGACTTGCGGCGAATTCCCGTGAGCCGTGGAAACGGGAATTTTTCTGCCCGAAACGGGAAAATTTTAGCCCGAACCGGGAATTTCCTGGCAGCTCCAATCTCTGCCGACGCCGCTCTCACTTGCCACCATTCCCGCGGGGCCTCCTTTCCGTGCGAAGCACTATGCACGAGAGATGTGGTGCTATGATGGCGAAACAGTTGCGGCCAGGCATCCAAATTTTACCACGACAAGAATGGTTGATGCGATTGCAGAGGCGCGGCAGCGATATGCCGAGGAGTTGCGGTTCACCGCGAGGCTGGGTTCGCGTGCGGTCATCGATGCCTTTGCGACGGCGCCGCGGGAGCACTTCCTCGGACCGGGGCCTTGGCGGATCCTCAGCCCGATGGCGATGGCCGAATATTGGACCACGGATGATGCCGATCCGCACCACCTCTATCATGACGTGCTGGTCGCGATCGACGAGGAGCGCCGCCTCAACAACGGGCAGCCGAGCCTTTGGGCCCGAATGTACGACCATCTGGATCTGCGCCCGGGGGACCATGCCGTGCATGTCGGCGCGGGCACTGGATATCACAGCGCAATCCTCGCTGAGATCGTCGGGCGCGCCGGTCGCGTCACCGCGATCGAGATCGACCCCGCGCTTGCCGCCCGCGCCGGCGAGAACCTCGCTGCCGGCTAGCCGCAAGCGACGGTCGTCGCGGCCGATGGTTTCGCCTTCTGCCCCGACCGGCCGGCCGACGGCATCATTGTCAATGCCGGCGTGACGCATTTTTCTCCTGTCTGGCTCGACGCATTGGCCGAGAACGGCCGCCTGCTCGTCCCGCTTACTAATGCTGAACGTTGGGGCGCCTTCCTGATGATCACGAGGCAGGCCGGTGAAGCGTACCGCTACGCGGCCCGGTTTGTTGGCCGGGTCGGAATTATCGCGTGTATCGGCGGCCGCGATCCTGCAGCGGAGGAAGGATTGAAGGCGGCGTTCGCAAGGGGGGATATCGGCGCCATACGGTCGTTGCGGCGCGCTCCCGAAGAACCGGATCACACATGCTGGCTCGCTGGCGAGGGGTGGTGGCTATCCACCGCCCCGGTATGCGGCTAGCCGAGCTCGCGCCAGGTAGCCACGGCCTACGCTCCGTCCGAAGGACCCCGCGGCCCCTGGGCGATCGTCAAAAGAGGAGCGTTGGGTGGGCCGGCCGCGCATCATTGCTGTGTTTGGTCGCATGCACCGCTGCCGGCGGAGAGACCAAGACGAGCATTGCTTACAACCGCGCCGCCATAGTTCGGCAGATCTGCCGGCAGTACGCCGCCAGCCAGACGGCTGTGTCCGTCGACACGATGTACGCGCAATGCATGTTTGCGAGGGGCTATCGGGTGCCGGGTTTCGTGCCGTCACCCAACTCCCCACGGTATCAGGGCGAGTTGCCGGGTCCTGCGGCCCACAACGGCGGCGCTTAAGTCTTGGGATGAGGAAAAGCGAGTTAGGGTGGACCAGAAAGAGCGCCACCCATCATATTTCAAATCGATTAATGGTATAGTGCATCATTCTTCTCATGGATATTCGCGCCGTCGATCTCAATCTGCTAAAAGCCTTCGATGCGCTGATGAGCGAGCGCGCCGTGACGCGGGCGGCGGCGCGGATTGGCCTGTCGCAACCGGCAATGAGTCACGCCCTCGCTCGGCTCAGGAACCTTTTTGCCGACGAGCTTTTTGTCCGCACGCCTAATCGCATGGAACCAACCGCTCGCGCGCGCGAAATCGCGCCGCTCGTCTCGACTGCGATCGAGCATATCGAGGCAGCGCTCAACCTCGGAGCCGGCTTCGATCCGGCAAAAAGTACCGGGATCTTTACCGCCGGCATGGCCGAATATGCCGAGGTCGCGCTCGTCGGGCGCCTCGCCGAGAGCTTCGCCCGACAGGCGCCTCGCGCGACTCTGCGCCTGACGCCGGTGACCGGCGCCGAAGCCGCCGAGCAGCTCGACCGCGGGGCTATCGATGTCGCCGTCGCACGGCTTGGCGCCCTGCCGACGCATCTTGACGCGATTGTCCTGCTGCGCGACCCGTTTATGCTCGTCGCCCGCCGCGGCCACCCCGTCGCGGCGCACACCCTGTCGATCGAAGCCTATGCTGCCCTCGACCACGTGCTCGTCTCACCGCGAGGCGACACGACCGGTGCGGTCGACCGCACACTCGCCGGTTTTGGGCTGAAGCGCCGCATCGCACTGTTGGTTGCGACGTACTTGGCGTTGCCGGCCGCGCTCGCCGCGTCCGATCTCGTTGCCACTGTGCCACGCCGCACGGCTCAGCAAATCGCGGCGCTGGCCGAGATCGAAATCATGCCGCTGCCGATCGACCTCGCGGTGACCGCGTCGATGGCCTGGCACCGCCGCGCCGCCAGCGAACCGGCGCAGGTTTGGTTCCGCGCTCTGCTGATCGACGCCGCAAAAGACTGAGCAGACGCTACCGTGCGGAGATGGCTCACGCCGAACTACGGTGGAGCAGCATGTGCCCGTAGGGCACCATCGCAGCCTGACGGCTTGCGGCATGGTGCGTGAGGATCGTCATCACGTCGCGCCGGATCTCCTGCAGCAAGTCGCTGGTGTTGCGCGACTCTTCGTCCCGGAGCACCGCTGCGTGATGGTCAGCGATCTTTTCGCCGGCACGCCGCCGGGCGCTGAGGTGCATCCCGAATATCCGGTATTGCGCGCTCCGCGCGGCTTTCTGGTCTCCTACTCGTTGCCGCCGGTTTGCATCGCGCTCGGCCGCCGCGGCCTCGATGTCGCTTGCCGATCGTTGGCCGGCCCTCGAGAAGGGGTAGCGCCCACTCAGCCGCCAACCGCCCGCCACCGGTTTCGCGGCGGCGCGCGGCGCCAGTGAGGACGAGGCGACCGCTTCCGGGTCGTCGCCCCAGACGTCGATCTGCGCCGGCTCCGGACACTGCGCGATGATCCATTGATGCTCGGCGAGCACCGCATAGACCCAGGCGGACGACGCGCAGCCAAAGGTGAATTCCTCGACGATCCGGGAGAACAGGCTGAAGCGGCCCTGCAGGTCGGCAAAGCGCCTAGGCTGCAGGATGCGCAGGATGCCGGCCTCGCGATACTCGGCAATTGTCTCATCCGGCAGGCGCCTGGCTGCGGCAGCGGCGGGCGCGCGCTCGGCGAGCCGAGGGATCAGCGCCCGCGCGCGATCCAAGATCGCGCGCTCATCTTCGGGAAGTGCGCTGTCGTCGCCGGAGAGAGGGACCGAGCCATGAAGCGTCATTCGTCAGCCATTCGACACACGGTCCGCACGCCGTCCGTGATCCAGCCTCGCGAAGCGTGCATCGGAGCAAGAGGATACGTCAATCAAGTGGGGGACACTTGCGACCCCCTACTATAGGGGGCGGCCCCAAGTGTGCGGCTTCCAGATTTTCTCCGGATCGGTAAAAATGAACCGCATCGATAGAGCCGCAAGGACTCATGGTCTTTTCTCTGACGTTTCAGCTGATTTCCGCGGCGGCCTCAGTCGGCCGGGTCATGACACGGGACTATGTCGTCTCGCGTTCTTTTAACGCGCTGGCGTTGGGAGCCGTGGCGGCGGATTTTGCCGTTCGATACGCCTTTTACGGGCCGGCCTCGGCGGAGGGTCTCGGCGATTTTCAACTTTGGGGGAGGGCGACATCGCTCGAATATTCACAAGCGCCGCAAGCCGCCTACATGGTCGGCCTGCTTATCTTCACGATCCTGACAATTCGAACGCTGTTGATTTTGTGCTGGCCGCGCATCGAGAAAGATTATCGCTTACGGGTCATAACCTGTTTCGCCGCCTTCGTCTTATGTCTTGCGGCGGGGATTGCTGCCAATATTCACAACTCGGCACCATTCAGCGTCATGGCCTGGATTCCGTTTCTCGGCATCGGCCTGGGGTGTCTCGGGGAAGCCTCGAACGACATGGCGACGCGGCGGCGCTATGTTCTTGCGATGGGATGCGTGATGGCGACCTTTGCTTTCTCGACAGCGGCTTGGGGGTTGCTGTTCAAGAACCTTTTCTCCGATGTCGGAGCAACGTTGGTGAGCATGATCAAATTTGGCGACGCGCCGTTCACGGCACCGCAGCTCAAAGCGCGCGTTCCAGAATAATCGGGCCAGGACACTAGAACGCGGCACACGAGTCGCGGGTGATGATACCGACCGAGTGCTGGTGGAAGCGCGTTTTGTAGGCGTCAATCACAGCCGACAGCCGTTGCGCGAGATCAGGTTCGCGCCGGGCGGCGACAAGCAGGATTTTAGTGCGGTCGCGAGCAAGAAAGCCGGTGTGCGGATTACGCCACTGCCCCTCGCCATCCAAAACGGTGAAGCCGTTCGGGAAATTCAGCGTAACGATTTGCGCCGCGAACTCGGCCCACTCGGCATCGGTCACCGGCTCGCGCCCCTTGATCTTACGGCCGAAAAAAAGCTCGGCAACGAGCATCCGCTCTTCACCCCGAAGCAGGCAGGAATACGGAGCAGGCTGCGATGGCGGCGTCAACGACTCGGCGCAACCGGCGAGCATCAGCAACGACAACCCCAGCGCTAATTTTGCTCGAAGAGTGTCCATCGACCGCTGTCTGCTCGGAGTTGTTTGACGCGCGCCCGCAAAGCTGCTCTGGCGAGACGGCCTGCGCCGCATTAAGTATTACAAAAGGTTATTGCGGTATTACGGTGAGGTGTACCGATGTCCAAGATGACGACCAAGGGTCAGGTGACGCTGCCGAAGCGATTGCGTGACTATCTCGGCCTGAAGCCGGGTTCAGAGATCGACTTCGACGTCGCCGAGGACGGACGCGTGTTTCTCAAAACCTATGAGCAAGCGCCGGAGAGCCGGTTTGCCCGTCTGCGAGGCAGCGCGGGTCCCGGTATGACAACCGACGAGATCATGGCTCTGACGCGTGGCGAAGATGTTAAGTGATCCTTGTCGACACGAACATCCTTTTGGACCTAGTCACCGCTGACCCCGAGTGGGCAGACTGGTCGCGACAGCACTTGGACCTCGCAGCCGCTCGAGACGAGATCGCTATCAACGACATCGTCTACGCAGAACTGTCAGTACGTTATAGGACGATCGAAGCGCTCGACCAGATGCTCCGCGGTGCCGGTCTGGTCAGCGCACCTATCCCGCGCCCTGCCTTGTTCCTCGCCGGTAAAGCCTTTCAGCGGTATCGCGCCGCGGGCGGCATCAGGACGGGGGTTTTGCCTGATTTCTTCATCGGCGCCCACGCCGTAATTTCCGGCTCCCCGCTGATAACACGCGACTCTGGGAGATACCGCACCTATTTCCCAGGGATCATCCTGATCACCCCCAACTGACCTGGGCTATTCCGCGGCGGCCCGGATTGCGACTGACTCGACGCGCGCGGCGCAGAATTTGTATTCGGGGATCTTGCCGAACGGGTCGAGCTGCGGGTTGGTGAGGATATTGGCGGCGGCTTCGGCGTAGCAGAACGGGATGAATACCTGGCCCGGGGCGACGGCGCTGTCGCTCCGCGCTTTGAGTTCGATCGTGCCGCGGCGGGTCGTGACGCGGACCCGGTCTCCGGCGGCGATGCCGAGGCGGCGCAATTCGGCGGGGGCGAAGGAAGCCACCGCTTCGGGCTCGATCTCGTCGAGCACGCTTGCCCGCCGCGTCATCGCGCCGGTATGCCAATGCTCGAGTTGGCGCCCGGTCGTCAGCACCATCGGGTATTCCGCGTCGGGCTCCTCGGCCGGCGGGATGATCGCGGCGGGAACCAGGCGACCGCGGCCAGACGCCGTTGGGAAACCCTCGCCGAAGACGATATCGTTGCCCGGCTGATCCTCGGCGTCGCAAGGATAGGTCACCGAGTCCTCGCGCTCGAGCCGCTCCCAGGTGATGTTCTCGAGCGACGGCATCGCCCGCTTCATTTCGGCGAAGACGTCGCGCGGATGCGTGTAGGACCAGGGAAGCCCAATGCGGCGCGCGATTTCCTGGATGATCCACCAATCGAGCCGCGCATTGCCGGGCAACGGCAGCGCGGCGCGGCCCATCTGCACCTGCCGGTTGGTGTTGGAGACCGTGCCGTCCTTCTCCGGCCAGGCCGAGGCCGGCAACACGACATCGGCGTACTTCGCGGTCTCGGTCAGGAAGATGTCCTGCACGACAAGATGTTCGAGCTTGGCTAGCGCCTCGCGGGCATGCTCGACATCGGGGTCCGACATCGCCGGGTTCTCGCCCATGATGTACATGCCATTGATCTCGTCGCGATGCACCGCGTCCATGATCTCGACGACGGTCAGCCCGCGTTTGTCGTCGAGCGGCTTCTGCCACAGCGCCTCGAATTTCGCGCGAACCTCGGGGTCGTCGACCGCTTGGTAATCGGGATAGACCATCGGGATCAGCCCGGCGTCGGAGGCACCCTGCACATTGTTCTGACCGCGCAGCGGATGCAGCCCGGTGCCGGGCCGGCCGACTTGGCCCGTTATCAGCGCCAGCGCGATAAGGCACCGCGCATTGTCGGTGCCGTGGACATGCTGCGAGATGCCCATGCCCCAGAAGATGATCGCCGCCTCGGCACGGGCGTAGGTCCGCGCGACTTCACGCAGGGTCTCGGCGTCGACGCCGCAGATCGGGGTCATCTTTTCAGGGCTGTAGTCGCGGATATGCTCGCACAGCGCCTCGAAGTCTTCGGTGTGGGCCTGCACGTATTGGCGGTCGTAGAGGCCCTCTTCGATGATCGCGTGGATCAGCGCGTTGAGCAGCGCGACGTCGCGGCCGGGGTTGAAGCGCAGCGTCTTCCACGCGTGCCGCATCAACGTGTAGCCGCGCGGGTCGATCACGATGATCTTGGCGCCGCGCTTTGCCGCCTGCTTGAAGAAAGTCGCAGCAACCGGGTGGTTTTCGGTCGGCCGCGCGCCGATGACGATGATGACGTCGGCATCGGCCGCGGCGGTGAACGGCGCGGTCACGGCGCCCGAGCCGATCCCCTCCATCAACGCCGCCACCGAGGAGGCATGGCAGAGGCGCGTGCAGTGATCGACATTGTTGCTGCCGAAGCCGGTGCGCACGAGCTTCTGGAAGAGATAGGCCTCCTCGTTCGTGCCCTTCGCGGAGCCGAACCCGGCAAGCGCACGTCGCCCGTCGCGGTCGCGGATGCGCCGGAGGCCCGCGGCTGCGCGATCCAGCGCCTCTTCCCAGCTGGCCTTGCGGAAATGGGTGTAGGGATTGGCCGGGTCGACGTCGACGTCCCGTTTCGAGACGCCGTCTTTGCGGATCAGCGGCTCCGTCAGCCGGTCGGGGTGGTGCGCGTAATCGAAGCCGAAGCGGCCCTTGACGCAGAGCCGGTTGTGATTGGCCGGCCCGTCGCGTCCGTCGACGGCGACGATGCGGTCCTCGCGGATCTTGTAGGTCAGCTGGCAGCCGACGCCGCAGTAGGGGCAAACGCTGTCGACCTCGCGGTCGGGAGCGTTGGTATAGACACCGTTCGCGTCGACCAATGTCGCGGGCATCAGCGCGCCCGTGGGGCAGGCCTGCACGCACTCGCCGCAGGCGACGCAGGTGCTGACGCCCATCGGATCGTCGAAGTCAAAGACGATCTTTTCGTGATACCCGCGCCCGGCCATGCCGATCACGTCATTGACCTGCACTTCGCGGCACGCGCGGACGCACAGCGTACATTGGATGCAGGCGTCGAGCTGCACCGCCATCGCAGGGTGGCTGCGATCGGGCGCCGGTGTTGCGTGCTGCGGGAAGCGGCTGTTCTCGACGCCGAGCTTATCGGCCCACTGCCACAACCGGGAGTTCGGGTCGTGCGCGGCGGCGCGTTCCGGCTGGTCGCCGATCAACAGCTCGAACACCAGCTTGCGCGAGAATTTGGCGCGATCGCTGGCAGTCTGCACCTTCATTCCCGGCGTCGGCTTACGGACGCACGAGGCGGCGAGCACCCGCTCGCCCTCGATCTCGACCATACAGGCGCGGCAATTGCCGTCCGCGCGATATCCGGGTTTTGGCAGCCAGCAGAGGTGGGGGATTTCGATGCCGTGCCGGTTGGCGACCTGCCAAATCGTGTCTCCCGGCGCGGCCTCGGCTTCCGCGCCGTCGAGAAAGAAACGGATGGGTTCGGTCATTGGAAATCACCGACAACATGCCGTCCCGGCGAAGGCCGGGACCCACTGTTCAGCCGTCTCCGAAGCAGATGAATGGATCCCGGCCTGCGCCGGGATGACGATGGGGGTTTTTCGCTCGGATGGGCCATTCACGTCAAATCCTCGCGGAAATGCTTCAGCACTTGCTTGACCGGGTTCATCGCCGCTTGTCCTAGACCGCAGATCGAGGCGTCGTTCATCACCTGCGTCAACTCGTTGAGCAGGGGTTCATCCCAACGCGGCGCGGTCATAAGTTTGACCGCCTTCTCGGTGCCGGCGCGACACGGTGTGCATTGCCCGCAGCTCTCGTCCTCGAAGAAGCGCAGCAGATTTAGCGCCACCGCCTTCATGTCATCCCTATCGGACAGAACGACCACCGCGCCCGAGCCGGTGAAGCAACCATGGGGTTCGAGCGTCCCGAAATCGAGCGGGATATCTGCCATCGCCGCTGGCAAGATGCCGCCCGAGGCGCCGCCCGGCAGATAACCCTTAAATTGATGGCCCGCGGCCATGCCGCCGCAGAATTCGTCGATGAGTTCCCGCGCGGTGATGCCGGCCGGGGCGAGCTTGACGCCCGGATCGCGCACTCGTCCCGATACCGAGAACGTGCGCAGCCCCTTGCGGCCGTTGCGGCCTTGGCCGGTGAACCACTCCGGCCCCTTCTCGACGATGTCGCGCACCCAGTAGAGCGTCTCGACATTGTTGCACAGCGTCGGGCGGCCGAAGAGCCCGACCTGCGCCGGGAAGGGCGGTCGCTGCCGCGGCAGGCCGCGTTTGCCTTCGATGCTTTCGAGCATCGCCGACTCTTCGCCGCAGATATAAGCGCCGGCGCCGCGGCGGAGGTGGATGCGCGTGTGGTGCGCCAGCCCCGCGGCCTCGACTGCGGCGATCTCGCTTTCGAGTATCGTCAGGCATTGGGGGTACTCGTCGCGCAAGTAGAGGTAGATTTCGGCGGCCTCGATCACCCACGCCGCGACCAGCATGCCTTCGATCATGCGATGCGGGTCGGTTTCGAGAAAATAGCGATCCTTGAACGTACCTGGCTCGCCCTCGTCGGCATTGACCGCGAGCAGCCGCGGCGCCGATTCCTGCAGCACCAAACGCCATTTGCGGCCGGCCGGAAATCCCGCGCCGCCCAGCCCGCGCAGACCGGAATGTTCGAGGATCTCGATCAGTTCCTCCGGCTTGCGCTGACCCCTGAGACAAGCTTCGAACAGCCGGTAGCCGCCGGCGGCGCGATAGGCGTCGAGGCCAATATATTCGGGAATCGCCGGGTGGCTGTCGCCCACCGAGACGGCCGCGGCGACATTGTCGACAGTCGCGTGCTCGTGCAACGCGTGGCCGATCGCCACGACCGGGGCGCGGTGGCAGCCGCCCATGCAGGGCGCGCGCACGACCCGGACCCCCTCGCCGAGCCTGCCGCGCAAGCCTTCGAGCAATTGCACCCCGCCGGCCAGCTCGCAGCTGAGGCTGTCGCAGACCCACAGGGTCAGCGGCGGCGGTGGCCGCTCGTCGTCCATGACGATGTCGAAATGGGCATAGAACGAGGCGACCTCGTAGACCTCGACGAGCGCCAGCCGCATCTCCTCGGCGAGCGCCGCCAGATGGCGTGCATGGAGGCAGCCGAAATGGTCCTGCAACAGATGCAGGTGCTCGATCAGCAGATCACGACGGCGTTCGCGCCCGTCCAGCAGTGCTTGCACCTCGGCAAGCGCCGCGGGATCGGGCTGCCGGCCTTTCGGGAAATCCGGCCCGCGCCGGCGCCCGGAGCCGGGATGAATGCGTCGGTCGTGTCGTGACGCCGATTGCATGTCGTTTTAACGCTAAACCGCCCCCTCCTTGTGCAGCGCGGCGATTTCGTCCTTGCCGTAGCCGAGCCAGCCGAGGATCTGGTCGGTGTGCTCGCCCAGCAGCGGTGAGCGCTTCACCGCGACGGGCGAGTCGGAAAGCTTGATCGGCGAGCCGACCTGCACGTAGCGGCCGCGCGTCGGATGGTCGACCTCGACGAGCATGCCGCGTTCGTAAAGCGAACTGTCCTCATAGATGTCCTTCATCGACAGGATCGGGCCGCACGGCACATCGACCTCGTTGAGCGCCTGCATGACCTCGAATTTGGTTTTCGTCATCGTCCATGTCTCGACGATCGAGAAGCATTCCTCAATCTTCGGCAAACGCACCTGCGGGGTCGCATATCCCGGATCGGTGATCAGCTCTTCGCGGCCGCACAATTTCATCAGCGGCTCCCAGGAGGGCGGCTGGATGATGACGTAGACGTAATCGTTCGGCCCGCCCGGCGCGCAGCGCAAGGCCGCTCCCGGCTGGCCGCCGCCGGAAGCATTGCCGGCGCGCGGCACCTCATCGCCGAATTCCTTGTTCGGATATTCCGGCAACGGCCCGCGCATCAGCCGCTGTTGGTCGCGCATCTTGACCCGGCAGAGGTTGAGGACGGCATCGGTCATCGCGACCTCGACCCGCTGGCCCCTGCCGGTGCGCTCGCGCTGGTAGAGCGCTGCGAGAACCCCGGCGATCGTGTGCACGCCGGTGCCGCTGTCGCCGATCTGCGCGCCGGTGACGGTCGGCGGCCCGTCCTCCCAGCCGGTCGTGCTCGCCGCGCCGCCCATGCATTGCGCGACGTTCTCATAGGCCTTGCAGTCCTGGTACGGTCCCGGCCCGAAGCCCTTGATCGAAGCATAAATGATCCGCGGGTTCAGTTCCTGGAAGCGCTCCCAGGTGAAGCCCTGGCGGTCGAGCACGCCGGGCCCGAAATTCTCCACCACGATGTCGCAGCGGCGGACGAGCTCCTCGATGACCCTCCTGCCCTTCGGCGACTTCAGATTGACGGTGATGCTGCGCTTGTTCGAGTTCAGCATCGTGTAATAGAGGCTGTCGGCGCCCGGAACGTCCTGCAATTGGCCGCGCGTGATGTCGCCGCGGCCGGGCATCTCGACCTTGATCACATCGGCCCCCATCCACGCCAACAATTGCGTGCCGGTCGGCCCCGCCTGGACATGGCTGAGATCGAGAATCCGCACACCTTCCAGAGCTTTGCTCACTTAACGCCTCCAATCGGTCGTCCCGGCGAAGGCCGGGATCCACTCATCCGCCGCTCAAGCGCCGGACGGGTGGACCCCGTCCTGAGACGGGGTGATGCCGCGCTACGCCGGCGTCAGAAAATCGCCGTGTTGCTCGACATGCGCGGCGAGCCCCAGCGCGTGGTCGCGCGCTAGCCGCTCGGCGAACTCGGGGTCGCGGCTTTCGAGCGCCTCGATGATCCGCATATGGTCGACCACCGAGCGGGCCGCGCGGTTATCCTGGTGGATTGTGATTTTGCGGATCGCGCGCATGTGGATGAACAGGTTTTCCGTCATTTCGGCGAGCAGCGCACAGCCGCTCATCTTGATGATCGCCTGGTGAAAGGCGATGTTCGCATCGGAATAATCGTCGAGCCGGTTACCTTCGTTGCCGCAGCGGAAGTCGTCCATGATGCGGCGCAGACCGGCGATCTCGGCGTCCGAGGCGTGCTTGGCCGCGAGGCGGGCAGCCATGCTTTCGAGCGCGGCCATGACCGTGATGATCTCGACGATCTCTAGCTTGGTCTTGCGCACGACGAAGATGCCACGGCGGGGGCGGGTGCGCACAAAACCTTCCTGCTCGAGCAGCGTCATAGCCTCGCGGATCGGGGTGCGGCTAACCCCAAGCCCTTCCGAGAGCCGCCGCTCGTCGAGCCGGATCTCCTCCGGATGGGCGTAGATGTCCATCGCGGTGATCGCGCGTTTCAACGCGGCATAGGCGAGCCCGCGAAAGGTGGCGCCAGTATCCAATCGCGGCACCTCGAGCATAGGAGGAGGGCGCAGGCTGAGTTCCGGCATAGTTCAGGTATATGGTATACCAGAGCGCGCCGCAACCTGAAATCACTTCTGCCCGCGCCGCCATCGTTTACGCGGACCGTAGGGGCGCTGAAGGTGAGCTTTCGCACTATTAGGGGCGCAAGCCGCGGTCGCTCCGCGGTGCCGATGGCCGGTTGCGCTGTGCTCCGCCCGCCCTACTCGGCTGCGGCGAGGTTCGGCGTCACCTCCAGCGGCAACCCCGGACGGCCGGTTAGCCTCTCGCCTTCCGCCCACATCGCGAGGGCCCGTTTCTTCAAGGTCGGTAGAACCGAGGCGATCTTGTCCGTATCCAGATCGGCCGCTACCCCAGGGTAACCGGCCCGCTCGATCATCGCCGGCAATTTGCCGCTCTCGAACTGCTCGAAAACCCAAGCGAGCGGGTTCTCGACCAGGGTCGCGTCCCAATAGATGCGATGGTTCTTGTTGCGCGGGCCGTAATGGTAGTGTGGGCCGTTCCAGAAACAGTCGAAGGCCAGGATCTCGGTTTCCTCGGTGTAGGCTTTGCCGGGCGTGCCGCCGATGTCCGCCAGCACATGCACGGCCAGGCCGCCGTCACCCATCGGCAGCCGCCGCATCTCGAGCCCAAAGCGGATGTTACCGGCTTCGAAAATATCGGTGCCGCGGTTGTGCTTCACGGTATTGCGCTTGGTCGCGAACAGTTCGCGCGCGCAGGCTTCGACCTCCGGCAGCACGCGGCTTACCTCGACCATATCGACCGCCTCGGCGATCGGCAGATAGCCCGCGCGTCCCAACATTTTCGGGAGCTTCTTTTGCAGCGTGCGGATCGTCCAGCCGATCGGGTTGCCGTCGACCGTCGAGTCCATCCTGTACAGGTTCGTCAGAGCAGCACCGCCCAGCATCGCCGGCCCGGCGACCGCCAGATCGGAATTTTCCGGGCCGTAGATGTAGCTCCGCTCCTGGTCGAAGCAGTTGAAGCGCAGCAGGGTCGTCTCTTTGCCGACGACGTCGGCCTCGACGGCGATCGAGACCCCCTGGTCGGCATGATCGTGGATGTTGCCGTCCCACAATTCATGTTTGACGACGAACGTTAGAGGACCGGCTGTGAATTTTTGCGAAGCTGGTGTCATCTGTCTTGGCGCTCCTATGTCTTGGCGCTCCTATTTGAGAGCTCCATCATCGCACAACCATCGCGAAAGTCGAAGGCTGGGCGCACGCCACTGCTATGGCGAGCGCCCGGCTATCTCGTAGAGGCCCGGTAGTGCACCCAATGTTCGTAAGTCGAACCGCGCAATTCGACTATTCTTTCGCGAACCGCTCCGAGCCGCTGCACGACGCGTTTCGATGCATGATTGTCGGGCCGAATGAAGCTCGCAGCCCGCGGCAAGGGAAAGTGCTCGAACAGCCAGTCGCAGGCGGCCCTCGCCGCTTCCGTCGCGAAGCCCTGCCGCCAGTAGGGTCGGTCGAGCGAATACGAGATCTCCGGCTCGGGCCAGTCGAGCGGCTCGAAGATGCCGACGCTTCCGACAAAGACGCCATCGTCGATTTTTTCGCACGCCCACATCCCGTAGCCGCGCAATGACCATGCCCCGAGAGAGGTGGCCATCGTCCGCCAGACTTCGACCCGGGTGGAAGTGCGGCCGGTGACCAAGTAGCGCATCACTTCCGGGTTCGCCTGCATCGCCGCGTAGGCGTCGAGATCGCCGGCGCGAAACGCACGCAGCCTAAGCCGATCGGTTGTAACCGTCGGAATCTCGAATTTTGTCACTTTGTCGCCTCGTCAGCAGCGTAGGGCCGGCGCAGCATAACCCGCCGCCGCACACCTCAAGGATGGCGAGTTGCGCTGGCCTCCACCCGGCGTGCGGGTCCCGAGTCTAGCGCTGTTCGGCCGCTCTGCGCCGCCTCCCGCTCATGAGGTAGACATTGGCTCGCGGCTCGAACAGAGGATCGGCCGAGACTGCGATGCCATCCACACGTGGGATCGGATCGAAGATAATGTGTTGCTGCTCCCTGGCGCTGTTCGGCGCGACTTCCCGCAAGATGATTTCGCCGAATGCGAGTTGAGGGCGCTCCTCGGGCCAGCGGACCGTGGCATCATCAGTGATGTCACCCTCCTCGGCGAGCTGGACGGCGATACGGAATGTGACGGGTTCCTTTGCGAATCGCTCTTTGATCTCCTCGAGGAGGAAGTCTGGACTGCGCGCGGCGGCTTCGGTCTCGTCGAGATATTCGTTGCCTGCGGCCGGCAGCACCCGGTAGCGCCCGTAGCGGCTCGCGCCATCCACGTTGGTAAACTTGAACGCGGATACCGCGAAAAACGACTCCCTTGCAAAGCTGCTCGGAATCGGCTTCGGAATCTGCACAAACCTTGAAGCCGCCGGATGTGCGCCGAGGAACTGCTCGATGGCGTTGGGGTGCGGCCCTGCAGGGTCCGTGGCAATCACTGCACTGAGGAACTCCACGAGCCCCTCCGCGGTGCGCACGGGGAACGCGTCAACCGAATGCCCGATAATGTCGGTGTGGACATGCTCAGCAAGGTGGAAGCGAACCGCAAAGCCGCGAGGCCCGGCACCCTGCGGGTCGTTGTCGGCAACGCTTGGTATTCCCGCAAAGTTCGAGAACCGGACGGTCAATGGCGTGGAATTCCGTTGCAGATGCGGCGCCCGCGTCAGCGAAGCCGCCTCTCGCGAGGGCGTAAACGTGCCTTGCAGCAGAATGCCCTTCGCATGCGCGGGTCGGAACCCCGGATGAACACCGCCATTAACCTTGTCGAACGTCTCGATGACCTCCCGGCTCAGCGCCAAGAGCTTTTCGTCCGTCGTCAGGGGCATGGGTCAGTCCTCCGTCCAATGGCTCTCCTTTCTACCACTTGAGGCGACTCGCTGCGGAGATTAATGCCTTAGAGCCGCTGGCAGCGGTCCGCATCATCGGTCCGAGGTGTTTGACATCATGATGTCTCGACTGTAGCATCAGCGCATGCGGACGACGCTGACCCTGGATGATGACGTAGCGGCCAAACTCAGGATGGAATCGCAACGCGCCGGCCGGCCGTTCCGCGAGATCGTCAACGAGACGCTGCGCCGAGGGCTAGAAAGCCGGCGCGTCACCACCCGGCGGCAGGCATTCAAGGTAGCGGCCCGCGATCTTGGTAATCTCAAACCGGGGCTTTCCCTGGACAATATTGCGGAGCTCCTCGAGCACGTGGAGGGCTCGCTCCACCGGTGATCCTCGTCGACGCCAATTTGCTGCTCTATGCCTATCATCCGAGGGCGGAGGAGCACGAGGAAAGCCGCGCCTGGCTCGAAGGGGTGCTCTCGGGGCCTGATCTAGTTCGCTTCGCTTGGCTTACGCTGTGGGCCTTCTTGAGGATCGCGACAAATCCCCACGTATTCGAACGTCCGCTCTCCGCGACCGAAGCCGAAGCGGCGATTTCCTCTTGGCTCGAACAGCCGGCCGCAGGGATTCTCGACCCGGGCGAACGGCACTGGGACATCCTGCGCCAGCTTGTGCGCGATGGACAGGCTGCCGGTCCGCTGGTCATGGACGCCGTCCTCGCGGCAATCGCGCTGGAACATGGCGCTACGGTCTGCACCACCGATCGCGACTTCTCGCGGTTTCCCGGGCTGAAATGGACAAACCCTCTTGCGGAGAAGCATTAACCAAGCGCGGCGTCGGCCTGCGGCCCGCAACCATGGCGAGGCAAAGGGGGCACGAACTGCCCAAACTGGACACGAGCGCCAACTCTCTTTAGACCCTGCGGCACTCTAAGAATGGTGGTACGAAATGAGCGCAGAGGATACGCCTGGGAACATGACGGACGGCTTTCACCTGGTTGTGGAGGCTCTGAAGCTGAACGGCGTCGACACGATCTATGGGGTGGCTGGCATTCCGATCACCGATTTGCTTCGGCTGGCGCAGACGGAAGGGATCCGGTATTTCGGCTTCCGCCACGAGCAATCGGCCGGAAATGCGGCCGCGATCGCCGGGTTTCTGACGCAGAAGCCGGGCATCTGCATGACGGTCTCGGCGCCCGGCTTCCTGAACGGCATGGTCGCCTTGGCCAATGCCACGACCAACTGCTTCCCGATGATCCTGATCAGCGGGTCGAGCGACCGGGCGACCGTCGACCTCGAGCAGGGCGATTACGAAGAGCTCGATCAGATGAACGCCGCCAAGCCCTATGCCAAGGCGGCCTATCGCATCAGCCGCCCGCAAGACATCGGCGTCGGCGTTGCGCGGGCGATCCGCGCCGCCGCCTCGGGGCGCCCGGGCGGGGTCTATCTCGATCTCACGGCAGAGGTGCTCGGCTCAGCGCTCGATGTGGAGACGGCAAAGAAGTCGCTGGTGAAAGTTGTCGATCCGGCGCCGGCGCAGCCTCCGGCGCCAGCATCTGTCGCGCGCGCCGTCGACCTCTTGGCGTCAGCTCAACGGCCGCTCGCGATCGTCGGCAAAGGCGCAGCCTATGCGCGCGCGGACGCAGAGATCCGATCGTTCATCGAGTTGACCGGCATGCCTTTTCTGCCAATGTCGATGGCCAAGGGCCTCCTGCCCGACGACCATCCGCAATCGGCCGCCGCCGCCCGCTCCTACGCGATCGGCAATGCCGACGTCGTGCTGTTAGCGGGAGCGCGCCTCAATTGGCTGTTGTCGCATGGCCGGCCGCCGCTGTGGTCGGAGAGCACGCGGTTTGTGCAGGTCGACATCTCGCCGACCGAGATCGACAGCAACCGGGCAATCGCAGCGCCGCTCGTCGGCGACATCAAGTCGGTGTTCGCGGCGCTCAACGGGGCGCTGAAGCCGGGACAGGTCAGGCGCCAGGCGGCCTGGATCGACGAGATCGGCAAGCGCAAGCAGCAGAATATCGAGCGCATGGCGGCGCGCCTCAACGCCGACCCCAGCCCGATGAACTTTTCCAGCGCCTTGCGCGCGGTGCGCAATGCGCTGGCGGCGCACCCGGACGTCTATATCGTCAACGAAGGCGCCAACACCCTCGACTTTGCGCGCAACATCATTGACATGCATCAGCCCCGCCACCGGCTCGACAGCGGCACCTGGGGCGTCATGGGCATCGGCATGGGTTATGCGATCGGCGCCGCAGCGGTGACCGGCAAACCCGTGGTCGCGATCGAGGGCGACAGCGCCTTTGGTTTTAGCGGCATGGAGATTGAGACGATCTGCCGCTACGAGCTCCCGGTCACAACTGTGGTCTTCAACAACAACGGCGTCTACCGCGGCGACCCGCCCGGCAGCGCCTATTCGCCAACCGGCCTCCTGCGCGATGCGCGCTACGACAAAATCATCGAAGCATTCGGCGGGCGCGGTTATCACGTAACCGACACGCCGAGCCTCACCGGCGCGCTGAGCGAGGCGCTCGCATCCGGCAAGCCGGCGCTGATAAATGCGGTCATCGACCCAACCGCCGGCACCGAGAGCGGGCACATCCAGAGCCTCAACCCAAGGAGCGCGGTTGGCCAAAGGACGTGAACGCCATCCTACACGATGAAGCGATCGATTTTGCGGCAGCGGAACAGCCACTCTCCGCCTTCTTTGACCATGTCATCCTGATAGGCGCCGCCCGAGCCGATTTTTGGCCCTTCGGGGCTATTCTGCACGACGGTCCAGTTCGAGCGCACGCGCGCCGTCGCCCCGTCGAGAGCGATCGACATATTGGTCACTAGATGGATTGCGCGGGGGCGCTGATCGCCGGCCCGCTCCCGCAGACCTCGCGCCAGATCGGCAATCGCGGCGCGCCCGGTGGCTCTGCCAAACGCAGTATCCCAAGTGCCGTCTTCGGTAAACAGCGCCGCCATTTCGGCAAAGCGCGCTTCGTCGAGCCGGAAACAGTACTGCGCCAGAACCTCGCGTATCGCGTCCTTCTCCTCAACCGCGGTCGGCATCCATCCCTCCTGCGAAGCGCTGTCGTAGATGGGACCATTGTGGGGCGTCCGGTGAGTGCGCGGCAACACTCCAGGGCGGGTCAGCGAACGCCGGCGCGGCACCAATCTTCGCGGCGGTCGAACCGCAACGAGCGCGCCTGGCGGTCGCGCCAATGCGCCGCGTAAGCCTCCGCGACGGCCGGCGAAGCGACAAGGTTCAGATCTTCGGAATTTGCCGCCGCGCCGCGCGTCCAATTGTAGGACCCGCTGAGCGTCATCGCGCCATCGATGACCATCGTCTTGGCGTGCGCAATTCTTGCCGTGTGATCGATCCACACCGGCACGCCGGCGCTCGCCAGCGGGTCGATCCCGCTGTTGCGGCCGCAGGGCGTGCTCTTGTCGGCGATCAATTCGACATCGACGCCGCGACTGTACGCGCGTAACAGTGCCTCGACGATCCCCGCTCCCGTCGTCAAGCCGTAGGCGCCGACCAAGATCTCCCGCTGTGCCTCATCGATCGCGCGCACGGCAAATGCTGCACAATCGTTTTCCGGCGCAAAACAAGTGTCGATGGTCGCCGTCGGGGTCGCTGGGTAAGCGTTCGCCACGATGGTTACTGCGAAAACCACGATAAGGGCGCCACGGCACAGCAGCAGTCTCGGTGATCGCCGGCAGTGCATCTGGTTGACGATACGCGGCCAATAACCCTCAATGCGTGTATTCGTCTAGCGCACAATTGCTCAGGACTGGTTAATTTGGCTTGATCATCGGGCGCATCCGCCCAGCCTCTTGTTGACCTGGGCACTGCCGGCCTAGGCTCGCGCTCGAACCAGCAGGCGATCGGAAAGGAACACAATGACCGAACAGCATGGGTATCCAGGCTTTGCCCCGGAGCATGATGCGCCGATCCCCTATATGCAGCGGATTCGCGATTATTATCAGGCGCTCGGCTACGGCGCGCCCTATCGCTGGGCGCATTATGCCGAGGTGCCGTTCCAGCCGCTCAAAAAACCACTTGCCGAGTGTCGTGTCGCGCTGGTCACGACGGCGGCGCCGTACCGGCCGGGCAAGGGCGATCAGGGCCCCGGAGCGCCTTACAACGCAGCCGCCAAATTCTTCGAGGTCTACTCGGGCGACACCGCAATCGATCATGATCTGCGGATTTCCCACGTCGCGATCGATCGCGCGCACACCACCGCCGAGGACGCCAATACCTGGTTTCCGCTGCCGCAGTTGCGGCGCCGCGCGGCCGCCGGCCTGATCGGCGAGGTCGCGCCGCGCTTTCACGGCGCGCCAACCAACCGCAGCCACCGCACGACGATCGAGCGCGACTGCCCGGAGCTGCTGGCGCGCTGCCGTGCCGACGCCGCCGACGCGGCTGTTCTCGTCGCCAACTGACCGGTGTGCCACCAGACCGTGAGCCTGGCCGCACGGCATTTGGAAGAGAACGGCATCGCCACGATCGTCATGGGGTGTGCAAAGGACATTGTCGAATATTGCGGCGTGCCGCGTTTTCTGTTCAGCGATTTCCCGCTCGGCAATGCGGCGGGGCGGCCAAAGGATCCGGGTTCGCAAGCCTTCACATTGGAACTGGCGTTGCGGGCTCTCGAAACCGCGCCCGCTGCGCGCACGACGGTCCAGTCGCCGCTGCGCTGGAGTGCGGATCCTTCCTGGAAGCTGGATTACTCGAATATCGACCGGTTGTCGCCCGAGGAGATCCAACGGCGGCGTGAAGAGTTCGACCGCCAGAAGGAAATCGCCAAAACTGTCCGAGGCAAATCCGCTGCCGGACAGTGACTGCTGCAACGGCTAAACCTTTTCGACAATCGGGTTCGCGTTTCGGAGATCGAGATGGTTTTCGGCGAATTTGAAGCTTTTGCATTCGTCGATATTTTGTTTGAACTGACAAAGCCGGCGGGGTAGGCTCGCCTACGCGTTAGTTACTTCCGCAGCATCTGGGACGGTCGCGTTTCCGGTTGCTCGGAATGGCCCGCGCCGAGAGGGGACCTCGATAGGGAGGCGGCATGGCTTCGCGTACGAACCCATTGGCTCGGCTCGCAGTATTGTTAACCGGCATCTTTGCGGGTGTCGCCGTCGCCGGTCCCGCGGTCGCGCAAAACTCGGCGCAGTTGGTTTATCGGGTTAATCACTCCGTGTTCGGCGACATCGGGACCTATACCAATACGATTGAACCTGCCCGCGACGGCACGACCATCAAAACCCATGCGCATTTCGAGGTGAAAATGCTCGGTGTCCGGCTCCACTACGAACATGCCGACCGCACCGAGCAGTGGCAGGGGAATCGCCTCGTCTCGTTCCACAGCGTCACCGACAAAGGAAAGGGTGCCGAGGTCGTCAGCGGTGTAGCGCGCGGTAACAGTTTCGTCATCTCATCGCCGGAGGGCACATTCACTGCGCCCGCCTCGGTTCATCCCGCCAATCCTTGGTCGGCGAATTTCTTGCAGACCAATACGATGATGCGGCCCGACAATGGAAAGATCGAGCAGGTGCGCATCGGCGGCAAACAGGAAACGGCGGTGAAAATAGACGGCGCAACGGTCCCGGCCGGCAAATACGACATCGACGGCAGCACGAAATACGCGGTATGGCTCGATGCGCATGGCGTGCCGGTGATGTTCTGGGCCGATGACGACACCGGCAAAGTCACGTTCACGCTAGCCAAATGCGTTGGCTGCAATGCCGAGTTGTCGCAGCTCGAAAAGCGGTAGCGGGCTTTACTGCGGCGCCTGATTTGAGCCGCGGCGAGATCCCAACGGCGATTGTCGACAATGCGGCGCGCGACCGGGCGGCAGAGTGGCTGGGCCGGGCAGCAGCGAAATTACCTGCTTTCGCCGAGCTCGCCGCCCCCTCGAGCATCCCCGAAGCGCGTCGCGCTGCGCTGCGTTCCGTTGATCCGGATCGCCCCGACCCCGCCAACCTGTTTCGCGTGCATTGGTACAACGATCGCGCGCGCAGCTGTTTTGTCGAGACGCCCGACCATCTTGTCCTTCCGCCCGAACTGACCGGAGTACCTGCACCAATTGTTGTGGCGCTCGCCTGTCATTTCCCGATGATCGGCGCGCACAAGGTGCTGGCGGCCTATGGTTGTCTGATCCCGTGGTTGGTAACGGGCCGCTTCGATCCCTCACGGCACAAGGCGGTGTGGCCGTCCACCGGAAATTATTGCCGGGGCGGGGTGGCAATCTCCCGCATCCTGGGTTGCCGCGCCATTGCGGTGCTGCCGGAGGGGATGAGCGAGGAACGATTCGAATGGCTGCAGAACTGGGTCACCCGGCCCGAAGACATCATCCGGACGCCCGGCACGGAGAGCAATGTCAAAGAAATCTACGACAAATGCGCCGAACTCGCGCGCGATCCCGCCAACGTGATCCTCAATCAGTTCGCCGAGTTCGGCAATTACGTCGCTCACTATGCTTGCACCGGACCGGCGTTCGCGCGGGTCTTCGAGGCGCTGCATACCCGACAGCCTACTCTGCGTCTCGCGGCCTTTGTCGCCGCGTCGGGATCTGCCGGGACATTGGCAGCGGGTGACTATCTCAAAGAGCGCTATGCCAGCCGCATCGTTGCCGTCGAAGCGAGCGAATGCCCGACCCTGCTGCGCAACGGCTTTGGCGAACACAACATTCAGGGCATCGGCGACAAACACGTTCCGCTCATCCACAATGTCATGAATACCGACATTGTGGTCGGCGTATCGGACCGCAGCACAGCGACGCTCGATCTCCTGTTCAACAGCCAGACCGGGCGGGATTACCTCTCCAAACGTCGGCATATCGGGCCGGAGACGATCGCCGGGCTGAAGGATTTCGGGCTCTCCGGCATCGCGAATCTCGTCGCGGCGATCAAAATTACAAAGCATCTCGAGTTCGGCGCGGATGACCTCATTGTCACCGTCGCGACGGACGGCGCCGCACTCTACGCGAGCGAACGGCGGAAATTTCTCGCCGCGAATTATCCCGGCGGCTTTGACGCCGTAAACGCGGGCGAGATTTTCGGCGAGCATCTACTGGGCGCCGCCGACAACGACGTTCTCGAATTGACCCATGCGGAGCGCTCGCGGATATTCAATCTCGGCTATTTCACCTGGGTTGAGCAGCAGGGCGTGAGCCTCGAGGATTTCGAAAAGCGGCGCAGTCAGATGTTTTGGTCGCAGTTGCGCCAGGCCGCCCCGGCTTGGGACGCATTGATCAGGAACTTCAATGCGCGGGCCGGCTTTGGAGAGGATCGTTGAGCTTGGATTACGCCGAGCTTTGCCGCCGCAGCAGGGCACGCGACCGCAGTCTGCGCGACAAGGTGATATCGCTCGACGAGGCGGCGGCGCTCGTTCCCGACGGCGTCTCAGTGGGCATCGGCGGCAGCACATTATCGCGCACGCCGATGGCCTTGATCTGGGCCCTGATCCGAGCGGGGCGCAAGAATCTCGTCTGCGCCCGCGGCATCACCTCGAGCGAGGGCGAGCTGTTGTTCGCCTCGGGGACGAGCCGGCATCTGATGACGAGCTGGTTCAGCCAGGGCATCGTTTGGGGCGTCTCACGCATTATGCGGCGCTACATCGAGACGGGTCGCGCGCGGTTCGAGGAATGGAGCCACATGGCAATGGGCTTGCGCTTTCGCGCCGGCGCAATGGGAGTGCCTTTCCTGCCGCTGCGCTCGATGATGGGCTCGGATGTGATCACGCAATTGCCGGACACAGCGCAGATCGACTGCCCGTTCACCGGGCAGAAGCTGGTCCTTGTCCCGGCGCTGAACCCCGACTTTGCACTGATCCATGTGCAGCGCTGCGACGCCTACGGCAATGCGCAGATCGACGGGCTGCCGTTCATGGACGTCGATCTTGCGATCGCCGCAGATCGCGTGATCCTGACGACCGAGCGCATTGTCTCGAACGACCAGATCCGTCGCGCCCCCGATCAGACAAAGATCCCATTCATCGCTGTCGAAGCCGTCGTCGAGGCGCCATTCGGGTCGGCGCCACATGAGTGCTACGGCCTTTACGAGCCGCTCTTCGCGCATCTCGATGCGTATGCAGCGCAGATGAGGAAGGATCCCGAGGACGGCGTCCGCGCCTACCTCGCGCGCTATTTTTACAGCCCAAAATCCTGGACCGAATACCTCGACCTCCTCGGGCTCGCAGAATTGATCGACGCGCGCCGCCGCGGAACCAGCATTTATGACGACTGACGCGCCCGACTATACGGCGAGCGAGCTCATTGCCGTCATGAGCGCGCGGCAATTGCGCGACGGCCAAGTTGTATTTGCCGGAGTCGGCATTCCATTGCTCGCTGCGACGTTGGCGCAGCGGCTGCATGCTCCCGGTCTCACGATCCTCTTCGAAGGCGGGGTGATCGGCGCTTTTATCGAGCCGGGGAAATTACCGCCCTCGACGAATGAACAGCGCTGCACCCACCGCGCCAATATGGTCTTGGGCAGCACGGACGTGCTGCTTCTGCTGCAGCGCGGCTATGTCGATATCGGATTTATGGGCGGCGCGCAGATCGACCCATATGGCAACCTCAACAGCTCGTTCATCGGCGATCCACAACACCCGTCGACGCGCCTGCCCGGCACCGGCGGCGGCAACGACATCGCAAGCCTCACAGAGATGATCGTCGCGATGAAGCACGAAAAGCGGCGCTTCGTCGAGCGGGTCGATTTTGTCACGAGCCCGGGTTTTCTCTCTGGCGGCAATAGCCGGCGCGAGGCGGGCCTCATCGCCGGCGGCATGCACCGGGTCGTCACCGATCTCGGCATCTTCGGCTTCGAGGAGAGCTCGAAACGCATGCAATTACAGGCGCTGCATCCGAGCGTAACTGCGGATGACGTGCAGTCGAACACCGGTTTCGAATTGCTGATCGCGGCCGATCTGACAGTCACTGCTCCGCCGACTGAGAGCGAGCTCGCCGTGCTGCGACATCTCGACCCCGACCGCCTCTATACCGCTTGAGGAGCGCAGGGTGACGATTTTCACGAACACCTTCGGCCTGGCGATGCGGAATTTCACGACCTATCCGGAAATGCCGGACCCGCAGGGGCTGATCGCTTACGCCGTAAGGGCGGAAGAGCTGGGGTTCGATTCGGTCTGGGTTTGGGACCACATCTTTCTCGGTGTCGATCCGCCCTTTCCGGTCCTCGACTCATTGACTCTGCTGGCGGCGGTGGCGGCGCGTACGAGCCAGATCAAGCTTGGCACCGGGGTCTTGGTGTTGCCGCTGCGCAACCCGGTCGTGCTCGCAAAGGAATTGTCGAGCCTCGACCTGATCGCTGGCGGGCGGCTGCTGCTCGGAATGGCCTCGGGCTGGTACAAGCGCGAATTCGACGCGGTCGGCGTGCCGTTCGAGCGGCGCGGCCGGATCATGGACCGCAACCTCGGAATCCTCCGCCGCTTGTGGACCGAGGGCCAGGTCGACGGCGAATATCCGCCGCACCGCCTGCGCGGCTCCAATATGTCGCCCAAGCCGCCGCAGCCGCCGGTCATGCTGATCGGCGGCTATGTCGAGCGCGTGCTGAAGCGAGCCGCGCTCAACGGGGGCTGGCTGACTTATTTTTACACGCCGGGAGGTTTTGCGCGGTCTTGGGCAAAAGTCTGCCGCTTTGCCGAAGAGGCGGGAAGAGACCCGGCGAATTTGCTCAACGCCAATCAGTTGCCGATCTATGTCGGGCCATCGCGCGAAGCGGTCGCGACGCCGATGATGGAGTGGCTGGGCCAGGAGTGGGACTATGCCGCGTGGAGCGACTCGACGAAAGAAGCGGCGATCTTCGGCACCGTCGATGAATGCGTCGCGCAACTGCGGGCGCAGCTCGCAGTCGGCGTGCAGAAGCTTATTTTTATTCCGTTCAGATACCGGTCGGACCAAGTCGAGATCATCGCCCAGGAAATCATTCCGCGGTTGCGAGGCGCACGATGAGACGTGACGATCGCGATGTCCTTCTGATCATCGATGTTCAGAACGATTTCTGTCCCAGCGGTGCGCTCGCCGTGCCGCAGGGCGATGAAATCGTTCCTGCGGTGAACCGACTGGGGGCCGAATTCGCGCATGTGGTCCTGACCCAGGACTGGCACCCTCGAGGGCACGCATCGTTTGCCAGCTCGCATCCCGGCAAACAACCATTTGAGACGATCGAGCTGCCCTACGGGCGGCAAATCCTGTGGCCGGACCATTGCGTGCAGGGCACGACGGGCGCGGCATTCCACCCCGGGCTCGATGTACCGCGTGCCGAGCTTGTGGTCAGAAAGGGGTTCAGAAGCGCGATCGATTCCTATTCAGCATTCCTCGAAAACGACCATTGCACGCCAACCGGTCTCGCGGGCTATCTGAAAGAGCGCGGCTTCCAGCGCATCACGCTGTGCGGGCTCGCCACCGATTTTTGCGTGTTCTATTCGGCGATCGACGGCCGCGCGGCGGGGTTCGAGGTCAGCGTCGCAGCAAGCGCTTGCCGCGGCATCGATGTCGACGGCTCGCTCGGCCGCGCCTTGCGCTCGATGAGCGAGGCCGGGGTCATCCTCCTCACGGACTGAGCCGCCGCATCGCCTCGGCGCCGGCTTTGACGGCGTTGACGATGTTGACATAGCCGGTGCAGCGGCAGAGGACCGCCGACAGACCCTCGCGGATCTCGTCCTCGCTCGGGTCCGGGTTGACCTTCAGCAGATCGAGCGCAGCAATGAGCATTCCGGGCGTGCAGAAGCCGCATTGCAATGCGTGGTGCTCGTGAAAGGCCTGCTGCAGCGGATGCAGCTTGTCGCCCTCGGCGAGGCCTTCGACGGTAACGAGCTCGGCGTCGTCGGCTTGCACCGCGAACATGATGCAGGAGCGCGCCGCCTCGCCGTTGAAGAAGATCGTGCAGGCTCCGCAAACGCCATGCTCGCAGCCGGCATGCGTGCCCGTCAGGCCCAGATCCTCGCGCAGGAAATCGACGAGCAGCTTGCGCGGCTCGCACCGCCCTTGACGAGGCTTGCCGTTGACGGTCAGGCGGATGTCAACCGGTTCCGGCATGTGGTCGTCCCATGATGGCCTTCTGCACGGCGCGGCGGGTGAGTACGCCAGTCAGATGGCGTCGATAATCCGCTGAGCCGTGCTGGTCCGACATCGGCTCGACGAGTTCGGCAGCCTTCTGCGCGGCCGCGGCGATCGCCGCATCGCCCAGCCCTCTTTCTTCGAGGATCGCCTCGGCCTCGCGCAGCCGCACTGTGATCGGGCCAATGCCTGCGGTGGTGAGCCGCGCCGTCGTGCAGCGCTCGCCGTCGCGCAGCAGCATGACCGCGATCGCGGCGATCGCGAAATCGCCCTTCCGCCGGGCGAATTCTTCGATCGCGTGGCACGCCACGCGCGGCATCGCCGGAAAGCGCACCTCGGTGATGATCTCGTCCGCCGCGAGCGATGTCGTCAGCGGCGCGAGGAACAGGTCCGTCGCCGTGATCCGCCGCTCTCCCTGCGGTCCCCGGGCCACGACCTCGCCCGAGAGCGCCTGCAATATCATCGGGATCTCGGCGGCAGGATCGGCGTGAGCGATCGAGCCGCCGATCGTACCGCGTGTGCGGGTCGGCAAATGCCCGACCAAGCGCATCGCGTCGGCGAGCAGCGGCAATCTCTCGCGGATGAGCGGCGCAAACTCGATCTGCCGCTGCCGGACTATCGCGCCGATCCGGACAATCCCATCTCTCTCGCCGATCTCGGCAAGCCCCGGAATGCGGTTGAGATCCACAATTCCCGGCGGCGTCGCGAGCCGGAAATTCATCATCGGCACGAGACTCTGACCGCCGGCAAGCACCCGCGCCTCGCCCTGGTACCGCTCGAGGATCGCAAGCGCTTCCTCGACCGAGACCGGCGCGTGGTATTCGAACTTCGCAGGCTTCACGCGCTGAGCTTAGCACGGAGGCGCGGGTACGCGGAGCCTTTATCCTCACAACCAGCCGAGTGTGTCGGGTTCCAGGCCGAGCAGGTATTGGCCGACCGTCTCGAAATGTTCCTGGCGGCCCTGCAATTGCTGCGAGACGGTGTGGATGTCGCGGAACCGCCGCTCGAACGGATTCTCAACGAAAATCGCGGTCGACCCCGCGGCATGGTAGGCGGTGTCGACGACGCTCATCGCCTGGTGGATCGCAAAGGTCGAGGCGAGCCGGATCGTCACCCGCTGGTCGAGAGTGAGCCGGCCGGATCGCTCGATCTCGCGCGTGATCTCCTCCAGCGATCCGTAGAGAAAGGCGCGCGCCGAGCGCAGTCGCGCCTCGGCCTGTGCGACCTGCGACTGGACGACATTGTTTTCGCGCAACGTGCGCTTCCCCCGAAACGGAACCTTGTCGGCCGCTAGCTCGACAAGAGCCTCGAGCGTGCTGCGGGCAATCCCCATCGCCACGCCGGCAAAGCCCGAGGCGTAGAGCTGCAAGCTGCTGAAACGGTAAAGGCGGCCCTGTTCCCGGCGGGTGCTGTCGTCATCGCGCGCCGCGACATGGCTCTCGGGCACGCACAGGTCGGTGACCGAGTATTTGTCGCTGCCGGTGCCGCGCAGCCCGAGCACATGCCAGATGTCGGTCATCTTCGCGCAGGATTTCGGGAACAGCGCGGTGCGGATGACGGGGCTGCCGTCCGGGTGCCGCAATGGCGCTCCGTCCTCGCCGATGATCGGCACATGTGCGCCGAGCCAAGTCGCGTCGTGGCTGCCGCTGGCAAAGCTGAAGGTCGCGGTGACGCGGTATCCGCCGGCGACCATGCGGGCTTCGCCCGGGCCCGGACCCCAGGCGAGGATGCCGTGCGAGTCGCCAAAGATCTCGCGCGCCGCCTCGGGTTCGAGATAAGCCGCCGTCATCGAACAGCCGGCGGTCTGGTTGAGGCACCAAGCCGTGCTGGCATCGGCTTTGGCGATTTCTTCGATGATTTGGACATAGGGAGCCGGTAGAAGCTCGACGCCGCCCAAAGAGCGCGGCAGCAGCAGACGGTAAAACCCGCCTTCGATCAGCGCGGTGCGGAGCCTCTCGGGCAGTTCCCGCCGCCGGTCGATCTCATCGGCCACAGCGACGAGTATCGGCGCAATGTCGCGCGCCCGCTGCAAATAGACGGTATCGGTGTCTTCGGTTATCTTGGGCCGCATTTCGCGCTCCTGGGCGTCGCTTCCGATTTGAACAGGATAACGAAGCAGACGCGCCGTCAAGCCGAGCCTCCCGCCGGGTTATCGTCTCCGGCATCGAGAAAGCGTAAACTCGCTTCATGCCGATCCGCCTGCTGCCGCCGGTCCTGGTCAACCGCATCGCCGCGGGCGAGGTCATCGAACGGCCGGCGGCGGCGGTCAAGGAACTCGTCGAGAATGCGATCGACGCCGGCGCCTCGCGCATCGACGTCGTGCTCAGAGAGGGCGGCCAGGCGCTGATCGCGGTTACCGATAATGGCGGGGGCATGACCGCCGACGAGCTCGCCTTGGCCGTCGAGCGCCATTGCACGTCGAAACTGCCCGACGACGACCTGTTGCGCATCGAAGCACTCGGCTTTCGCGGCGAGGCGTTGCCGTCGATCGGCGCGGTCAGCCGCATGCGCATCGTCTCACGTCCGCCGGGAGCCGAGAATGCGTGGCAGATCTTGGTGGAAGCGGGCAGGAAATCGGCACCCGTCCCGACTGCGCATCCGCGGGGGACGCGGGTCGAGGTGCGCGACCTGTTTTTTGCGACCCCGGCGCGGCTCAAATTCCTAAAGACGCCGCGCACCGAGCGCGATCTGGCGGTCGACGCGGTGCGCCGGCTCGCAATGGCCTATCCGGCGGTCACGTTCGCGGTCACCGGAGACGAGGAGCGCGTGCTGCTCCGGCTGGTCGCGGCCGCCGAGCCGGACACGCCGGCCGCGCGGCGTGCTCGGCTGGCGGCGCTGTTGGGGCGTGATTTCGCGGAAAACTCGGTCGAGATCGGCGCCGAGCGCGGCGGCTTCCGGCTCTCCGGGCTGATCGGGCTGCCGACCCTCAACCGCGCTGCGCCGCGCGACCAGTATCTCGTCGTCAATGGCCGGCCGGTGCGCGACAAATTGCTGGTCGGGGCGGTGCGCGGCGCCTATCAGGACGTGCTCGCGCGTGACCGCCACCCGATCGTCGCGCTGTTTCTCGACGGGCCGGTGGAGGAAATCGACGTCAACGTCCATCCGGCGAAGGCCGAGGTGCGGTTTCGCGACGCCGCGCTGGTGCGTGGTCTGATCGTCGGCGCGCTGCGCAATGCTCTGGGCGCCGCCGGCCATCGCGCCTCCTCGACAGTCGCCAATGTGGCGCTTGCCGCGTTTCGCCCGAGCGCGCCTGTCTCACCCGAAAACGCGCCCTGCTTCGCCTTCCCGCTGCCGGCGCCGAGCCCGTCGCTCGCGCTCGCCGAGAGCGCCAATAATTTTCTGCGCCCGAGCGAGGGGCCGGCGCCGCCGGCCGAGGAGGCGCGGCTCGGTGCGGCGCGCGCGCAACTGCACGGCACCTACATCCTCGCCGAGACGAAGACCGGGATCGTGCTCGTCGATCAGCACGCGGCACATGAACGGTTAGTCTATGAGCGGATGAAGGAGGCACTCGCCGCACGCGGCGTGGCGCGCCAGGTGCTGTTGCTGCCTGAGGTCGTCGAGCTCGACGAGAGCGCCGCGGCACGGCTTGCCGCGCGCGCCGAAGAGCTCGCCGAATTCGGCCTCGTGCTCGAGCCGTTCGGTCGCGGCGCCGTCGTCGTGCGCGAGGTGCCGGCGCTGTTGCCGGGGCTCGATGTCAAAGCCCTGGTGCGCGATCTTGCCGACGAGCTCGCCGAATGGGGCGATACGCTGGCATTGAAGGAGCGCATCGAGAGCGTCTGCGGCACACTCGCCTGCCACACCAGTGTGCGCGCTGGGCGCCAGCTCTCGCCGGCCGAGATGGATGCGTTGCTGCGCCAGATGGAGGCGACGCCAAACAGCGGCCAGTGCAATCACGGCCGCCCGACCTATGTCGCGCTCGATCTCGCCGATATCGAGCGTCTGTTCGGGCGGCGGTAAAGCACCGCTATAGCCGGATCAGGCCGCCGGGCAGGTTCGGTTCGTTGCGCATCGCCGCCGCGATATCGGCGCGGACCTTGGGCGAGCGACGATAATATTGGTGGCTCGCGTCGGGCGGGTTTGCGAGGTCGTAGTCGTCGACATCCGCGCAATCGGGCATCCGAAAGCGTGCCGGCGGATAGCGGGTCGCGTCGGCCTTGTGCTTCGGGCCCTCGTGCCCAAGCCGCGTCAGAAGGTTGACCGCGAAGCTGAGAAAAAGAGCGATGTCGCGGAGGCTGTAGTAGATCGAAATTCTCGGAGTGAGCTCCGATAGCCTGCCCAACCTCGCCTCCATCGGCAGCTCGAAGCTGTCGAAGCGTTCGTCGGCAGCCGCAAGAAACACCTCGTCGAACAACACGGAGGCAGGCCGGCGATGCATAAACCAGGCTTCCACCGCCGCTTGCAGCGCGAAATTCCCCATGCTGTGCGCCAGCAGGAATGCCCGCCTGCCCTGCGCTCGGATTTGCGTCAGCAGCGGCTGAAGGTTGGCGAAAAAGCTCGCGATGTGAAACCCTGAATGACTAGCCTGGCGCTGGTCCCGCAGATAGTCGTCAGGGAGGATGTGTGGCGGCGCTGCAATGAGCTCGCCCAGGGACGGCCAGGTGAAAGCGATCACCGTCGTGTCCGCGGCGCCGATGCCCGAGGCGGCGAACCACTCGCGATTGAAAGCGGCTCGCGCGATGGCATTGAGAAACGAATTGGCGAAGCCATGGATGAACACGAGGATGTTCTTTCCGGATCCGACGATGTCCTGGGCTATGCCAGGTTCAAATCCACCCGGCCGCGCATGTGAGATCGCGGTTATCGTGCCGCTGCCCTCAACCAGAAGGTCGGTCCCCTCGACAAAAGCCGCCGCATAGGTGACGAGGCTCGGATCCGTCGGCGGGACGATCTCCGCCCCATAGCTGTGCCAGTCGGCTGTCGAGCCTTGCGCCACCCGATTGGTGGCAAAATAAACCGTCGTATTGGCCATCGCTCCCCCTGCGCTGGGATGCTGTCTTCACGCCCATGTCGATTATGCCCGCAATGGCAGTGGGCTGGATTGACAAAAACCATGCCGGCCGCGACAACCGCCCCACGGTGCAGCGAGGGAACCGAGACATGGGCATGCTCGAAGAGCGCGTGGCGATTTGTGCGGGATCGGGCCGCGGAGTCGGCGCCGAGATCGCCAAGCTGATGGCGGCGCACGGCGCGAAGGTCGTCGTCAACGATCCGGGCACTAGCGGCAGCGGCGAGGGCTCCGACGAGAGGCCGGCGCAGGAGATCGTCGATCAGATCAGGGCGGCGGGCGGCGAGGCGGTCGCCAACTACGGCTCGGTCACCAAATTCGACGATTGCCTCGCGATGGTGCAGCAGGCGCGCGAGGCGTTCGGCGGGCTGCATATCGTGTTTAACGCCGCAGGCATCCTGCGCGACAAGATGTTTCACAATATGTTCCCGGAGGACTGGCAGGCGGTCATCGACGTGCACCTTACTGGGCACTTCAACATTAATCGCGCGGCGATCAATCTGTTCCGCGAGCAGAATTACGGCCGGATCATCATGGTGTCATCGACCTCGGGGCTGCTCGGCAATATCGGGCAGTGCAACTATGGCGCTGCGAAGCTCGGGATCGTCGCATTGGCGCGCATCGTCGCGATGGAGAACGCCTCGAAAGGGATCACCGTCAATGTGATCTGCCCCTCGGCCGATACGCGGATGACCCGCTCGGTGCCGCTCCCAAAAGACCCGGAGGCGGCGGCATTGCGGGACGAGCGCCTGCGCCGTAGCCGCACCGATGCGATCGCGCCGCTCTGCGTTTATCTCGCCTCCGAACAGGCAAGCCATGTCAACGGCCAGCTCTTTCACCAGCGCGCCGGCGAATTGTCGCTCTACGGCCATATGCGGCCGGTGCGCATGGTACATCGCCAAGGCGGCTGGACGCCTGAGACGCTGGCCGAGGTCGCGATCCCGGCGCTCGCCCCGCAATTCACGCCTCTCGGTGATGGCCGCGCCGTGCATCCGGGCCTGCCCATGGAGTAATGGCAAGCATGAGCTCAGGAACCGGAACAGAGCGATTAAAAGCTGGCCGGCGCTTTCCTGCGTGGCCCGCATATTGCACGCAATCTAGCCGGCAGAGCTCTCCCTAACGCCGTCCTCCGGCATCTCCTGTGGGTATCGCCGCGGCGTCGCGGTAGGTTGGACGGCAGTGGGCACTGCATCGCCGGACCGGAGGACATGAAATAACATTCGCTGCTCCGGGAAGAGATGGGCGCGTATAATGAAACCGCTCTTTTTCGCGGTGGCGCTGTTGTTTGGCGTCCCCGCCGCTGCGGAGCCGCCGCCAAATGCCGACCCGGCGCTTGCCCCGTGGTTCCGCAGTCTGATGCAGCCGGGCACCGGCATTTCTTGCTGTTCGATATCGGATTGCCGCGCCACCGACTACCGTGTCGAAGGGGATCATTACGAAGCGCTGATCGGCGGGACGTGGTTTGTAGTCCCGCCGGACAAGATCTTGCAGCGCACCGACAACCCGACCGGCCGCGCCGTGGTGTGCTGGACGCCGCAGCGTGGCATCATGTGCTTTGTGCGGGCGACCGAATCCTGAGGCGAAATTCCACCAGACGGATTATTGCGGGTTCGCCGGCACGCCGGGCGGGTTCGGCAGCGCCGGCGGGGCGCCGTACCCGCCGCGTCCCGGAGGATGGCCGGCCGCGCCAGGCGGATTTGGTGAGGTCGCGGGCAACGGCACCGGTTCGGCTCCGAGCAGCGGCACGCCCAGTGTCCCTTGGGCTTCACCCGCGGGTATTCCCGCAGACCGAACCAGCGCCTCGAGTTGCCGATCGGTGAGTTTCGCCCGGTAAAATTTTTCGTAAAACTCCCGTATGTTCGTGCGCAGATCTTCCTGGTACTGATCGGGATAAAAAAGCGCTGCGAGCCAGTACAATCCGATCATCCGATTCACGCTCGGCGGATCGTCGGCCCACCCGAACGGCTCGGCCGGAGCCAGATAGACCCGCTTGTTGGCGACCGCCGCCAGGTTTCGCCACTCGCTGCGGCGCTGCAGCGCACCGTAAAAACTTTGCTGCTGGGCAATAACGATCGCCGGGTTCCACGCAAATATCTGATCCCGCGTGACGCTCGTCAGCTCGCCTCTTCCCAAGGGAGCAGCAACATTGATGACGCCGGCCTGGTCGATCGCCGCCATCACCTGCGAGCCCGCAAGGCCGGTTTGGAGCCCATCTGCGCCGAGACCGTAATAGACCAGCGGCCGCTCGGTAGCCGAAGCGATCAGCAGCCTTCCGCGCAATTGGTCGATTGCATAGTCGGCGTAGCGGCCAAGCTCTTCGCCGCGCTCGCCGACGCCGAGTATTGCCCCGATCGTGCGAAGCATCGCTGGAGTTGTTTGGATGCTGTTGTCGATAAGAATGTAGGGCACACCGGTCTGTTGCTGCAGCAAGTCGGCGCGCGCCGATGCTTCGGGTGAGACCGGGCCAGATTCGATGATGAGGTCGGGGCGGGTCCGAACGACCAGCTGCGTTGCCTCTTGCGGGTTGGCCCGGATCAGCGGGCCGAGAACGCGCAAGCGCGCGAATTTCGCCGGCAGATAAGCCTGCCCGCCGCGCGGCGGCGTCTCGCTCCAGCCGGCGAGCTTCTCGGGCGCCAGAACAGAGACGAGTACCGCGGCCGATTGGTTGGCTGCAATGACGCGTCCGACCCGGTTCGGGACGACGACATAGCGCTCAGCCGAGTCGACGAAGCCAGCCGCTCGACCGAGCCCTGCCAGCAGCGCAAATAAAAAGACCACTGACGCAACGGGCAATCGACGGGGCATTTCGCATCCCTGACCCGAACCGGAACAGCTAAATGGACTATAGAGGCCAGCAGCAGTCTGGCAAGGGAAGAGCCCGCCTATTGTGCACTGCCGGCGTTTCATGTCGCGATCCGCCTCCGTCGCGCGAACGCCTCGATCCGGATACGCCATAATTGTCGATATAAAATCGCCATCGTGCCGCGCTGCTTTCACGATCTCGGGGACGCCGATAGAGTTATCCTGCTGTCCCTGGGCGAGAGGAGCTCATGATGACGCGACCGTTCGAGGGTATCCGCATCATCGATGTGACGCACGTGTTGGCCGGGCCCTTCGCGGCTTATCAGCTGGCCGTGCTCGGCGCTGACGTAATCAAAGTCGAGCACCCCGCAGAGCCCGATCAGACGCGCGACAGCGGTACCGACCGCGCGCTCAATCGCCTCGGGATGGGAACCAGCTATTTGACGCAGGGCTCCAACAAGCGCTCGGTCACGCTGAATCTGAAGAGCGAGGCCGGCCGCGACATTTTGAAGCGGCTCGTCGAGCGGGCCGACGTCATGGTCGAAAATTACCGGCCCGGCGCCTTCGCCGCCTTAGGCCTCGGCTATGAAGACATGCAAAAGGCCGACCCCCAGCTGATCTACTGCTCAATTTCTGCTTTCGGCCAGGATGGACCGCGCGGCAATCAAACGGCATACGACCATGTCATTCAAGCGACCTCAGGGTTGATGGCGACCACCGGAACCGAAGAGGTCAATCCGATAAAATTCGGCTCGCCCGCCGTCGACTACGCAACCGGCACGATGGGCGCGTTTGCTCTCGCCAGCGCACTCTTCCAGCGCGAGCGGACGGGGCGTGGCCAATATATCGACCTGGCGATGCTGGACGTCGCGATGATCCTGATGAGCTCTCACCTGACTGGTTACCTGCGGAATGGCGTCGAGCCCAAGCCAGCCGGCAATCGGCATCTCCACGCGACGAATAGCTGCTATGCGGCAAGAGAAGGGCTGGTGATGCTGGGCGCCAGCAATCTGCGGCAACAGCGCCGGCTGTGGCAGGCTCTCGAGAGGCCCGAAATGACCAAGCGGACCAACGAAGAACGCGAGTATGACCGGGACCGCGAGGCCGCATTGCTCACCCACATTCTAAAAACGCGAACCGCCGATGAATGGGAGGTGTTTTTCCAAGCTCGTCATGTTCCGGCGGCGCGGGTCCGCAGCCTGGCCGAGGCGGTTGATGATCCGCAATTTTTTAACAGAGGCGTCACTCACCGTCACCGCTCAGCACCTGGGATCGAGGGCGGCTTCAGCGTGCCGCTTGCCGCGTTCAAGCTCGCCCATGGCGGGCCGAGCATCAACACGCCGCCGCCGGCCCTGGGTGCCGATACCGCCAAGGTGTTAACCGAGCACGGCTACAGCCCCGGCCAGATCGCGTCATTTCGTGAGGCCGGTGTGATTTAACATTTAGAATTAACCTCGATCGGCGGTTTTTTGTCCGGACCGCGCCGGTGCTCGGACACTGCGTCGCAAAAAATCGTGGACAGCAACCGGCGCGCTGATCGAAATTAACCAGGTCGGGGTTTAACCAGCAAACCGCTCGCCTTGAGCGACAAGACTTGGTTTGGGGAATCGGGCGTCCGTGACTGTTGATACCGCAACGGTGAGGCCTGCGGGTGGGCGATGCTAGACGCCGCCCCTGTCGGCCGCGGATTTCTGTTTCTACAAGGGATCGCGACGCGCTTTTTCGAGCGTCTGGGGCGGGCGCTCAGAGCGCGCGGCCATGCTGTCCACCGTGTTAATTTTAACGGCGGCGACCGCGCATTTTGGCGGTTGCCGGGAGCGGTTGACTTCTGCGGCCGGGAACACGAGTGGCCGGAGTTTCTCGATCGGCTGATCGTCGAAAAATCGATTAGCGACATCATCCTTTTTGGCGATTGCCGGCCGCTTCATCGCGCCGCGATCCGCATCGCCGAAAGACGGCTGTTGCGGATCCATGTGGTCGAGGAAGGCTATCTGCGGCCCGATTGGATCACATTCGAGGAAGGCGGCGTCAACGGGCATTCCTATCTGCCACGCGATCCCAACTGGTACCGCGAGCGCGCCCGATCGCTGCCAGTCTGGCGCGACCCGCCTGCAGTGCCAGGGAGCTTTCGGCGGCGGGCGGCCGAGGACGTCCTTTATACCGCGACATCGATGGCCGGGATGTGGCGCTTCCCGTATTACGCGACGCACCGGCCCTATCATCAAATGATCGAGTACGCGGGCTGGCTGCGTCGGCTGGCTCTGAGACGCCAGGCCGCGCGGCGGGCCGCAGCTACGATCGAAAGCCTCCGTGCCGGTGGCGAGCCGTTGTTCTTGTTCCCATTGCAGCTCGATTGCGACTATCAGGTCCGGGTTCATTCGCCGTTTCGCGCGATGCATTTGGCGATCGAGCACGTCCTTAGCTCTTTCGCTCGATCTGCGCCCGCGGCAGCGCTTCTGGTTGTCAAGCTGCACCCGCTCGACAGCGGTCTCGTCGATTGGGCGGCAATTACCGGTCACCTCGCGGCCGAGCTTGGCATCGCCGAACGCCTCACGATCATCGACGGCGGCGATCTCGGTAGGCTGCTCGAGCGCAAACCGGCAGTTGTCACCGTCAACAGCACAGTCGGGACATTGGCACTCGCCTCGGGCCTGCCGGTCATCGCGCTCGGCAAGGCCGTTTACGATATCGCTGGGCTGACCTTCCAGGCAGAGCTCGACGAATTTTGGAGCGCGCCAACCCCGCCCGATGCGGAATTATACGATGCCTTCCGGCGAGTTCTCGCCGCTCGCTGCTTGATCCCGGGCTCGTTTTTCAACGAGGCCGGATTGACCGTTGCGGTCAGTGCCGCAGTCGAGCGGTTGGAAGCCGCTTATGCCCGCCCGGCGCGGTCAGTCGGCGCTCCAATCGACCGTGCGTCAGCTGGCGCGGGGGAGCCTATCGCGGTGGCGAGCTCAGTGCGCTAGCGCCAATCGCGTAATGAGGCGCGAACGCTAAGTCGTGTGCGATTTTATTCCGCCCTATCCGGCGCGGCCGAAGCAGCCGCTCTCGGCTTTCGCGACATTGCGCCTGGCGCGGCGCAACTTTCTTGCGATCTGGGAGGAGCGTTGCTTCGAGTGGGAGGTGTTTAGCCACCGCCTCTTGTCGCGGACGCTGTTGGTCTGCAACAGTCCCGACACTGTCGCCTGCGCATTTGTCGAGCATCACAGCAGCTTCGAGCGCAAGAGCCCGCAGATGCGGCATGGGCTGGCGCCCTTGCTCGGCGACGGCTTGTTCATCAGCGACGGCGAGACTTGGCGGCGCCGCAGGCGACTCGTGGCGCCCATTGTCCATGTCTCGCATCTGCCGCTGTTCGCGCCAGTCATGGTCGGAGCGGCGGCTGAAACCGGTGACCGGTTAGCGAGCTCGAGCCGGGGAGCGCCTGTAAATGTATTGACCGAGATGGCCACGCTGACCGCGGAAATAATCTGCCGTACGGTTTTTGGCCGCCATCTCGGGGCGGCGCATGCGGTCGAGATCGTAGCTGCCTTCAGTGAGTATCAGCGGCTCGTCGGGCAACTCGATCTCGCATATTTCTTGGGATTGCCGGACTGGCTGCCGCGCCTTCATTCGCCTGCCATTCATCGTTCTGCCCGGCGCATTCACAAGGTCCTCGACCAGGTGATCCACGATTGCCGGGAGCGGGCGTCGAACGGCGAAGCCTCGATGATCCGCCTATTGCTGGAAGCGCGCGATTCCGAGACCGGCGAGCCCCTCGACGATGCGGCGTTGCGCAATGAAGCTGCAGTGATCTTTATGGCGGGCCATGAGACGACGGCAAATTCGCTCGCCTGGACCTGGTATCTGCTGTCGCAGGCGCCGCGGGTCGAGGAACGTCTTCACGCCGAATTGGCGCAAGTGCTCGGCAACCGCTCGCCGACCCTGGATGACGTCGCCCAGCTATCCTATACGCGCGCAGTATTTGAAGAGACGATAAGGCTTTACCCCCCGGTCCCGCTGCTCGCCCGGCAAGCGTTGCGCGACGAGACTATCCGCGGCCGGCCGGCGCCGGCGGGATCGCTCGTCATAGTAGTTCCCTGGCTGCTCCATCGCCACCGCAAATTCTGGGGGAAGCCCGATCACTACATCCCGGAGCGGTTTCTGCCGGAAAATAGCGGCCACCGCATCAGGCACGCCTATATTCCGTTCAGCGTCGGCCCCCGAATCTGTGCGGGGGCCGCATTCGGTCTCACTGAGGCGATACTCTGCATTGCCACTATTGCCCAGCGGGTCCGACTGCGTCTCGCGCCCAATGCAGCAGTGAGCCCTGTTTGCCGGCTGACCTTGCGGCCGGGAGACGATTTGCGGATGTTCGTAGAACGCCGGAATTAGTCCAATGCATAAGGCCGGTGATCGACGCCGATGACCTGGCCCGTCCGGTCGACGAGATAGCGGACATGCCTCCATACCACCGGTGACGTGACGCTCCCGCCCCAGACCACAGAAGCATGAAACAACGGCGTCGGAAGGATCGCCCAGGCCAGCAGATGTTGCGCAGCCCGAAAGCCGATCCCGTCCCTGACGCCGAGTTTCTTGCTGATCGCCAGCCGGACCTCGACCGCGGCCGAGCCCAGCGCGGCAATGACGACAATCGCGGGCAACGCGGCCGCCGAAGCAGTCACAGCCGCCAGCAAAGCAGTACGTGCAACCACGTCGGTACTCACAACAATGGCCGCGAGCCACCACAATCCCCTGCGGTATAGACGGATCAGCTGGTATTGGCGACGCGCGAAGCGCCAGAGATCGCTGAGGCTGCCGTCAATCGGCGTCGCCGGCCGAATTGCACGCCGGGTCAATACCCTCAGTCCAGTCTGCGCGGCATGCTCGCCAATCGGCAGATCCTCGGTCAGCGTCCGCGCGATCGTGGCCGGCAGATCGAGAGTTTCCAGAGCGCGGCGGGTGAGAGCGAGAGAACCGCCCCACAGTGCTCGGGTCTGCGGCAACCTTGGCAGCACGGCGACGGGTCGATCGATCCCGGCAATGAGCGCGCTGGCGAGCGAGAGTTTCGTCGGCACGGGCCAGCGATAGCCATTGACGATATCGGCGCGTCCGGCGGCGAGAGGCCCAACCATCGCCGCCAGCCACCAAGGCTGGGGACGGATGTCCGCGTCGAGGAGAACCACATGGGCGTCGTCGGCATAGAGCCGAGCCAGCGCGGCGAGGAGATTTGTGCATTTCTGGCCGCGCAGCGACGAAACGCCGGCAACGACGAGCTGGATATTCAACCGCGAAAAGCGCTCGGTAAGCGCTGCAACCCGCGCAAATGCGGGGTCGTCGGCAGCTTCGACGGCGACGATCATCCGCTGTGGTTTCAACGTCTGAGTGCTGAGAGCGGTTAGCAGATCCTCGAGGCCTGGAAGAGCCCCTGTCGCCGGCAAGACCAATACAACGCGCGCCGGCCCGCCATTCTCCGGGATGCGCAAGCGCGTCGCAAACAGCACCGCCAAAGCGACCGACCACAATGAGTAGAAAACAGCGACGCCGGCGGCGATCCATGCAATCATCAGAGCTTACGCGCGACGAGCAGCAATCCTGAAGCTTGTGCCGACGCCGGGACGCGAAACAGCGCATTGCAGATGCGGGCGACGAGCCAGCTCCAGGCGAGCGCGCCGTACCATGTCCAGTGCGCGCGAAAATACCGCTCCCCGGTCAGTTTCGGCGCAAAACGGCCCATCCAATAGATGATGCTGTCGTGCGAGCAATAGGGCACAGTTTCGATCGCTTCTATGGCCAGCTCCAGGAGCTGCGCCAATACCCGCAAGGCTCCCTCATTCCACCAGATGAGGTGATGAGGCGGCGCATTGAAGACGAAATTGGGAATTGCAGTGATCAGTGAAGCTTGGTCCGGGACTGCGATGCAAACTCGGCCCCCGGGGCTGACGCAACGGGCCAGATCGCGGGCAAAGGCCAGCGGATCGGCGACGTGCTCGATGACGTGGAACGCACAGGCCACGTCATACTCCTCGGGATGCAACATCGCGTGTTCCGCAACAGTTTCGTTGCGGACATCCGGTCCCGCAGCGGCCGGCGAAAAAATCGGATCGAGGCCGACATAAGTCACCTTCTCCAGATATTGCGCCAGCCCGCCCTCGCCGCAGCCGACGTCGAGAACCCTGTTCCCGGGTCGAATCAATTTGGCCATCATCTGGAATTCCGTCCGAGTGAGGCCCGGAGCAGCCAACCGGCGGTGTAAATCGCCTTGTCGATAGAGATCGAGATAGAACGCTGCATCCCCCGCCAGCATTGGCTCGAAAAACGCGAGACCGCACGGCGATTCCCATAATTCAAAGCGCTCGATACCGGCAAACTGCCGATCCGTTCTCACGCCGAACGACGCCCGCCACAAGCCGCCGATCAGCCGGGCGCTGATCGGCTGAATGCGCTGCCTCGCGGGCACACCGGTGATCGGGCACGACGGAACGGTCTGCATCGGCCAACGAAAATTGAGCCAGGTCCGCGGTTCGTCGTCAATTCTGGTCAACAACATACTGCCCCGAAATGCTGCGGCATTGTAACCTGCCAATTTCGATCCTCTTCGGGAGCGATGACGGATGCGGCTCGATGCGCTCTTCAGGCCGAAATCGATTGCCGTCGTTGGCGCATCGGAAAAGCCGACGATCGGCAAAAGGCTGATTGCGTCGCTCGATCGTATCGGCTTTCCCGGCTCGGTATTTCCGGTGAACCCCAGCTATTCGGCCGTCTTAGGCCGAGAATGCTACGCAAGCGTTGCGGAATTGCCGGAACCGCCCGATGTCGCGGTGTTTTGCGTGGGGCACGCGCGCGTCCTGGACCCGTTGCGCGCGGCGGTCGAATGCGGCGTGAAAGGGGCCGTCATCTATGACGGCGGCTTCGCCGAACGCGGCGAAGAGGGGCGGAGGCTGCAAAGCCAAATCGAGGGGATATGCCGCAACGCCGGCACCGCGCTCTGCGGCCCGAACTGCATGGGCGTGTTGAGCCCGCACGACCGCAGCTCGACCTACCTGCAAGAGCTGCGCGACGCGGCGGGTCTTGCCGGTAATGTCGGTATCGTTTCGCAGAGCGGCGCATTCTGCATCAGCCTGCTGACGGACATCAGGCGCTTCGGTTTCAGCCACGTCGTCTCTTCCGGAAACGAGGCGGTTCTGGTGGCGGCCGATTATCTCGAATATCTCGTCGACGATCCGAACACGAAGGTGATCGGCGGCTTTATCGAGACGATCCGATGTCCGGAGCGCTTTGTCGCCGTACTCGACCGCGCCGCGGCGCAAGGAAAACCGGTGGTGATGCTCAAAGTCGGCCGCGCGGAGCGCACGCAACGTGCGGTCACGACGCATACGGGCGGGCTCGCGGGCGATGCGGCGTTTGTGTCCGAGCTGCTGCGCGCACACGATGTGATCGAAGTGGCGGACCTGGTTGAATTTACCGAGCTGCTGGCGGCTCTGCAGGGCGTGAGGCGCGCGGCGGGCCGGCGGATTGGCGTGATCACCTCGTCCGGCGGATTGGCTGAGCTGATCCTCGACACCGCGGCATCGGCGGATCTCCAGTTGCCGCCATTATCGGCGGCGGCAAAGTCGGAAATCGAAGGCCAAATCGGCTTTGTCAGCGGCGACGGCAATCCGCTCGACGCGTGGGGCAATGGCACCTTCGCTGCGAACCTGCCCCACGCTCTCGCTCTGTTCGATCGCAGCCCCGATCATGACATCATCGCCTTTTGCCGCGACAATTGCGATGGGCAACCGTTCGAAATGCCGGAGATCCCGCTCAGCTATCTCGAGCTCTTCGTTCGCGCGGCGGCGAGCAGCAAAAAGCCGCATTACCTGCTTCACACGCGGCCCGGCGTCATGAACCGCGAGCAGGTGGCGCATCTGCGTGCGGCCGGCGTAGCTGTCGTCGGCGGTATCCGCGAAGGGCTCGTCGCGATCGACCGGCTGGCGCGCCACGGCAACCCTTGAGGGAGGATGCACTATGCCCGTGGTCCTGTACGACAACGACGAAAAGGTCAGTATTGTTACCCTTAATCGCCCCGAAAAACTGAATGCGATCAGCCCGGAGCTGCAACAGCAGCTGACCGATGCGCTGGCGCGCGCCGATAGCGATCCTGCAACCAGCGTCGTGCTGTTGCGCGCCGAAGGGCGCAGCTTTTGTGCCGGCTACGACATCTCGGCGCGGGATCCGGGCGCGGAGGACTGGCGCAGCGACCCGACCAAGGCGCATGAGCATCTCCGTCCGCAGCTCGAATTCGAGATGCTGCCGTGGATGATGAAGAAGCCCGTCATCGCAGCGGTTCAGGGTCATGTGCTCGGCGGCGGCTGCGAGCTGGTCATGCTGTGCGATCTGACGATCGCCGCCGACAATGCGACGTTCGGTGAGCCTGAGGTGCGTTTTTCCGCCGTCGGTCCGGCCATCGTCATGCCGATGATCATCGGGTACAAGAAGGCGCGTGAGTTCCTCTATTTCGGCGACCAGATCGACGCCCAGACCTCGCTCGACCTCGGCATGGTCAATCGTATTGTGCCGCTCGCCGAATTGCGCGAGGCGAGCCTGCGCTGGGCCAAGCGCCTGTCGCTGATCTCTCCGGAAGCGCTCTACGCGACCAAACGCGCGGTCAACCGCGGCGCCGACGCCGCCGGCTTCCGCACCGCGCTCTACGCCGGGCTCGATGCCGTCGGTCCGCTCTACGCGACGAAAACCGAATTCGGGCAACAGTTCCGCGAGATCGTTGCCCGCGAAGGCGTGCCCGCCGCCGTGAGATGGCGATCGGCGCAATTCACGGAATAAGCATGCCGGATCGGGATTTACTATCTAACTTCTCGCGCTATTCGCGCAAATTTAGTAGCATTCTCGCAAATCGCGAAATAGGCGTAGGGTTTGAATATGCGGACGGCGACCGGACTTCCTCCTGCGGCGGAGCTCATCCGCGAGCGGGACGTGCTGTTGAAGGCGCTCGCCGACGCTGCCGAGGATTGGGCGCGGTTGCGGCAGGAACGCGATCGCCTCAAAGGCCAGCTTTTGCAGGCTGAAAACACCATTGCCACATTGCGCGCGAAGGGTAAGCAGGCCGTGGCGGATCGGGACAGATGGGAGGCGTTGGCGCGACAGCGCGCCAGTCAGCTCGTAGAACTGCGAGAGGGCACCGGCTGCAATAACAAGTTTCGCCAGGTGAAAGCCTTTATCGGCAAGAAATTGCACCCCGACGGCGGCAGAGCTGCCGGACACGTCGAGCAAATAGCGCGCCTGCTCCTCTTCAAGGAAATATGGCCGGAGATCGTGAGGATCGACCGCGGCGCGCATTAGGCGCGAGCGACGCCTCCTACGCCGGCGCAAACACGTCCGGCTGAGCGGTCGGCGACGGCGGCTGTTGCGCCTCGACCGGCGCGGCGAACGCACTGTCGTGTTGCAGCACCGGCAATACGCGGCTGGCGAAGAGGCGCATGTTCTTTTCCGCCTCGTCATGCGGGATGCCGCCGAACGAGAATTCGGTCACCACATGGTCTGTCCCGGTCACCCGCTGCAGTTCGGCGATTTGCTGAATGCAGTCGTCGGGCGTGCCGACAATCTGGATCTTGACGTAGAACTCGGTGGCTCTGACCCGCTCCTCCGGGCTCTGCAGGCGGGCGTAGGTTTTCGCCATCTTGCCGTAGGTCTCATAGCCTTTGACGCTCGCGAGATGCCCGTCGGAGAAACGGTAATGGTTGTCGATCGACTCCCATTTCTTGCCGAGCCAGGTCATCGCCCGGTCCTGCGCCTCCTCCCGACTCTCGGCGCATGAGACATTCGTCAGGATGATCGGCGGCGGCGGGTTGTGCCCGACGGAGAGCGCAATCTGCCGGTAGTTGATGATGCTCTCGGCCGCCTTTGGCCACTCGTTCTGCATCACGACGAGGATGCCGAAGCCGAGCTTCGCCATGATCTCGGCCGATTCCGGACTAACCGATGAGGCGTAGAAACGCTCCTCAGGATGTGAGATCGGGCGCGGCCGGATCGAGGTGCGCGGGATTTGGTAGAACTCACCCTGCCATTCGAATTCGGTCTTGGCGAGGGCCTTGCGGATCAATTGCGCCGCCTCTGCAAAGCGTGGCCGCGCTTCCTCCATCGAAATGCGGAACCCCGCATATTCGACGCTGGCCGCGCCGCGGCCAAAGCCGAACAAACAGCGCCCGCCTGAGAGAATGTCGAGCAAGGCGATCCCCTCGGCGACGCGGATCGGCTCATGCCATGGCAGCACGATGACCGCCGTCCCCAAGATGATGCGCTTGGTGCGGCCGGCGTAATAGGCGAGCAGTTCGAGCGGCGCCGGCGACATCGCATAGCCGGTGAAGTGGTGCTCGAGCGCGAACAGCGAGTCGAAACCGAGCGGCTCGGCGAGATCGCCCATCGCCAGATGATCCGACACAACCGCCACATCGGGGCGCGGCGGTTCGGAGAGCATGTTCAGTGCAACGCCGACTTTCATTGTGGTTCTCCTCGCTTCACTTGGAGCGGGTTCGGTACCAGGGATGCGGCTGACCCGGTACCTTGCTGCGCAACGTGTAGACCGACGTGCGGGCGGTGAAGAAGATCGTCTTCTGATCAGGCCCTCCGAAACAGAGATTGGCCGGGACCTCCGGCGTGCGGATTACGCCGAGCTTTGTGCCGTCCGGGGCGAACACCCAGGTGCCGCCCGGACCGGTGCAAAAGACCCGGCCTTCGACGTCGACCTTCATTCCGTCAGGGACGCCGTCGGTCTCCTCGGAGGACATATCGGAGAAGATACGCCGCCGCACCATGTTGCCGGACGCGTCTAGCTCGATGGCGTGGATATATTGCGCCCACCGGGTATTGGCGACATAAAGCGCCCGCTCGTCGGGCGAAAAGGCGAGGCCATTGGGATATTCGAATTCTGCGACAAGGCGGTTCGACCCATCCGGGTTCACGCAATAAACGCCGGAATGGGGCACCTCCTTATCGGCGAGCGGCACTCGCAACCCCGGGTCGGTGAACCAGATGCTGCCGTCCGATTTGCAGACCACGTCATTGGGGCGGTTGATCCGCTTGCCGTCATAGCGGTCCATGAGGACCTCGTTGTGAGTGTCGTCGCGCCAGCGTGTGACCCGGCGGTTGCCGCCTTCGCAGATGATCAGCCGTCCTTGCAGATCAAAGGTCGTGCCGTTGCCCTCACCGGTCTCGCGGCGCACGACCTCCGGCGCCTGGCCCAGCCGCAAGCGGTACAGCACGCTGCTGCGGACATCGACAAAATAGTAGAAGCCGTCGGGATGCCACAGCGGGCCTTCCGTAAAGACGAACCCCGTTGCCGGGCGCTCCGCCGTCGTCGTCTCCAGGATCGCATCCAATCCAGCCGTCCTCGTCCCCTCCCATCGACCGTTTCCTGAGCAGGAGGCTACTCCCGACGTGCCGGAGTGTCTATTTTCGACGCCCGCGAGGGTAGGAGGGCAGCAATGATGAAATGGCGGATCGGCGAAGTCACGATCACCAAGATCGTCGAGCTGGAGGTGACCGGCGGCAGCCGCTTCATTCTGCCGCAGGCGACACCCGAGGCGATCCTGCCGATCGCGTGGCTGAAGCCCGATTTCGCCGACGAGCGTGGCCGGCTCAAGATGAGCATCCATGCGCTCGTCATCGAAACCCAAGACCGTCGGATCGTCGTCGACACTTGCCTCGGCAATGACAAAGAAAACCGGCGCATTCCGGCGTGGAACGGGTTGCAGACCAGCTTTCTGGCGAATTTGGCGGCGGCCGGCTATCCGCCCGAGAGCATCGACGCCGTTATCTGCACCCACCTGCATGTCGACCATGTCGGCTGGAACACGATGCTGGTCGACGGAAGCTGGGTCCCCACATTTCCGAGGGCCCGCTATCTGATGGGGCGTGTCGAATTCGCGCACTGGACGGCGCAGCACGCGCGCGATGACATGGCCGCAGTCCTCGCCGACTCGGTGACCCCGGTCTGGGATGCTGGGCTTGCCGATCTGGTCGAGACCGATCACCGGCTCTGCGACGAAGTCCGTCTCATCCCCACCCTAGGACATACGCCCGGCCATGTCAGCGTGCGGATCGCTTCCGCAGGCGAGGAGGCGCTGATTACGGGCGATTTCATGCACCACCCTTGCCAGATCGCCCACCCCGACTGGTCATCGACGGCCGATGGCGACCCCAGCGAGGCGCAGCGAACGCGCGAGCGCATGTTGACCCGTCTCGCCGATGCCCCGATCCAGGTCATCGGAACGCATTTCGCCGGCCGCACCGCCGGCCATGTCGTGCGCGACCGCGATGCATTTCGGCTGGCCGTGTGAGGAGCCGGGGGATGGGAGAACGCGTCTTCGACGGCCTCAAAGTGATCGATTGCGCGAGCTTCATTGCCGGGCCGGCGGCGGCGACGGTGATGTCGGATTTCGGCGCCGAAGTCATCAAGATCGAGCCGCCGGGCGCGGGCGATCCCTACCGCCGGCGGGCCACCCGGCCGACTGGGCCGGGGCTCGCGAGTAATCCCGGCTTCGAGCTCGACGGGCGCAACAAGAAGAGCCTCGCGCTCGATCTCCGCTCGCCGGCCGGGAAAGCGGTGTTGCGGCGGCTGGTCGCGGGCGCCGATGTGTTCATCACCAACTACCCGCCGCCAGCGCGCCGCCGCCTCGGGATCACCTATGACGATCTTGCGCCGCTCAATGAGCAGCTGATTTACGCATCGTTCACCGGCTACGGCGAGACCGGCCCCGAGGCCGACAAACCGGGCTTCGATGCGACCGCCTGGTGGGCGCGGTCTGGCCTGATGCATCTCGTGCGGGCCGGAGAAGAGGCGGCGCCGGCGCGCTCGTTGCCGGGGATGGGCGACCATCCTTCGGCGATGGCGACTTATGGCGCGATCGTCACCGCGCTTTACCAGCGCGAGCGAACTGGCAAGGGCGGCTATGTCGGCTCGTCGCTGTTGGCCAACGGCTTGTGGGCCAATGGCTGCTCGGTGCAGGCCGCGCTGTTTGGCGAGAAAGTCGTGCCGCAACCGCCGCGCGAGCGCGGCGTCAATGCCCTGCGCGTACACTACCGCTGCCGTGACGGACGTTGGCTTCTTTTATCGATTGCCGCCGATGAATGGCGCTGGGAGAAGTTCAAGGAGTGTCTGGGGTCGAGCGCGCTCGACGATCCGCGCTTTGCGACGGCCGCATTGCGCGAGGCGCACGCGCGTGAGCTGATCGCCCTTCTCGATGACCTCTTCGCTACCAAGGATCAGGCCGACTGGCGCTCGATCCTCGACGCCGCCGGACTGATCTTTGGCATCGTCGCCGATATGGAGGAGGTTCCGGAGGACCCCCAGATCATCGCCAGCGGAGCGCTGGTGCCGTTTGCGGATGACGGCGTGATGACCGTCAACAGCCCTATCTGGATCGCGGGCCAAGAGAAGGTCAAGTCCCGTCGCGCGCCAAGGGTCGGCGAGCACAGTGAAGAAGTGCTTCGCGATGTGGGCTACAGCGCTGCCGATATCGAGGCTCTGCGCGCCGAGGGCGTGATCGGTTGACCCCCACCTTTCCCTCCCCCGCAAGCGGGGGAGGGTTAGGGAGGGGGTTTTGGTTACTGGAACTTGAACAAGCTCATGAGATCACCGATCGCCGGGCCATTTGTTGGCCGGTAAGGATCCGCGCCAGTGATCGGGTCGGGCAAATTGTCACGGCTGCGCTTGGTGATCGGCGGAACATCCCAGTTCGCCTCGATAAACTTCAAGATCGAGACATGGTCGGTATAGCTGTGCGAGATATGCCCGCCCGTGCTGTACGATGAGACGACAATGAGCGGAATACGCGTCCCGTCACCAAAATAGTCGAGAGGCTGCACATAACCAGAGTCGAAATATCCGCCGCCTTCATCCATCGTTATGAAGATTGCGGTATTGGCCCAGAGCGTCGGGTTGGCTTTGGTCAGTTCGACGATCTTTTTTACGAAGCCTTCGAGCAGATTGACCTTCGACGAGGCCGGGTGGCCGTCGAGATAGCCGTCCGGCTTGACGAACGACACGGCCGGCAAATTACAGCTCTGCGCAGTGCAGCTCTGGAGATCGGCGTAGAGGTCAAGCGTATCTTGCAAAGCCGCAGATCGCACTTTGGCATTGGTCATGATTGAAGTTGAATACTGAAAGAAGTTACAGATATTGCAGTAGGTATTGTCCGGGCTGACGTAGTTGTTGTAGGGGTTGGCGAGATAAGCGTTGAACTGTTCGCCGAAATAGGCGAACGAGACGTTCTTTTCCAACAGGGCGTCCCCGATATTGCGGAGAGTAGATGGCGGAACGGTAAACACGGTGTTGTTCGGATTGTTGATCTGCGCGTAAGCGTTGCCGCCGTCGCCGAAATAACCCGGATTGTAGTTGTTGAGCAGATAGTAATGTCCGGCTTCGCAGTTCGGGTTGACGTTGACCGAGGTCAAATAATCGGCGACCGCCTTGACGCCGGCTTGCAAAGTGTCGGCGCACGCGCTGTAGCTGCCGCCGCCATAGGGCTTGTGAGTATTCGGGTCAGTGGCGCCGTAGCCGTCTTGGATATACCAGTTGTTGGTGGGCGGATTTTGCAGCGGGTTCGGATTTTCGATCTCGTCCACGACGCCCCCGCCCACCATCATGTTGTGTGGGGGCGTCAAAGGATTGCCGTTGCCGTCGCTGAACCAGATCGCGTCGCCGGTCCCGAGCATGATGTGGTTGGCGCCGGTGCCGCCCTGCACAGACTGATGGAAATTGTCGCTCATCGAGTAGGTGTCGGCGAGCTCCTTGAAATAGGGCACGTCGCCCTGCTGGACATTGTAGAAGCCCATCGCCGTGGCGCCCTCTTTATACGTAAAACCCGCCGGCGGCGGCTGGCCGTTGCTGCCCGCGCCGACCGTTGCTTCGACCCCGGCAAACAGGTCGTTCTGGCAGCCCTCGGGGGCACTGCAATCGAGCTGCTGCCACATCTGGTAAAAGCGGTGCACGGGGCTTTCGGCGTAGTCGTCGTAGGCCACGCCCGGGGTCAGCTGGTACGGGCCCGGAGGCAAATTATTGACGTCCTTACCGTTGTATATGATGCGGACGTCTGGCTTACCGATGAGCGAAGGCGGAACCGCGCCCGTCGTCAGAAATTTGTTATAGCCGGGCGGCAGCCCATGTTCGTATGTGATGGCTTCTTCGACTGTCGAGAAAGGTGGTGGGCCGCCGCCGGCCAACGGCGCTGGTAAGGTCTGGTATTGGGCCTTGCCGGACGGGTTCAGCTGATAGACCGTCGTGTCCTGCGCCTGAAACTGCGCGACGCTCCCATAATTTGGTCCTGGTGTGCCGTCGGCGTTGACGATGCCTTGCGACAGCAGGTTCAGCACGCTCTCGCTTTTGTTGACCGGCTGATAGGTCGCGAACAGGTGATCGAATGTGCGGTTTTCGCCGATGATGACGATGACGTGCTTGATCGGTGTCGTCGTAGTGCTGTCATTGCTGCCGCTCGGATCGGCGGCAGCCGCGGCGGCTATTGGTGCAACCGCATTGACGACCATTGCCCAGAGCGCCACACCGCACAAGAGCTTATACCGCCGTTGAGTCCTCGGTCGCAGGGTTCGTCCGGTTGGTTCCTGTCGCACGCTGTTGCCCCCGTTTGATTGTGTTGGAAACGCGCCGACGCTACCGGTGGTCGATGACGCGCCTGTTAACCATCCATGACGGAATTGTTAAAGTCGCGCCGGTGCGACAGCTCAAGGGAGGACAAGCGATGGCGTCGAGCGTCAGAGAAATGCTCGCCGAGGCCAATGCCGCGGTGCCGCGGCTGAACCCGGCCGAAGTTCGCGACATGATCGGCAAAGGGAATGTTCTGATCGTCGATGTGCGTGATGCACCTGAGCTCGCCGCCGGCGGCAAGCTCAAGGGCGCAGTCAATACATCGCGGGGTATGCTCGAATTCCGCGCCGATTCCGAGAGCCCCTATTACAATCCGGCATTTCAAAAGGATAAGACCGTGTTGATTTATTGCGGCTCCGGCGGACGCGCTGCACTGAGCGGCAAGACCCTGAAGGATCTCGGTTACCAAACGGTCTACAACGCCGGCGGCTTCAAGGAACTGGCGGACGCCGGTCTCGATACCGAGCCGGCGTAGCTGCCCTCACCCCCGGAACGCCCGCCCCAGCGGGCGGCCATCCGGGGGCAAATCGTCAACCGTCGACGACGGCGATCGCCTCGATCTCGATCATCGCATCGGGGTCGGCGAGACGACTGATCTGGACCGTTGTGCTGGTCGGCGTGGCTGGGCCGAAGTAGCGCAGCCGCATGTCGCCGTGCTTCGCGAATTCTCCGTAGTCGATGACGTAGGTGTTGGTCTTGACGATGTCGGCGAGCGTGGCGCCCGCCGCTTCGAGACAGGCTTTGATGTTCTCGCCGACCTGCTGGATCTGCGCGCGCATGTCGCCCTTGCCGACGCAATTGCCGTTGGCGTCGCGAGCCAGCTGCCCGGCGACAAAAACCATCTTCCCGGTGCCGCTGACCGTGACGACGTGCGTATAGGCCGGGTGGCCGGCCCGCATCACGACATGCAGGCCCCGTGGCTGGATCTTCTCGCGTTTGATCGCCATCGCGTCCCCTTTCCGTAATAATGCACTGTCGATGATACGCCGAGAGCGAGGCCGCCGATGACCCAAATCACGTTGCGCCACGGGATCTTTCTGCCGCCGTTCCACCCGATGGAGGATAACCCGACGGCCTCCCTCG
>Ga0126381_100000048_pt1 | contig 148477 bp, 135 predicted proteins | sample PanSoiMetPlot_28_FD_96465 | JGI IMG/M metagenome (GOLD analysis project Ga0126381, IMG submission 96465) | Tropical forest soil microbial communities from Panama - MetaG Plot_28 | ecosystem: Environmental > Terrestrial > Soil > Tropical forest > Bulk soil | place: Panama | collected 2016-02-17
CACCGCAGTAAGGCGATTCTCCAGGATCAATGACGAATCGAAGTTCTCGACTTGCAGGAACCACTCGGCGGCCTGTTCGAGCGCTTTCTTCGGAATCAGCCCAACGATCTCGCTCGACACCGGGATTACGCCATATCGCGCGGCTTCGCGCTTCACATATTCGAAAACGCGGTGCACCGGCGTCTGTTCAAAATCTGTCAAGTTCATGGACACTTGGGCCATGCCGCGCACCAGGAATCCGCGCCCTTTACAAAACGCAAACCGCCGCTCGAGAAGCGCACGGCCTTGGCAATCTTCTTCGCGATATCGACGTCGCTCGTATTGAGAAAGACGTTATAGGCGATGAGGAATTTGCGCGCCCCCACAACAGTCGCTCCGGCGGTCGAATGGACACGCGGATCGCCGAAATCAGGCTTTCGCGCAGGATTGGTCGCGATCTCATCGCGGATGCCTTCGAACTGTCCGCGCCGAATGTTTTCGAGGTTCTGCCGTTCGGGCGTCGCGGCGGCCGCCTCGTAGAGATAAACGGGAATCTGGTAGCGCTTCCAGATCTCCGCCCCGACGTGCTTCGCCATGGCGACACAATCTTCGATCGTCACGCCTTCAATCGGGATGAACGGCACCACATCAGCCGCGCCCATGCGCGGGTGTGCGCCCTGGTGCTTGGTGAGATCGATTAACTCTGATGCCTTCCCTACCCCGCGGATCGCCGCTTCTTGAATTGGCTCGCGCTCGCCGACGAGCGTAATCACGCACCGGTTGTGATCGACATCCATCTCGCGATCGAGAAGATAGACGCCGGGAATTTTCACGGCTTCGACAATGGCGTCGACTTTGGCCTTGTCGCGACCTTCAGAGAAGTTGGGAACGCATTCGACCAGGGTGCTGGGCATACGCCGAAAGGATAAAGGCCAGCGGATTAGTCTCGCAACCCGAGAGGGTGCTCCGCGATTTGACAAGCGCCGCCGCGGCAAGGCAGATTAAGCGGACGATGACTCGCCCTGCCCGACCCTGCGGCCGCGGTTTTACCTGAATCGATCTCAAAACGTCCGGCGGCCGTTTTCGCATCTGTTTTCACCCTCCATCAAAGCCATAAAGGAGTCATTTCATGCGGCGTCGTTATTGGATGATTGCGTTCCTGCTTTGCTCGTCGTTGGTCTTCGCGCAAAAAGAGCGGCATTTCACATTTCATTACAACTTCACGGTGAAGAACATAGCGACCGGAGAAGAGGTGCGAGTGTGGATTCCCCTTGCACACTCCGACGCCTATCAGGATGTTAAGGTCACTTCGAAGTCGGGCGACTTGCCGCTGAAGCAAACGCAGGAAAAGGAGTACGGCAACGAGATGCTCTATGCCACGATCGCAAAAGCGGATAAGGCCGAATATAAATTCTCAGTGAACTATGACGTTGTCCGCCATGAACACATCGTACTGGTCGATGGCAAGGCGGTCGGCAAAGACAAGTCGACGCCGACCCCGAAGGTGGAAATGGCGCGTTTTCTGCAAGCCGATCGACTGGTTCCGATCACGGGAGTTCCGGCCCAACTCGCGGAAGAAAAGACAAAGGGCGCGACCACTCCGCTCGAGAAGGCTAAGGATATTTACGAGTACGTCTTCCAGACGATGAAATACGACAAAAGCGGACAAGGATGGGGACACGGGGATACGCTCTGGGCCTGTGATTCCAAGCGAGGAAACTGCACCGACTTCCACTCGGTATTCATTTCGATGGCGCGCGCGGAGAAGATTCCCGCCCGCTTCCAGATCGGCTTCCCGCTACCAGCCGACAAGACGTCGGCCGAAGTTCCCGGCTACCACTGCTGGGCCGAGTTCTATACGCAATCCATCGGCTGGATACCGGTCGACATTTCTGAGGCGTGGAAGCACCAAGACAAGCATGACTATTTCTTCGGTGCGCACGATGTAAACCGTGTGCAGTTCACCGAAGGACGGGATTTGCGCTTGTCGCCAACGCAGGCCGGCCAGCCCCTCAATTACTTTGTTTACCCTTACGTCGAGATCGGCGGCAAGGAATATGCCAACGTATCTACGGCGTTTTCATTTGAGGATGCTTCCTCCAAGCCGACTGACGTTAGCTCTTTGAGAGAAATCGAACAGGAACAGTGACGAGGGCGTGTTTCTCGCCAATTCACTCGCTCCTGCTAGAATCCGTTTGAATTTGTTCTACAGGGACAACGATGCCGAAATACGTGATTGAACGAGAGATTCCAGGCGTAGGGAAACTGGGAAGGCAGGAGCTGCAGGCGATTTCGCAAAAGTCGTGTGGGGTGCTGCACAACCTGGGGCCACAGATCCAGTGGGTGGAAAGCTTCGTCACCGACGACAAGATCTATTGCATCTACAATGCACCGAGCGAGGAAGCCATCCGCGAACACGCAAAGCAGGGTGGTTTTCCGGCAAACCGCATCTCGGCGGTGAAAACCATCATCGACCCGACGACAGCGGAAGGCTGACGCATAAGGCGTGACCAGCACAAGAAGGCCGACAATCGGCGTGTTCGATTCGGGCGTGGGCGGGCTCACGGTGCTACACGCCTTGCTCCAGCAAATTCCCGACGTTAACTATCTCTACTTCGGCGACACGGCGCGACTTCCCTACGGATCGAAATCGGCGGCGACCGTGGCTCACTACGCGGTTGGAGCCGTGCAGTATTTGCAGGAGCGCGGCGCTGACATGCTGGTCATTGCCTGTAATACGGCAACGGCCCTGGCCTTCGATCCCATTCAGTCCGCGGCCAAAGTGGGCGTCATTGGCGTGGTTGAACCGGGAGCACAGGCAGCTGCCACTTCCAGCCAGCAAAGGAAGGTCGTTGTCATCGCGACCGAGGCCACGGTTAGCAGCCATGCCTACCGCAAAGCACTCGAGGCACGGGGCATCGCAGCGCGTGAAAAGGCGTGTCCGCTCTTCGTTCCCCTCGTCGAAGAAGGATGGGTGGAACATCCTGTAACAGAACAAGTCGCGAAAATCTACCTCACGGAAGCGTTCTCCGACGAGCACGGCACGGCCGATGTGCTGGTGCTGGGATGCACGCATTATCCGCTGATCAAGCCCTTACTGCGACGCGTCGCGCCATCGCGGGTGAAGATCGTAGATTCGGCGGAGTCGACCGCGCAGGCGGTCGCCGAGCGCCTGAATGTGGAACCCTTGAAGGGCGGCACGGAATTCGAACGCAGGGCCCAGCCACGATTGAAGTTTTTTGCCACGGACTCGGTCGAAAAGTTCAGGAAAATGGGGACGCGATTCCTCGGCTATCCCGTCGAGGACGTGGATCACGTGGATTTGAAAGAGTAGCCAACTCAGCCCGAAACGAATCAGAGGCGCAGCAAATCGCATGTAACGGAGACCGAGTTCATAGCATGCAAACAAAAACGGCCGCTTTCGCGGCCGCGTTTCGAATCCACTAAAACTCTAGTAGAGGCGGAAGGTCACTTCCACGTTGATCTGGACGTCGACCGGCTTGCCATCTTTCATCGCCGGTTCGAAGCGCCACGTCTTCACGGCTTCGATCGCTTTTTCGTCGAGACCAAGTCCTAGGGTGCGTGCCACGCGAATGTCGCGGGGGCGTCCGTCATGCCCGACAACCAGCCACAGGACGCATACACCCTGATATTTTGCTTTGCGAGCCTCTTCCGAGTATTCCGGATCGGGCGCAAAGATCGCTTTCGGGGCTGACACGCCACCGCCGACGCGGAACGCGCCGCCGCCTGTACCGCCGCCGTGTCCAGGGCCGAATCCAGGTCCCTCACCGGAACCAACGCCGCCGCCATTTCCGGATCCAATACCGCTGCCCGAACCCGTACCATTCGACGGCAGGCTTGCAGGCAAATGCGAAAGCGGATCGCCCAGGTTCGGCAGATTGTTCGTGGCGAGTTTTACTTGCGGCGGGATGACGACCGTGGGCTCAACCGCCAGCTTCGGATTCTCATTCCGCACGACGACAGCAGGAGGTGTTATCTGCTGCATCGACTGCTTGGGGAGACGTCCTTGCGAAGCCTGCAACTTATCGCGATCGCCGCCGCCACCACCGCCACCGGAGACCGTCTTGTCGGGCTTCAGCATGGGCAGATTGTCCGGAGCGACAAGTTCGACAGTTTCCTTCGGCTTCGTAATCTCTTTGTATGCCGAGCGCCCGAGGAGGGTTCCGCCGATGATTACGACGACTGCGATGATGTGCACAATCGTCGAACCGACAGCCCCGCCCCTCTTGTAGTTATAGAAGCCCCAGATATCTTTGACTGGAACCGGCTTGGAAGTCAGAACGAGAGGCGGCAACTTCTTAGGGAAGAAGAATTCGTCTATCCCGCGGAATAGCCGCTTGTACAACGGATCATCGAGCGCCTCATCCTTCAGGAGAAGATTGAGTTCGGGTTCGACGGGACGTTGCTGGTCCGGATTTGGCATCGCTTCACTGTTCATGATCGTCCGAATCTCAGCCCCTATCTTTCAATTGGGGGTAAGCTCCAATTCAAGGCCCACCTAAGCGGGGCCACTCCGTTTGATAGCTGTCCGTTTGACGATAGCGCACGGACACGTCTCTATTTTCACCCGATTAGATGCTCAAACCGTTCTATCTGTCAAAAATTGTACATCCTTTTTCCAAAATCTATACATTACTTTTCGAGTCCCAAGCGCCGCCAACCTGCCCAATAGACGTGTACTTCCGCACTCCCTATAATGAAAAGATTCAACCAGTTGGGAGAAAGCTCACAAGTGCCGACGGACCTCAAATCCACGATCAACCTGCCTAAGACTGGCTTTTCCATGAAAGCCAACCTCCCGCAGAACGAACCTAAGATGCTCGCGCGGTGGGAAGAGCAGCGGATCTACGAGCAAATCCGGACGGCCCGTAAGGGATCGCGCACCTACATTCTGCATGATGGTCCGCCGTACACCAGTGGGCCGATCCACCTTGGCACTGCGATGAACAAGTGCCTGAAGGATTTCGTCGTCAAGTCAAAGACCATGTCGGGTTTCGACGCTCCCTATGTTCCTGGATGGGACTGCCACGGGTTGCCCATCGAAATCAAAGTGGACAAGGAGTTGGGCGGCAAGAAATTGCAGATGCGGCCGACGGACGTCCGCGCAGAATGCCGCAAATATGCGCAGAAGTATCTCGACTTGCAGCGACAGCAATTCAAGCGCATCGGAGTGTTCGGCAGGTTCGAGAAGCCCTATGCCACCATGAACCCGCAGTACGAATCGGTTGTGCTCGAAACCTTTTTCTCTTTTTATGAAAAGAACTTCGTCTATAAGGGACTGCGTGCGGTCTATTGGTGCATGCACGACGAAACCGCGCTCGCCGAGGCGGAGGTCGAGTACGAAAACCATACTAGCTCCACGGTATGGGTGAAGTATGCCCTCCTCGACGATCCGGCCGAGATCGATCCGGCACTTGCGGGAAAGAAGATTTCCACGATCATTTGGACAACCACTCCGTGGACATTACCCGCCTCCATGGCGGTCGCCTTCCACCCGGACGCCGATTATGTTGCGCTTGAATCCTCCGGCACGGTTTATATCGTCGCATCGAAGCTGGCGACAGAGACGACAGAGAAGTGCGGACTTGCTGATCCGAAAGAGCTGGCGCACTTCGCCGGGAGGAAGCTCGAGCGGTTGAATTTCCAGCACCCGTTTCTCGATCGCAAGGTGTTGGGTGTGCTCGCCGACTACGTCACGATGGACACCGGAACGGGCGTAGTGCACACGGCTCCTTCGCACGGCGCGGAAGACTTCATGACAGGCGTGAAGTATGGGCTCGATGCCACGAGCAACGTTGACGAAAAAGGCATTTTGCGTAACGGGCTGCCTGAATACGAAGGCAAGCGGGTATGGGATGCGAACGCACCCATCATCGAGGTAGTGAGGAGCCGCGGCGCCTTGCTGCACACGGAGAAGACGGAGCATTCGTATCCGCATTGCTGGCGTTGTCATAACCCAGTGATCTTTCGGTCGACCGAGCAGTGGTTTATCTCCATGGAAACGCCGATGGAGGGCGGAGGCACTTTTCGCACGCGCACTCTCGAAGAAATCAAGCATGTGAAGTGGGATCCGTCGTGGGGTGAAGAGCGACTGTCGAACATGATCGCCACCCGGCCCGACTGGTGCATCTCGCGACAACGCGTGTGGGGCGTGCCGATCGCAGTTTTCCTATGCGAAAAGTGCGGCAAACCACTCAACAACCACGACGTCAACCGCAAGTTGGTCGAATTGTTTGCGCGTTCCGGCGCGGACGCGTGGTTTACACCTGAGTCGGACTCGGTTCTTCCAGCTGGAACCACTTGTCCGCACTGCGGTGGCGCGAAGTTCGAGAGAGAAACAGACATTTTCGATGTCTGGTTGGAATCAGGGGCGAGCTACCTTGCGCTGATAGACGATGAACCGGACTACCCGTGGCCTTCCGACCTGTACCTCGAAGGTGGTGACCAATACCGGGGATGGTTCCAGTCTTCCCTGCTCTGCGCGATGGGCGTGCGCTCCACTCGGCCTTATCGTGGCGTGGTCACGCCCGGGTGGACGCTCGATGAAAAGGGCCAGGCGATGTCGAAGTCGCGCGGCAATGACGTCGATCCGGTCGATATCGCGGATCGGTTGGGCGGCGAGATCGTGCGCCTGTGGACTGCTTCAGTAGATTTTCGCGAGGACGTGGTCGGCTCGGAAGCGCTGATGCAGCGGATCGGCGAGAACTATAAGAAGATCCGCAACACATTTCGCTACACCCTGAGTAATCTTTACGATTTCGATCCGCAGGCCGATGCCGTGCCGTTCGATCGGATGGAATCGCTCGACCAGTACATGCTTCGGCAAGCCGTCGCTTTCGCGTCGGACGTGCGCGGATGGTACGACGAGTTCGCCTTCCACAAGATCTATCACCGCGTGAATCACTTTTGCATCGTGGACCTGAGCGCGTTCTATTTCGACGTGCTTAAGGATCGGCTGTATATCTCGGCTCCCAAGTCTGTGGCTCGGCGCTCGGCGCAAAACGCCATCTGGAGGGTCGGCGAGGCCCTGGTCCGCTTGCTGGCGCCGATCATGAGCTTTACTTGCGAAGAGGTCTGGCAGCACTTGCCAAATAACCCAGCCCGCGAGGAGAGTGTGCACCTGGCCCTGTTTCCGGATGCCACGGCGATCGTGGGTGAGGGCTCAGAGGCTGAAGACAAGCAGCAGGAAAACGACTGGACTACCCTACGATCCGTGCGCGACGAAGTATTGAAGGCGCTGGAAGACGCTCGCAATCAGAAGTTGATCGGTACGGGCCTGGAAGCGCAGGTCCTCATCACGGCATCCGATTCCGTGGATTCGCTGCTGAGCCGCTATGCTGCTCAACTGCGGTATCTTTTCATCGTCTCTGCAGTAACACTGCGGCAGGGCTCAGGAAATGGCACCGGAAGCCTGCACGTCGAAGTCAAGAAGGCCGACGGCGTGAAGTGCGAACGCTGCTGGAATTATTCGACGCATGTCGGCGAAGACAAGAACCATCCAACGGTGTGCGAGCGCTGTAGCGCGGTGTTGAAAGAGATGGGGCTTTGATCATTGCCAGATTGAGTTAGTGAATCATTGAGGCAATGTTCGCGGCGACACGAAACGCGGTAATCTATTCAAAAGCTCTGTTTTGTTCATGCGTAAATACCATTTTCTGATTGCAGTTCTCGTGGTCGCCCTCGATCGCATCACCAAGTGGACGATCTCACAACGTGTCTTGTTGCACGACAGCGTTTCAGTGATCCCTGGCTTCTTCCGCATAACCCACATCGAGAACCGGGGCGCTGCGTTTGGACTGTTCTCTGAATCACCATCGGAATGGAAGATCAGCCTCCTGATTCTTTTCTCGCTAGTAGCTCTGCTGATCGTCTCGACCTTATTGTGGAGAAATAGCCATAGCCTGACCACGACCGGCATTGGTCTCTCGTTGATCCTCGGCGGCGCGATCGGCAACCTTTGGGACCGCCTCGTGAGCGGCCACGTGGTGGATTTTCTTCTTTTCTACATCGGCCAATATCAGTGGCCGGCCTTCAATATCGCCGACAGCGCGATTGTGGTGGGGGCTGGACTGCTGGTATTTGAGATTCTTTTCACGAAGTCGCCGAGTCAGAAAACGGCCTAGGAAAGCAATTTACGATTGTGGATTTTTGATTGATGATTTGAAAGAGATCCAGTCGTAAATTGAACTCGCCGTATTGGTTTTAAGTCCTCAATCGTACTTCGTCAGCCGTCAATATTCGCGCAATCCAAGAATTTGCCCTACGGCGTTCCGTACAGCTGCCGGTAGACGTTCGCGTTGCGCAGGATTGCCTGCACGTACTCGCGGGTCTCGGTAAACGGGATTGACTCCACAAACTCTTCCGGATCGCGGTACTTCCCTTGCCCTAGCCAGTCTTCGACGCGGTCTGTGCCCGCGTTGTAAGCCGCGAGTGCGTACTCGAAGCGGCCGTCGTATTTGTCGACCATCGATTTGAAATAGCGCGTGCCAAGTTCGAGATTGATAGCCGGCGTATAGAGTTGGCTGGCGTTGTATCCCCTCAGTTTCACCTGCCGCGCTACCGTCTTTCCCGTTTTGGGCAGAAGTTGCATCAGGCCAACCGCATTAGCGCGTGAGAGGGCGAGCGGATTGAACTCCGATTCCTGCCGGATCAACGAAGCGACCAAGTAGGGATCGAGGCCGTTCTGGGTCGAATACTTGCGCAGGTCGGTCCAATAGGGCTTAGGAAAGAGCGCCTCCCAGTACGGACGAGGCAATTCCGGCAGATCGACGGCGAAATAATTCGGCGTCGTGCGTTTCATGACCTCGATGCCACGATCGTAGCGTCCGCCATCCTGGTAAATCTTTGCCATCTCCGGAGGAGCCCACGAGCCACCCTCTTCCGCCGCCGCGGCCTGCAATTCACGCACCGCCAGATCCGCGAGCGCGCCATTTGAAAGGAGCCTTGCCCGCTGCAGGCGCAGGTTGTCCTCGGGAACCTCGCTGGTCGCGACCTTCGGAGCCTCCGAGAGAGGCGGGATGTGATCGAGCAGCGCATAGTGGACAACCACTTCGGAACTCGGTGCAGCTTTCAGGTTCTTCATCCGCTGGCGTGCGAGTTCCGCATAGTAGTAGTTCCGGAAGCGCGATGAGAGCTTCTGGTAGAACGTCCGCGCCATGACGGGATCGCCGTCCTCCTCCGCTAACCGGGCCCGCCAGTAGAGCGCGGCGGGAATCTCACCCGAGTCGGGATAGAGGGCAATCTGATTCTCGAACCCACGCTTGGCCTCGTCGGCGCGTCCTTGGCGCAGGCTGAGCCAGGCGGTCTTCCAGTGTGCGTATGAGGCGCGCGTGCCACGAGGGAAGCGCTGCTGCTGTTCACGGAAAAGATCGATCGCGCGATCGTAATCCTTGCGCAGCAGGTACATGTTTCCGGCCGAGAGCAAGCTTTGCTCGAGCCACGGACTCGAGGGTCCGAACTGCCGAAGCTGATTGAGTGTGCGTTCGAGGGCGTCGGCATCGTTGGTCGAGCGTGCCGTCTCGTTCAGGAGATAGAGACGCTGCGCCTCGTTGTCGCCCGTGAGTGTGCCCATGGAAGTCAGGATCTGACGGGCGTCACGGCTGCGTCCTGCTTTTTCGAGCGACGTAGCCAGCGCCAGTTGAAAGGTCGGTTCTTCCTGCGGAGTAACCTCATCGAGCAGGTCGCGGTATTCGGTGGCGGCATCGCTGTAGCGGCGCGCCTTGAACAACAGGTCGACTCGAGTGCGACGCTCCGCCATACTGCCGTGGACGTTCAGCTTCCGTAGCTCGGCGCCCGCTGCATCAGACTCGGAGCTAGTTGGCAGATTGTAGTAAATGTTCCGGAATGCGGCGGCTGCCTGAGTGTTGTCCTGGGTGACTTCGTAGGCTCGGCCAATAGCCAGTTCGATGTCGCTTCGTACTGGAGTGCGATCCTTCGACAGCAGAGCCGCAGCTTCTGGCGCGCGGCCCTCTGCCAGCAAAGCGTTGGCATAGGCCAGGTGTGCATCGCGAGTCAGTAGCGAGTCCGGAAAATTCTTATCGAAATCGGCGAGCGTCGAGAGCGCCTCAGCCGTCCTGCTGGTTTGGAGATATGCGTTCCCTAGATAGTAGGCAACATAATCGCCCAGTTCGCTGGCGCCCGCTTTCGAACGGTTTAGAGGATCGATGGCTTTGGCATAGTCGTGATCGAGGGTGTGAGCGTATCCGAGAACAAGCCACGCCAGGGCCCCGGCGTCTTCTTTTGCGTGACGGCGAGCGTAACTTTCCACGCCCGCGTATGCGGCGGGCGTGCGGTCCTGCAGCAGTTGCTGCGCCATCGGCCGTAGACTGGCGGATGCCACGAAAGCCTGCCGCACTCGCCGGACACGGGGCGAGGCTGCGCGGCGCCGCTTCGACGACTTAGTCGTTTTCTTTGTGGCTGCGGATTTCGAGCCACTGGACTTCGGAGCTGCTGCCTTGGGCGGTGTTTTCTGGTCAGCCGCGGCCTCAGGTTTCGACGCAGGGGTAGATTTCCCAGTCGACGGCGTTTCTTGCGCCGCACCGAGATCACGAAATCCTATTAAGGGGGAGATGAACAGCGCGACCAGAACCAGGACGAACGTACTACGCAATGAGTTTCCCTACCTAGTGCTTGAAATTGGTTCCCATAATTGAGATGTCGTCTTCCGCCAAACTGCGAACCAATTCATGTTGAAAGTAATTCCCGGAAGAGGCAACCGTGTTGCCGTAACGCTTTTGGTACGTCGCGCGGCTTTTTTCGATCGTCTCTTTTAACCGGTTGTACAGATCCTTGTGCTTGCGGCCTTCTGCGACTTTGGCTTGATTGTACAGCTTGATCTCGTCGACTAACAGACGAGCAAAGCGCTGGGCCTTGCGATGCGTGTCCTGATCTTCAGACGAGGCGGCGGGAACCTCCGCGGAAGCCGGTTCAGCGTCATGGGGTGGCTCGACGGCAATCGGCTCAGCCACGGTTGGCGGCTCAGCGATTGCCGCGGCAGCCGCCGAAGTGCTGGAATCGGCCGAGGCGGCAGCGGCCATCGCATGACTCGGAGCGTGGGCTGCAAACGGGTCGTTGAACGCTGGAGAGGCGGGCGCTGCGGCCGCCATCGGAGCGGGCGCGGGAGCTTCGATCGGCTCCTTGTGAACCTGCTTGCGGAGGGCATTGACCTCAAGCCAGGCGCTGGTCGCCAAAACAATCAATTCGATCGCGCCAGAGTCGAGTTGGCCAGTTCCATCCGTTCCGGCGTCGACGTACACCAGAGCTGCAACTTTGTCTTTCAACAGCAACGGAAGCAGCTTCACGTCGCCGCTAGAGGGAGTCCCGAATTGCTGCAAAAACCGGCCATCGAAGTCCGCCGCTGGCGCACTGACCACGACGCGATCATTGATTGCGCACGAGACTGCCGAAGCGCTGGCATCGAGAGCAAATTCCTTCAATGCCTCCAGGTTCGAGAAGCCACGGCCCTGCCATCCGCTGGCATGAGAGCCCTTAACGACAAAAAGCGCCGTGCGGGCTGCATAGCGCCCGCAGTGATCGAGCAATGCACGTAGAATTTCTTTTTGCGATGAACCTGTCTGGATTTCAGCGACGGCGCGAGCGAGATCAGCGGAAGCAGAGCCCGAAGAAGACTGAGCGGCTGCTGGTGGCGCCTGCCCTTCGACTTCTTCGATGACTCTTCGAACGATTTCACTACGAAGTTGGCTGGCGTGGCTCTCGAGACTCTGAGAGACCACCCGTTCTACAATTGGTTCCATCCAACTGCGCTCAGACATTCCTGCTCCCAACGACGGCCCACGACTTTTCCGCCGAGACGCCCTCTAAACCATGATTATAGGCCACTTGCGCACGTTGACGGTACACCGTGGTACGTGTTCTCCCGGTTTTTACCGGTATTGTTCCGGCTGGTTGCGGCGGTTCTCCTCACCAACCCTGAAGCACAATCGCGCAAATCACGTTGAACCATTACAATAGCACTCAGCGATTCCGCGGGGCGCTGGAAAAATCTGCATCGAGTTACGAATGAGTGCCATCCAACCCAACGTAAGTGAGCCAATCAGCGACGAGTTAGCGCTGGTACGGGCTGCCAAGGGCGGCGACGACAAGGCGTTTGAAGAATTGGTCAAGCGGTATGACCGCAACGTCTTTCGAATCGCGCAGCACATCACGCAAAACCGCGAGGACGCGGAAGACGTTGTTCAAGACGCGTTCCTCAAGGCGTACGGAAACCTCAATCAGTTTCAGGAGCAGTCCAAGTTTTATACGTGGCTGGTCCGGATTGCGGTCAACGAAGCATTGATGAAGTTGCGCCGTCGGCGCCCCGAGCGTATGGTTTCGCTCGATGAAGACGTAAAGACTGAGGATGACACGCTTCCCCGCGAGGTTGCGGACTGGAGCCCAAATCCTGAGCAGATGTATAACCAGGCGGAATTGCGTGACATCCTGACTCGCACGATCCAGGGATTGCCCGCAGGTTTCCGGACGGTTTTTGTCCTCCGGGACGTAGAAGGTCTCTCAACAGAAGAGACAGCGCAGGCGCTGGATTTAAGTATCCCTGCGGTCAAGTCGCGGCTTTTGCGCGCGCGTTTACAATTGCGCGATCGCTTGAGCCGGTACTTTCAGAAACGTGCGAGTGGAGACGGCGACAAGTGAAATGTACTGAATTCCTCAAGGAACTGACCAACTACCTGGACGGGGCGATCGACGAGCGCACCAAGTCCGAGCTCGAAGATCACCTGGCTTGGTGTCATAACTGCTATGTTGTCTGTGATACCACCAAGAAAACCATCGAAATCTATCGCGATTCCGAACTCTATGAGTTGCCGGACGATCTGCGCGGAAGGCTTCGGTCGGCCATCATGACCAAATGCGCCCAGAGCAAGAAGTCTGGGCCGCAAAGCGTTTGAACGGAAGAGGCGAATCTCTCTCGCTCCTGCAGCTTCTTTTAAGCCCATGTTTCCCTATTGTTACACCCCGACGATGGAGTGTGCTCCGTCGTGTAACGAACCTTTTTTCGGGACATGGAATCTAAGTGAAGGGATAAGGGAAGATTTCTCGATATCTAGATTAGGCTGCCGATTGATAGCAGCTGGCCCGCTGTGGGGGAGGATAGGTAACATGTTGTCCAGGCTGATGGACGCGATGTTTGGGTGCTGGCATTCTCACTACAGTTTTCCAATCACGGTGCGCAAAGGCAGACGGAACGCCGCTGCGTCATTCACAGGGACGTACGTCGTGTGTCTCGACTGCGGGAAGGAATTGCCCTATGACTGGCGGGCGATGAAGGTTCTCGATGCCCGTGGACAGCGTTCCGCGCAAGCTGCTCTGGTGACAAAGGAAGCCGCCTGAGGAGATCGGGCGGCCCTCTCCCCTTCCATTTCTTGGAAGTTCCAGTTCTATTCCCTTTTTGGAACAATCCCGGCGATTTCAAGGAACAGAACTGTTTTTTTGACAGCCTCCCGGTGTGACAATGAAGGCGGCGCCGAACCGCCTAGGTGCTTCGGTATCGCCGAACACTCTCACCATTGCGGATCGGCCGGGAGGTACCTGTGCCTCTTTCCAAGCTCCGCGATTTTCTTGATTCCCACAAAATTCGATACCTGGTGATTTCCCACTCCGTGGCCTATACGGCGCAGGGAGTGGCCGCTCTCGCTCACATATCGGGCAAGGAGATCGCCAAGACGGTCATTGTCATGGTGGATGGCCGTATGGCGATGGCTGTGGTGCCCGCGTCATTCCGCGTCGACATTCCCAAACTGAGGAAGTACCTAGCAGCTGAAACGGTAGAACTTGCAACAGAATCCGATTTCCGCGATCGCTTTGCGGATTGCGAACTGGGGGCGATGCCACCCTTTGGCAACCTCTATGGAATGGACGTCTTCGTTGACAACAGCCTGACGCTCGACAAGGAAATCGCCTTCAACGCCGGCTCCCATCGCGAGCTGGTGCGAATGACCTTCGACGATTTCCGCGATCTGGTCAATCCGATCCTGCTGCCTCTGGCTGCAGGAAAAGCGAGACGTCACGCGGCCTGAAACGCTCCGACTTCGGTTAGGAGAAATGCCATGAAAAAAGTGAACTACATCGTCGCTGCCGCGACCGTGATCCTGATCGTAGTTTTCAGCGCGATCGAACCGCGGCGTGAGAAAACACCCCCGACCTATAACGCGGCTACCGAGACCACACGCACGGGAGTCGTGCAGGAAACTAAGGAATTTTATTGTCCACTGTCCGACGAACAGGGCATGCATCTGCTGCTGAGTACGTCCCAAGGAAACGTGATGGTGCACGTTGCGCCAGCGCGATTCCTCCGGTCGCAGGGGGTTCACTTCAGTCCACAGGACAAGATCGAAGTGATCGGCACACGCGTCCGCTTCCAGGGGCAAGATGCGATGTTGGCGCGGGAAATTACGCGCGGCAGCGAGGTGCTGATCGTGCGCGATCACCAGGGACATCCGCTCTGGAGCCGGTGACAATCTTGGAGATTAATTCGCCCGGGCGCCTGTAGACCCTCAAGACCACTTCAGCCCGTGAGCGTTGCAATCCGTAAATATCGGTGCCGGGCGAAGCGGCCCGGCATTTTTTTGCTTTCGTGCGAGCCTAGCGGTTTTTTCATACTATGTTCATAAACCGCTGTGTTAGATTCTGTTTCTTATATCCCGAATATTGCGGAGGAAAATGAATTGGGCAAAGACATGGTCCCGAAGCGGATCTTCTTTACGAAGGGAGTTGGCAAGCACCGCGAACGACTGACTTCTTTCGAACTCGCCCTGCGTGATGCCGGCATTGCCGCACAAAATCTCGTACGCGTCTCTTCGATCTTCCCGCCGAATTGCAAATTGATCGCCCGGTCTCAGGGTTTGAAATATCTCCACCCGGGCGAAGTTGTGTTTGCGGTGGTCGCCGAAAATTCCACTCACGAGCCCCACCGACTTCTCGCCTCGTCCATCGGCGTTGCGATTCCCGCCGACCGAACCACCTACGGTTACCTGAGCGAGCACCATTCGTTCGGCGAGACCGAAGACTCGGCCGGTGACTACGCGGAAGAGCTTGCCGCCGAAATGCTGGCGACTACACTTAATGTCGAGTTCGATCCGGATCGGTCGTGGGATGAAAAGAAGGAGATCTATCGGATCTCGAACAAGATTGTCCGCACTGCCAACGTCACGCAATCGGCGGTTGGCGACAAACGCGGACTGTGGACAACCGTTATCGCCTCGGCTGTTCTTATTTTTGACTAAGCGTTTCTCGAATTCCTGTCAGCGCGCGCCCTCGGGTGCGCGCTTCGTTCTTGAGGAACAGGACCACCGTAAAATCCCGCCTCCCGATCGATTCTAGACAAGTCTGACAGAGGTCCGCGCGATGTTCTGGAGCCGCTAATCCGCGGCAGAGCAGTCTCTCGCTCCCTGTTATGTCACCTCAAGATTTGTTGAGTGACGCACAAGACTGCATAAACATTGACTCTCCGCATTTTTGTAGACGAGTTTTGTGTCGCTATGATTTTTTGTTTTCCTTCGCCAGTCTGACCGGAACATTTCTCGACGCACGCCCCAAAACAACAGATGGCCCTCCTTTTGCCCCGTTCAGGACAGCGAGTTCGCGGCAAGTCCCGTAGTTCCTGACAAAAACAGAACTGACGCTATGTCAGTAAAAGGAGGATGTTATGGGAGAGAGAGTATCCCGAAGCTGGCGCAACACCAGCTTCGTGTGCGTGCTGTTTGTGCTTGCACTGGCAGGCATGATTACGGCCCAAACCGATCTCGGCCAGATCGGCGGCACGGTCGTAGACCCTAATGGAGCGGTAGTCACCGATGCGAACGTCACGGTGACGAACACTTCCACACTCACTACGGTCAGCGCAGTGACCAACAGCGAGGGTCTGTTCACAGTGGGCAACGTTCGAACAGGCGAATACGAAGTCACCGTAACCAAGGAGGGCTTCAAGAAGTCTGTACAACGCGTGAAGGTGGAAGTTGCACAGCGCGTAAGCCTGCCGATCAAGATGCAACTGGGAGGAACGAGCGAAACGGTCGAAGTGACGGCTGAGAACGTATCGGTCATTAATACAACCTCGGCTGAGGTCGATCACGAAATCACCTCAACCGAGATCACGACTCTGCCTCTGTTGACGCGCAATCCTTACGCGTTAATGGAACTGGCGCCGGGCTCGGTGAACGCAAATGTGGCGACCGGCGATTATGCGAACGGACTCGGCATCTCAAACTCGGGTTCTCGCGGGCGATCGGTCAACTTCCTCCTCGACGGATCGGAAAATAACGACACCTTCATCACCGGCCCTAGCACACTGGTCCCGGTCGATGCCATCCAGGAATTCAAACTTCAGACCAACAATATGACCGCGGAATTCGGCCGCAATGCCTTGCAGGCAAACGTGGCGACGAAGTCCGGCACCAACAATTTTCATGGGTCGCTTTCCGAGTTTTATCGCGGCTCTTCCCTCTCAAGCCAACCGATAGAGGAGAAAGCAACTGGCACGCCGAAAGGCAGATTCGTACGCAACGTTTTTGGCGCTGCTATCGGCGGGCCGATCGTGAAGGACAAGACGTTCTTCTACACCGCTTTTGAAGGAACGCGCGTCCGCGGCAATTCGAAAAATTTCTACTACATTCCAACGCCGCAGTTCTTCGACAACGCGTCGGCCAACATGGACGCCTACCTGCAGGCCTCGGGTCCACTACTGCCTGCAAACCTCTCTGGTGTCCTTACGCCAGTGGGCCTGCTGGTTGCCGAAGGCGCAATCACCGATGCGTCGCAATACAACACTGGCCTGAATGCAGATGGTGTCCCTACGGCTCTGTTCACATCAGGCACAGCGAATGCGATTCCGGGCAACACTCCACTGTTTCAGCACATGTTCACCAATGTGCCGATCGATGGTGGCGGCGGTCCTCCACAAAATACCTGGTCATTCTTCGCGCGGGGAGATCACCAGATCAACGATCGCACGAGCCTTTCCTTGCGCTACGCATGGTATCGCAATGAATTGTTTGATGGATTCGAGTCCGACAGCCCGTTCACGGACTTCCGCACTCCGCAAACCTTCCGGAGCCAGAACGCTACGATCACTCTGACGCACTCGTTCAGCGCGCGGATGTTCAATGAGAGCCGCTTCACTTTCAGCCGGACAACTCCCAACGATCCTCTCGGCAAAGCATCGGCGAATGTGGCCTGCTTCCAGTACGGCTTCACAACAGCCTTCGGCGATCCTATCGTGTTCGGTGGATATTTGCCCCGTAGCTGCGCTGGAAACTCGTTGCCTGCCGGCGGCCCGCAGAACACGCTCTCCGCGTACACCGGATTCACCTATTCTCGCGGCCGCAATACCTGGAAGTACGGCGGGTACATGCGGTTCCTGCGTGACAACCATACCTTCGGAGCCTTCGAAAACGGATACGCACTCGGCGGCAGCATGCAGTCTATGCTCGACGGCATTGCTGATGCTGATTTCCGCGTGGCAATCAATCCGCGCGGCAAGCTCCCTCACCAGGTCTACGACCCCTCCATCGACGGCCCAATCGTTCCGCCCAGTTTTACGCGTCACTACCGTTACAACGAATTCGCGTTGTACGGCGAAGACACGATCAAGCTGACGCCCCGGTTGACCGTTACGCTCGGCCTGCGCTGGGAGTACTTCGGCGTCCTGCACAGTCCGGACGGCGAAAAGAACCTGGACTCCAATTTCTTCCTCGGACCCGGAAACACGATCTTCGATCAGATCGCCTCGGGTCAGTTCAAGCAGACGGACAATCTGTTCAACCAGGACTTCAACAACTTCGCTCCGCGCGTTTCCTTTGCATGGGATGTCACGGGTAGCGGACGCACCGTACTTCGCGCCGGATACGGCATGTTCTATGACGCGAACTTCGGCAACGCGTTGTTCAACGTGATTCAAAACCCACCGGCGTATGCGGTGGTGCAAGCACCGGGCGGTCACGTTCTACCCAACCAATACGACACGCTCGCCGATGCCCTTGGCGGCGGAGCATTCACCTATAACAGCTCGGCCCGCATGCTCAACAAGGACATGGTCACGGCGTACAACCAGCAGTGGAACGCAACGCTCGAACACGATCTGCTTGGTCGGGGAATCCTGGTCTCGCTGGCTTATGTCGGTGCGAAGGGAGACAAGCTGTACTCGCTGAATAACCTGAACCAGCGCGGATCGTGCCTCTTCAACGACAGCTGCGCCGGAAACGCTCTTGCTCGCCTGAATACCGGCATCACCGGCATGAATCGCCGCGGCAATGAGGGCTTCTCGCGCTACAACTCGATGCAACTGGGAGTTCGGACACATGAGATCCGGCGTACCGGGCTCCAGCTGAATGCGAACTACACCTGGGCGCATTCGATCGACAACTCAACCTCGTTCTTCAATGACTCGGCCTTCGACTTCAACGGGCTATTCGGATTCGGCAATCCGTACAACCCTGCAGCCGACCGAGCCAGCTCGTCAAACGACATCCGTAGTCGCTTTGCGTTGAACTATTCCTGGGAAGTTCCGTGGCTTCGTTCTCTCACGGGCGCAAAAGGTGTTGCGCTCGGGGGCTGGACGCTCACCGGTATTCTCACGGCACAGACCGGCGGTGCGTTCAGCGTCTATGAGAATGCGGGCGTCTACAACGACCAGTGCAGCTTGAGCGTTGCCAATGCCTGCTACCCCGTGCTGATTGGCGCCGTGCCGAAGCAGGACGGCAAGACTCCGGCTGGACAACCGAACCGCACGGTTCTGTACGACATCCGGAACTCGATGACGGACCTGGGATCCTTCTGCGACAACGATCCTACGTTCGTCTGCCAGCAGCAGCTGTATTTCTCGCAGCCGCCCGGCCTGTTCTCAACCCGCAATCTGTTCCGCACGCCCGGCTACTGGAACTTCGATGCCGGCGTTCTGAAGAACTTCAAGCTCCCTTGGGAGAGCATGAATCTTCAATTCCGTGCGGAATTCTTCAATTTGTTCAACCACTCGAACCTCTACGCCGACCCGAATACGAACTTCCTGGGATCGGGCGAGGTTCTGGCGCGGCGCGGAGTGCCTCCAAGCCACGAACTGTATGGGACGCCGTTCGACCGGCGCAACATCCAGCTCGGTCTGCGGTTGAACTTCTAGCGTTGTGCTGCTTGGAACACTCGGGGAGCCTTCGGGCTCCCCCTTTTTTTGCTCTTTTTTTCGAGGCGCCAAGATCCGACGACTTGTGCCTGATCTCTCGCGCAGGCAACCTCTGGCGTGGCGAAGACGTCACTCCTTTGCGCAAGAGGCGCCTGTATGATTCGCAAATTGTCCAGTGGGAAGTTCCGGCTTTACTCTAGAAAGAAAAATCCGAAAACCGGTAAGCGCCGCAATCTCGGCACATTCAACACGCGAGAGGCCGCCCAAAAGCACGAACGCGCGGTGCAGTACTTCAAAAGGGGATAAGGAAGCTCGGTCGAGCTTCCCCTCCAGCTTATTCCTGCATCGTTTCTCCGAAACCTTGGTTCCAGTTGCGGCGGGCAACTACTTGCGCGCGCCGGCGAACTCCACTTTCTTCTTCGGACGTGCCTTGTCTTTATCCAACCGCTCGAGCACCGCGGCGACGATCAGCGGTAGGCCAATGGTGGCGTCCACAAACACTTCGCCGAACTTTCCACCTTCCGAGGGGGGCACGAACTTGCCCCACGAGATTGCCTCGCTATATGGACTGCCCGACAAGCCACCCCAGTGCACCGGCTCCGGACAGATGCGCAATCCATAGTGATAACGCTTAAGCGGCAGGTCTTCCCCGCCCCGGCGATGGCGCAGTTCAATGAACGGCCCGAACTGCTGCGACCAGTTGCGCGGCACGCCGCCACCGATCGTGAAAATTCCAAGCCGTTTCTGTTTCAGCAGCGTCTCAGCGAAGTACTCGAGATCGAGAAAAGGATCGAAGCGGAACCGCTCTTTTTTCTGCTTGTCGCGTTCACGGTTGGTAAGCGCGTAATCGAGACCAAGCTCTGAATCTGAAAATGCCGGAACGAAAACCGGTACATTCTGTTCGTAGGCGGATTTCAAGATTCCTCGCTGGCCCTTCGCCGTCTTCGCAAGGTGCTCTCCGATGGCTCGGTTCAGCTTGTAAGAGCACAAAATGTCGTTAGAATCCCACGCCGAAAACACCGCGTGCATCACACGCTCGACGTCGTCCAGGTTCTGCTCCGGCTCAATCGTGTCGTAGACGCGGTTATAGCCCGCCTCGTACATCTGCTCGTCGGTGAATTCCGGATTGACCTGGAAGTGCGCTCGCCCGGTGGCCTCGACCAAGCCATGCGCCATAAGTGCGCCAGTCGAAACGATCGCGTTTACGATGCCGCGATCGATCAACTCCGTGACGATCAGGCCCTGCTTGGCAACGGTCATCGCCCCGGCCAGAGTCATGACCACGAAGCAATCCTGGTCGCGGGCCATTGCCTCGAGCACATCTGCGGCCTCGCCAAGCTGTCGACCAGTGAAGGCTGTCTTCGCCATGGCGCGCACAAGACCGTCGATCGAGCGAACCTTTCCGAGATCCAGCGGCTCAAGCGGAATCAGGCGGTCTCTTACCGGATCGTGTAGTTCGCGATCAATGCCTGCGCCGTCATGAGGATTATGTTTCGAACCATTCTTGTGCTTCACGGCTGAACCTCCAGAACGAAAAGAAGAATCAAATGGAAGAAATACTTTACTAGAAGTGAGAGGCGCGCGGCGACTCGCTGCTCACGTGCGAGCGAGCCAATCGATTTTGATATTCTAAGTGCGCCTCGAACATCAGGAGAATTACTTGGCAGAAAAGTTCACAGTAGCGCTCGTTCAGATGTCATGCGGTCCTGAGCCGGTCGACAACCTGGCGAAGGCGCTCGATCGGATTTCCGACGCCGCTCGGCGCGGAGCGCAGGTCGTCTGCCTTCCCGAGCTATTTCAGACACAGTATTTCTGCCAGCGCGAAGACGCCGCTCTGTTCGATTTGGCCGAGCCTATACCTGGCCCGGGCACTGAAAAGCTGTCGGCGGCGGCAAAACAAAACAAAGTTGTGCTCGTGGCGTCGCTGTTTGAGAAGCGCGCTCCCGGCCTGTATCACAACACCGCGGTCACGTTCGACTCAGATGGCGCTTTGCGCGGCATTTATCGCAAGATGCATATTCCCGACGATCCGCTCTATTACGAAAAGTTCTATTTCACGCCTGGCGATCTGGGATTCAAGACATTTGACACTTCTGCGGGAAAGGTCGGCACGCTTGTGTGCTGGGACCAATGGTATCCCGAGGGCGCGCGCCTGACCGCACTGCAGGGCGCAAGCATTCTTTTTTATCCGACTGCGATTGGCTGGCATCCCGCAGAAAAAGCCGAGTTCGGAGTGGCCCAGCACGATGCCTGGCGGACGATTCAGCGCAGTCATGCCATTGCCAATGGTGTTTATGTTGGCGTAGCGAATCGCGTCGGATTTGAGACCGGCAACATACGGGGCAACTCCGCACCGGGAAAAGGGCTGGAGTTCTGGGGTGGATCGTTTCTCGCCGATCCATTCGGTCGCGTGATCGCCGAAGGGTCGCATGACAAAGAAGAAATCCTGCTCGGAGAAGTCGATGTTCGCCACATGGAAGAGACACGCCGCAATTGGCCGTTTCTTCGCGACCGTCGCATCGATAGCTACGCTCCAATCACTAGTCGGATGCTTGACGGAAAATGACAACGCGAACTCTGAGCCAAAGCAAAGCGTCTCCGTCAGCGCGCGGCTACCGCATGCCCGCCGAATGGGAACTGCACGAATCCACGTGGTTGGCGTGGCCGCATTTTCGCGACGATTGGCCGGGCAAGTTCGAACCGATTCCGTGGGTTTATGCCGAGATCATCCGCAACTTGGTGCAGAACGAGTACGTCGATGTGATCGTGAACAGCCCGGTGTGGGAGACACGTGCTCGCGAGGTGCTTGAGAAGGCTGACGCCTTATCGGAAAAGATACGCTTCCACCATTGGCGCACTGACCGCGTCTGGACCCGCGATTCCGGCTGCATCTTTCTCGCGCCCGGACAGGACTCTCCTGACTCTCAGGCTATCGCTCTTCAGTTCCAATTCAATGCCTGGGCGAAGTATGCGAACTTCAAGTTTGATGAAAAAGTGGGCCGGCGCATGGCACAGTCTGCGGCCGCGGGCATCGTGCAGCCTCTGTGGGAGAAGCATCGCGTGGTGCTCGAAGGCGGCTCGATCGATGTGAATGGTGCTGGAATCCTGCTGACGACAGAAGAATGTCTCCTGTCGACTACACAACAGCGAAATTCGTTCATGGATCGCACGGCCTACGAGCAAATGTTTTCTGCCTATTTCGGAGCCGACACGGTGATCTGGCTCGGCGAAGGCGTTGCCGGCGACGACACGCACGGGCATGTCGATGACATCGCGCGCTTCGTCTCGCCCAACACCGTTGTGACCATGATTGAGCATGATGCGCAGGATGAAAACTACTCAGCGCTTCAGCACAACCTGGGACGCCTGCGGGCGGCGCGCACGGCGAATGGTCAGCGGCTACAAGTGGTCGAAATCCCACTTCCCCACCCCGTCATTTTTGAAGGACGTCGCTTGCCCGCCAGCTACGCCAATTTCTACATCGGCAATGGCGTGGTGCTCGTGCCCGTCTTTAACGATCCGAATGACCGCGTTGCCCTCAATACGCTAGCTGAACTCTTCCCCACTCGCCAAATCGTTCCCATCTATTCCGGCGATCTGATCTGGGGCTTTGGCGCAATACACTGTATGACCCAGCAGCAGCCAGCGGTCAGAAGTCGGTAGCCGGTAGTCAGTAGTCAGTTGCTATTGGGTTTCAGTCAGATCCTGGCCACTGACTACTGACTCCAACTACTGACTACTCCGTTCTTCATTTATCCTTCTAGCGTGAATGCCGAAATCATCGCTATTGGGTCGGAAATGCTCACGCCCCACCGGCAGGACACAAATTCCCTTTATCTCACCGAAAGGCTGAATGACCTCGGCGTCGAGGTTCGCTTCAAATGCATCGTTGGTGACGACCGAGACGGCTTGGTGGCGGCGACCAAGCTCGGCATGCGCCGATGCGACATCATCCTTCTCATCGGTGGACTGGGACCGACCGAAGACGACCTAACGCGAGAGGCAGTCGCCGAGGCGCTTGGTCTCACTCTTCAACGTGATCCGGAAATCATCAGGAAGCTGGAAGAGCGCTTCGCCAAGCGTGGCTACAAATTTTCTCCGAACAACGCCAAACAGGCGGATGTGATCTCGAGTGCCACCGTGCTGCCCAACGCCAATGGAACTGCGCCCGGTCAGTGGATCAGCGGCAGATACGACAGCAATGAACGGATTGTGATTCTGTTGCCTGGGCCTCCCAATGAACTGAAGGCGATGTTCGAAGAACAATGTATTCCGCGACTGCGGGAACGTGTCCCGCCCCTGCACATCGCGACGCGTCTGCTCCGGATCGCCCTCATGCCCGAGTCTCAGGTTGATGCGCGCGTGGCGCCGATCTACAAAATGTACTCCGATGTGCAGACTACGATCCTGGCTGGGTCGGGAGAGATTCAACTGCATTTCCGCACGCGCGCCACTTCGCCAGAAGCAGCCGAAGCGCGTGTCGAGGAGTTAGCGGAGAAAGTGGAGAACGAACTAGGCGATGCCATTTTCTCCCGTAAAGGCGAGAGCATCGAACAGATTGTGAGTTACCTGTTGCAAATGCGCGGCCTTACTCTCGCGGTGGCGGAATCGTGCACCGGCGGATTGCTGGCCCAGCGCATCACTTCTCTCAGTGGCAGCTCGCGCTATTTCCTGGGCGGTGCAGTCGTCTATTCCAATCCATTGAAGACCCAGTTCGCGAATGTTCCGAAGGGGCTTATCGATAAACATGGCGCGGTGAGCCGCGAAGTCGCCGCTTCGATGGCGGAAGGAATCAGGAAACGTTGCGTCTCAAGTTACGGGATCGGAATCACGGGTGTGGCAGGCCCGACAGGCGGTACCGAACAAAAGCCCGTTGGCCTCGTCTATGTGGCGCTGGCCGGAGAAGAAGGCACGCAGGTTGTCGAGCGAAACTTTGCTGGAGACCGTAAGCGGATTCGTTGGTTTGCAAGCCAGCAGGCGCTCGAGATGATGCGGCGAGCGCTGATTTGAGCTTTTGAGCTTTTTTACTTTTCGCGCTTCAAGAACCAGGAAAGCATGCGGATTTTTGTCGCCATCGATCTCGACTTAGAAATACGCGCGAAGATCGGCCGTTTTCTGGATGGCGTCCGAGGCTTCGCTCCCGAGGCACGTTGGGTTCGCCCAGAGTCATTGCACGTGACGCTCAAGTTCATCGGAGAGCAGAAAGCCGAGCAGGTCAAAGCCGTCGCCGAGGCACTGAAACGAGTGACAGGGCCGTCCGTCGAAATCCAATTCGGAGGCTACGGATTCTTTCCTAGCGCCAAGGCGCCGCGCGTCTTCTGGATTGGCATTCAGGCGGGGCGCGAACTCGGTAATCTCGCAAACAACGTGGATGCCGCGATGGCGAAACTTGGAATTCCGCGCGAGGAACGCGCTTTCAGCCCACATCTGACACTTGCCCGAATTGGAGGCGGGTCAGGCTCACCACGGTGGCGCAAGGGCGATGAGCCCAACGCGACGTTTTCCGTTCTCGACAAGCGGCTGGGCGCTATGGACTCGCTTGACTTCGGTACAATGACCGCCCGCGAGTATTGCTTGTATCAAAGCCAGCTCTCGCCCGGAGGCTCGAAGTACACAAAACTGCATCGGTTTGCATTGCAGTAATCCGACATTATGGCCTTCCTCATGCCCGCTAACACTTATCTAGTTGTGGTTGTCGTGAGCTACCTTTTCGGCTCCATTCCGTTCGGCTATTTGCTGGTACACATGGTTCACGGGGAGGACGTTCGCGCGAGCGGCAGCGGGAATATTGGTGCCACAAACGTTGCGCGTCGATCGCCGGCGCTCGGTGTGATCACATTGCTGCTGGATGCCGCCAAGGGCCTCGCGGCAGTTCTGGTCGTACGCACCCTCTTCCCTTCCGGCGGGCGCCTGTTGTTGACCGTTGCAGCGCTCTTTGCTGTTCTCGGACACATGTTTCCCTTGTGGCTCAAGTTTCGCGGCGGCAAGGGAGTCGCTACCAGCCTTGGCTCGTTTGTGCTGATTGTGCCGAAGTCCGTGCTCTGCGTGGTGGGACTATTTGCCTTGGTGATGGCCCTCTTCCGCTACGTTTCTCTGGGATCAGTGGTTGCCGCCGCCGCCGTGACCCCGCTGGCCTGGGTACTTCATGAGTATTCCGATCCGCGCGAACTGTTCTTGGTCGCGATCGCCTCGTTGTTTGTCATCTGGAAACACCGGCAGAATATCGGCCGTTTGCTATCGGGAACCGAGCCGCGCATGGGAGAAAAGCATAAATGAGCCGCATCGCCATCATCGGCGCGGGCGCTTGGGGAACCGCCCTGGCGATTGTACTGGGTCGTAAGGGCTCTCACGAAGTGCGGCTATGGGCCAACGAGCCCGAGGTCTGCGAGAGCATTCGCGACCGGAGAGTGAATGAGCATTTTCTTCCCGGATTTAATTTGCCGGAAACGATCCTCGCCACGAACGATACAAACGTCGCGCTCGACAACGCCGAGATCGTCGTGAGCGTCATGCCGTCGCAGCATTGCCGGAGGCTTTTTCAGAAAATGGCCCCGTCGCTCAGCGGCGAGATGCTCTTTGTAAGCTGCACCAAAGGACTGGAAGAAGGCACTTTGCTGCGGATGACAGAGGTGATACAAGACGCCCTGCGCGGGCGTGACTTTGTGCCTAGGGTTGCCGCCTTGAGCGGTCCATCGTTCGCTAAGGAAGTAGCGCGCAGAGATCCGACAGCCGTCACCTTGGCCTCCGACGACGCTGGTCTGAATCGCGCTCTGCAGGGCGCGTTCAACGATTCCCGCTTTCGTGTTTACACGAACGACGACGTAATTGGGGTGGAACTTGGCGGCGCGCTAAAGAACATCATCGCCATCGCCGCGGGAGTTTGCGACGGCCTCGACCTCGGTCACAACTCCGTGGCTGCCCTGATCACACGCGGCCTCGCGGAAGTAGCCCGCCTCGTGGTGGCTTGTGGCGGGCGTCTCGATACCATGGCAGGATTGGCAGGGCTTGGCGATCTTGTGCTGACCTGCACGGGCGATCTCTCCCGCAATCGGACCGTCGGAGTGCAGTTGGGAAAAGGTCGCAAGCTACCCGATATTATCTCCGGCATGCACGGAACAGTCGCCGAGGGCGTGTTAACGACACGCGCGGCCATCGCCCTCGCCCGCAAGAAAAATGTGGAGATGCCCATCACGGAGCAGATGTTTGCGATTCTTGAAGACGGAAAATCGCCGCAGCAGGCCATCGAAGACCTGATGACGCGGGCCGCACGCAGCGAGGGCTAAACTTCGAAAACGATTAACACTTCTAGCGCGGGCATGGCTGATGACCGGATCTGACTTCTCGACTCGCAGTTTCCAGGCGGTTCGGAGAGCGCCGGTCAGTACATCCTCACTCGCCGCTGCAAGCCGGACGTGAGTGGGACCCATCCGTCCCCATCCGCCAGGAATCGGCAAGAAAATCTCAGGCGCTTCCTCTACAAACTCCGACTGCAGTTCCAGCGTGAGCATCAGATTTCCATAGCCCTGCGCTTGCGAGGCTAGAGAAGCAAATTTCCTGCCTCCTACACGAAAAGCCGGCAATCCTGCGTGAGAGTACTCTTCCACTCCCTCCAGACTCAGCGCAATCCTCCGAAAATCAGCTGGCTTCATCGGACAACCGCGATTCAAACCCACTCTTCTCGGAGGGCGGTAGCGATCTTTGAACTGGTGCCCGGAGACGGAATCGAACCGTCACGTCCCTTTCAGGACTCGGGATTTTAAGTCCCGTGCGTCTGCCAGTTTCGCCATCCGGGCGTCGGGTGTAATGCCGCGTGTTTGCGGGCGATCACTTCTGTCCTGTCGATTGTACCTATTCCTCAGGCGGTCAGTGCACGGCGACAGACGTCGACCGCAATGGGATCGTATAGTAAAGATCCGACTGGCGAACCGCTGGCGCATTCTCCGGCGAACACTGAACACAGGTCCTTCGGACCGGACAGCTACCGCATTCTCCGGATGAACAGTGAATGCCGCTCTGACTTGTAGTAACCAATCACGTAAATGATGGGTTTGCTCTTCGAGGAATAGATTACCTGTCGAATTCGCAACAACGGATCGCCGCTCGGAACATCCAGTAGTTGGGCGACTCGGCCGTCAGCCGCGGTCGCGTCCACTTCCTCGTCCGCATATGCGATCTCAACTCCATACTCATGTTCTAGAGTCGCGAATAATGATGTGCGCGCGAGGGGAGCATCAACCAATCCAGCGAATTCGTTGGCCGGCAGGTAGCAGATTTCCAGGGCAAACGGTTCATTTGAAGCATGCCGCACCCTTTCGATTTTGACCATGCGGCTGCCGTTCGCCAGTCCCAGGCGTGCCGCAACTTCCTGCGCGTCTTCCACAATCTTCGAAAGTATGATTTTCGTTCGGGCCGCCAATCCCCGGCTGCCCATCTGCTCTGTGTAACTCATCAGCTTGTTGAACTGGATGCGGGGAGGCGCGATGAACGTTCCGGCACCCGGGCGGCGTTCGACAACACCTTCGCGCTCCAGTACCGCTAAGGCATGGCGAGCGGTCATCAGACTAACGCCATGACGCTTCGCCAGTTCCCGCTCCGAACTCACTGGATCGCCCGGCTGAAGTTGATCCGACTGAATCTGCCGGCGAACTGATTCCTGAATCTTGACGTACGCGGGCGTCCCATTTCGGCGGCTCTCTGCCATAGCACCTCTACAAGAAAATATAGGAGCAGTTCCACTCCAAAGGAAAATGACCGCAGACTGCTATATAGCTCACGACCTGGCAAAAAGTAAAGTCCTGAGTTCTGTGCTCTGCTTCGGCCATCTTCTCTTTCACAGGGGTTCTCCTGATTGCGATACACAATGTGCTCTTGGTACAGAATGAGCTTGGAATATGCATTTTCTATGGATTTTCATAATAGGCATCTACTGGGCAGAAGTGCTGCGGAAGAAAGAGCCCGTCCGTCAAAACTGACTTTTCCACAAGTCTGATAATTTTTTTCTTGACCGGTGCAGTGATCTGCTATATAGCATTACCCACTCGCAAGAGCCGTGTGGGGAAATGTCTCCAGGAGGTTCCGCTGATGAAAACCGTGTGGACCCTAGCTATAGCGCTGTTGTTAGCCATTGCCGTCGCTCTACCTGCTGCATTCAGCCAGGAAGTGACCGCAAACATTGTGGGAACGATCACCGATCCGACCGGTGCGCCGATCTCCGGCGCCGATGTGACCGTGACGAGTACGGAGCGCGGCACCGTCTGGAATGCGAAAACGAACGATGCCGGTCAATACAGCGTGCTGCGCGTGCCCATTGGGAACTACACCGTGAAAGTGACGATGTCCGGATTCCAAACGGCCGTGCAACCGCCGTTCACGCTCGTCCTTAATCAGACTGCCCGAATCGACATGCAGCTGAGAGTGGGGCATGTTTCGGAGACCATCGAGGTCAGCGGCGCTGCGCCAGTGTTGCAGACCCAGAGCACCGAAGTCAGTACCCTTCTCGACGCGGACACGAACGTAAGTTTGCCTTTGGCGTCGCGGAACTACCTGCAATTGACGCTGCTTGCTCCCGGAACGACCACCGTCAATCCATCGAGTCTCCGGCTCCCCCAGACTATGACCAACTCGGGGAGACCTAACATTAATGGCAATCGCGAACAGGCCAATGCGTACCTGCTCGATGGCATTCAGAATGGCGAAGACAAGAACAATGAAGTTGGATATACGCCGAGCATCGATGCTATCCAGGAATTCAATCTCATCACGCAGAATGCCTCGGCAGAGTTCGGCAACTACCAGGGTGGCGTCGTCAGCGCGAGCATCAAGTCCGGGACCAATTCATTTCACGGAAATGTGTTTGAATTCTTCCGGAACGACGCACTGGATGCTAACAAGGCTTTCAACGGTCTTCTGGCGATTCCGCAGCCAAAGCCAGAACTTCGCTACAACCAGTTTGGTGCTACTTTCGGTGGTCCGATTATCAAGAACAAGCTGTTCTTCTTCGCCGATTACCAGGGGCAGCGGTTTCTGCAAGCGGGATCGACTGGAGCGCAACTCTTGACTGCCCAGGCGCGGGCGGGAGACTTCAGCCAGCTGCCATTTCAACTCGTTTATCCATCAGGTCCTCTCGCGGGCCAGCCCATTCCCAATAATGATCTGGCAGCAGCCAACCTTGCCGTCAGCCCTGTTGCTTCGAACATATTCGCCTCTAAGTATTACCCGCTCCCTCAAATCAACTCGCTCGACGGGAACAACTACTTCTTCAAGAGCGGAAACAACCTCAACAACAATCAAGGCGACCTGAAGATCGACTACATAGTGGGACCCAAAGATCATGTCTTCGGGCGCTGGTCGCAGATGGAGCTCACGCTTGATCCATTCACCGGTTGCGCGTTTTGCAATGCGGGAGCGGCGGAAGGCAGCGACGACCCAGTGCGCAATGCAGTGGTCGATTGGACACACACGTTCGGCCCGCGTCTGCTCAACGAGGCACGTATTGGGTTTGGAGCAGTCAGTTATGACGAGCGCTTTACGCCCACCTCGTCCCTGGGAAACATCAGCGAGCAACTTGGTATAGCCGGCGGAAACGCACAAGCCCCCGGTCTCGTCGAGATCGACATCATTGGAAATGGACCGGGATCAGCCGGTCTCGGACTTCGCAACCTAATTCAAGTGTTCCATACCACGCAAGGACAGTTTGATGACAACCTGATCTTTACGCATGGGCGGCACCAGATCAAAACAGGCTTTCAATATGTCCGGCAGCGTCAGGACTACATCTACCAAGGGAATAACGGCGCGCTCGGATTCCTCAGCGTCACCGACCAGACTGGCTCTTCTCTCGCCGACTTCTGGCTGGGGCTTATTGGCCAGGGCGGCGGTCAGTCATTGCGCGACACTGGCGGCGTCGTGAGTTCGCCGGCCAAGCTTCGCGGGAATATCTTTGCCGGATATGTCCAGGATGATTGGCGTGTTACTCCCACACTGACGGTCAACCTGGGCTTGCGATTCGAGGACCACACGCCCCTGGCTGAAATTAACGATCGGGCGGTGAACTTCGGCCTCTTTACCGGAACAATTTTCACCCCGAATGGCGTAGACGGATCGACCAAGTTCGGCAATCAGGCTCTGCGCAACAACTACACGGGAATCGGCGATTGGCTGCCTCGAGTGGGTGTGGCCTGGTCACCTGCGAAATTCAACAACAAGCTGGTCATCAGGGCCGGGTTCGGTATCTCGCAATTCGTGGAGGGTGGCGGCAGCAACGAAGAGCTGACGCTCAACCTTCCATTCGGAATCCTGCAGCAGACCAGTTTCAATGGAACGCTGTCAGGGGGGTTCGGCGCGACGCTACCACCCCCTTGCAATGCGATTGACATCAATTGCTACAACGGTACGGATACGGGAACCGTTACTGGCCCACGTCTCCGCATCTATGATCAGAACTTCAAACCAGCGATGATCAGCCAGTGGAACCTGACCGTTCAGCAGCAACTCACCAACACGCTGTCATTCCAAATTGGATACGTTGGCCAACGCGGAGCCCACCTGCTGAACTTCGAAGATGTCGCGCAGCGTATCGGCTTAAACGCTCAGGGGAAGATCGCACAACCTGGCGAGTTGATCGTGAAGCAGATTGCCGGTCCTTTCCTGGGAGGAGGTGGGGTGGCCTGTAGCCAGACACCGGGAGCGCAATGCGGCACACCCGGTTCGCTCTATGCAGCCGACCAGACGCCGGTGAATGCAGCTGGTGAGTTCGCCTGCTGCGGATCGCTCGCCGGCACCAACATGTCGAACGCCGACCAGGAATATCACGCGCTCCAGGCTGTTTTGAACAAGCGCATGAGCAACGGCATTGAAGCGCAGGTCGCTTACACCTGGTCGAAGTGCATGACTAACTCCCCAGGATATTTCGGAACAGGTTGGGGAAGCACCAACGCGACCAGTTCCGGCGGGCAACCCGGATGGGAGAACATCTACAACCCACGCAAGGAATGGGGGCCTTGCTACTACGATCAAACTCATGTCCTCTCCAGCTACGTTACGTATCAACTGCCCTTCGGACGCGGCAAGCAATTTGGCCGCGATCTGAATCCCGTAGTCAACGCTGTGATCGGCAATTGGGAAATCGGTGGCATCATCACGGCACACAGCGGAAACGCACTTACCCTCAACGAATTTGGCGGATGGGGCATCGGCGGCGATACCTCCCATACGGGCGGCATCGAGCCGTTTACGCTATCTGGACGTCCGAACTGCAGTGGTCCAATTCACACCGTCAATCAGCGAGTGGGCCCGACCGCAACTGCCGACGGCTACATTCAGTGGTTTGACACTTCCAACATCAGCGATCCCGCCAACAATACATTCGGCACCTGCGGCATCGGCAACGTGCGAGGACCGAAGTATGCTAACGTCGACCTAAGCCTGCACAAGGGATTCCTCTTCACCGAAACTAAGAAGCTCGAATTCCGCTTTGAGGCTCTGAATGCATTCAACCATCCGGTTTGGACGTTCTCAGGAGGTCCGGCCGGCGGTTCATTCGATCAAGGCAGTACGCAGTTGGGTCACATAACCGGCTCACAGGGAGAGCGCCTGCTTCAATTCGGACTGAAGTTCTCCTTCTGACGAATCGAGCAGCCTCTATGAAAAGCAGGCGCTTTCGGGCGCCTGCTTTTTTCTTCAGCGCGGCTGCCGACACTGTGTGGCGAATGAGAATGTCGGAATATAATCGGCGAATGTTTGCAGTGTCGCGATCAGCCCCAGGGATCCTGCTGTTTTGTCTGCTATCACTTTCCCACTCCCAAACGACCAAGAAGGGTGCCGCCACGCAACCTGCTGGAGATGCGGACCGCATCATTAACCTTGCAGAGAGCGGCCATTGCTCGCAGGCGCTCCCACAGTTGAAACGACTAATCCGTCAGTCTACGAACCCCGATCTCAAGAAAAGGATTGGTCTGGATGGGCTGCGCTGCGCAATGACCAGCAGTACTCCCTACGAGGCCCTCGATTTCCTCTCGGTGCTGAGTCGTGACTTCCCGCGCGATCCGGAGGTTCTGTACGCAGCGACCCATGCCTACTCCGATCTGTCAATGTCCGCATCGCAAACCTTGGCTCGGGAGGCTCCGTTCAGCTACCAGGTGCACGAACTGAATGCGGAAGCGTTGGAGCTACAGCAGAAGTGGGACGAGGCCGCCGCCGAGTACCGAAAGATCCTTGATATTAATCCGTTCCTTCCGGGCGCACACGCGCGTCTAGGCCGGGCGCTCCTATCAAAGCCACAACCCACTCCCGAAGCTGTCGCGCAGGCAAAAAAGGCCTTTGAACAGGAATTGGAGATCGATCCCCGAAACGCCAGTGCTGAATATGTGCTGGGGGAGCTTGCTAAGAACGAGAACGATCTGCCGACAGCGATCCGGCATTTCTCCAAGGCAACCAAGCTCGATACTGAGTTTAGCGAAGCCTATCTCGGCCTCGGCAGTGCGCTCAATGCATCGAAGCAGTTCGCTGAGGCGATTCCTCCGCTCGAGACCTACGTAAAAATGGCGCCTGACAGCCCCACGGGCCATTATCAATTGGCCATGGCATACGCAGGGGCAGGCAGAAAAGACGATGCCAACCGCGAGGCAGCCCTTCAGCGACAGACTGCCGAGGCTCTGGAGGCCGTAAAACGCAAGGCTGCTACTGCGCTCGAGAAGCAATCCAATCCACAGGCTCCGGAGCAGAAGTAGCAATGCGGCGACCTCGGGGACGAAGAGAATTTCTGCGTCTGCTCGCTGGGGCCGCATCGATGACGCTGGTCCCTCGTTTTGGCTCGGCTGCGGGTGGTCCACAATACCCGTTCAGCGAGATTCCTCCCTCTGTCAGCGGCATTACCTGGGTCCACACTTCGGGCAGCTCGCCGGAAAAGTACCTTCCTGAATCGACAGGAGCTGGCTGCGCATTTCTGGACTACGACAACGATGGCTGGGTGGACATCTATCTGGTGAACAGCGGCCCCTGTGATTTCTTCACTCCCAGCAAGCCATTGCGCAATGCACTTTACCGCAACAATCGCGATGGCACGTTCACCGACGTCACCGAAAAGGCAGGTGTTCCTGGCGGCGGCTACGGAATGGGTGTGGCTTCCGGCGACTACAACGCCGACGGATTCCCCGATCTTTACGTGACGCAGTACGGGCGGAGCATCTTGTATCGCAACAATGGCGATGGGACGTTCACCGACGTCACGGAGAAAGCGGGCGTCGGCGTGAATGGATGGGCTTCCAGTGCGGTCTGGTTCGACTATGACAACGATGGCCAGCTCGACCTGTTCGTCTGCCGGTTCGTAGATTTCAGCAAGGCGAAGCATCACCGCTGCGGCGCCCCGAACGTGCCGGCATTGGCCGGGCAAAATGAATACTGCTATCCGAGGATCTATACGCCGATGCCGTGCTGGCTGTTTCATAACAACGGCGACGGCACGTTCACAGATGTGAGCCAGAAGACTGGTATAGCCGACAATCCGGGTAAGTCCTGGGGAGTTGTGGCGGCCGACATTAATAACGACGGCTGGATGGACCTTATCGTGGCCAATGACACGGTGGCGAATTTCCTTTTTGCCAACCGTGGCGGAAAACGCTTCGAAGAGATCGGATTTACCGCAGGGCTCGCTTATGGCGAGCAAGGCAAGGCGCGGTCCGGAATGGGGATTGATTCCGCTGACTTCGATCAGGACGGCTGGATGGATGTTTTCGTTACGAATCTGAACCACGAAATCTATGGTTTCTACAAGAATCGCCATGATGAGACCTTCGAGGACATTGCGCCTTCGTCGGGCGTAGCCAATGTCACTCGCCTCATGAGCGGATGGGGGCTGAAATTTTTCGACTACGACAATGACGGCAATCTCGACCTGATGATTGCTAACGGCCATCCTGACGACCTGATCGAGAAAATCTACTCCAATGTGACTTACCAGGAGCCACTCCTGCTGTTTCAAAACAATGGCAAAGGGCTGACCAATGTTAGCGCGGAAAGCGGGCCGGTATTTGCAAGACGCATGGCAGCCCGCGGCTTGGCCATCGGCGACTTTGATAATGACGGGGCGGTTGACGCGCTGATCTCCTGCAATGACACCGCTCCGGTGCTCCTGCACAATGAAGCTGGAAAAAAGAATCACTGGGTCGGTCTCAGTTTGCGCGGAACTAAATGCAATCCCGACGCGATCGGCGCCCACATCACTTACCAGGCTGGCGATCTGAAACGGACGCTCACGAAGGTGGGGGGCGGCAGCTATCTTTCCTACCATGATCCCAGAGTGGTTTTGGGTTTAGGGCAGCGGACGAAAATAGACTGGATCGAAGTAGCTTGGCCCGCTCCCAGCGGTACAACGCAGCGTTTTACCGACGTCCCGATCGATCGCTACATCTCGATTGTCGAAGGCGAGCCGAAGTGGAAGTAGCGTCTATTCAGTTCATTTCCTGTAAATGACGCAGAGCATCGTGCGCTGCCCCGAGAACCGGGGCATCCTCGTTCAGCACCATGTAAATCGGGATTCGGGCAAGTTCCTTACTTAGTTTCGCCTTGTCGCTAAATACGCGGACAAAAGTCCCATCTTTCATCTTCGGCAGGATCTTGAGAGCGATTCCACCCGCAACATAGACTCCTCCGAATGGGAGGACGCGCAGCGCCATGTTGCCGGCCTCGGCCGCGTAGGCTTCCGTCCAGATTTGCAGCGTCTCGACGCATGCAGGGCAGTTCCCTTCGAGCGCGTGATGCGTGATCGTAGCTGCCGGATTGACGTTGGGATCGTCGAACCACGCGTGCTGAACGCCCGGGAAGATAATCTGGTGAATCGCGCGAAAGCCGCGGCCAGAAACGATCTCTTCGCTGCAGACACGTGGCATCCGCTGGCGCAATGAGTGTACGAGCAGCAATTCCCGGTCGTTTCGGGGAGCAAAATCCGTCAGGCTGGCCTCGGAGGGGAAAATGCGGTAGCGCGTTCCGTCCCAGAACAAAAGGGCTTCTCCTAACCCCGTTCCCGCCGCAATGAGAGCCTTTGGAGCGCGGGGCTGCGGTGTCGCATCGTTCAGCAGGAGCAGGTCTTGCTCTGAAAGATAAGCCAGGCTCGAAGCCGTTGCGACCAGATCATTCAAAAGAATCGTTCTGTCAGGCGACAGGTCCAAGCTTTTTGCGAGGGGCCCGACCTCGACGATCCACGGCAGGTTGTTCGTGACCACGCGGTCGCCAACTACCGTCCCGGCGCATCCGAAGGCGGCAGCTTGCAGACTCCCGGCTTGATGAGGGGCCTGGGAAAGAAAATGCGCGATCAGGCTCTCTGGCGACGGGAAACTCCTGGTATGGACCTGAAGGCGGAACGCGGGCGTCAGGTCCGATCCGGACACCTGAAATATCGTTAGTGTTGCTTTCGTTCCGCCGATGTCGCCCGCGACGATCATAGCTTCTGACTGATGGACTCGAAAGTATATGCTCGGATCACAAAACACGGAAGGTAAGCAGTCACAGTGCAAACTCCGCACCGCGCGGTCTGGCCTGTTCTGTTATCTTCAATAGCGGCCTGGCTACACTAGCCCCCGACAGGCGCGCTCTTGCATCTCTTCCAGTTTCCGGGAATCCAATGATCTTACCCGTGGAGACCGCATGAAGATCGGTATCACCTGCTATCCGACGTATGGCGGCAGTGGCGTAGTGGCGACCGAACTCGGACTGGAACTGGCCCGGCGCGACCACGAAGTGCATTTCATCTCGTACTCGCAACCCATCCGCCTCACAGGGCCCGAGCCCAACATTCACTATCATGAAGTCGAGGTTTCGCGGTATCCGCTATTTGACTATCCGCCCTACGATCTCGCGCTTGCCACGCGGATGGCGGAAGTCTCGCAGCTCTACGAACTCGACCTTCTGCACGTGCATTATGCGATTCCTCACTCTGTGAGCGCGCTGCTTGCCAAGCAGATGCTGGCCGCAACTCCGCCGCGCCGCAAGTTGCCCTTCGTAACTACGCTTCACGGCACCGACATCACCCTGGTTGGAATCGATCGATCCTATCTTCCCATCACTCGTTTCTCAATCGAGCAGAGCGATGGCGTTACTGCCATTTCGCAATATCTGCGGGACCGCACCATCAAGGTTTTCGACATCAAGAATCACATCCAGGTAATTCCCAATTTCGTGAATTGCGACGACTACGTGCGCAAGCCGGAATGGCAGGGGCAGCGTAGCGAGTATGCGGCTGACAACGAGCGCATCCTCGTTCACCTTTCGAACTTTCGCCCGGTCAAACGAATTCTCGACGTGATTGAGATTTTCGACCGCGTCCATAAGAAGCTTCCCTCGAAGCTGCTCCTGATCGGGGACGGCCCTGACCGCTCTCAGGCGGAATGGCTGGCCGTCCAGAAAGGAATTCACGAGCACGTGCTCTTTCTGGGCAAGCAGGATTGTGTGCAGGAAAAGCTGGCGATCTCAGACGTCATGCTTCTTCCGAGTGAACTTGAGTCCTTCGGCCTGGCAGCCCTGGAAGCAATGGCCTGCGAAGTCGTCCCAATTGCCACTCGAGCTGGTGGTATTCCCGAGGTCATTGAGCATGGAGTAAGCGGATTTCTGGCCGACGTGGGTGACGTCGAGACGATGGCGCGCTACGCAACCGACCTGTTAGGCGACGAAGCTCGCCTGCGCGACATGGGAAAACGCGCCCGGCAGGGAGCGCAGGCACGCTTTTGTACCAGCAGGATCATTCCGCTCTATGAAGACTTTTACCGGCGGGTGCTGGCGAAATCGTCGTAGCCGTCATCAGCTCTTCCGGATTTGGCAGCAGAGGCAGCCGCAGCCGCACCAAAGTTCCAACTCCTTCACGGCTATCGATCATCATTTTCGCAGTGTCGCCGTAAAGCACTTTCAACCGCTCGGCTACATTGGCCATACCGATCCCACTGCTTCCCGTATCATCTCCCTGCTCCACCATCTGCGCTGAGGGCATGCCAACCCCATCGTCTTCGACCTCGATTACGAGGCGGGCCTTAATAACGCGGCTTCGTAAGGTGATGCTACCGCCCTCCACTTTGGCAGCGAGTCCGTGTTTTATGCAGTTTTCAACCAGCGGCTGCAGCAACATGCTTGGCACCATCGCTTCGAGCGAGGCGGGGTCGAGTTCCTTGATGACTTTCAGCTTGTCGCGGCCAAACCGCACTACCTCGATATCCAGATAGTTATCGATGAAGGCGACCTCTTCGTGAAGCGGGACGAAAGAGTCACTACTGTGTAAGAGTCGTCGCAAAATCGTGGCCAGTTTGATGATCAGTTCACGCGCGGTATCGGGATCAAACCTTACCAGAGAAGAAATCGAATTCAGGGTATTGAATAAGAAGTGCGGATTAATCTGATTCTGCAGCGCTGCCATGCGTGCTTGCAGCAGTAAGCGTTCCTGCTCCTCTAACTTGATCTGGATGCGAACGCTGTTGAAGATCTTCAGTTCGGTGCCCACGACCATGACGACGGCGAGATAGATCGAGCCTTCCACCCAGAGGTTGCTGCTCTCCAGGCTGAAGATCGACCGAGGCCAGAGTCGCCAAATCTCCGTCTGCAAGAAGCGCAGCCCCATGATGGTCAGAAAGAACGTTATCTGCCAATCGAAGAGGCGTGGCCGGGGCAGATTGCGCCGAATCCAACGATAAATGCTGAGGTCGATAAAGGGTGAGAATGACCAAATGTCTTCCTGCTCGGGTGCTACCTGCCTTAGTTGCCCGGCAATCACCCCACACAACAGATTGAACGGGAGGGACGCCCACTCGCCGTACAAAGTGGCTGGAAGCGCGATGAGAGCACCGCCTACGGCGCCTGAAACTCGTCCGCCGATCACGCCCAGCAGAACCGTTGTCTCGAGGGCGAGGTCACCCGCGCGAAAGCTGCTCACGTTGAAGCGAATCAGGACGCCCAAAGCAATGGGTATTCCCATCCACAGCGCGAGATAGATCTTATGGCGGGTTTCGCGTTGGTCCCGAAACAGGAGACCCTTGAATTCCTTCGATCGGACCAACGCACTCGACACAGCGGCGGCCACGCCCAGCTTTAGAAGCAGATCGACGAAAATCAGCCGCGGTTCAAGCATCGAAAAAGTATTTCCTGCCGTTTGGATCGAAGAGTCCGGATCAGTTTCCGATTGTAGTCGCAGCCTGCTTCAAAATCTGCTCGACACTGCTACCGGCGGGAACGCCGCCTTGCGCGAAGTCGCGGCTTCCGCCGCCTCGGCCGCCGGCTGCCGAGAGCACCTGCTTCATCAGGGCGCCCATGTCGGCCGTGCCCCCAGTCGATTGCGCAAAGACAATCCCCGGCGGATCGACCGTGCTTCCGACCAAGGCGACTGCGGGAACCCCCATGCGTGTGACTCGCTGGGCAAACAATTTCGCAAACGCGGTGTCGCGATCAGGAAATGTTCGAACGATGATCCGCCGTCCGCCGCTCTCGGGTTGAGACTTTACGGCGTCGGCAGCCATCGCGTCGGCCAATTGTTCCAAGGCATCGTCGCGCTGTCGACGCAACTGCTTCTGGTCTTCGAAACCCTTGCGGATTTGTGCCGGAACATCCCAAAGCTGCGTGGAAAATAACGCCGACGCTTCTGTAAGCGCTGTAAAATCGCGCCGCGCGATACGAACCGCACGATCTCCGCAAACGAACTCAATGCGTACTCCCTGCCGGACCTTCTCGATCTTTCTCAGCAGGATAGACCCGATCTTGCCCGTCGCGGCCACATGTGTGCCGCCGCAGGCCGACAAATCGAAGTCCTGAATTTCAATCAGTCGCAGTTCGTCCCGATCGGCAGGAGGAAGTTTGCGAAGTCCCAGGCTCTCAGCCTCCGCACGTGTCACATAGCGAATGTGCACAGGTCGATTCTCAAAGATGATCTCGTTGGCGCGCTTTTCTGCCCCTACCACCTGTTCAGGAGTAATCGTCGGCGCCGCCAGATCAATCGAAGAATAGTCGTCTCCCATGTGAAAAGAAACGGTCGGCATCTGGTAAAGCTCGATGAGCGCGGCCGAGAGCACATGCTGACCCGAATGCTGCTGCATATGATCCCTGCGACGCTCACTATCGATGTTGCCGAAGACCGTCGCACCCGCCACTGGTGGGCGAGTGGCCGGATCGAGATAGTGAACGACTTTGCCATCTTCGGTTTCTGTCACTTCAACAACACGCAGACGATCGTTCAAGCCTGTTATCAGCCAGCCCGTGTCGTGCACTTGCCCGCCACTGGTCGGATAGAAGGCAGTGTCGCGGAGGACTACACCTGAACGGGTCTCGCCCGAAGCTGGCTCGATAACCTCATCGACGACCGATTGGAATTCTCCCAGTTCAGGCTTGTTGTAATAGAGGCGAGCGGTCATGGTAGTCCGGAGGATAAAAAAGCCAGGCACCGGCGACCCACTGCACACGAAAGAGCCCGTTACCGTTGCTTCCTTCCGGACCTGGCGGGGTTGGCGGGAAAACGTCGCGCGGGACCGATGCCTGACCCTCGATTTTAACAAAATCGCACTCGGGCGAGCGCGATAGCCACTGAAGGTCATCTAACGCATAAGGTTAGCGTCGGCTTCCATTGGGTCGAGCGCCAAGTTTGTGTCATCATGCACACTTTGTCTTCGGCTGGTTCTTTCACATGAAACGACGCCCGAGCCAGGAACTTCTCGATATCGACGCCGGCACCGACGCCGAGATCTCCGCCTCTATCTGCGATCTGCAGATGTTCAACGAAAAGTTTGGTGGAGTCCGCACCAGTGAGGCGCTCGTCCGGACCGCGCTCTCCGAGATCTCGACCCGCCCAGTTTCGCTGCTCGAGGTCGCGTCTGGCAGCGGGTTTGTTCCCAATACTGTTCGCGAAAGGCTGGGGCGTGAAGTGGATCTGGGCATCACTCTGCTCGACCGTTCACGTCGCCATCTGAACGGACACGGGCGCGCGGTTTCTGGTGATGCGCTCCATTTACCCTTCGCCGACAATTCTTTTGACCTGGTGAGCTGCAACTTGTTCGTGCATCACCTGGACTCTGGCGAAGTGCAGGCATTCACGCGCGAAGCCCTGCGCGTCTGCCGCACTGCCTTCCTGATCAACGATCTTGTTCGTAATGCCTTGCACCTTGCGATGGCGTACGCGGGACGGCCGATTTATCGCAGCCGCATCACCCGCAATGATGCTCCCGCTTCAGTCCGCCAGGCCTACACTCCGGCCGAATTGACGGAACTCGTAAAACGTTCCGGCGCGGCTCGCATCTCCTTATCGCGGCACTATCTTTTCCGAATGGGAATCATTGCGTGGAAAAAAGCCTGACTAACTACGACCTCATCGTGATCGGGGGAGGACCGGCAGGGACCTCGGCTGCCATTACTGCGGCTCGCGAAGGCTGGCGCGTGTTGTTGCTTGAGCGAGGGCGCTATCCGCGACACAAAGTGTGCGGAGAATTTGTGTCCGCAGAATCGCTATTGCTGCTGAGATGGCTGCTTCGAAACTCCAACTCCGACTTGTTCCAGCGCTCATTGCCGCTTTCGGAGTCGCGGCTTTTCTTGGATGACCGCATAGTCGAAGTCCCGATCGTTCCGTCTGCGGCCAGCATCACTAGGCATGAACTCGATCATGCGCTTTGGAATAGAGCTGCTTGTTCCGGAGTCGAAGCAAGGCAAGAAGTCTCCGTTCAAATGGTAACTGGCGAGGGGCCATTTCACGTTCAGACCAGCGATGGCAGTTACAGCAGCCGCGCGGTCGTCAATGCCTCGGGTCGCTGGTCAAACTTTACAGAACTCCAAAGCGCGTCGAGCGGGGATCGTTGGCTGGGTTTGAAAGCGCATTTTGAGGGCGAGACGTTCCCTGCCGTTGACCTCTACTTTTTCGATGAGGGTTATTGCGGAGTGCAGCCCATTCTCGGGGCTGACAACACGACGCGCGTTAACGTGTGCGCATTGTTCCGCACAAAGGCGAAGACAACCTGGACTGATCTCCTGCAACGGCACTCCATTCTCAAAGAAAATGCCCGCAACTGGCGGCCCATGTTCGATGCTCTATCGACTTTTCCAGTGACGTTTCGCACTCCGCAACCCGTAAACAACCGTATCTTTCATGCGGGCGATGCTGCTGGTTTCGTCGATCCATTTGTCGGTGACGGAATCGCCCTCGCCCTTCGCGGAGGAAATCTCGCCGCAATGAACGTCGTTGCATTCCTCAGGGATGAAATTGATTTGGGCGTCGCGCTTCGACGTTACTCTGAAACCTACCGCGGCGGTCTTTACCCCGTTTATCGAACTTCTTCCCTGCTGCGAACTGCATTGCGGCTGCCGCGTTTCGTGCGGGCGCCCGTTCTGGCAATGTGCCAAAAAAGCCGCCGGCTGGCGCAGGTTCTTGTAGCCGCCACGCGTTCCCGTCCAATTGAAATGAATTTAGGTTGAGTTTTCAGCGAACGACGAGCACTTCGCGGATATTGTCGCGCGCCAGGAAGAACTTGATCGACGCGAAATCCCTGAACAAATTTTCGATATGCCGGTTGTTGAAAACGCGCTGCAGGCGCAGTGAGTGCTTGTCGTCCTTGCGGCCTAACCCAGGCAGCTTGATCTCGTGCATTTCAAGCATGTCGGTCGCAGTAATGTGGAAGCGGTAGCACGGAGCGTCAGCGCCTGCGTCGCGTGTGTGGAAGAACGCTAGCAGCAATCCGCCGGGTTTCATGATGGACCACAGACGGTCGACTGCCGGTTTAACCAGGCTCTCCTCCATGTAATCCGGAAGATTCCAGCACAGCACGATGTCGAATAGCGCGTTGCCGTAGCTCAAGTTCTCGTCCAGAAACTTCTTGCTGTCGATGACCCAGTTCCCATCGTCATCCTTGATGCGCAGGTCCGGATCGAGCGACGCCTGGAGCAGGTCCTCGCTGTAGTTCTTGTGTCCTTTTTCAGTGAGGAAGCGGATGTTGCTCGCCGAGGTCGAACCCAAGTCGAGCACGCACAGTCCTTCCTGCGAATTCAGCAGGCGGGAGATCTCAGCCATCCCGCTCGACCGGCGGTTTAGCCTTTGAGGTACTGCTGGAGTGGAGCTTTGGCCCGAAGAGCCTCGAAAGAGTTTCATTACATTTTCAGCAGCAAATGCCATGAATTCAGTGCGACTACCTGCATGACCCGTGCGCGTCGACTCAGGAGGCGGATGGCGCAGCAGCCTTGCCTGGTTCCTTCTGGACGTCGATCTTGCCCTTAAAGAACGCCCCTTCCTCAACCGCAATGCGCTGCGTCACTACATCGCCGTTGACAACCGCCGACTTGCGCAGTTCGACTCGCTCAGCGGCACTGACGGTGCCTTCGATTGTGCCCTGGACGACCACTCCCTTGGCGCTCACCGTGGCCTTCACGTTGCCATTCGGCCCCACAATCAGGCTGTTGTTGCGCAGCTCTATGCTGCCCTCCACCTGCCCGTCGATATAGAGATCCTCGGAGCCTGAAAGCTCTCCCTTGATTACTACCGATTTCCCGATGTGCGCGAATTCCGTGGTTTTCTGGGCATCCATCTCCGGGCCTCCCGTTTGACTTGCCGCCTACCAACCACCGAGCAACGATTGTAAATCATCCCCACTCCGGCTGGCTCCTCCAAACCGGCCGAACCCTCTCTTTTCACGAAACTTACGATTTGTTCTCGGGTAACAGAATCGGTCGGAATGCAACAGTAATTCTGCTACTATCGTCTAAATTTTGGGGGCAAGCCGATCCGGCTTTTTGGGGCCATGCTCAATTTTGCTATATTCGCTCGATCTGTTGTCGCCACGCTGTCCTTGACCGTGATGGCGCTTGCGCAGCAACAGAACGCTCCCCGCCTCGCGCCGCAGGAACTGGTTCGTAGGACGATCGACAATGAAGCCCATTCCACCAGCGGCGGCAACCGCTTCATGTACCGCGGGACAAAGACCACGCCCAAAGGGTCGACGACGAAGTTGTATGTCGAGACTAAGGAGGGAACCGCGGGTATGGTGATTGCCTATGATGGCCATCCCCTCAACCCCGACCAGCGTCGTGCCGAGCAGGAGCGGATCCAGCGTTTCATTGACAATCCTGAGGAGCTTCGTAAGAAGCGCAAACAGGAACAGGACGATGCCGAACGCACGATGCGCATCGTGCGCGCACTCCCGAGCGCATTCCTCTACGAGTACGACGGAGAAGAAAAGGGTGTCCCCGGACTCGGTCGCACTGGTGATCCTTTAGTTCGTCTTCGATTCCGCCCCAATCCGCAATATGAGCCGCCTACGCGAGTCGAACAGGTTTTGACGGGGATGGAGGGGATCCTCTTGATTGACGCTACGCGCTATCGGATCGCCCGGATCGATGGCACGCTATTCCGTGAAGTGGGCTTCGGCTGGGGAATCCTGGGCCATCTCGATAAGGGTGGACACTTCCTGGTGCAACAGGAAGACATAGCCGACACGTGGGAAGTATCAAAAATGAGCCTGAACTTTACCGGCAAGATTCTCTTATTCAAGGGCCTTTCGATCAGTTCAACAGAAGTATTCACCGACTATGAACGGGTGCCGGCGGATCTAAGTTTCGCCCAGGCTGTCGAGCTATTGAAGAAACAGGAAGCAGTCGTCGCGGAGAGATGATCCCCAGTCGATGTAAAAGGATGCCGAAGAGATTTCGCAGGATGGGTTGTCGCCCTAATTCATCCGAAACGTCTCTTCCCGAACGCTGAACTTCCGAATTCGATCCTCCAGCACCTTATGCCCTGTACCAGGTGCATCGCTGACAGGAATCGTTCCATCGGGTCGAACAGTAACCTCTGGTTCGACGATATCTTCCTTCCAATAACGTTTTGCAGCCGACACATCTCCCGGTAGCCGGAAATTCTCGAGGGTCGACAGGGCGATGTTATGCACACGCCCCACGCCCGATTCGAGCATGCCGCCGCACCAAACCGGCGCGTTATGTTTCAATGCGACGTCGTGGACTTTCTTGGCTTCGGTGAAACCGCCGACACGGCCGACTTTGATGTTGATAATTTTGCAGGCCCCCGTTTCGAGCGCGAAATCCGCATCGCGCGCATGCCGAATTGATTCGTCCAGGCAAATCGACGTTCGCAAGGCCTTTTGAAGCCGGGAATGAAGGTAGATATCGTCGTTCCAAAGTGGCTGCTCAATCATCAGCAGCCTGAAAGCATCGAATTCTCGCAGGTGTTCGGTTTCATCAAGCGTGTACGCTGAGTTGGCGTCGACGCTGAGCACAATATCGGACCACCGTGCGCGAACCTTCTCCAGTACGTTTACATCCCAACCCGGCTTCACCTTGATCTTGATCCGGCGATATCCGGCCGCCAATTCAGTCTCGACCTTGTCCAGCAGTTGTTCGGGTGAATCTTGAATTCCGATGGAAACTCCACACGTAATCTCACGCCGCGTGCCGCCCAGTAGCTTCCAGAGCGGTTGTTGCTTCTGGCGCGCTTCAATGTCCCAGATCGCATTTTCGAGAGCCGCTTTCGCCATCCGGTTCCCACGAACCCGCCCCAGCAAAGCACCACATTCGCGACCTGACTCCACTACTTTGCCAAGGAGTAACGGAGCAAGGTAGCTCTTGATGGTTGGCCAGGCGGACTCAATCCATTCGGAACTGTAAAACGGATCCTCTCCAGCGACGCATTCCGCCCACCCGGTAACGCCATCGGCTTGCAGCTTTACTAATAGAATTCGCCGGCTGTAAACCCGGCCAAAGCTCGTCTCAAAGAAATGGACGAGGGGCATGTGAATTTCGTGCAGGGTAATCGACTCGATCTTCATGGTGCCTTTCGGCGGTATCTTCTTGGAGCAGAAAAACCCGCAAGTATAGAAGGCGGTTGTCCAGCAGGCAAGCTCCTAACCGCATGGGCTACGCCACTTGGAGTAGTCGTACTCAGTAGCGCCAGGTTTCGTTCCATTCTCCCAACAGGAATCGGCCTGAGTCCTGCTGATCGCGCTCATATCCCAGAACTTCTAGGCCTGCGCCAAACGCCCGGCTGAAGGCCGCCCGGTTCTGTTGTTGCACATTGAGGGCCTTGTTCCGGGTCTCGGCTGAAGCCTTCCAGATATAGATTTCGGCAGGAACCGAAATTGTGGCACGAGCGTCGAATTTCGCGTGGCCGGCGCCGGCGAGTACGGATTCCACCCGTTTCGATTTCAGCCACCATTCGGCGACCAGACGATCGCTGGGAAGCCCTCCTTGTAGTGGCGATGAGGTGATCCCGTACTGGTTTACGTTGTACCGGCGTGCGATTGCACCCAGTTTCTCGATGTTCAGATATGCGTTCTTGATTTCGAGCGGATCGAAAGTCCATTCCATCAGTTCAAAGCCGCGAGTGAGGGCATCCTCCCGCTGGAACAGCTTGAGTTTCCGTCCAAGGCCGCCATTGCGATACGCCTGCCGAACAGCCAGCATGTGCGAATGCAGGTAGAGGTGGCGATTTCGTGTGGCGGGTATCGCCAACGCAAACCCAACCATTTCGGTGCCATCGAATGCTCCCATTACCTGTCCGCCGATTTTATTGGCAAGGACAAACATGCGAACCGGTACGAGCTCGGCGTCGGTGAACTTCCAGACTTCTTTTTGCAAAGTGAAGCACGCCCGCATATCCTCCAGCGACTCGCATTTCCGGATTGTCACGGAACTAGTTACGGATGGTTTTCCAGTCGTTTCGCCTGTTGCCATAGTTGTTCGAGTTCTTCCATTGAAGCCTGCTGCGGACTGCGACCGGCGGTGCGGAGTTGCTCTTCTATCCACTGAAATCGCCGTTTGAATTTTCGGTTCGCCTTCTTAAGAGCGGATTCGGGATCGAGACTAAGAAATCGGGCAATATTCACTAACACGAAAAAGAGATCGCCCACTTCCTCTTCCAGACGCTCGCGCTGCTCTCCGGATATCTTCGGACTTCCCGAGCCAGCGATTCCTCTCTCAACTTTGGCTGTTTGCGCCGGATGCCGCGCCAATTCTTCCTTCAGTTCTGCCGTTTCCTCTTCCAGTTTTTCAAACAGTCCACTGATCTCGGGCCAATCGAATCCGACGTGCGCCGCACGCGAGCTGAGCTTGTGAGCTTCCAGCAATGCGGGCACCTTTGAAGAAACACTGGCCAGCACCGAGTGCTCATCTTCGGTTGGTTTTGCGCTCTTTCCTCCGCCCGCCTCGAAGCGCTTCTTCTTCTCCTCGGCTTTCAACGCCTCCCAGTTGCGCAACACTTCTTGTGGCGTATCAGCCTTCACCTCGCCAAACACGTGCGGGTGACGATCGACGAGCTTGTTCGACAGCCGGTCAAGCACGTCGTCGATGGAGAAGTGCTTCTCTTCCGCCGCCATCTCGGCATAGAACAATACCTGCAACAACAGATCGCCCAGCTCCCCTTTTAGCTCGTGCCAGTCCCGGCTGTCGATCGCCTCCAGAACCTCGTAAGTCTCTTCCAGCGTGTATGGCTTGATGGTGTCAAAGGTCTGTTCGCGGTCCCACGGGCAGCCGCCTGGGGCACGCAGCCGCGCCATGATCTCGACCGCCCGCTCGAATCGCTCTCCGGTACTAGGCATAACTGTTCAGAGTAAATGAGGGGGTTGTCCACAGCAATGCCAAGGATGTCTCCAAACCTGACAGCTTCGGGAGGCATCTGATCTCTGTCATGCCCTTGCGTGAAGTGTCCAACACAGAATTGACTTCACTTCTTTTTCTCTTGCTACTGCTCCTGGGATTGGCGCAATTGCTCGGGTATTTAGCCACGCGGCTACGACAACCGAAGGTAATCGGCGAGATCTTGGCTGGGATTGTTCTCGGCCCTGCACTGCTTGGCCACGTGCGATTCGGATCAGCGGGCCTCGTTGAACTCGCGGTCCAACAGGCGCCGATCCTAAACTTCATCTATTGGCTCGGCCTGTTGCTCCTGATGTTCTTGTCTGGAGCAGAAAGCCGCCAGCTGTTCTCGAATGACGAACGTCGCGAAGTAACTTGGTTGGCTTTGGTAGGCACCGGCGTTCCGTTCCTTGCTGCCTTGGTGCTCGGACCATGGGTAATAACAGCATCCCTCGCTGGGCCGAACGGGAGTCGAGCTTCGCTTGTCATCGTCCTCGCTGTGGCAGTTGCAGTCACATCGATTCCGGTGATTTCCAAGATCTTTGCTGATCTGCGAATTCTGAGCACACGCTTCGCCCGCCTCGTACTCGGGGTAGCTGTGCTCGAAGATATCGTTCTCTGGGCAGCACTCGCCGTCGCAACCAGCTTGGCTGGGCACCGGGCGCTCAACCCTTACGAGATCGGTCGGCATCTGAGCGCTACCGCCGCGTTCTTTGCCCTCGGATTGACGCTACTTCCGCGTGCGGTGAAACGAATCAATAAAGCACGCGGGAACGTCCTGGCGATCCACGCGCCGGTCGGATACATCCTCGCGATTCTTTTTGGCTATTGTGTCCTGGCGGGATCGCTGGGCGTCAACCTCGTATTCGCAGCATTCCTTGCCGGTTTTGCCGTGGTCCACAAAAAACGCCGGCTCTTTGCCAGCGCAATCGAAGCAGTCTCGAAGGTCGCTTTCGGATTCTTTACCCCCGTCTACTTTGCCATTGTCGGTCTGAAGCTCGACCTGGTTCGGTCCTTTTCTTGGCCGATGCTTGCCATTTTTCTGCTCGGCAGTTGTTTGGCAAAGGTTCTGTCGGTCTCGCTTGCCGGTCGCTTAGGCGGATTCCGCGGGCTCGACCTGGTGAATCTGGCGATGGCAACGAATGCTCGCGGCGGTCCGGGAATTGTACTCGCAAGCGTCGCATTCGATGCTGGCATCATCAGCGCTACTTTCTATACGACTCTCGTGTTAACCGCCGTGCTCACCTCTCAATTCGCAGGGGTGTGGCTCGAACATGTCCTGCGGAGCGGATGGCCGTTGTTGAGTGTCGCGGAGTCCAAGACTGTGGAAGCATCGAGCACCGATCTGAGCGCCGCATAGACGCAGTCGGAGCACGAGGTTCTCTACTTGGCGCGTTCTCCTGGCGAGCCCACGGACAGCGTGTGCGTCAGCAGATCGGTGTGGTCGCTGATGATTCCATCGACGCCCATTTCTGCGAGGCGTCTCATTTGCTTCGCGTTGTTGACGGTCCATGGCATGACCTTCCTGCCTGCATTCTTGAGTTCGGTAATAAGTGACTTCGTAGTCAAATCCCAGCGCGGAATTACCCACTCCACTGGCATTTCCCGCCAGCGTTCCAGCAACGCGTGATCTTCGCAAATAAAACCGAGCGGCACTCCGGCATCTCTATCGTGCATCGTGAGTAATACCTCCGGCAAAAACGAGGAAATTACATATCCGCGCAGTGGCGGATTGACACGCAAAGCGGCGGCCGTGCGATCTTCGAGACCGGCTGCCTTTATTTCAATATCAAGGAAGGCGCGTGACGAAAATCTCTCAAGAACGTCTTCGAGCGTGGGAAGGTTCAGCATGCGCGCCGGCGTCTCTGCAACAAGCTTGCTGGCAGATTTCGGATCGTGGCATATCATCGCCTGCCCATCGGCCGATCTCCGCACGTCGAGCTCAAATCCGTCGCATCCGTGCCGCAAGCACAACTCAAATGATCCAATGGTATTTTCCGGAATCTCTGGGAAGGCCCGAGCTCCGCGATGCCCAAGCAGGAGAGGTCTTGTCATTCAGGATCAGCTACAACTCTTCTTGATTGGCGTGGTCCGATCGGTCGGCCTGTATGGAAGGCGTCGATCTTCTCGTTACCCTTGCATCTCTGGGGTGAAAACTAATCCAGATCGAAATCCCGGATCGGCTTGCCTGTATCTGGAGTCTCTTTCGCCTTTTTCAGTGCTTCCTGGAATTTCTTCTCCAACAACTCCGAGGCGTGCTTTTGCGCATCGACCGATTGACGGAAAATCGACTCGCGGCGGCTGTCCTGCTCCTTCATCGCTTTGGCCGCCTCCTCGATGTCATTGAACATCTTCGGCTTGATCGGCGCCACATGCGAGATGACCGCACGCGTCGCCGCGTCAATCTTTAGCACTGCCCCGCAGCACGGACACGTCACTTCGAAATTGGGTTCTCGCTTAGCCACCAGCGAATGATACCGCAAAAAGCGGGTATCCCCGAAGTGCAGCACCGGAGGCAATGGGTAGAGATTCCTCTTTGCTCCGTCGTATCTAGCGTGCGGGAAGACGTATCGGAAGAACTTTGAAGAAGTAGAGCATCTCCCAGCCGAGCAGTAGCAGTGACAGGATGACTACCAGGATCGCGAGGCACTCCCCAAAGGTCAGGCCGCGGCGGTTGGAATCGAAATGGCGGGCGCCGAGGCTGAGAATGTTGAGGGTGGCGAAACCGAAGACCAGCGCCCACAAGATGCTGAAAACATCTTCGCGCGCATTACGCAGCAAAATTGCCGCTGGTAGAACGACTACTCCCACTCCGTTGGCCAGAAGAGCAGGACGGGATAGAGCCGCCTGGAACATCCCGAGACTCGCCACAACTCGCGAGGTTCCGCGCGATAGCAGCAGCAGGGGCCCAAGGATTCTCATGCGAATGCTGGATATTACCGTGTTTAACGCAGCAAGTCAGCAGCGATTCAGCCCATTCTCATAATCGACCGGGCACCTCCATTTGTGCGGCATTACAATGGCCTGCTGCTCATGAAAATCACCCGCATATTTCTACCTCTTCTATTCTCCGCCTGCGCCCTTGCGGAGACAAATCCGGCTGCTGACCTTAGTGCCCGAGCCCGGAAATCGCTGGCAACGATCTCAGGCAAGCTGAAAGTGGCGGGCCTTCAACAGCCGGTGGAGATCCTTCGGGACCGATGGGGCGTAGCCCACATCTATGCCAAAGATCAACACGACCTCTTTTTTGCCCAAGGCTACATCGCCGCGCAGGATCGGCTGTTCCAGATGGAATTGTGGAAGCGAGCAGGTCAGGGGCGTCTTGCGGAAATTCTCGGCCCTTCCGCCGTGGCCCGTGACGTCAACGCCCGCCTGCTCCGCTATCGCGGCGACATGAATGCCGAATATTCAAGCTACTCACCCGATGCCCATGACATCCTCATTGCGTTCACCGATGGAATTAACGCCTACATAGCCAGCTTGAACGCACTTGGGGGACCGGGACTACCGGTCGAGTTCCAACTCGCCGGATTCGCGCCTGAACCCTGGAAGCCGGAGGACTGCCTGAACCGGATGGCTGCATTTTCCATGACGGGAAATGCATTCAGCGAACTGGCGCACGCTAGAGCGGTCTCCATCGCCGGAGCGGAGGAGGCATCGAAACTGTTCGAGTTCGATCCGCATGTGACGCTCGATCCCGCGCCAGGCGTTGACTTCACTGGTTTGTCTCCCCTGTTGCTGAGCAACCTCATCGGCAGTGACCGGCGTATCGAGTTTCCCGCGCACTCCACAGAGGGAAGCAATAACTGGACGATCTCCGGCAGCCTCACTTACAGCGGTAAACCTCTATTGGCCAATGACCCTCACCGCGTCATTGGATTGCCTTCGCTTCGCTACATGGTTCATCTGGTTGCTCCGGGATGGAACGTTGTCGGCGCTGGGGAGCCGGGACTCCCCGGCGTTGCGCTTGGGCACAATGAGCACATTGCCTGGGGGTTCACGATCTTTGGTCTCGATCAGCAGGATCTTTACATTGAAGAACTGAATCCCGCCGATCCGCTCCAGTACAAAACCGAAAATGGGTGGCAGACGATGGATGTCATCCACGAGCGCATAAAAGTGAAAGCGCCCGCCTCAGCCGCTGAAATGCGGAAGGATGTGGTTCGCAGACCTGACGATCCCTCGTCGACCGAGGTCACGCTCAAGTTCACGCGTCATGGCCCGGTCCTGTGGGAGGACGGCAAGCGTGCGCTCGCGCTGCGATGGGTCGGCAATGAACCGGGAACGGCAGGATACCTGGGATCGCTCGCGATCGATCGCGCCGAGAACTGGGACCAGTTCGAGGCCGCGATTTCACGCTGGAAGGTTCCTTCTGAAAATTTGGTCTATGCCGACACGGAGGGCAACATCGGCGAACACTCCGCCGGACTCGCACCCGTTCGCAAATGGACGGGCCTGCTGCCGGTACCGGGCGCCGGAGGCTACGAATGGACAGGCTATGTTCCCGTCAGTGAACTGCCCCACTTCTTTAACCCGAAAGAAGGTTTCGTCGCCACTGCCAATCACAGAATGATTCCCAATGCCTATCCCTATAGTGTCGGATTCGAGTGGGTCTCTCCTTACCGCGTCACGCGTATCCGCTCGATTTTCGAGAGTGCCAAGCAACACAACCACAAGCTCACAATGGCCGATCTGCAGTTCCTGCAGAATGACATCACTTCCCTGCCCGCCTTGCAGTTTCAGAAGCTGCTTAGATCTACTTCGTTAAGAAACAATTCCGCGCTGAAAGATTTCTTCAACTGGAACGGAGAATTGGAACGCGGCTCGACCGACGCCGCGCTGTACGAAGTATGGCTTGAGGGAATTCAGGCTGCGCTTGGTGATCGTTACGCTAAAGCGCACGGTGCCCGGTTTGAGGAGCTCGGAGATCGATTCCAGGACCTTCCACCCGACGCCATTTTTCGCATGCTGGAAGATCCGGCTGCAACAAAATATGACAGCCTCAAGCTCTTCGGCGATCACCCGCTTCCAGGCCGTGACCAGCTTCTTGCTGAGTCGCTGGGGGCGGCACGCGAAAAGCTCGCGCGGTTGCTTGGGAGCGACGCTTCAAAGCAAACCTGGGGACGGCTGCACGTCGTTCGCTTTCGCCATCCACTCGATTTGCAGCCAGGAGCTAAAGAGATCTTCGATCTAGGGCCTCTCGCCCGTCCCGGCGACGAATATACGGTGAATGCTACGGGTACGAATGGCGAGTCGTACGAACAAATCTCCGGCGCCAGTTACCGGGAGATTCTCGACACCAGCGACTGGGATCGCTCACGTGCGGTGAACACGCCAGGACAAAGCGGACAGCCCAGCAGTCCACATTATTCAGACCTCATGCAACTCTGGGACTTGGGACGCTATTTTCCGCTACTCTATTCGAAGAAGGCGGTCGAAGGTGAAACCACTGACCGCCTCACGCTGGAGCCGTAAGAGGATACTTGCTGTATGGAGTTAAGTCCATAAATGATCAATCCTTCTGCCATCAAATTTATCTTCTTTGACGTTGGCAACACCCTGCTCTTCCCGAATCGCGATCGTATTGATGCTCCACTGGCGGAACACGGACTCGCCGCAAAACCGGATCAGCTACGCGATCTCGAGCGCCGCACAAAAAACTTGTTTGACACCCTCGTTACTACGAATGGCAGCACCGATTACAGTTTCTGGGGGATGTTCTACGGGCGCCTTTTGTCCGATCTCGGGGTCCACGATCATGCGCTTCACCGTCAGCTTGTCCTTAATATTCGACAGTCAGCGAACTGGGACGTGATCCTGCCCGGCACCTGCGAGCAACTTGAAGAAATGGGCAAGCGTTTCGCGATCGCTGTGATCTCGAACGCCGACGGCAAGATTGAAAACGTGCTGGCAAAGTGCGAGATCGCGCGCTGCTTCCGCACCATCACCGACTCGGGACTGGTCGGATTCGAGAAGCCACACCCTGAAATCTTCCGGCAGGCGCTTGCTTCGATGAACGCCAGGCCCGAAGAAAGTCTCTACGTCGGCGACGTGTATTCCGTCGACTATCTCGGAGCAACCGGGGCGGGGATGCAGGCCGTTCTTATGGATGTCTCCGGCGCCTATCTTGACAAGGGTTTGCCACGGGTTGAGAGTTTGCAGGAATTGAAAACGATGCTAGCGGAATAAGTGCACAATGTGGCCGTTTGTCTGGATCCTCAAGGATTCCCCGCCTTCGCTTCCGTGCTCCAAATGTGGCATAGTGGACTTTAGAGAGGTACCCAATGATCGACCATGAAAAGTTCCAGAAGGGACGCGCTTGGGCCTATGCGGCCGGAATCGCAATCTGCCTGGCTTTGGCCGCATGGAAGTTTTTGTTGCGCTAAAGAACCGACCTTTATTTTCAGGATGTTCGGGTAAAATCAGCAGACCATGCCTGACTCCGCCCGCTTCCTGATCTTTCTTACCGCCGCCGTTCTTCTCGCAATCGCACCTGGCCCCGGCATGCTGTATGTGCTGGCTCGCTCCCTCGCCGGAGGACGCCGCGAAGGATTACTTTCCGCCATCGGAACGTTCTTCGGCGGGATGGTGCACGTATTTGCCGCTGCCGCCGGAATTTCGATCATCCTGGCGAAGTCTGCTCTCGCGTTCGCAGCGGTGAAATATCTTGGGGCGGCTTATTTGTGCTTTCTCGGTACCCGCATGATCATCGAGGCGCGGAAGGATTCTGGCGCGGAGATACCTATGGCCGCAGGCGAAACTCTCGCCCCATCTCTCCAACGACGCGGCAATCCGCTGTGGCAGGGCTTACTGACCGAAGCGCTGAACCCCAAAACCGCGCTCTTTTTTCTCTCATTTATTCCTCAGTTCGTCGATCACTCCCGCGGTCATGTCTTCGCCCAATTCATCGTGCTCGGAGCGATCTCGGTGACGCTTAACACGACCGCCGACATCTTCGTGACTGTGCTCGCCGGGCCAATCGGCCACCGCATCCGCGAGTCGGCGCGGTTTCGACGGCGTCAGCGAACCGCTACTGGCGCAATCATGATTGGACTGGGAGCGTATCTCGCGCTGGGAGAGTCGAAGTAAGGCAGCGCCGGGCTATTTAGAGTTCGAATCTCATTCGCCGTCGCGAGTCCTACCGGACTATTTCGCGCAGGTTATTGCATCTCCACGACCTGATGGTCATGGCAATCGGTATGGATCAACTGGTAGACGTCGCTCAGCAATCCCATGCCGTATCGCGCCAGGAAGCTCGCCCCGGCGATCTCGCGTTCCTGAAGGACTTTGTCTGGGAACAGAGCCGAACTGACCGCGTCGGCGTGACGCGAAATCACATCGTTACGTAGGGACTCAGCCCTTGCCGCGCGCGCTTCGAGCTGACTCAATTGATGATGCATTTTCGCGCTCGCATTTCCGGCCGCATCGGTCAGCGTTGGGTCAAGGCGCGTCAGCGATTCGCGAATCGCCCTCATGCACTTATCCAGACTGCCCTTTGCATCTTCAAAAGTCTGTTTCAAATCTCCCGACATCGATTGCGCCGCGATCCGCTCCCGCACTTTTTCCGGACCGTGGAATAAGTCAACCAACGTCAACCCGTATCGCTCAAGGATGCGTTGCGGCTTTGGTTCCACTATTGTTGCGGAGAAGCGAGGCAGCACCGGAGTCACTCTTCCTAGCAATTTTTCGTAGACCACGCCGACCTGCGCGAAATACGCCACCTCTGCCGCGCCGCCGGTATAAGTCAACGTGGGCAACAGGTAGTCCTGCATAACCGGACGCAGCAGAACATTGGGATTGAACTTCTCCGGGTGCGCCAACACACTTTGCGCCAGATCGCCGGTTGTGACCGGTTCCGTTCCAACCGCAAAACCGCCATTCTTGCGCCTGATCGCGGTGCGCGCGCCATCCCTCACCTCGAACAGCAACGTCGTCGCGGGAGTTACTTTCACCTGCTGGTGATATCCGGCAGACTCAAGTTCCTTTCCACGAGCAAGCAATGCTTCATCGATCTCCATCGAGCGCTCGATCGCCGCCTTCAGAATGGGTGCCGCCAGCTGGTGCAGCTCCGGATCGGAAGGATCAAGCAGGATCACTCCCCAATCTTGAAAAAGCCGCGCGAAGAGCCGTGCAAATCCACTCCCTAGTGTCTGTCCGGGCGCGTACGACTCGCGAAGCCAGTTCGCGACGTCCGACTCGCCGAGCAATGACGCAGCTCGATCCAATACTGGCCCGATCTCGGGACCAAACCGAACCTGCCCGACGGGGGCATCGGTGACGCCGCGACTTTCAGTTGTGATCACCTCCGGCGCGCCGCCATCCGACAGGAGCGAAACGTGATTGACCTCGGCGAGGTCGTGATCCTCGGTCGCCAGCCAGAAAATTGGCACAGTCTCGACGCCCGCGGCCGTCGCTTGGTCGGCGAGTTTCACTGCTGTAAGGGCCTTGAAGACCGAGAACAGTGGCCCGCCAAACAGAACCACCTGCTGCCCGGTAACGGCAGCGAGAGCCCCGCGACGGAGCCGGTCAATATTGGCAAGTGTCTTGATCCCCGATCCCCAGGCCTTATTCTGCCGCTCCAGGACGTCACTAACTGCATGTCGCCGCGCTTCGTCATAGCGCACAAGAGGCGCCTCATCTTTGATCCATTCGGGAAAAAGCGGGGAACGTGGGTAGAAGGGGCGAATCGAGGGCGAATAAGAGAGGTAATCCAGGAAAAGCCGCGCCGTGTGCGGGATCTGCGAGAAGGGTAGACACTGTCCTTTCACCGACAGGTCTCCTCACATCGCAGGGCGTTCATCCGCATCTTTATCTTCTCCAATTAGAAGCTCGGCGCCGGCTCGAGAAAACGAGTACCGTAAATCAGATGTCCGTCACGGTTGCAGGTTGCAGAGAGTTGTATCAAATCGTGACGTAACAATGGTCTACAGTCTTGAAAAGACGCCTTCCAAGCCGGAAGGTAAGCATCACCCGTAGATTTTGACAGTCCGGCGCTTGCTCCTCCCGACTTCTGAAATACAACAGCCACTTTGTCTTCGTGAACGACCTCCCACTCCCGCGGCAGTTCCAGCAACAAGTTGGCCAGCGCAGATCCCGCGGGCAAGACCATGGTACGGATTCCCCATTTCTCCAGCACTTCGCGCCATCCGGGTTCTAACTGCACCAGTGTCAGGTATTCACGAAAACGATCGGCTCCGAAGAGATCGTGCCTGTCATCAATCACGACCTGGCGGCGTGGGTAAAAGCGATAGATAAGGTATCCGCCCCACTGATCGACCGAAAATACCGGCTCACGGTCAGGCTGTCGGTCGAGATAACTCGACGCCGCCACCGGCACATGTTCTGGATCGAATTGTGCGTTGACCAGTTGCCGCGAACCCAATCGCCCGCCTCGCAGACACAACACGAGCGCAAGGATGACCGTCAGCGCCGCCCACAAATGACCCCGCAGTTTTAACTCTTGCTCGCCTGCCCTGACGGAGAACATCTTAAGGCGGATGACCAGGGTGCGGAGCGAATTCCACGCGGTCGGTCGCTCGGCAATGGCACCGATGTCTTCCCAGAGAATCGGCCCTGCCACCAGTACCAGCAAAATCGAAGATACCGGCAGGTTGCGGGTGGCAAATAAGCCCGCATAAACGGCAAACAGCGCGATCAAAACTTCGATCAGCCGCGGTTTTCTCCGGCTTCCGAAAAAGGCTAGAAGTACAAGGAGCACGATCAGCGCAAACGACCGCTGAGCCCAGCCGTGAAAATCAGGAGAGCGGAATTCCACAATGCGGTCGATAAGATATCGGTCGCTCAGATATCGATAGACATGGATATGAAGATTCCATCCGTAGGGATTGATCAACGTAGTAAGTAGGGACACTCCCAGCGTGAGCAGCATTTTTCCCGCGCGATGCTGCTTCACAATTCGCTCAATCGAGTCCGAAGCGCGCGCACCCTGCACCGAGACGGCGAGCGTATAGAACGACAGCAGTGCAATTCCAAGCAGCCACGCGCCATGGAGGTTCACCCATAGCACCATCGATACGGGAAAGAACCAAAGAATCCATCGTGGGGCTTTTCCCTGCTCCCATCGTTCGAGCGCTATGAACCACAGCAGAACGAAGAGCCAGCTTACAATGTGCGGCCGCGCAAACATGTGGATCGATGCAGCAGCCTCGGCCAGCACCATAAGTAGCAGCGCCAGAGGCAGGCCCGTTCCCCGCTTCAGCAGCTGCGAAAGAAGGAGCGTGAGAATTGCCGAGATTAGACACGCTGCCAGCCAGACGACTGCATTGAGTCCGCCGGCTTTGTGGAGGACGCCCAAAATCAGATCGTAGAGCCACTCCCACGCATACCAGGGCTGGCCTTGCATCGTCGAGGAAAACGGATCGGTCCGCGGCACCCGATGTGTCGCGAGCATGATCTCGCCGTTCCGTATGTGCCACCCAATATCGAGATCGGCCAGCAGTCGGCTTGATAGCGGTCCTGAAAGCAACGACCAGAAAAGGCAGATAAAAACGATGTCCCGCACCGATGGAAGAAGGTAGTGCAATGCGGATGCGTTCGACCGCGCCAGATCGCGATTCATGGGAGGCGACAGTGCAGTGTATGCGAAATCTCCACTCCGGCCTAGTCTTCAACGATCCCAACCAGGTCGATCCTTCCCGATGGTTCTTCGATTTCTGGCAGAATATTCGTGGAGGTCATTCCATGGCGCAGAAGCGCATTCTTATCTTGGTTGGCGATTACGTGGAAGACTACGAAGTCATGGTCCCATTTCAAGCCTTGCAGATGGTCGGAAAACAGGTGGACGCCGTCTGCCCTGGCAAGAAGTCCGGCGATTCTGTGCGCACTGCGATTCACGACTTTGAAGGCGATCAGACATACAGCGAGAAGCGCGGGCACAACTCACGTTAAATGCCGCGTTCGATGAAGTTCGGCCTGAGAGCTACGACGCGCTCATCATTCCCGGAGGTCGTGCTCCAGAATATCTGCGCCTGAATCCCAAGGTTCTGGATGTCGTCCGCCATTTCGCAGAGACCGGTAAGCCAATCGCGGCCCTCTGCCACGGCGCGCAATTGCTGTCGGCTGCCGGAGTGCTGAAGGGACGTCGTTGCAGTTGCTATCCCGCGGTCGCTCCCGAAGTCACAGCCGCGGGCGGCACGTATGTCGCGGTGGCTATGGATAAAGCTTGTGTCGATGACAACCTGGTTACCGCCCCGGCATGGCCGGCCCATCCAACATGGCTCGCGGAATTCTTGAAGGTGATGGAGAAGAAGAGCGCCGTCGAGAATGCTGCCTAGCTATCAATTCGGCGCGCATGCTCACGGCTAGTCGTTTGCGTCGCTAACCACAAGGTCGTGCGGCCGGATCGATTCATCCAGTTCTTTCTTGCGGCGCTTGCGGCTCTTCAACCAATGCTCTAACTTGTCGAGATAAATGTAATAGACAGGAGTGATGTATAAGGTCATCGCCTGAGAAAACAGCAACCCGCCGACCACTGCCAGACCGAGCGGTCGCCGCGACTCAGCGCCAGCACCTAGTCCAAGAGCAATGGGCAGAGTACCCATCAAAGCCGCCATCGTGGTCATCATGATGGGACGGAATCGCAACAGCGAGCCCTGGTAGATCGCTTCCGCGGGATCATCGCCCGTAGTCCGCTGTCTCTCGAGAGCCACGTCAATCATCATGATGGCGTTCTTTTTCACGATGCCAACCAGCATGATCACTCCCACGAACGCATACAGGTTCAAGTCGATCTTGAAGATCATGAGCGTTAGGAGCGCGCCGAATCCCGCCGAAGGCAAGCCAGAAAGGATAGTCAGTGGGTGAATAAAGCTCTCGTACAGAATTCCCAGGACAAGATAGATCACCGCAATCGCCATCACGAGCAGAACCCCCAAGCCGCTCAGCGACGATTCGAACGCCTGCGCCGTTCCTTGAAAGCTTGTTGAGAAGTCCTGCGGTAGCGTTTCGCGCGCCACCCGATTCACAGCATCGACGGCGGGCCCGAGCGCCACTCCGGGACGCAGGTTGAACGAAATCGTCACCGCCGGCAATTGCCCAAGGTGGTTGATGGTCAGCGGCCCCAAGCTCGGCGTGAACTGCGCTACCGCGTTCAGCGGGACAAGTTGTCCGCTCGAAGAGCGCACGTAAAGCATGGAAAGAACAGTTGGATCAGCCTGGTATTGATCCTGCAGCTCGGTGATGACGCGATAGGTATTCGACGGAGCATAAATGGTGGAAATCTGCCGCGCTCCATATGCCGTGTAGAGTGCGTCTTCCACCTGCTGCGCCGTGATGCCGAGCGAGGATGCGCGATCGCGATTGATTTCGACATTGACCTGTGGGTTCTTGATTAGCAGGTCACTGGTGACATCCTGAAGAAGATTTGTCACTCGCGGATCGCTGCGCAACTTGCTTTCGAGCTTCGGCGCGGCATCGTAAAGCTCTTTCGTGTCAGGACTCTGAAGCGTGAACTGATACTGGCTCTTGGTGAGGGTTCCACCGATCCGGATAGTAGGAAGAAGCTGCGGGAACGCATTCATCCCGGGAACCGTGGCTAGCTTCGCGCGCAGTTCCTGTACCAGCTGGATGGCCGGCTTTCGCTCCTCTCGAGGAATCATGTGAATGAAGATGCGTCCTTGATTGCTGGCCTGTGCAATCGACGCGCTGCCGCCTCCAACAGTGCTGTTGAACGAGTCCACCCAGGGCATCTTCATCACGATGTCGTTCAGTTCCCTCTGGTGGCGCACCATGCTGTCGTATGAAATTCCCTGCGGTCCCTCGGTGAAGACAAAGATGAACCCCTGGTCTTCATCCGGAATGAAGCCCTTGGGCATCTGGCGGAACAAGACCACTGTGGCCGCGAGTACGAGTAGTGAAACGCAAAATGTTGCAAAGCGATACCGCAGGGTGATGCGCAGCGTGCGATCGTAGACGCGCAGCATACCGTCGAAGAACTTCTCGCTCAGCATCCAAAGTCTGCCGTGGTGCGCCTCTTTCCCTTCCCGCAGGAAGCGGCTACACAACATCGGCGTCAGACTGAGCGAAACGAAACCCGAGACCAGGATCGCCGCGCCTATCGTCACCGCGAATTCGTGCAACAGCCGCCCCACTAGCCCGCTCATGAAGAGCACTGGGATGAAGACCGCAGCCAGCGACAGTGTCATCGAGACGATCGTGAAGCCGATTTCCTTCGACCCCCGCAGCGCGGCCTCCATCGGCGGCTCGCCCAGTTCCATATGGCGGACGATGTTTTCAAGAACGACGATCGCGTCGTCGACTACGAACCCCACGCACAGCGTCAAAGCCATCAGCGAGAGGTTGTCGAGCGAGTAGCCCAGCAGATACATCAGCGCGAAAGTGCCGATCAGAGACAGGGGCAGAGCGAGGCTCGGGATAGCGGTCGCCGACACATTGCGCAGGAAGAGGAAGATCACCAGCACGACCAGCACGAGCGCCAAGAAGAGCGTGAATTTCACATCGGCGACGGATTCTCGAATGCTGACCGAGCGGTCGTAGAGAATATCCATCCGCACCGACGGTGGCATCTCCTCGCGAAAGGCCGGCAAGAGTGCCTTGATGTTGTCAACTACCTCTACCGTGTTCGTTCCCGGCTGGCGCTGGATGGCGAGCAGAATTGCTCGCCGGACGCCGTTTTCGCGATCGTAGTACCAGGTTGCGGTCTTGTCGTTCTCGACGCTGTCACTTACCGTGCCCACATCGGAGAGGCGCACAGGGGCCCCATTCCGGTAGGTCACGATCAATGGCGCGTAGTCGGCAGCCTTGTTCAGCTGCCCGGTTGCCTGCACGATAAAAGCCTGATGTGCGCCGTATAGCGTTCCGGTCGGTAGATTCACGTTCCCGTTATCGATCGACGTCGCGACTTCGTCGATTCCCACCTGCCGGCTCGCCAGTTGCTTCGGATCGAGCGAGACGCGTACGGAATACTTCTGCGCGCCCAGCACTTGCACCTGTGCCACGCCGCTCACCATCGAGACGCGCTGCGCGATCATCGTCTCGGCGTACTCGTCGACATCCGACAATCGCATGGTCGGTGAGTTCAGCGACATATACAACACTGGTTGGTCTGCCGGATTCACCTTTTGGTACGAAGGCGGACTCGGCATGTTCTGCGGCAGGTCGCGCGCCGCCTTCGCAATCATTGCCTGCACATCTTGCGCCGCGGCGTCGATGTTGCGGCTAAGGCTGAATTGCAGTGTGATTTGCGTTGAGCCTTGAGAACTGCTCGACGTCATCGAGTCAAGTCCCGCTATGGTAGAGAACTGGCGCTCAAGCGGCTGCGCCACGGCCGATGCCATCGTATCGGGCGTCGCGCCCGGAAGGCTTGCAGAGACGAGCAGGGTCGGGAAATCCACGTTTGGCAGATCGCTCACCGGCAGCTGGCGGTAGCCCATGATCCCAAACAACAGGATCGCAAGCATGACCAGTGTGGTCATTACCGGACGCCGGATAAAGCCTTCTGCAATATTCATGAAGAATAGTTCTCAGTTTCCAGCAAGCACCGGAACCCTAGCCCTTCCCTAGTTTTTCCGCTTCCTGCTTCTGTGCCGGAGCAGGAGGCGCTGTCGCGTCTCTGATTTGCACCTTGCTGCCCGGCACGAGTCGAAGCTGCCCGTCGGTGACAATGCGCTCTCCCGCAGCAAGACCCTGCTGGATAATGGACTGTCCTTGCTGCTGGGCGTCGCTGACCGTGACTGTGCGCGCTTCGACCGTGTCGTTGTTCTTGATCACGAAGACGAATGTCCCCTGCTGCCCGTTCTGAATTGCCTGCGTGGGAATCACTAACGCATTACTCTGCGTCTTCAACGTGAGATAGGCGTCTACGAATTGCCCGGGCCACAGGCGGCGATCCGCGTTCGCAAAAACGCCCTTTAGCTTGATGGTGCCAGTCGCTGAGTCGACCTGGTTGTCGATGAAGCTCAATTTGCCTGCGGCAGGACCCCGCGCGTCGCTCGGAATCACGGCTGCGACCGGCAAAGATCCTGCACGAGCGTATTGTTTGATTTCTCCCAGGTATTGCTGAGGAACAGTGAACGTGACATAGATTGGCTCGACCTGGTTGATATTCACCAACGCCGGATTGTCATTCGCCTTCACCATGTTTCCCTGGTGGACGATCAAGTTTCCTGTGCGGCCATTAATCGGTGAATAAATTGTGCAATAAATAAGTTGCACGCGCGCATTCTCGACTGCCGCTTTGTCCGCGGCCACCGAAGCATCTGCGGTCTGCGCGGCGGTATCGAGCTGGTCGTATTGCTCGGTCGAAACAACGCCTGCTTTGAGCAAGGGCTGGTAGCGCTTCTGTTGGGCGCGCGCATTGGCCGCTGCAGCCTCATCTCTTGTGAGCATGCTCTGAGCGCGATTCAGATCAGCTTCGAAGGGGCGCTTGTCGAGCGTGAATATCAGTTGTCCCTTCTTAACGTCGTCACCTTCTTTGAAAAAGACGCCCGTCAGTTCGCCCGTGATCTGCGTCTTCACAGACACGGTAGAGAATGCTTCGACCGTGCCGATTGCATGAATACGAATCGGAACGTCTTTCTGCTCCACTGACGCAGCGCGGATCGGCACCGGCGCCGGAGGCCCTGAGGCAGCCTTCGTCCCCCCGCAAGCAACCAGCAGAGCGATCGCCGGAGTCAGAATCGCGAGTCGAACCCTAGATCGAAGTTCTTTTGCCATTGTTTCCGTTCACTCGATGTTTTTTGACGGTGTTGGCAGACAAAGGTTTTGTGCGCCTCGCTGGCTTGTCGCTTTTCTGCATTCCACGCAGCCAGATATCGGCGATCGTACGGCTTACCTCGTGCAGGTCGAAATCCTGGACTTGTTTGCCGCCATAAAGCTCCTGAATCCATGAGTGGTAGATCACCATACCCAGGAAGGAACGCGCCGCCAGTAGCGGATCCACCTCCCGCAGCCTCCCTTCTGCGATCCCCTTTCGGACATAGCCAGCCATCACGCCGAAATAATCGGCAATATAGTTACGGAAAAAGCGGTGCGACAGCTCGTGCTTCTCAAGCGCGCTGAACAGAAGCAACCGCGAGAGTGTTTGATCTTTGGCACGACGCTCGAGCACCTGAAAAGCGACTCGCTCCAGCGTTTCCGCATCGTCTTCGGCCGTCGCCAGGATGTCCTGCAACTGCTCCGCGGGCCTGTCGGAGTTGATCTTGCGCTCGATCACCTCCCAATACAGGTCTTCCTTGCTGGGAAAGTGGCGGAAGATAAGTGCTTCCGTCACCCCGGCCTGATCGGCAATTTGCTTGGTAGTTGTGCCGCTGAATCCCTGTTGCGCAAAAAGTCCGCTGGCAATGTCGAGGATTTGCTCGCGACGGTCGGCGGACGAGAAACGCGTTTGCAGAGTAGCCATGCGCGCCCCTGGAAGTTAGTAAACACTTACTTATAGGACGCGGCCGACGGCATGTCAAGGCAGGCAGGACGATCGCCGCCGGTTCCTCACTCAGCGGCTGGTCTGGGATCGCCGGGGGGCTCCTCGCGGGACCTTTGCGCCACCCTACTTCAGGTATCCGATTCCCACCCGCATGTGATGCAGCAGGCTGTTCGGCATGGTGACCGACACGGTCAACCCCAGCAGAGCGTGCACGATTCCTATGGGATAAATACTCCGGTACCGGCGGAACATCTCACAAAAAAAGAGGGCCCCCACCAGCGTAAATGTCGTCAGGATTGGGCTTGGCAAATGGGCTGCGGCAAATAAGGTGGCTGCAATCCAGACGGCGGTCTCTCCCCCGAACAGCCGTTCCAGGCGGGTGAAGAAAAACGACTGCAGAATGAATTCCTGGATTGTCGCCCAAATCAGGTACTGCCAGGCCAGGTGCAGGTTCGGCCAGGTCGGATTCGCGGGAATCGTCCCTCCCGCCCAGCGGGTCGCGAAAACGATAACCATCGCCGTGGCGAAGCTGATCCCCAAAACTAAGCTCGCACCGAAGGTCTTGGGCAATCGCAATCCCAACCGTTCAAGCGAGGGCCGATCGAGCAACGTGAAAATCAAGATCGCAAAGGTGGCGACCACGATCCAACGTCGCCGGTTATATATCCGGGGGGTCCAAAGCGCAAATTCAAGGGCGGCAAACCCAACAATGATCTGAAACCACGCGAAAAGCCGCGTGTATCTCTCTGGTATTGCCAGACTTCTGAGTCGGATGCGCTGTGACGCCACGCCTTCGCTGACTACCGGAAAAGTTTTCGACTCAACCGTCATCGTCTGAATCTCTATAGTAGCGGGGGCGCATGGAACACAAATACAGGCCGCGGGTGGTCATTGTTGGCGCAGGTTTCGGTGGTCTTACAGCCGCTCGGAAAATTGCCGACTTGCCGGTCCGGCTCACCGTCGTCGATCGAAAGAATCACCATACCTTTCAACCGCTTCTCTACCAGGTTGCGACTGCCGGCATTTCGCCCGGCGAGATCACAGCGCCTATCCGCTCAATACTAAGAACTCACCCCAATGTTGAAGTGTTGCTCGAAGAAGCTCGGGAATTCAACTTGGAAAAACGACAGGTCATTACGAACGAAGCGGTACTCGACTATGACTATCTGGTGATAGCGTCCGGGGCGACGCATGCTTACTTTGGTCACCCGGATTGGGAACCGCTGGCACCCGGGCTCAAGACCATCGAGGACGCGCTTGAGATTCGCCGCCGGGTGCTTTTGGCGTTCGAGCTGGCAGAACGGCAGGTTGCGAACGGCGGGCCTCCGATGCAGCTTAATTTCGTCGTAGTCGGCGGCGGTCCAACCGGGGTTGAGCTTGCTGGAACTCTGGCCGAAATCTGCCGCCATGTACTGGCCAATGATTTCCGCGCGATCGACCCGCGAACCACTCGTATCGTCCTGCTCGAAGCGGGTCCGAGGGTTCTCGCGACCTACACCGACGACCTTTCCCGACGGGCAAAGGAGCAACTCGAGCACCTGGGTGTTGAGGTCCGCCTTTCCGACGCTGTGACCCAAATCGAAGCTGGCGCTGTCTGGACCGGCGAAACGAGGATTCCGGCTCAGGTGGTTCTATGGGCTGCCGGCGTGGCAGCCTCTCCCCTTGGCCGCAAACTCGGCGCACCTGTGGATCGAGCCGGACGCGTGCTGGTCCACCCAGATCTGGCCATTCCTGGGCACCCAGAAGTATTCGTGATCGGCGATCTGGCCGCTATCAAGGATCAGGAGGGTCCCTGGCTGCCCGGGGTGGCCCCTGTCGCCATGCAGGAGGGGCGCTGGGTCGCCAAGATGATCTCTCGCGACCTCGAGCATCAGCCTCGCCGCAACTTCATTTACCACGATAAAGGCAGCCTTGCCACAATCGGCCGCGCCGCTGGAGTCGCGCAGATAGGCCGGCTCAAGCTAACCGGCTACCTTGCCTGGTTGGCGTGGCTGTTTATCCACATCTTCTTCCTGATCGGGTTCCGCAACCGGATCATAGTGATGATCCAATGGGCATGGTCGTATTTCACTTATGAGCGTGGCGCCCGGCTCATTACTGGCAGCAACCAGTTACCCGGTTGGACCCCCGAGCCCGAGGTAAAAGAACCTGAACAACCAGAAGTCGTAGGAGCTACGCGCCAAGCATCCTAGAGCTGGTGCCTGCCGATATAATTGGTTCGTCTTGAAACGGACTTTGGTTCTTATCCTCTCGCTGTTGGTAGGGACTTTTGTGGCGCAAAGCCAGGCGAGCCCTGCTGCCGGACGTACTCTGGTTGTCATTCCTTTCGATAGTTTCTCGCCAACACCCGGCCTTGAATGGATGGGTGACGCATTTCCCGAAGTTTTCCGTCAGCAACTCAATTCTCCGGTGATTTACGTCGCCAGCCGCGAAGAGCGTCTGCGGGCATATGACCGTCTCGGAATTCCAGCCGCGCTTCATCCTTCGCGCGCAACTCTCTACCGGCTTGCCGAGCAGATGGACGTCGACTATGCGGTGCTCGGCTCCTACAAATATGACGGCGCCCACTTCACTGCGACCGCGCAACTCCTCGATATGCGCGCTCTCAAGCTGCTCCCGGCAATGACCGAAACCGGATTAATCACCGATGTCGGCAATCTGCAGTCAGCGCTCGCGTGGGACACTCTGCATTCCATTCGAAGCGATTTCGCAGTCCCGAAGGAACGTTACATCGCGACCATCCCCCCCGTACGCCTGGATGCGTTGGAAAACTACACACGCGGCCTGCGTGCGGGCACCGCGGACGATCAGATTCGATACTATCGCGAAGCTACGCGCCTTAATCCGACATATGCCGAAGCTTGGCTGCAACTCGGGAAGGTATATCTGGATCAGCGTTCTTACGACCAGGCTATGGCGGCACTGAACCAGGTGCCAGTGGGTTCCTTCGCGTCGCGCGAAGCAAATTTCTATCTCGGACTCGCGGCTTACTATCACGGAGATTATGCGAAGGCGGAAACGGCGTTTGCCTTCGTGGCAGCGCGCCTGCCGATGGCCGAGGTCTACAACAACCTCGGAGTTGCGATCGCGCGTCGCTCTCGCAAAGACGCCGCCGGCTGTTTTCAGAAAGCCATCGAGAACGATCCTAGTGACCCCGATTACCACTTCAACCTCGGGTTGATCCTGAGTCGATCGGGTGACAAACCAGGTTCGGCACGGGAGCTTCGTGCAGCGCTAGAAACACATCCCGGCGACTCGGAAGCGAAGGTGCTTCTTGACTCGATTGCTTCCGCGGGCGGCAGCGTAATTCCTGCGGCACTTGCTGGCAAGCCGCTGGAGCGAGTCAAGCGCAACTACGAGGAGAACAGCTTCCGCCAGATGACCCTCCAGATGCAGAGTTGGGCAGAGCAGCGTTTTGCCCGGTCTGACGCTCGTACCCATGCTCGTTTTCACATTGAGCTTGGCAAGGAATTGCTGGCACACGGCTTTTCTGATCAGGCCGAGCGCGAATTTCGCGAAGCCGCGACATTGGATACTTCAAGCTCCGCCGCTCTCACCGGGCTGGCCCAAGTTTTTGACGCTCGCGGAGACGCCCGCCAAGCGCGGTCGCAAGCGGAGGCCGCACTGCGCATCGCGGAATCCGCAGACGCGTACCTGATGTTGGCGCGCCTCGATTTGAGAGAAAATAGAGTGCAGGCGGCCGCTCAGAACGCCGAACGCGCTATTCAGCTGGATCCCAGCAACGCCGAGGCCCAGGATCTAAAGCGGACCGTAGCCGCCAAGCTCGCGGAGAAGTCGCCATGAAACAGCTTTTAGCCGTCAGCCCTCAGCAGTCGGCTTCTCGAGTCGTGAGGCATCGGGAAGCATGTCTTAAGTATCAGCTCCAGCGAATAAGCAGAAGCTTTCAAGCGCGGACGCTGTGCTTGGGCTTGCTTGTCATCTTGGTTCTCACGACTTTCGCTTCAGCAGACGTGCTTAAGGTGGTGCTCGACGACACCATCCAGCCGGTAACAGCGGAATATCTCGATCGCGCCATCCAGGCCGCGGCCGCCAATCACGACCAAGCATTGTTGATCGAGATCAACACTCCCGGTGGACTCGTCGATTCCACCCGCGAAATCATCGAGAAGATCACAACGTCGGCCGTTCCCGTAATCATCTATGTCTCGCCCACCGGCAGCCGCGCCGGGTCGGCCGGCATTTTCATTCTGGAGGCGGCAGACGTCGCCGCCATGGCTCCGGGCACGAACGCCGGCGCGGCGCATCCGGTCACCATCGGACTGTTTGGCAAACCCGACGAAACGATGATGAAGAAGATCGAGAACGACACTGCTTCCTTGATGCGCTCCGTCGTCACCCGCCGCGGTCGCAACGTGGAATTGGCAGAGAGCGCCGTACGCGAGTCGAAGTCGTTCACCGAACAGGAGGCACTCGACAAGAAACTGATCGACTACGTCGCCTCCAATGAGCAGGAACTCTTCCGCCAGATCGCCGGAAAGCCGGTGAAACGCTTCAATGGCCAGGAAGTGACGCTTAATCTCGTTGGTCAGCCCGTCCGCAACTACGTGATGACCCTCAAGGAGCGGATTCTTTCTTACATTATGGACCCCAACGTCGCGTTCATCATCCTAGCCATAGGACTTTTGGCGCTGTACATGGAGTTCAATCATCCGGGTGCGGTGATTCCTGGCACGGTCGGCGTGGTCTTCATTTTGCTTGCGGTGTTCTCACTGAATCTGCTGCCGGTACGGTTCGCGGCGCTGGTGCTGATCGCCGGCGCGTTCGCGCTCTTCGCTCTCGAGGCTAAGTTTGCGACTCATGGGGTCCTGACCATCGGCGGCATTGCGTTACTGGTCATCGGAGGCCTGTTGCTGATTGATGCGCCCATCCCCGAGATGCGCGTGAAGTGGATAACTGCTTTGGCGGTGAGCATTCCTCTTGGCCTCATCACGGCGTTCCTCATGAGCATCGCGTTGCGAGCACGACGCAACAAGATCACTACCGGTGAACAGGGGTTGGTAGGGGAAATTGGAATCACGCAGACTGCGCTATCGCCGACTGGCAAAGTGTTCGTTCACGGGGAACTCTGGAATGCAATCTCGCGCGTCAACCTCACCGCCGGCGAGCGAGTGGTTGTCCAACAGGTGAACGGCCTACTCCTTTCGGTCGAACCGCTGGTTATCGAAAAACCCCTAACCGTGTAAGAACGACCGTCGAAGAAACCTATCTTGCGCAGTTGTGGCCGTAAACTGCCTTCCCGGAATCATGCTCAACACCTCGTTTCAGGCAGTGACGCTGCGCCCGCCCGTACACTTTGCGCTACAATCCGCACAGAACCTTTCTAGTAGGTAGCTGCCCTCGGAGGCGCATATGGAACTTGGGTTCCCCGTAATTACGGTTGCCATCGTTATCCTGATTATCTACCTTCTGAGTTCAATCAAGATTCTTGCAGAATATGAACGGGGCGTGATCTTCCGGTTGGGACGTCTGCTCGAGCACGCCAAAGGGCCTGGCGTCATCCTTGTATTCGCACCTGTCGACCGCATCGTTCGTGTTTCTTTGCGGCAGGAAGCGCTCGAGGTTCCGCCGCAGGACATCATCACACGCGATAACGTGACCCTAAAAGTTAACGCTGTCATCTTTCTCCGGGTCATCGAACCTCGCAAGGCTGTCGTGGAAGTTTCCAACTATGTTTATCAGACCTCTCAATTTGCGCAGACAACCCTCCGCTCAGTCCTTGGCGAGCAAGAACTGGACGAATTGCTGGCGCACCGCGACAAAATCAACCTGCGCCTGCAGAGCATTCTCGACACCCATACAGCCCCTTGGGGCGTGAAGGTCGTCAATGTCGAGGTGAAGCAGGTCGATCTGCCCGAAACCATGCTGCGTGCGATGGCGAAGCAGGCGGAGGCAGAGCGCGAAAAACGTTCCAAGATCATTCATGCGGAGGGCGAATTCTCCGCCGCGCAGCGCCTCGTCGATGCGGCGCGACTCCTCGCCACCGAACCCGTCAGCGTTCAACTGCGCTACCTGCAGACTCTCACGGAAATCGGAGTGGAGAAAAACACAACCGTCGTCTTCCCGGTGCCGGTAGATTTCTTCTCCGGAATAAAGAAAATGCTCGGAGGAACGCCTCCCGCGACAACCAAAGCGAGTTAAACGCGAATCTTCATTTCTATGGCCACCGCTCAACAGGACACCGAGATAACCCTTGGCACAGGCCGCATGCTGGCGTTGTTTTTTACTCTGGTCGCCGTCTGTGCCCTGTTTTTTGCCATCGGATTCCAACTTGGACGAAAAGCAGCTGGCGGCGGCGCTGGCGTAATGGCCGCCCAAAACCAGTCGCCTGCGGCGGTCGTGCGTCCGGGCGCAGGCAAGAACAATCAGCCGCAAGGGTCGACCTCCGACGATTTCACCTTCTATAAAGCCGTCGGTCAGAAGACGGCCGACGCGCAGCCTCCAACAAAAGAGGGATCGCAAGCCCAGCAGATGTCCGGACAACCCGAAGCGGCACCAGCATCAGATGCGGCCAAGCTCGGCCCTGCCGATTCGACCCCTCCACCTGCCAATGCCTATTACGTGCAGGTCGCAGCCGTGACGCGCCATGAAGATGCGGATGCCCTTGTAGAGGCCTTGAAGAAAAAGCAGTACCCAGCCTTTATTGCAAACAATTCCGCTGGGGACAAATACTTTCGTGTACAAGTTGGTCCCTTTGGCGATGTGAAAGATGCGGAATTGATGCGCGGTAAGCTGGTTGGCGATGGCTACAACCCAATTTTGAAGAAGTAATTTTCGGTTCCGTCTTATCAGCGTTTGGGCGCCTGAATAACGTTATAATTGCGCCCCACAGATGTCCCTCTCTTCCGGCACAAAACTCGGTCCCTACGAGATTCAATCTCAGCTCGGAGTGGGAGGAATGGGTGAGGTATATCGCGCGCGCGACACGCGCCTCGACCGGACTGTCGCCATCAAAGTACTGCTAACTCATCTCTCTTCGAACTCAAATCTGCGCGAACGTTTCGATCGTGAGGCACGCACTATTTCGTGTCTCAACCATCCTAATATCTGCCATTTGTACGATGTAGGTTCGCAAAATGGAACTAGCTATCTCGTGATGGAGTTCCTCGAGGGCGAAACTCTCTCGGACCGACTGAGCAAAGGCCCTCTGCCACTGGAACAAGTGTTGAAGTACGGGATCGAGATTTGCGAAGGTCTGGAGAAGGCCCACAAAAGCGGAGTGATGCACCGCGATCTGAAGCCCAGCAACATCATGCTCACCCGGAATGGAGCGAAGTTGATGGACTTCGGCCTCGCCAAGCCAGTGATCGCCGAGAGCTCCGGATTGACCCAGACCCTCGTTGCCGGCAACCAACCCCTTACGTCGGAAGGCACGATTGTCGGCACCTTCCAATACATGTCGCCAGAGCAGGTAGAAGGCAAGGAGTGCGATCCGCGTGGCGACATCTTCGCCCTCGGCGCCGTTCTCTATGAAATGGTAACGGGAAGAGCCGCGTTCGCAGGAAAGACGACCGCCTCGACTATCGCGGCAATCCTGGCTGCTGACCCTGCCCCGATTTCGAGTATTAAGCCGCTTTCTCCTCCTGCTCTCGAAGCCACCATCAGAAGTTGCCTCGCGAAGGATTCGGACGAACGGCTGCAGACGGTGCACGACGTGAAGCTGCAGTTAAAGTGGATCAAAGAAGGCGGATCGATCTCGGGATACCCCGCCGTTCCGCCACGAGCGCACTCCCGTTTCAGCAGCGCCGGATGGTGGGTCGCCGCCGGTCTGCTGTTGCTCCTGATCGCTGGCGCAGGGACTTGGTGGTACAACTCCCGTCAGACTCCGCTTGCGCTACACTTCAACAGTTCGTTCACACTGCCGACCAACGACGTAGCCTTGTCGCCCGACGGCCGTACTTTGGCAGTGATCGCTTATTCCGACCAGACCACCAAGTACATGCTGTGGACGCATTCCATCGGCGGCCGTGGTGCCACAATGATTGCCGGCACCGAGGACGCTACTCATCCCTTCTGGTCGCCCGACAGCCGAACCATCGGCTTCTTTGCACAAGGGAAGCTGAAGAAGGTCGATGCATCCTCCGCTTCCTCCGTGCAGACGTTGTGTAACGCACCGCATGGCCGTGGTGGTGCCTGGAACCGCGACGGCGTGATTGTCTTCTCGCCCGAGTTCTTCGACGGACTCTACCGGATCTCTGTCGCTGGCGGCATCCCGGTTCAAATTACCAAACCTGACGCCGACCACTTTGAGTCCAGCCACCGCTGGCCCGTCTTCTTACCCGACGGCAAACATTTTCTTTACACCGCCGCCAATTTCTCCGGACATTTCGAAGCTAACGGCATCTATCTCGGTTCGCTCGAGTCTACCGACAAACGACTGATTGTCAGTGCCAGTTCTAACGTTGCTTATGCCGAGCCGGGCTATCTCCTCTACATGCGCGACAATTCGCTCGTCGCACAGCGCTTCGATCTCGGCAGTTTCAGCCTTAGCGGTGAGACCCACACCATCAGTGACGAAGTGCAGTATTTCCCGCAAACTGACCTGGCACTCTTCGGGGTAGCTGGCAAGTCCGTTCTCGTCACTCAGACCGGAACAGGCGGCGATAAATATCAGCTGACGTGGTTTGACCGCAGCGGGAAAGAGCAGGGTGCGGTTGGAAGTCCGGGGGGCTACGCCAATCCCAGTATCTCTGCTGACGGCCGGAGACTTGCCTTCGAGCAGACCGATCGGAACGGGCGGAACGTCGACATTTGGATTCAGGATTTGAAGACCAACGGCACGATTCGCTTTACGTTCGGTCCGGGTCTGAATGAAATCCCGATCTGGAGTCCCGACGGCAAACAAATCGTGTTCGGTTCGAGTCGCGCCACGCATTTCGAGCTCTACCGCAAGAATTCCGACGGTTCTGGTGCGGAACAGCAACTCACAGATCTGGGCGTTTCTGAGCAGGGCACATGGGATTGGTCGCGGGATGGTAAGTACATCCTCGCGCGCAAGAACAACGAGCTCTGGTATTTCACAATCCCCGATCTTCAGGCCAAGCCATTTCTGCAGCCCAAATGGAGCCTGCGCAATGCTCAATTCTCACCCGACGGAAAATTCGTCGCTTACGCTTCGAACGAGACCGGCGTATGGGAGGTGTATGTCTCGCCGTTTCCCAGTGGCGATGGCAAGTGGCAGATCTCTCGCGGCGGGAGCGAACCGCGGTGGCGCAAGGATGGCAAGGAACTCTTCTATCTCTCTCCGGATGGCAAAATCATGGCCGTTCCGGTGAAAACCGGGAACACATTCGAAGCAGGCGTTCCCAACACTTTATTCCAGACCCACATGCGGCAGGCAATCTCTGCGCAGGATCTCTTTTCCTACGCGGTCACCAATGACGGCCAGAAATTTCTCGTGAATACGAAAGTGGAGACATCGAACGCAGCGCCGCTCTCGGTTGTTCTGAATTGGACCTCAGACCTGGAAAAGTAGTGCGGCATTGCTTGCGCCAGCGCGTTCCACTACTTCCCGCTGTATCTCTGCTCTTTCCACGGATCTCCGTAGATGTGATATCCGTTCTGCTCCCAAAATCCCGGCTGGTCACGATCCAAGAACTCCAGACTCCGCACCCATTTCACCGATTTCCATCCGTACAAGTGGGGCACGATCAGCCGCAACGGACCGCCATGGTCCGCCGCAAGAGGCTGGCCATCATGATGGGTAGCCAGCAGAACTTCTGCGCGATCAAGATCCGCCAGCGGCAGATTCGCCGTATATCCCTGTTCAGCATGCACGAGAACGAACTTGGCTTCGGGCAGTGGCGACGCGCGCTTCAGTAGCTCGCGTATCGAGACTCCAGTCCAATGGTTGTCGAAGCGGCTCCAGCGCGTAACGCAATGGAAGTCGCTGACCCGCTCGACGCGAGGCAGTTTGCTGAATTCATTCCAGTTCAGCCGGAACGGGTTCGCCACCAATCCGTACACCCTGAAGTCCCACCGTTCCGGATCGAATTGCGGAACCGAACCATAGTGCAGCACCGGCCATTTCAGCGTGAGGGACTGTCCGGGCGGAAGTCGCCCCTCTTGCTTCATCTGCCGCTCACGTTCTCGTCGTTCGTTGCCTTCAAAAAGCATGCATTAGAACACCCGTCATACTTGGAAATACTACAGCCCCACAAGATGCTCAAGGCGTCCCCCACGATGCATTCACGACCATCGATGTTCTGGTACGCTTCGGACATGAGCCACGCTAACGCCGATCTTCAACGCTTCCTGCATGCCATTGCCGATTCCGCGAGACGCCGAATCTTGCATTTGCTCCGAGACCCGACCCATAACGGAGCCCTGTGCGCAGCGGAAATTGAACACGGCGTGAAACTGTCGCAGCCCACGATCTCGCATCACATGCGTGTTTTGGAAAAAGCCGGGCTGGTGGAGGTTAAGCGGGAGGGACATTTCCGCCGATATCGGCGAAACGAAAAGTGGATCGCGGAGATGACGCGCAGCTTGAGGAAAGAACTCTAGCCTCCGGCGGTTGCCGACGCGGCTTTTTCTTCTGTCTTTTCTTCCTGTTTCTCGTCCGCAGCTTTCTCTTCTCTCTGCAGCAGCCGGCGCAAGTGCGAAATCAGGTCAGCCACCTCGAAAGGCTTCGCCAGCGACGGAACTCCACGTTCCTGGAGAAACGCCCGTGTCGCCGGGTCGGTCAATGTAGAGAAGGTGAATAGAGTCTTTTTCTCCATCTCCGGGCGGTTCCCCTGAATCCATAAACACATTTCCGGAGCGCTCATGCCCCCCGGCATGCGGCCGTTCAAGACGAGCGCGTCAAACGATTCGTTCAGCAACAGGCGCTTGGTCTCTTCAAAACTCAATGCGGGTGTGACCTGCGCGCCGACCCCCATCAGTACATCGCGCTCGAACTCCATGACTGCCTCTTCGTCCTCAACCAGCAGCACGCGTCCTTCGAGCAGTGACTCGCGGCGTGCCGGAACTGCGGCAGGGGCTTCCGTCACCGGAGCAGCTTCGCTCGCTGGCAGCCGGATTTCAATCGTCGCTCCGCCTTCATCCCGGTTGCGCGCAACGATCTCTCCACCATGCTCCTTGATGATGCCGTAACAGATGCTCAACCCAAGCCCTGTTCCTTTGCCGACCGTCTTGGTGGTGTAGAACGGATCGAATATGCGGTTCGTGTCCTTGATGCCCGGTCCACTGTCGTCAAATTCGATGCAGACGAAACCGTCTTTCTTGAATAACCTGACCTTCAGCACGCCACTGCCGCTCGATTCGAGCATCGCATCGAGGGCGTTGTTGATGATGTTTAGGAACACCTGTTCCAACTGGTGAGGATCGGCGACTACCCCCGGAACCTCTTCCGGAATGTCACGTTCCAGTGAGATGTTGCTGACTTTCAGGTCGTATTCGCGGAGAGTGAGGGTTTCCTCCAGAACTCGCCGCAGATCCACCTGCTGCTTCTGGGGCTTGCGCTGACGCGAGAATGAGAGCAGGTTCTGGACGACGCGGTGCGTCCGCTGCGCCTGTTTGAATAGCTTGCGCACATAATCGGCTGAGCGATGGTCGAGACCGGCACCGTCTAGCAACTGCGCGTAACCGAGGATAGCCGTCAGCGGGTTGTTTAATTCGTGAGCCACGCCGGCAATCAACTGCCCGACAGCAGACATCTTCTCGCTCTGCAACAGCTGCTCCTGCGTCTTGCGGAGATCTTCGTAAGCGCGGCAGGTTTCTTCGTAAAGCTGGACTTTCTCGATCGTGGTCGCCAACTGCCGGCTGATCGCCACCAGCAGGTTCTCGTCGTTGCTTGAATAGTGCCGGTTCTCTTTGCTGGCGATGCCCATGATGCCGATCGGCTTATCCTTGCTCCACAAAAGCACCCAGATCCAGCACGGCAAACGGTCCGCGCACACAAATTCGACCACCGCCGGGGGCAGGTGTGGAACAAAGTCTTGTGTGATCACTTCCGCGCGCGAACGCATTACCAGTTCGCCGAATCCTTCGGGGAACGTTGCTTCCGACATCTTCATGCGCGCTTCGCTACGCGGACCCCAACCCGCGCGCCGCCGGAATGGACCATCTTGCGAACTGCATGCGTATACCGAGCCAGTTTCCGCGCCGAACAGCGAAATCACCTGGCGCAGAGTCAAGTTCAGGATTTCGTCAAGGTCGAACGATTGCGTTGCTACCACCGCCATTGCATTAAGCGCGTTCAGTTCGCGGTTGCGGCGGCGCATCTCGTCTTCCGAGCGCTTTTTCTCGGTGATGTCGAGCACGAAGCCCTGGTAGCGCTCAATGCGTCCTGCACCGTCGCGCGTAGCAAAGCAGCTCTGGGCCGCTGTGAGCAACGTGCCGTCTTTACGGCGCACTGTGATTTCAAAGTTCCGGACGTAGTTGTGGGCGTCAATCTCCTTGCGAAACGACTCGCGCTCTTCCGTTACCGGATAGAGCACACTATCGATGTCGAGCGCCATCAGTTCTTCCCGGCTTGAGTAGCCGAGCATGGTCACAAACGCGTCGTTGCAATCGAGCAACTTCCCTTCGAGCGTCGCCACGAACACGCCTTCCTGGGCCTGCTCGAAGAGCATTCGGTACTTTTCTTCGGCAACGTGGCGGTCGGTCGTGTCGCGCACCACGTGGATCGTGCCCTTCTGATGGCTTCCCTGCTCGGTGAACGGTGACGTTGACACCAACGACTGTCCGCCGAAACACGGGTCAGGCGCCTCCACCATGCCTTGGCCGCGTTCACAATACGGACAGCCAACCCAGTCGCTCTTGCGCGGCAACACCGCCTCGCATGTATTTCCAACCACGTCGGCCGGCGCCTGCTCAAGACGTTGCAACAGGGCCTGATTCGTCTTCAGGATTCGGAAGTCGGCGTCGTGGGCAAGGATCAGATCCTGAATCGAATCGAAGGTATTCATCCACTGCCGCTGCGAGCGCAGCACTTGTTCCAGCAGCCGCAGGTTCTCGACCGCGATTCCCAGTTGGTGCGCGACCGCATCCAGGAACTCGATCTCTTCCATCGAGAACAGGCGCGTTCGCGTGCATCCGAGTGCGATCACCCCAATTACGGACTTCTTGCCTTCGATGGGCAGAATCACCATGCGATGGATGCCGAATTTCTTCAACTGCTCCCGCGCCGGTTCGGGCGTTTGGGCGGCACTCACGAGGGCGGCTTTGTTCTCCTGCAGCACCCGTTCCAATGTCTCGTCCATGCCAATCTGGCCCATGGTGCGCATGAATTCCTGCGGCACACCCACCTGCTGGGTCATCACGAGGCGGTTCCCTTCGAGCGCTCGGAACCACACCGCCTTTGCGCCCGACACATGCTTAAGCATATCGAGCGAAGCCTGCATCATCGGCCCGTGGTGTTGCGCTCTCTGAATGGTGGCGGCCAATTCTCCAAGCACGTTCATTCGCCGGATGCGGGACTGCGAGTCCGCCAGCACCAGCAGGAACATGCTTGATCCGAAGATCACTTCGAGCAGCAGAAAAGCTTCCGACGGAACCCGTGAAGCGTAGGGCTTCCAATGCAACTGCAGCGTCAGCAGCCCGGCGCCGAGAAGAAGCGGAGCGATCCCGATGCGCCCGAGCCGGAACCGGAACAATTCGACAATGGCATAGGCCGCCAGCAGGCGATAGGAGATTTCAAGTGCTTCATGCAGCAGCAATGAATCTGGCGCATACATGCCCCGCAGAAATGCGGCGGCTACCAGCGCGGCGGCGATAGACAGAACAATTGTTAGCTTGCGGCGAGCCTGCGTCGACATCATCAGTGCGGCAATAAACAAACCCATCGCCAGCGCGCACTGCGCATTCGAAAAGGCGAGGGCAACCGGCTTCGCTCCGCTGTGCAATGTGACGCTGCGGTCACTCCAGAGGAAGATGCCGTAAGCAATCCACCCCATGCCCCAGGTCAGCAGATATCGTTCGCGAAAGGCGCGAAAGAATAGCAGGCTGGTCACGGCCAGGATTAGCGCAGCAGACTCCCGGGCCGTCAACCACGGGACGACCAACGCGCCAACCGGGTATCCGAACCACCAGGCAGGATTCATAGTCACACGAGTTGCTACCAGTATTTGTTAGTACCACGCCCTGCCCTGTTCGTTATTCGATTTCCGTCCCCAAGTGGTTACTTTCGGAATATAAGAACTCCGCTAGAATGATCGATACTTATCACCTCAACCCATGGCTTCCGACCGCATTCTGGTGGTGGATGACGAAGAAGCGATCCGCGAAATCGTTTCATCCATGCTCGCTGGAGCCCATTTTCAGGCGCGGCAGGCTTCGAGTGGAATCGAAGCGCTCTCTATGCTCGAGTCCGGCAAAGAGGAGTATGACTTGGTTCTCTCCGACCTGATGATGGCGGAGATGGATGGGATCGCACTACTCGAGCGCGCTAAAGAACGATTTCCTGACATGCCGGTCGTGATGGTGACCGCCGTTCACGATATCCAGGTCGCGCTAGCGGCCATTCGCAATGGTGCGTACGATTACCTGCTCAAGCCTTTCGAACGCGAGCAACTCCTAGCTACCGTCCGACGCGCGCTCGAAAATCGTCGCCTCAAACGAGAAAACGACGCCTATCGTACCAATCTGGAATCCCTTGTCGCAGCCCGCACGCAGCAACTGCGCACCGCGATGGCGAACCTCGAGCGATCTTACGACATCACCCTCGAAGCGCTTGGCGAAGCACTCGATCTGCGCGATGCGGAGACCCAAGGCCATTCGCGACGCGTCACGGCTTTTACAATCGCGATCGCAAAGGCTATGAATCTCGACAAAGACGAGATCAAAACCATTGCTCGCGGAGCGTTCCTGCACGACATCGGCAAGATGGCGATTCCTGACGACATTCTTCTTAAGCCTGGCAAGCTCACGCATGACGAAGTCGAGGTGATGAAAGAGCACGCTTGGTATGGGTATAAGATTTTGAAAAATATTCCCTTCTTGCAAGAGGCGGCGGAAATCGTTTACGCGCACCAGGAGCGCTACGATGGAACCGGATATCCACGGCAACTGAAAGGTGAAGAGATTCCCCTTGGAGCGCGAATCTTCTCGATCGCGGACACGCTCGATGCCATGACTTCCGACCGCCCGTATCGAAAGGCAAAGTCGGACCCTGAGGCGCGGCAAGAGATTATCGACTGGACCGGCCGCCAGTTCGATCCTGAAATTGTTAAAGTTTTCGTGCAGATACCGGAGCACGTGTGGCCGGATCTGCGCTCGCAAATCCGGAAGCAAAGCGCGCATTTCCCGCAGGATTGACAGGCAAGAGTCCTTCGGTTCGGTGGCCGGTCCCCACCCGAGATTCCAGGCATCGTTTTTAGCCAGTGACCACATCCAACTTTTTAATAGCGCTGTAGACAAGCGGTTCGCCGGCAAGTGTGGTTGCGCCTTGCACGGGAACTGGCGTCGTTCCTGGAGCAGTCGAATCGACTGCTCCGGGACGCGGTTTCGAGTTTGTAGTAACGGCCTGCTGCAACGCCTGCAGTTTCCTCTCATTGACGAGGGGGACTCGTCAACGTAGAGGACTTGGCGACTGGGCGACGTGGCAACGACGTCGCTCACCGTCTTTCTCCTGGAAGGCCCGGTTCGCCGGGCCATTTTTTTGCAATCTCTCCTTCCCGTCTCTGTTTTATGATGGACGCCTTATCCTGCAGCGTCCCGGAGAGATTCATGAAAGTGTTCTTGCTCAGCCTATGTTTCCTCGCGCTCGCACCATTCGCACTCCCACAAGCACCCACCGTTAGCGCGCAGCCGAACACGGTATTCGTCGGCGCCGATGGCAAGTTCGAGACCGCGCCTGACACCGCCGTTCTCCAATTCAACATCAACGCCCAAGCTGATTCAGCAAAAGAAGCCTACGCTCTAGCTTCCCAGCAAGCCGAGAAGACCCGCGAAGTGCTGCGCGCCAATGGCATCGATCCCAAGACGGCCGAGATCGGCTTCTATTCCACCAACCCGATGTATGACTGGAAAAATCCCAAGCGGAGAATCGTGGGATATCAAGTCTCAACCAGCGTGAGCCTGAAGCTGAAGGATTTTTCCAAGGTGGCTCCCATCACGCAGCAACTCGCAGAAAGCAACGTTGGCGACAGCCAGTCGCTGAGTTACGCACTGGAGAACATCGACCAGGCGAAGGCAAAGGCCGTGGCTGATGCTTACCGCCGCGCCCATGCGTCAGCCGACGCTCTTGCCTCCGCTAGCGGTCGTTCGGTTGGCGAACTCTCCTATGCATCCGTCGATACCTTCGAAAATATTCATGTCGCTGTGCCGCAAAAGAGAGTGATGGCGATGAGTGCCAACGCTGCTCCGGCCCCGACTGAAGAATTTACGCCACAAAATGTGACGGTAACGGCGCGCGTAAACGCTATGTTCACTTTGAAATAGTGGGCTTCCATTGACGCCCGCTGTTTCCAGCACCTAAGATGGCAGACCAGTCTTCGTGGGCGAATGATCGGCCAGACCATCTCGCATTACCGGATTATTGAAAAACTCGGCGGCGGCGGGATGGGTGTCGTCTATAAGGCGGAAGACACACGCCTTTTCCGCTTTGTCGCGCTTAAGTTCCTTCCTGAAGAAGTCGCTCGTGATCCACAAGCGGTGGCCCGATTCCGACGGGAAGCGCAGGCCGCCTCCGCCCTCAATCATCCGAACATCTGCACCATCCATGACATCGGAGAAGACAACGGCCAGGCTTTTATCGCAATGGAGTACCTGGAAGGCGCGACCCTCAAGCACATCGTTGCCGGTCGTCCCATGGAACTCGAGACGCTTCTCTCCCTCGGTATCCAGATCGCCGATGCTCTCGACGCGGCGCATGCCGAGGGCATCGTGCACCGCGACATCAAGCCCGCAAATATCTTCGTCACCAAGCGTGGACATGCCAAGATCCTCGATTTCGGATTGGCCAAAATGAAGGCTGTCGGCGGCTCTGGTTCTGTCATTCCCGCCGACGCCACTCAAACAGAGGTGCTCGAAGAACATCTCACCAGCCCCGGGTCCGCGGTGGGCACCGTGGCCTACATGTCGCCCGAGCAGGCCCGCGGCAAACAACTCGATGCCCGCACCGATCTGTTCTCCTTCGGAGCGGTGCTCTATGAGATGGCGACCGGAGCGCTTCCCTTCCGCGGCGAGACCACAGCCGTCGTCTTCGATTCCATCTTGCACAAGGCACCGGTTGCGCCCGTCCGACTGAATCCCGATCTTCATGAGGACCTGGAACGGATCATCAACAAGGCGCTCGAAAAAGACCGCGAGATGCGCTATCAGCATGCTTCCGATATGCGCACCGATCTGAAGCGACTGAAGCGCGAGACGGAATCTGGCAACCTGCCCGCGGCAGACTCCAATCTAGTGAGCGAAACTCCTTCAGCGCTACCGTCGCGGTCCAATAAGGCGGAGAGTGGCGGTCGACGCTCCGCGTCTACGCCGATCTTGGCCGCCGCGGTTTCTTCACCGGTTGAGGCAGCGAGTCCAGCATCCAGTTCGGTTACTCAGGCCGTGCGCAGCCGCAAGCTCTGGTATGCACTTGCCGCTGTCGCCTTGATCGTCGCCGCCACGTTCGGCTTGCTGCACGTGCGGAAAGCTCGCGCTCTGACCGAAAAGGATTCCGTGTTGGTGACGGATTTCGTGAATACCACGGGCGAACCCGTTTTCGACGGCACGTTGAAATCCGCCCTCGCTGTGCAGCTCGAGCAGTCGCCCTATCTGAACCTGACGCCGGAGTCGCGCATCCAGGATGCGCTCCGCTTCATGGGCCGCAAGCCCGACGAGCGCATCACCAGTGAAATCGGCCGTGAAATCTGCATACGACAAGGCATTAAGGCGATGCTCACCGGATCCATCGCCAGTCTCGGAGATCACTACGTCATCGCCCTCGAAGCTGTAAATGCCCAGACCTCCGACAGCCTCGCTCGCGAGCAGGTGGAAGCCACTCGCAAGGAAGATGTTCTGAAATCGCTCGATCGGGCCGCCTCAAATCTCCGGCAAAAGATGGGCGAGTCGCTCGCATCCGTCCAGCAGTTCGCCAAACCGCTCGAGCAGGCCACAACTTCATCGCTCGACGCCCTCAAAGAATTCAGCCTGGGCCAGCAGATGCATCAAAAGCCCGATGATTATGCGGCGATTCCACACCTGACCCGCGCCGTCGAGCTCGACCCGAATTTCGCCATGGCATATGCCACCCTCGGTACGATTTACAAAAATATCGGGAAACCCAGCGAGGGCACTGAGGCTCTCAAAAAGGCTTTCGACCTTCGCGAACGCGCGAGTGATCGCGAACGTTTCTACATTCTTGCGCACTACTACGACGAAGTGGTTTTCGATCCTGACAAAGCGCTCGAAGTCTACGGTCAGTGGCGCCAGACCTATCCGCGCGACAGCGTCCCGTATGACAACGCCGCTCTCACCTATGACGCCATCGGTCAACCCGAAAAAGCAATTGAGTTCGCGACCCAATCGGTGAAGTTGGACCCTAACGATGCCTACGCTTACGGCAACCTCGCCAGCTCTTACCTGCAGCTCAATCGCTTGGACGAGGCCAAGGCGATCTGTGAGCAGGCAATAGCCAGGAAGCTCGATGGGTTCGACATCCATTTGGCCCTCGTGGACACTGCCTATATCCGGGGAGACATGGCAGCTTATGATCGCGAAATAGATGCCGCGCGTGGCACGCCCAATGAAGGGTTCATGCTTTTCTGGAAGGCAAGTGGGCAAGCATCCATGGGCAAGGTGAAGGCCTCAAACGAGACTTTCACCAGAAGCGTTGCACTACTGACCGAATCTGGCCGAAAGGACTTTGCGGCGCAGCTTCTGACAGTGCAAGCCGGCGCCTTTGCCGCCTTTGGGTACCATACAAGGGCCTTGCAAATTGTCCAGGCCATCCTCAAGCTCTCTGACAATGAGGATGCACGGGGCTATGCTGCCGAAATTCTCGCAATCTCTGGTGACGTCCCACGGTCCAAAGATTTAGTGGCGGGACTTAGGCGGGACTTCCCCGAGAATCGTTATCTTGCGTTGATTTTGCTCCCGGCCGTAGAAGCTTGGCAGCATCTAGCGAGCAATGATCCCAATAGCGCCATCGCTGCGCTCGAACACGTCCGCAGATTTGATTTAGGTTCTGGTCCCCATGGCTCCAATTTTGAATTCAACTACGCCCGCGGCATGGCGTATCTGAGATTGCAAGATGGCGCCAAGGCCGCCGCAGAGTTTCAGCGGATCCTCGATCACCAGGGCGTTTGGTCCTCCAGCTTTCTGTATCAGATCTCGCGAGTACAACTGGCACGCGCCTACCTGGTACAGGGTGACAAGGCAAAAGCTAAGACCGCTTACCAGGACTTCTTAGCCGTCTGGAAGGACGCTGACCGAGAGATTCCAATTCTCGTGGAAGCGAAAGCGGAGTACGCCAAGTTGCAGTAGTCTGTCAAGCGTTTGCTCGTGGTACCTACTCGCGAACGATGATTTCGCGTCGTGATGCTACCCGGTCGGCATCGATCGTCACTTCCCGCTGAATGATCATCTCGATTGAAGTGCCCGGCTCCAGCCGCACATCGCTGCCGCGGGTAAGCATTGCAATCGCCAGTCCGGTCAACCCTCCAGCTGCTGCGCCAATACCAGCTCCCTTTCCGCCTGCGCTCAGGCCGCCGATCACCGCTCCCGTCGAGGCGGTACCCGCGACTGTGCCGATATCTTTACCCTTCTCGCTATCCTGGCGCACTGTCCCTTCCGAATCCTTCACCGACGTCTTCTCAGCGCCGGGGACATTGTCGACCGAACCGGGCAACATCACGGTGTAGCCGCTGGGATAGATCATCGACGTGAAATGCATTAGCAGCTCGGCCCTCCCCTTAACACGTCCGGCACGCTGAATGTGAGTGATCTTTCCCTGGATGTATGTTCCAGCAGGAATCACGATCTTATCGTCCACAACGAAAGGGAAGGTCGTCTCGCAGTAAACCGGATCCCCTTCTTTGGCGCTCTTGGTCGAAATCGCTTGCTTCAGGGCCAGTGGCACTTTAGTTCCGGCGGGAATCACGAGTTTCGCTGGAACGGCGGCAACCTTCGGCGGCGCAACGTCGGCCTTGTTGGTAGCGCTCGCCGTTGTCGAACTCGGTGCCGAAGTGGCTGGCCGACTCGCCCCGCCTTGGGACGAAGTGGACGCGTCCTGCGCCACTGCACAACCAGCGAGAAGCAGAATGGCGAAAAATCGGGTCCGCATGGGACACCTCTTCAACCTTGTTTGTGAACCTGTCTGTAAGCTCTGATGCGGGCCGCGAACTCCGTGGTTAGCCGGGGGCGAGACTCTCAACAGGTTCAAAGACCCTGTCCGGCGCGTTCTTCGTTTTCCCGAACATTCCCCATAAAATTCGATTGCAGTTTCTGGGCGCAGCCCTCTCCGCAAACGTGAAGCGCCCCTTCGCGCAGCGCTAAATCTTCATTCCAAGGAGCCATGTGCAGGACGGGAACCTTGAGCTCGTCGAACGAGGTCCACATCACCCACCAGCGATTGGTGCTGCCCTTGAGGGCGCCGCAATTGGGTCCAGCACAGCGATAGAAGAGATTCGGAACCGGGTTTCGCAGGGTCGCCATAAACAGCCATTATTGTAGCCGAGAAAAACATGGGGCAGTTGGCATTTAGCTTTGGCATTTAGTGTTTGGTGCTGGGTTTTTCCATGGAAGGCGGGGTAAGAAAGACTGCACTCAAGCTGATCGGTACAGACGTGGCTGTGCGCCAGTTGCTAAGTGCCCAGCGCTAAATGCTAAGGGCTGAATGCTGGTTGCTGAGTGCTACTTGTACAGCAAGTATTTCGCGCGGACCGCTACGAATTCGTCCAGTTTCTCCTGCCAGTCCTGGGCGATGCGCCGGGGGTCTTGTCCGGCGACAATGGCATCGAACGCGGATAGATTGAGCAGTAGCTCGGGAAGTCGGTCCAACTTGTAGTCGTTCGGATACAGCTTGTGTAGCGCCGACGCCAGTTCAATTCCCAACTCCGGCGCGTCGAAGGTGTTGCGATCGAGCAACAGAATGTTCACTCCCTCGCAGCGTTGTCCCGCATAATTGCTCGCCGAGGGCGTGAATGTGATCGGCACGAATCGCACAGTCTGGATCGCGCGCGCATTCAGGTATGCCGCCAGTTCGCGGCCCTTCATCCACGGCGCTCCCACCAGTTCAAAGGGCGTATCAGTGCCACGCCCCACTGAGATGTTGGTCCCTTCGATCAGCCCCACGCCTGGATATAGCTCCTCCTCCAACAAGCTGCGCATGTTGGGCGAGGGATTCACCCACGTGAGTCCCGTGGAGTCGAACCAGTCGCCGCGTTGCCAACCCTGCATCTGTACCACTCGTAGCCGAGCGCCGATCTTTCGCTCCGCGTTGAACATGGTCGCCAGTTCACCGAGGGTCATTCCGTGACGCACTGAAAGCGTGGTGTAGTTGACAAAGCTTTCTTTTCCTTCATCGGAAACCGGGCCCTGCACGAAGGATCCATTGATCGGCGCCGGCCGGTCGAGAACAAACACCTCGATGCCCGCCTGCGCCGCGGCTTCCAGAAAATATCCCGTCGTAGCCTCGTACGTGTAGAAGCGGACACCCGCATCCTGCAGATCGATCACCACCGCATCGAGCGTCTTCAGCAAATCGATCGGTGGCCGCCGCGCCGAATCGCGCGCGCCGTACACGCTATAAACCGGAATCCCCGTCGCACTGTCTTTCTCGTTCTTGATGTCGGTAGTGTCGAGGTTTCCGGTAACACCATGCTCCGGACTGAAAATGGTCGTCAGCGCAACGCCGGGAGCATGCACGAGAACATCGATCGTTCGTCGGCCCTCGGAATCGATACCTGTCTGATTGGTAAGTAAACCGATCTTCTTCGGTGGAAGTCCGGGCGCCGGTTGCAATGCAGCAAAGTTGCTCTCTTCCAGAACATCGACCCCCGTCTTAACCGTGCCATTCCGTGCCGCGACTTTTCGTGCCCCACTCTGCATTTCGTTGTAGCCCGTGAGGGTCGCAAGCCGCACTTTCTCCGCCTCCGTCGGATCCTGCGCCAGCGCGGCCGCTACAGCTGTCGCAACTTTTGTCCGCAGCGACACTGCACTTCCCTTCTCCTGCATGTGGACCGAATTCGTTAGCAGCACGATGTAAGTCTTCGTCGTCGGATCGATCCACAACGATGTGCCGGTGAATCCGGTGTGCCCGAATGATCCGACCGGCAGCAACTCTCCGCGATTCGTTGAAAATGGCGTATCGATGTCCCACCCAAATCCACGCACAGCCGGGGCAGCCGGAGGCTGTTGCGGTGCAGTCATCTTGTCGATCGTTGCCGGGGAAAGAACGCCCCGCCCTCCGTCGAGTATCGCTTGTGCAAACCTTGCGAGATCATCGGCGGTAGAAAACAGACCTGCATGTCCTGCGACTCCGCCCATCCGCCGCGCCGAAGGATCGTGCACGACACCGCGGAGCATGTGGTGATTCTCATCCTCCTCAGTCGGCGCGATTCTTCGTACCCAAGCCGAGGGTGGATTGAAGTGAGTCTCAATCATTCCGAGCGGTGCAAAGATATGCTTCTGCGTGTATTGGTCGAGCGGTTCATCCGAGAGCCTCTCGACGAGAGCACCGAGTACTTCGAAATTGATATCGCTATAAACGAACAGAGACCCCGGAGGACGTTCTGGCGCGGCCTCGAAGGCCATCCTGTAAGCGGCCTCTTTACCCGACCAGGGCTTGGTTAGATCGAGGTCGGGCGCGAGTCCCGAATAGTGCACGAGCAACTGACGGATGCTTATGTCCTGCTTGCCGTTCTGCGCGAACTCCGGAAGGTACTTCGCGACAGGATCGTTCATGCGGAATTTGCCCTGCTCCCAGAGCTGCATCACTGCAGTAGTAGTGGCTACGACCTTCGTTAGCGAGGCGCAGTCGAAAATCGTGTCGAGCGTCATCGGCTCACGTCGCGGGTCGATTGCCCGGTTTCCGTATGCCTTTCGATACACGACCTTCCCCTCGTGGCCGATAACGAGCACCGCTCCGGGGATCTGCCCCTGAGAGATCGCGTCGTTGATGATGGGATCGACCGCGTCGAAGCGCACTTCCGCTAAAGGCTGGGATGATGCAGCTGCGCTCAACAGGAATAGGAGCGCCAGCAGGTGTTTTACGTGAATTCTCACCGGTGCTGTGACTGTACACGACCGTAGAGAGCCCTCTCAAGCTGCACACGTTCAAGCGTGTCTCGGTGGTAACCGGCGCCGTTTGCCTCTGCTCCCAGCCTTTGCTATAACCCGATCAACGACATTTTGACTGCATCTCCCAACGACGCTGGTTTCTCCTTTCTTGTGCGCAATTCCAGCGCGCAAGCAGATCGATTCAAGGAACCGTTCGACATCCTGCAGAAAGCGATCGTCGATCATGGCTTCCCTGGCTGCACGCTCGCCGTCACGCTCCGCGGAGAACTCATCGCCCAGCGCGCCCTCGGCCGTTTCACATATGACGCAACCTCCTCTGATGTGACGAATGAGAGCATTTTCGACCTGGCGTCGGTCACGAAAGTCGTCGCGACTACGTCGATGGCGATGTGTCTTTATGAGCGTGGACTGCTCGATCTCGAAATGCCCGTCAGCGCCGTAGTCCCTGAATTTACGGGCAACGATTCGAACCGGGATAAGGTGACGCTGCATATGCTGCTTGCCCACAGTTCGGGGCTGCCCGCATATGAGAAGCTCTTTCTTCGCGCCAAGACTCGCGACGAGCTGCTGGCCGCCGCATTTGAAACTCAACTCACCGCGAATCCCGGTACACGCGCGGAATACAGCGACATTGGTTTCATCATCCTTGGAGTTGCACTCGAGCGCCTGGCCGACGAACCGATCGATATCTTCTGCCAGCGCGAAGTTTTCGGTCCGCTCGGCATGTCGCACACTACCTTTAACCCGCCGAAGAACTGGCGCGACCGCATTGTGCCGGCCGTTGACGATCGAACCTTCCGCCACCGCGTCATCGAGGGTGAGGTTCAGGACGAGAATGCCAGCGTGCTTGGCGGCGTTGCCGGACACGCCGGCCTTTTTGCTCCCGCTGGAGACATTGCCATCTTCGCCCATGCCATGCTCAACGGCGGTCGTCCCATCCTGCGACCTGAAACCCTCAAGTTTTTCACGCGCCGAGAATCAGTTCCTGACGGCACATCGCGTGCTCTCGGCTGGGACACTCCGTCAGCACCTTCCCAGTCCGGGAAATACCTCTCGCCGCACTCGTATGGGCATCTCGGCTACACAGGAACCTCGTTGTGGATCGACCCCGAGCGTCAGCTTTCGATAACCTTGTTGACGAATCGCACTTGGCCCGACCAGAACCAGGCGATCAAGCAGATCCGCCCACGAGTGCACGATGCTGTGATCGAGAGCTTGGAGAAGCGAGGTTGAAGAAAAACGCCAGCAAGCCGGACCTTGGCCGACTAGTCACAGAGCAAGCGAATCCCGCCTCGGCCGATCTCGATCGCAAGTCTTCCCGAGAAATCGTCCGCATCATCAATGCGCAAGACACGAAAGTAGCGGCTGCAGTTAAGCGTGCCCTGCCGCGCATTGCCCGCGCTGTCGACCTCATCGCAGATGCGCTGTCGAAGGGCGGCCGCCTGATTTATGTCGGCACCGGTACCAGCGGTCGCATCGCCGCGCTCGACGCCGCAGAGTGTGCGCCTACTTTTGGAGTTTCGCCACGCATGGTGCAGTTCATCATGGCCGGAGGTCGCAAAGCGCTTGGGGCTGCCGTGGAAGCCAGCGAAGACTCATCCCGCCTTGGTCGCAGAGAGATCGCGAAAAGACACCCCACGAAACACGATGTCGTCGTCGGACTTGCCGCCAGCGGTCGGACCCCTTTCACCGTCGCCGCGCTCGGATACGCGCGTTCCCGCGGAGCCCGGACAATCGCGATCACCTGCAACCCGAATACTCCGCTCGAACGTGTGGCAGACTTGGCGATTGTCGCCGAGGTCGGTCCCGAAGTCGTGGCCGGATCTTCCCGCATGAAGGCAGGCACGGCGCAGAAGATGATCCTCAACATGCTTTCCACCGGCGCTATGGCCCGCCTGGGGTACGTCTATAGCAATCTGATGATCAACCTGCGCCTCAAGAATGAAAAGCTTTCCCAGCGCGGCTTACGCATTCTCGCCAACACCGTCGGACTTGAGCCTGCCGAAGCGCGCGAACTCCTGGCTGCTGCCGGAAACGAGTTGCCCGTCGCGATGGTGATGGCCAAAGCCGCGGTAAGCCGTGCCGAAGCCGTGTCGGCGCTGAAGAAGTCGGGCGGACGCGTCAGAAAGGCGTTCGAGATCGCTCGTCACTGAATTCTCACAATCAGAGAATCCTGTTACAAAAGAGACTCTGTCATGTCGTGTTGTCGGGCTGGCGTCTGTTTACTCGTTACAATGAACTTGCTCTCGTAGCACTTCCTATGGATAAGCTCGTCATTCGAGGTGGCACTCCCCTGTTGGGCACCGTCCGCATCAGCGGTGCCAAGAATGCAGCCCTGCCGGCAATGGCTGCCGCACTGCTTACGGAAGAGCCGGTTATTCTCGAAAACGTCCCGCAGGTGCGCGACATTGAAACCACGCGCAAGCTTCTCTCCGCAATGGGCGCCGAGGTCGAACTCGGCTATGGCCGCGCTCAGCATCGCACTACTATCTGTGCGCGGAATCTCGCGTCTCCCGAAGCTTCCTACGAACTGGTGAAGACAATGCGCGCTTCCACGCTCGTGCTGGGGCCTTTAATCGCGCGTTGCGGACGCGCTCGCGTGTCGCTGCCCGGCGGCTGCGCTATTGGCGCACGTCCAATCGATCTTCACATCAAGGGGTTGGAACGTCTCGGCGCCAATATCGTCCAGGAACATGGCTATGTCGAAGCGACGGCAAGGCGGCTCCGCGGCGCCGAGATCGTCTTCGACAAGATCACTGTCACCGGCACCGAAGATCTCCTCATGGCAGCTACCCTCGCCGAAGGCGAGACCATCATGCAGAATTGCGCTCGCGAGCCCGAGGTCGCCGATCTCGCTGCGCTTCTCAATTCCATGGGAGCGAAAATTGAAGGAGCAGGTACCTCCACCATCAAGATCAAAGGCGTGACCAAACTTCGCGGCACCAAACATCGTATTATTCCCGACCGCATCGAGGCCGGAACCTTCATCATCGCGGGTGCTCTCACGAGTGGCGATCTCAACGTCCAAGGATGTGATCCCAAGCACCTGACCGCAATCTTGCAGAAGCTCGAAGAAACCGGTGTGAAGACCGTGGTCAAATCTGACTCCGTGGGTCATGGGCGATCAGCCGCTCAAAGCCGCCGACGCGAATACCGAAGAATATCCCGGATTCCCGACCGACATGCAGGCGCAGTACATGGCGCTGGCCACCCAGGCCGATGGCACGTCAATCGTGGCGGAAAACATCTTCGAGAACCGCTTCATGCATGCGCAGGAACTGGTACGCATGGGCGCTAACATCAAAATCGAAGGCCGCCGCGCGATCGTTCGCGGCAAGAGCGCGCTGAGCGGCGCGGCCGTCCTCGCCTCCGACCTGCGCGCCTCCGCTTCGCTTGTTCTCGCCGCTCTGGTCGCCGAAGGCGAGACCATTATCGACCGCGTCTACCACATCGATCGCGGCTACGAGCACATCGAAGAAAAGCTCAAGGGAATAAGCGCGAAGATACGCCGCGTCGGCAACATACTGCCGACCGACTAACTCGAACCCGGCACCTGTAAGCTCATCGCCAGTCCCCATGAGCATCCCCAGCCTGCCAGTACATGTCCTTTCGCGCAACGCTCTCGAATTCCACAACTTGTCTTGCTGAATTCCGGTCGAACATGCTCCCAAGACCAGACGCGATGTGACTTTGGTGCAAACCAGCGGGGGAAATGCCTTGCCTCACTTCCGCCTTGTTGACACGATGCATGGAGACTTCTGCGGAGGAATTCAGAGGTGAAACGGACAACTCTTCTCTCGATTATCGCGACCGTGGTCGCTATGTTCGGCCTGCTCGGTTGCGGAACTACCAACAAACTGCAATCGGTTGAACTTTCGCCGACAGGCGATGGTGGGTTCATCAACCTGCAAGGTGAAGGTTCCAAGATCCAGTTCACGGCGATCGCGAAGTACACCAACGCGCAGGGCTACGACATGACGAACAAAGTCACGTACACGGTCACCGCCATTGGCAATGACGTCTTTGGCGATCCACTGCCTGCGCCTCCCATGAACGTTCTGATGAGCCCCACCGGCCTGATCACTGCCGTCGAGCCGTTCGTCTGCACTTGGGACGACCTGAATTCTCCGGCCGATCAAGATCCGGGTTCTGGCTTGCAGCCGGCATGGTTCTTGTCCGGATCGTATCGCGTCGTCGCAACCTTCAAGGGTGTGGCTTCCAACCCGGTTTACGTGGCGGTCGCATCGCAGGCCGGCAACGGCCCGAACGGTGCCTGCGGTCCCACCACCAACTAGTTTCCCTCTTCTGAATCGCTCCGTGTCGAAGAGACGCAGTCCGCTGCGTCTCTTCTCTATTTTGTCGCCCGATGGCTTCCCGCGCATTCGCCAGTCGTCATCACTCACATCGGTGACAGCCTTCCTGGACCATCTTTCTCCTTGCTTGTAGGCTCTCCCTGCTTGTAATCGCGTCCTACGGCTCTTACATGTTCACAAATGCTTTCGTTGGGCAATCCAGGCAGCCCACTCTCGCCGAGCTCGCCGCGGCGCTTGGAAAGGCTGTCCCGCTGTGGCAGAAACTGCTAGCGCTGCTCGAACCGGTGGCTCCCGGCCTCGAGTGGAACTCCTACTCCAAGAAAGCTGGCTGGTCGCTGAAAGTGAAGAAAGGAGACCGGACCATTCTCTACCTCGCTCCTGGGCAAGGAAAGTTCCGCACTCATTTGCCTTGGGGGACAAAGCGGTCAAGGCCGCACTTCGCAGCAACCTGTCGCCGCAGACGATCGAAATTATTCGCAGTGCGAAACGTTATGCGGAAGGAACCGCGGTCCGAATCGAGGTGAATACCGCAGAGGATCTGCAAGACATCAAGACGCTGATCGCGATAAAGATCGAGAACTAAGTCCAATATGCTTATTTCGACGCTGCCGAATCCCCCAGCATTGCTTCCTGGCACTGGCTTGCTGCGGTCAGCACCTTGTTGAACTCGGGTTCGGAGCGCAGTTTCGCCAGCAACGGATCGGACAACAAATTGGAGTGCGCACAGTAGTTCTGTTCGACCGCCGCCTCCAGGCGGTGGAGGGCGGCCTGTTTCTTGCCGCAATACCCAAAGATCGCTCCCTCGTAATACCAGGTCTCCGGGTCCGGTTCGCTCGGCTGCGTCGCCTCCGCTTCACGTGCCATGCGATCCAGCTCGGACGCCGGACGAAGTCCGAGGCAAGCTTCCAGCAGGTCGCGCCGATAACGCGGCGTCGTCGGCATATGTTTCACCGCCTCGCGCGCCTCAGCCACCTTGCCTTGGCGCAGCAGGATCGACGGGATTACATATGCCGCCCATTCCGATCCCGCGTCCAGTCGGACATAATCCTCCGCTCGGTCCGTATTGCCCAGTTCCATGAAAGCCCAGGCGCATGACCGAAACGTGTAGTTTCCAGGATCGAGCGTGAGCGCTGTGTCGCACTCGGAGGTCGATTTTTCCAGCATTCCGGCATAGCGGTAGACGTAGCCCATCACGAAATGCGTTTGTGCGCTGTCGGGACGGCGCTTCACCAGGTCCTGTGCCTCCTGGTAGGCCTTGCGCAGTTCACCCCGTTCTACCCGGTTGGTGATCAACTGTCCCGCCGCTCCAATGCGGTTCGGATCGAGTTGCAAGGCGCGTTCATATGCTTTATTCGAGCGCTGAAACATTGCTTCCCCACCATCCGAATAGTCGGCATCGTAATAACACCGGATGCCCAGAGCCTCCCATGCTGGCGCAAAATCCGGATCCATCTCCACCACATGTTCCAGCACAGCGATCGCATCCTTGTTCTGCTGCGCGTCATGCGGAAGCGCCAGGCTATGCAGATAGAGATCGTACGCCTGCGGATCCTTAGGCCGAGTGGCAGTATCGATAGTGCCGGCGCCACTCACGCCTAGCAGGGGTAGAAGACCCTGCCGGACCTGTGCCGTCATCTGCGACTGCAGCGCAATCAGATCGTCCGCCGGGGCCGTCAGATTCGTCTGCCACAGGAGCCGGTCCGTGTCCACGTCAATCGCCTCCAGCGTCAGGATCAGCTTGTCTCCTTGCTTCAGAAAGTGTCCGGTAAAGATATTGGCCACGTGCATCTCATGACCGACACGCTGCGGATCCACGTCGTTCGCCACATACTTGCGGGTAATTGACGACGGACGCACGTCGAGAGCGCGCGTGTAGGTCAGAACGTTGGCAATTTCGTCGGCCAGCGCGAAGCGCAGAAACTCTACACTGATGTCTCCATTCATGTTCTGCAACGGAAGCACGGCGATGGTGTTTCTCGGAGCGCTCGCGACGTGCGCTGACCTTTGCTTGAACCACCATGCGCCCACCGCGGTGAGAACGGTCACCAGCAGCGCCGCCATACCGATCAACAAGTAGGTAGAGTATTTGTTAGTCGCCTGAAAGGTATTGGTGGCGATCCGGTATGGCAGCGCAGGCCGCCGCATGCCAGATTTCGTCAGCGTAGTCTCAGTTTCTTTCTTCAGCGATTGCAGGTCGCCCTTCATCGCGAGTGCGTTCTGATAACGGTTCCCGCGATTCTTCTCCATCGCGCGCCCGATAATGCCCTCTATCTCCGAAGGCAGCTTCTGGTTCAGTTGGAGCGGGGAAATGGGCTTCTGATTCAACACCGCGTCAAGCGTGGTCACAACGTTGCCGCCGGTGAACGGTTTCTTCCCGGTCGACATCTCGTAGAGCACCACACCCAGCGAAAACAGATCACTGCGCGGATCGAGGTCTTCGCCGCGTGCCTGTTCCGGGGACATGTAAACAGCCGTTCCCGGAATCACTCCAATCGCCGTGAGCGAATCTTCTACTGGAGCGGCTTCGTCGTCCTCGGCTGTGCCCAGTTCTCTTGACAGCTTAGCCAACCCGAAATCGAGAATTTTTGCCTGTCCAGTTGGTGTAACGAAGATATTGGCCGGCTTGATATCGCGGTGGATAATCCCCTTGGCGTGCGAAGCTCCGAGCGCGTCCGCCACCTGGATTCCGATGTCGAGAATTTCGTCGAGATCCATCGCGTTCCCGCGAATTCGCTCTTTCAGGCTGCTGCCTTCCAATTTCTCCATCACGATGAAGGGATGGCCGTTCGCGTTTTCGATGTCGTGGATGGTGCAGATGCCGGGGTGATTGAGCTGCGAGGCTGCGCGCGCCTCTCGCACAAAGCGGTCCAGCGCTTTTGGATCACTGAGCAGGTTCTCGGGAATGAACTTCAGTGCGACATGGCGGCCGAGGCGCGTATCTTCCGCCTCGTAGACCACACCCATGCCACCGCCCCCAAGTTTTCCTACGATGCGATAGTGGGAGACGGTCTGGCCGATCATCGAGCTGGCCTCGTGCTGTCGGCGCTATGTTAGGACCGCGACGGGGATGTGGTCAACAGAGGTTAATATTCCTCGATGGGTCCGACGGGTTCACCAACGCACGTGAACGTGCGCAACGCATCCAACCACCCCCTCTGGAGCAACACTGCGCTATTGGTCTGTCTGGCGGGACTCACCGTCATGGCTCACCTTCTCCACGGCGGAGGATATGGATTCCATCGTGACGAACTCGCCACACTGGACGACGCCCGGCACCTGGACTGGGGCTACGTCGCCTATCCTCCCCTGACGCCGTTCTTCGCCCGCCTCTCACTGGCGGTCTTTGGTACATCGCTCGCCGGATTTCGATTCTTCGCCTCTCTTGCGCAGGCAACCGCGGTTGTTCTTACCGGATTGATGGCGCGAGAGCTAAGGGGTGGGCGTGTCGCGCAGTTGCTCGCCGCGGCAGCAGCCATCCCATTTTGTCTGGCAAGCGGAGCACTGATGCAGTACGTTGCCTTCGATTATCTTTGGTGGGTCGCGGCGGCGTACTTCACCATCCGCTTGCTGAAAAGCGATGATCCACGCTGGTGGATCGCTATCGGCGCTACCTTCGGCCTGGGCATGCTCACCAAGTACGGAATCCTGTTTCTTGGACCTGGGCTCGCCCTTGGACTTCTGCTCACTACGAAACGGCGCTACTACGCCAGCAAATGGCTGTGGTTCGGCGTTGCCGTGTCTCTCCTCATATGGTTGCCCAATCTGATCTGGCAAATACAGCACCACTTCATCAGCCTGGAATTCTTGAAGAACATTCACGAGCGAGATGTCCGCATCGGCCGCACCAAGGACTTTCTACCCGACCAACTCAAATTGACGTTGCTCGCGACACCCCTCTGGCTTGCTGGCCTCTATCGCCATCTAGTCTCGCGTGAAGGAAGACTCTTTCGCGTGCTCGGCTGGATGTACGTCATTCCGCTCTTGCTCTTCATCGTGGCAAAAGGTCGCGGGTACTACCTGGCAGGCGCCTACCCGATGCTCTATGCCGCCGGCGCTGTCCGGTTCGAACAGTGGACCGCACCTTTGGTTCGTGGATGGCGTTTAGCTCTGCGGGTGCTCGCGTTTGCGGCGCTGACCGCTGACATCGTTTTGGCAGCCTTGATCACGCTGCCGATCGCACGCTTAAATTCGCCGCTCTGGAGCTTTGCCATCGAGAACAATGGAGACCTGGTCGAAGAACTCAATTGGCCCGACCTCGCGCAGACTGTGGCGCACATCCGCGACTCGCTACCTGCCGATGACCGTTCGCGCTTTGGAGTACTGGCAGCCAACTATGGTGAGGCTGGAGCGATCAATCTCTATGGCCCGCAATTTGGCCTTCCTCCCGCGATCAGCGGGATCAATTCCTTCTGGCAGCGCGGCTACGGCAGCACCCCGCCAGGAGTTCTCATTGTTCTCGGCTTCTCGGAACGATTTCGGACAAGCAACTTTGCTTCCTGCCAACTCGCCGCCCAGACACCAAACCCCTACAACGTCATGAACGAAGAGACCAAAGATCACCCGGATATCTTCATCTGCCGCGGATTGCGACAGCCCTGGCCGGAGTTCTGGAAAGACTTTCGCTATTTCGGATAGTGAACCCGGTAGGTAGTTAATTCTCGACCTTCACTCCGTTCCAGAAAGCAACGTATCCCTTGATTTCGCTCGCTCCAGACTTGGGCTCCGGGTAATACCAGGCCGCATCATGATTGCGTTTCCCATCGACCTCGACATCGTAGTAGCTGGCCGTTCCCTTCCACGGACAAACAGTGTGCGTCGCACTCGGTTTGAGGAACTCGCGCTTCACCGAGTCCGGCGGAAAATACTGGTTGCCCTCGACCTCAATACACCGGTCACTGTCAGCCACGATAGTCATCTGCCAAATTGCTTTTGCCATAAGTACTTAGATGGCCCCGCTCGAAATCGGTCGCACTTCGCCCGCCCAACGGCAGAAGATTCCCAGCACCGGGTTCCGTTGTTTTCTGAACCATGTTATTCTTCGGCACGTACCTCGCGGGGCCCGCGCGCGATTCTCTCTCGCCACCGAAAAATGAGGGTCCCTACCTACGTCTTTCCTCGCAAGGGACGTGGATGGAGGAGATGCGAGCACGCCTGAGAGGTGTGCGGCCATCGCTTCCATCGTGTCCGGCGCCTCCAGGCAAATCACATCCGATGAAGAGGAGAGAATTATGCAGATCAAGAAACTCACGCCCAATCTGATCGTCCGCAATGTCGAAGCTAGCCTGAAGTTTTACCGCGAAGTTCTCGGACTCGAAACCGGGATGACCGTTCCCGAAGCTGCGCCTTACGTGTTCGGCTCCGTGGCCAACGGCGCGGTCGAGATTTTCTTCAACGATCAGAAGGTCGTGTCAGCTGAGTACCCAAAGTTGGCTGCCAACATTTCCGCGAGCATTACGCTCTACACAGAAGTTGATGACCTTCAAGCCATCCTTGAACGCGTGCAGAAGATGGGCCCGAAGATCACGATGCCGGTAACCGAGCAGTTTTACGGCATGCGCGAATTCGCTTTTGAAGACATCGATGGCTACACCATCACGATCGCGCAACGAATGTAGGGGTTCGTTTCCTGCGGGGAGGGCAGCGGACTTCCGCCTCTCCCCTTTTCCTTGCATGTCGGAACGCCGCCGCCCCCGGGCGCCGGGCTGTAATCCGGCGGTCTAGTCCTCTCACGCGGGCGCGAGTCGTACTCCGGTGACGTGGCCGCCCGCGCAGTTCCGTCTGAAAATAGCTGGATGAGTCTCCGCAGAGCCGCTCTTGTCTCTTTCGTCACTATGGGTTTGCCTTGTCTGCTTTTAGCCCAGCCCTGCCCCAAGGTGAATACCACAACGCAAACACCCGCCACCATGCGGGCGATCGTGAAATCGATTAACTGTCTTGTAGAGATGATGCCGTCCAGTTCCGCCGCTACCAGCGGCAGCGCCTTGCCACGCACTGCGGATGTCCGCTACACCGGCGCCAGTGCAACCAGTAACACGCAAGTCGAAACCTGGCCGATCATCGGACCACAACACACGCGCACCTATCCCGGATTCGTCCTCGCAATCCTGACAGTGCCGGTCGATAACACCCAGAAGTCTGCCGTGGTGACATGGGAATCGCCGCAGGCTTCCATCCGTGGAGCAGGTGGTGGTGAGTGCAAACTGAAGTTGAACTCTGACCGCTCCGTCGACGCCGTCTGCAACCAAACCGGTGGATCGATGTTTGTGGTCTACAAATAGGTCCGCCGTTCCACTCCTTCTGGGCTGCGGCCCACTCCTGCCTGGTCACAAATGAAAAAGGGCCGCTTGCGCGACCCTTCTAGCATCCAGTTGAGAACGTCCTAACGCCGTCCTCCGCGGCCGCCATGCTGGCCGCCGCCATGACCTCCACCAGGACCTCCACGTCCGCCGCGTCCCCTCCGACGACGGTTGCGGTCCCCGCGTCCGTCTCGGCCGCCCCCGCTGCTCCCGCCCTCCGGACGAGGCCCGCCCGCCTGTGATGGCTCGAAGTCGACGCGATTGAAGTTCGGCTCATCTTCAGCCTCAAACTCCGCGCCCCCTTCGATCACTGCCGTCGGCGTACCTTGCTGCGCCGGTGCTGCTGCCGGAGCTGCTTCCGCTTCCGGAGGAGGAGCTCCGGCACCCATCTTCGCGCGTTGCTCTTTCAGAATCGCTTTGCGCGATAACTTGATGCGGTTCCCTTCAACCGCCAACACCTTCACCAGCACCTGATCGCCTTCTTTCAGTTCGTCGCGGATGTCCTTGATTCTGTGCTCCGCCACTTCGCTGATGTGCAGCAAACCGTCAGTTCCGGGAATAATCTCAACAAAAGCGCCGAACTCTGCCAATCGGCTTACCTTGCCAAGATAAGTCTTTCCCACCTCTGCCGTAGCGGTCAGGTCGCGGATGATCTGCAACGCCTTATTTGCCGAGTTCTCGTCATTCGACGCCACATTCACTTTGCCGGTGTCCTCGACGTCGATCTTCACTCCCGTTTGCTCGATAATGCTGCGGATCATCTTGCCGCCAGGCCCGATGACATCTCGAATCTTGTCGACCGGAATCTGCAGCGTGTAGATGCGCGGTGCATATGCCGACACCTTCGTGCGAGCTTCGGTGATCACCTCACTCATCTTGTCGAGAATGAACAACCGCCCACGTTGCGCCTGCGCCAGCGCCTCCCGCATGATCTGCGGAGTAATACCCGCGACCTTGATATCCATTTGCAGCGCGGTGATTCCTTCACGCGTTCCGGCGACCTTGAAATCCATGTCGCCGTAGTGATCTTCCGCGCCGGCAATGTCCGTCAGGATGGCGTACTGCTCGCCCTCCTTGACCAGACCCATTGCGACGCCCGCCACCGGCGCTTTCAACGGAACGCCCGCGTCCATCAGCGACAGCGATGCTCCGCAAACGGTCGCCATCGACGACGATCCATTCGATTCCAGGATGTCGGACACCACCCGCATTGCATACGGCCACTTCTCTTCCGACGGAAGAACGGCAGTCACGGCTCGTTCGGCGAGTGCGCCATGGCCGATCTCGCGTCGGCCGGCACCTCGTAGAAATGCTACTTCTCCAACGGAAAACGGTGGAAAGTTATAGTGAAGCATGAAGCGCTTCTTGGCTTCGCCTTCGAATACCTCCAGGCGCTGCATGTCGTCACTTGTGCCCAGCGTAGTCGTGACCAACGCCTGAGTCTCGCCGCGCGTAAAGACCGCGCTGCCGTGAGTGCGTGGCAGGACGCCTGCCTCGATCCAGATCTCGCGAATCTGATCGAACGCACGTCCATCCGGACGCCGCCTGTTGTTGATTACCTGCTCGCGGAAGATCCGCTCGCGCAGGACTTCGTAATACTTCTCGAGTTTCGCCTTGCCCTCGACATCCTCGGCGGGCAAAGCATCGACCAGTTCTTTCTCGAATGCTCGAACCAGTTCGTAGCTCTCAGATTTCGGATGCTTGCCAGTGTCGAGTGCATCGGCCAGGCGAGTACCGATCTTCGATTTGAGGTCCTTGAAATAGGCTTCGTCGAAGTCGGGAGGCGTGACCTGCCGTTTCGGCTTGCCTACTTTTGCGCGTAGGTCATTGATCGCCGCACAAATTTTCTTGATCTCGGCGTGCGCGAATTCGATCGCGTCGACCACCGTTTCTTCTTTCACTTCCTTCGCGCCGGACTCGATCATCACGATCGCATCGGCGCTCCCGACCACCATGATGTTCAGCAGGCTTTCGCGCATCTCGGTATAGGTTGGATTCGCGATGAACCGTCCGTCCACCAGTCCCACGCGTACCGCGCCCACTGGCCCGAGGAACGGGATATCGGAAATCGTCAGAGCCGCCGATGCTGCATTGATCGCCACGACGTCTGGGTCATTCTCGGTATCCGCTGAGAGCACGAACGCGATGACCTGCGTCTCGCACTTAAATCCTTCCTGGAACATGGGACGAATCGGCCGGTCGATTTGCCGGCTGGTCAGAATCTCGCGCTCACTGGGACGTCCTTCGCGCTTGATAAATCCGCCGGGGATCCGGCCGCCGGCATAGGTGTACTCACGGTAGTCGACCGTCAGCGGGAAGAAATCGATCCCCTCGCGCGGTTCAGGATTGGCGACTGCGGTCGCCAGCACAACGTTATCGCCCATCCGCACGACGGCGGCTCCGTGGGCTTGCTTGGCTAATTTTCCGGTTTCAAAAGAGAGATTTTTTCCGCCCGCCAGTTCGGCAGACGCATAGGTGGGTTCAGGCTTCATAGTCAATCCTTTTGGTCAGGAGTCCATGCGTGCGGCACGGAGTTCGCACGGGTAGGAGGGTGCCAGTGGTTCACGGTTTCACCCCGGCGGGCTAAACCGGGCCCGCTCGGGACCCAAATGGTCGGGAAACGCACTTGATGAGGCTCTCGGAGTTTTTCCCGGCTCCCCACGGAGCCGGTCGCGCTTACTTGCGGATGCCGAGCTTCGAAATGACGGTCTTATACCGTTCCGAGTCGTACTTCTTCAGGTAGTCCAGCAAGCGACGCCGCTTGCTGACCAGCATGAGGAGTCCGCGGCGCGAGCCGTGGTCTTTCTGATGCGTTTTGAAATGCTCCGTCAGCTGACCGATCCGCTCGCTCAACAACGCGATTTGTACTTCGGGACTGCCGGTATCGGTGGCGTGCGTGCGATACGTGTCAATGACGGTTTGCTTTTGCTGTCTGGCTAGCACTAACCTGTTGCACTCCTGTTATTCTTCGTTTCGTAACGTGTTTGAGAATAACATGTTGCGGACAACAGTGTAAAGACGCCCTGCGCGGTATGGCGTAGTTTGCCTTGTCATCCCGAACCGCCTTCTTTTGGCGAGATCGAGGTTCCCTCCTTGCCACTCACTCTTCGCTCTGCGACGCCCGCCGACTCCGAAGCGATCGCTCGCTTAGTGAACGACGCCTTCCGCCCCGAACGCTCCTTCATTGATGCCGACCGCACCAATCCCTCAAAGATTCGCCATCTCTTTCACAAGGGGAAATTCCTGCTGCTCGGAGATTCCGGGGATAGCGCTTCTCCCGCCGGCTGCGTTTACGTCGAAATACGCGGAGATCGAGGATACTTCGGGCTGCTCGCCGTAGACCCTGCACAGCAGCGTTCGGGCATCGGAGGGCGCCTGATCGCAGCCGCCGAAGAAGAATGCCGCGGTGCCGGCTGCCGCTATATGGATTTGACCCTGGTCAATCTGCGCACCGAGTTGCCCGATTACTATCGCCGCTTCGGATACTGCGAGAACGGCACCCTGCCCTTTCCGAGCGATCAGCACACGCCGAAAATCCCGGTGCACCTCGTTCAGATGTCGAAAGCCCTATAGGCCAGACTCCCTGGTGAGAGCTGACAGCTGAAAGCTGATCGCCGCTTTTACCAATCTGACCTCTTCAATCCGCAATCGTTCCTTACTTTTCCATGAAGTCAGTAAACGCCCCGATCTTCTGGGAGTAGACACGCATGGTGCATTGTTTCTCGCCGATGTGGCCGAACTGCACGTTGAATTTCTCCGGACTAGGGAGTTGTCCGCTCTCCATCTCGGCTCTCACCAGGTCCTGCTGCATGTCGTATTTGGAAGTTTCACCAACACCTTTGTTGATCACCAGCGTCCATGAGTGCTTCTGGGGGACCAGATAAACGCCATAAGCTCCCACTGGAATTGTTACGTTTGCCACCGTGACCGGTACTTGCGTGAACAAAAGCATTGCCGATCCGCCGGGCGCCCAAACCTTCCCGTCCGAGATCTTTTCCTTTTCGCTTACCTTGTTATAGCGGAGACTGATCTGGTTCCCGTCGCTGTAGCTGCACGTCGCCGTGAGAGTATCGGCGGGCTGTTGTGCCCTGACGACAGGATTGATCGCGAACAGGACGAATGCACAAATAATAAGAAATCGCGGCTTCATCGTTCTCTCCTTTCCCACTGAGCCAGCGTACTGGCCGCAACCCCTAGGACTGCCAGCGGCATCCTGGAGTTGCTTTCACATTTCGCTCCTTACATTAAAATCATACTTCTTCGTGTGACTTGAGGACGTGACCTATCTCACATCCTCGGCTACTGAAGCTCGATCGCAATCCGGGCTATTGACGCACTGACTACGTGGACCTACACTCCCGCTCTTCGATGATCGGCAGCAAGCTCGGTCACTACGAGATCCTCGAGCAGATCGGGGCCGGCGGTATGGGCGTGGTGTATCGTGCGCGCGACCAGCGCCTCGACCGCACGGTGGCCATCAAAGTTCTGCCTCCCGGACTGCTTTCCGACGAGGAGGCCCGCCGCCGTTTTCGTGACGAGGCCCTCGCTCTCGCCCGCATCAATCATCCCAATATCGCTACTCTCTACGACACGGGCTCCGAAGGCGAGACCGACTTCCTGGTGATGGAAGACATCCCGGGCTCCTCTCTCGAAGAACGCATTCAGCTCGGTCCCCTCCCAGCGCGCGAAGTGATCGCGCTCGGAATTCAGATTGCCGAAGGGTTGAACTCCGCACACGAACGCGGCGTCATTCATCGCGATTTGAAGCCTGGCAATGTCCGCCTCACCCTCGACGGTCGAGCAAAGATCCTCGACTTCGGCCTCGCTCGCCGGGCGCCTCAGCCGAGCCTGTTGGGGACGACCGCCACCGTCACAGATCTGCACGAGACCAGCGGCACGATTCCATACATGTCCCCTGAACAACTCCAGGGACGTCCCGCTGACGCTCGCTCCGATATTTGGGCCTTCGGCGCCGTACTGTACGAACTTGCATGCGGAAAGCGCCCGTTCCCGGGAAATGTCCCAACCGCCATCGCCGCCGACATCATCCATAAGCAACCACAGCCGCCGCGTTCTCAGCGCCCCGACATTCCTTTCGCCCTGGAAAAGATCATTCTGAAATGTCTCCAGAAAGATCCATCGCAGCGCTACGTGTCAGCTCGGGCCGTGTTGCAGGATCTCCAGGAGCTTCAAAGTCCCAGGACGACTTCCCCGCTTACCCCAGTTCAACCCGCAACGCCGTCGGAACTTCCCCCGATGGAAATTGCACACGTCTTGTTCATGGACATCGTCTCCTACTCAACCCTCCCCATGGATGAGCAGGAGAGCAACCTCCGCCGACTGCAGGAAATCGTCCTCTCTAACAGCGAGTTCGCCGCCGCGCAATCCGAGGATCGCCTCATCCGCCTCCCCACCGGCGACGGCATGGCACTCGTGTTCTTTGGGGATTCCCAGGCGCCCGCGCGCTGCGCGATCGAAGTAGGCCGCAGCCTGCGCAAAGAAACATCGCTGAAGCTGCGCATGGGGATCAATTCGGGCCCTGTCTATCGCATCGCCGACATCAACGCCAGCAACAACGTTGCAGGCGCTGGTATCAACATGGCGCAGCGCGTCATGGACTGCGGCGATGCCGGACATATTCTGGTTTCGCAGTCCAACGCCGAGGTTCTCGCACAAGTTAGCCACTGGCGCTCCGCGCTGCACGATCTGGGCGAAGCGAAGGTTAAGCACGATGTGCGGATTCGTGTTTTCAACCTGTACCAGGACGACGCCGGCAATCCATCGGTCCCGCGACAACTTCGAGCCGCAACCACGCGCCGTACCGCCGCCTGGGTGGGATCGGTGGCGGCAATTATGCTTCTCGCCGTCGGGGCTTGGTTGGTTGTTCGCTTCGTCCTTCCTCGGTTCACCGGCCCTGGTTGGATCGAACGGCGCTCGGTGGCAGTGCTCGGCTTCAAAAATCTGACCGGCGATCCAGCCGAAGAATGGATGTCCACCGCACTTGCCGAGATGCTCACCACTGAATTAGCCGCCGGAGAACAACTACGCGCCATCTCCGGCGAAGATGTTGCTAGCGCCAAGCGCGATTTGAATCTGCCCGACACCGCCAGTCTCGGCGCCGCCACCCTCGGCCAGGTTCGCAAGCGACTCGGAAGCGATCTCGTGGTTGTTGGCTCTTACGTTGATGTGAACAGCCAGGTACGACTCGACATGCAACTTCAGGACGCTGCCAGCGGCCGCACCATCGCCAACCTCAAGGAAACCGGCACCGAGAGCGGATTGCTCGATCTCGTCAATCGTGCCGGAGCTTCTCTCCGCCGAAGCTGTGGCATTCGCAATCTATCGGCTGCCGAGTCGGCCAGTGTGCGCGCCGCGAGCCCGTCTACCGTAGAAGCGGCCCGCATCTATGCCGAAGGTCTGGACCGCCTGCGCGAATTCGATGCCACCGGAGCGCGGGACAAATTCGAAGCCGCCATTGCCGCAGACCCGAAGAATGCCCTCTTCCACAGCTCTCTCTCTTCCGCCTGGGCGCAGCTCGGATACGATGCAAAAGCGCTCAGTGAAGCCCAGCGTGCTTTCAATCTTTCCAGCGGATTGTCGCGCGAGGACCGCCTTGCTACCGAAGGTGCCTTCCGCGTCGCGGGTAAGCAGTGGAACGAGGCGATTGACGTTTATCACACGCTCTTCGGATTCTTCCCTGACAACCTCGATTATGGTCTTGCGCTCGCCGACGTCCAGGTCTCGGGAGGAAAAGCGCAGGCGGCGCTCGATACGATCGGCAAGATGCGGCAATCCATGAAACCGGAGGATACCGATCCGCGTATCGATCTGGCGGAAGCCAGGGCGGCATCCGCCCTTGCCGACTATCGCCGCACGCTTAACTCGGCGAGGCAAGCCGCGACTGGCGCGCAACGTCAGGGTGCTCGCATCGAGAGAGGCCACGCTCTTCTGCAGCAATGCTCGGCCCTGCGCCGCCTCGGACAACTCGACGACGCCAAACGTCTCGGACAGGAAGCAGCCACCGTTTTCGCGGAGAGACGATACCTGCGCGGGGAAGCACGAAGCCTCACCTGCGTCGCCTCAGCGCTGCAGGACCAGGGCGATCTAAAGAGCGCTCAGCCGATGTTCGAAAAGGCACTGGTGCTCGTCCAGTCGATCGGCGCGCGCGTCGAGATCGCCGGGGCTCTCAATAACCTCGGAGTGCTGCTGGCTGGACTAGGAAAACTTGAGGAATCCACCGAAAAATATCGCCAGGCCGCCTCCGTCGCCGCCGAAATCGGCGACCAGGTGGACCAGCAGATCGCCGAAAGCAACGTCGGCAGCAACCTGATCAGCCTCGGCCGGTTTCGCAGTGCGCGCCCGCCGACTCAGAATTCGCTCCAGGCAGCACGAGCCATCGGCGACAAGCGCGGAGAAACTGAGTCTCTGATTAATCTCGCCGTCATCTCGTACTCGCTTGGGGAACTGGATCAGGCAGAAAAGCAGTCGAACGATAGCATCGCCGCTTCGCGTTCCCTGGGCCTGGCAGCCGATACCGCCTACGCTCTGGGCGTGGTCGGGGACATTCAGCTCGCGAAAGATGATCTATTTGCAGCCGAGAAGAGTTACCGCGAGTCTCTCGATATTCGGCAGAAAGTCGGCGACAAGCGTGGAGCAGCGGCCAGCCAATTGGCCTTCGCGGCGCTCTGGCTCGAACGTGGAGACCCAGTGCAGGCCACGTCCCTGGCAACCGATGCCGCCCATCAGTTGCATGAAGCCCAGGACAGTGACCAGGAAGCGAGCGCCCATAACCTGCTTGCCCGCGCTGCCCTGGCCCAGAAAAAACTAGACGTTGCCTCCAGCCAATTGCAGGCCGCCTCGAATCTCGCTCCCAGCGACGAGACCGTGAAGTTAGCTTTGACCATCACTGCAGGAGAAATTTCCGCCGCCGGGGGAAAGCCTTCCGACGCCCGCCGCCAGCTCGCTAGCGCCCAGACTCGAGCAAATGAAATGGAGTACGTCCCGGGCAAACTTCAGGCCGGACTCGCATTGGCAGAAATCGCCGCGCGTTCGGGACAGCCACAAGCACTCCAGTCCCTGGTGCAGGAAGCCAGCAAAGCTGGCTTCCGTCTCATTGCGCGCCGAGCCCGCGAACTCTCATCAAACGCGAACTCGCGACGCTAGTCCGCCGCAGCACCGGTCCTAATTGATCCCTAGCGATGGGAATGGAATCGGAACGTTCGGGTTGACCGTTACCTTGATATACAAGGTCAGCCCTTGCCCTTCCTCGGGGTCGCTCCCAGCGGGAAAATTCGAGAACGACGGCACAAGGAACGTGACTGCCTTCTTTTTAGCCGTAAACGTTATTCCGGAGATGAGATCGAAATTGGGATCGTTCGGATCCGTCGTGCACAACTCCTGATTGTTGAGGTCATCGTCGCAGATGACTACCCCGTAGGTCGCAACGTGGTCGCCATCGACCTTCGTGAATGAGGGCAGCTTGCCGATGTTCACCTTTACATTTGTCGACGTGGATTGCAGTTGATAGATGAAGATGTACGTGCCGCTGTCGCACGCGCCAGCATCGAGGTCACCGTCTATAGGGCACACCACTTCGCGCGTCACCGTCACTGACTTGCCATTCGCCGTAAGCTTCGCTGGGATGGTTCTCTCCATCAGCCTCCAGTGGACGGCGTCATTTCCGGCTCCGTTGTCGGATGTTTGCCGGATCGGAATCCGCGCATAGGCCGATACCGCGCTCGCCAACAACACTCCTGCCGCCAACCAGGACACACCGCTCTTTAATCTCATAGCTCCTCCTGAACCTCTCCTTTGATTTCGTATATACACCGCCCCACACGTTGTCTTCGAATGGAAACACTTTAGCGGAACTTCACCCCTGATGCCGGGGAAGGAGGCGAGAATGCTATCCTACATGATTCCGCTCGGGCAAGCTGGATTATTTTTGGAGCGCTAGCTTTGGGAAGCGGTCTTCAATGGGTGGGAAACACGAAACAAATTGCTGTTTGGTGCGCCTAAACGGCGACTGTGGCGTGGCTGATTTTGTTTCGTTGTTCAGGAGTGAGTCCCAGGAATTCGAATCCAGAGCGACTGCCGGTGACATACCGGACGATCGCCAGCGTGTGCAGCGGACTGGCCGGCAACGCAAGGTTGATTTCCACCGTTTCGCCCACGTGCAGTCCCGCCTGGACAATCGCCGCCATTCCCCCTTCACTGATGTCGACGCTCATCCCCCGCGTGGTGCGCAGTCCATCCGCTAGCAGGTAGCGCAACATCACCGGAACACTGAACAAAAAACGAGTGTGCCGTCTTGCTGTCTTGTGTTTGATGGCTTGCGTTCGCTTGAGTTGCATTCCTTGCTCTCTCGCGGCCATTGGTTGCGGAGATGGAAAACCATGTCGAACATAACCGGAAACGCTTCAAGATGCGATGACCATTAGGACAGGAACAACCGTGTAAGGCTTACACGAACGGTCGTGCACCCGCGGTGTGTTGAGTGTGCTGAGCCACGAAAACGCCAGTGTTTATGCGGCTATTTCGCGTTTTGCAAATAGGCAAACAGACGCGCCCGCTGGGCGCATGATCGATCGGACGCCTACTGAAGTGTGCGGCCGCTGCGCCTCTACTCCTCGCGCCGCAGCGATGACATTCCCTCAGGCCTTTCACTCCCCTGAGACTTTTGCCCGGACTCGTGCTCCCTTCAGCGCGTCCGACGACATCAGCCTCGTTCCGCGAACATTCGTATCCAGCCGTTCTGCGAGTACTGGAAACTCCGGAGTCGCTCCGATCCACTTCAGGCTGTCAACTGAATCGAGGAGCGCGAGGTCGTTGCGCAGGGTCGCGAGTTTACGAAACAGGAAAGCATTCTCACGCTGAAGCATGAGAGTGTTCGCCAGGGTCGCAGGAGCCGTGACCTTCACTTGCCATTCGTGCCAATCCTCCGGTATCGCTTCCAGATGACCGAAGCGCGCCAGCACAGCCGCCGCTGATTTTGCTCCCCATCCTGGTAAGCCCGGATATCCATCTGCTGAGTCGCCAACCAGCGCCAGGTAGTCCGGAATCGATTCCGGGGGAACGCCGAATTTCGCAATCACTCCGGCCTCATCGCGAATCGTTCGCGTTCGCCGTTCCAGCTGTACAACGCGTGTTCCACGCACGCACTGCGCGAGATCTTTGTCGGGAGTACATATGAATACGCGCTCAACTCGATCGTCGCGCGCTGCCAGCTCCGCGGCCGTGGCTAATGCATCGTCGGCTTCGACTTCCACCATCGCCCACACCACGACACCCATCGCAACCAGCGCTTCCTCAAGAATCGGAAACTGTGCCCACAGTTCTGGTTCTATTCCATCGCTAGTCTTGTACCCGGACCAGAGATCGTTACGAAACGATTCAATAATGTGATCGGTCGCCACTCCGATGTGAGTGGCCCCCTCTTTGATCAGACCCAGCACCGACGCGAGCACACCACGCACGGCGGCGACTTCCCTGCCCTCGGCATCGCGCACGGATGGCAGCGCATAGTAATGCCGGAACAATTCATACGTGCCGTCGATGAGGTGAACGTTCAGGAAACACCTCTCTGAGCACTATACGATGGACGCAAGCATTGAAGATTTTCGCTCATCGCGTCACGAAGTTGCGTGATCGCAAATGTGCGCTGGCTCCCACGCCTGAGCTGCATTGCTATGCGGATCTTTCCAGCTTCGTTGGCGGACGCCTTTCGAGTGCTTCCCGGTCCCATTTGCCGAGTGTCGCCGCTGCTTCGTAAGCAGACTGACAAAAATCCAGGAGTGTCGCGCTCGGCGAATTCGCATTTCGCACATCGTCGTACATCAGGACAAACTCACCAAGCTGCGAATTGTAGAGCGCGCCCGTCGGTCGCACCGGCCATTTCGAACATCCTTCAGGCTGAGGAACCGCGTACGAGTAGAACGCTGGTCCCGTGATGTTCCCGCTTCCCGGCCAAAATCCGACGCTGCTTACCTCGTGTGAATATGCCTCGCGCGTGATTCGATCCGCCCCCGCCCGCTCCGGCGCTCGGCGTCCCGAAAACCGCGTTACGCAGAGATCGAAACTTCCCCAGAAAAAGTGAACCGGGCTGCATTTGCCGATAAAGCCTGATCGAAACTCTTCGAATATGCGATCTACGCTCAAGAGAATCTTCCAGAACCTCTGCACCGCTTCCGGATCATACGCAGCATGAACCGTGTCCTCCTCGAAAGGGATCGGATCCGGCACTTCCACCGGCATCGGCCAGATCTTCACCGCGATGCCACTCGATGCAAGCATTTCCATGACCTGCCGATAAAAGTCAGCTACTGACATCGCCCTTAGTGGGACTGCCTTGCGCAGGCCGCGGCTCGTGCACAAAACGAGTTCGTGGTTAAGAAAATCGAACCACAGTTCGAATGGTGAGTCCCCGTACGGAATCAGCGACGTGGTTAAGCCCCGCGCATTGATGTAGAGCGCCACATTCCACCAGTGATTGACCAGTGGCGTCAGCGCAAGCCGAACCTTGCCAATGACCTGGGTCCACATGTGCAGCGTCGCATATGTGTCCTTCCAACTCTCAAGTGCGAGCGGCGGCCACAAATCGTTCTGCTGAGTTGACGCCATGATGCCATCCTTTCTTGCACCGCCAGCCACAAATATACATCTGCCTTTTCCTAACTGAAATTTGATCGCTCCGACCGCCCATCACCCTACGTCGCAAATAGCGGGCACGGAATGCGAGTATCATGTCACGCAGCGTTGTTGAGTGGCGGAGCAAAATGGCTGCAAACCCTATGACACCACCGTCCGCCAAAGATGCGCGCTCCGCGGGCGATCCTCTTCCTTCAAAGTGTGCCGTCATCGAAGTGCGCGTTGGGGAATTAAGGCAGCTCTTCAATGCCATCGACCCCTCTCCGTTTCGCGACAAGGACTTGGATCCCAAGGCCGAGGAGTTCATCGTTGGATGGGCGAAGGATTTGCCGCGCGATGTGCCGCTGGCTCTCGTCGTTGATCTCGATCGCCAGGCGGGCTTACCCGACGAGGCGGCCGTGCTCCGCGACGCCATCCACGAATTTTTCAGGCAACGGGCAGAAGCCTATCGCCGGAACCTGCGCGAACTGTTCCGTCGCGGCAGAACCAGCCTCCTGATCGGCCTGACCGTTTTGGCAGGAGCCGTTGCATTGGGTGATTTTCTCGGCACGCTCATGAAGGAGAGCCGTATCGGCGAAATCCTCCGCGAAAGTCTCACTATCGGCGGCTGGGTTTCCATGTGGCGTCCGCTCGAGGTGTTCCTATACGACTGGTGGCCGATTCGCAACGAAGCCCGGCTATCCGAACGTCTGGCGGCCATGCCGGTGCGCATCAAGTATATGAACGTCGCGTCTCCCGATGCTTGGAAGGCCGACTGGCCCGTAGTGACGCCAGCCGGTGAGCGTCCCAGGACGGAACACCCACCGGACGGAACCCATCAGGCGACGCAATGATCGCTCGATTCTTTCCCGGCTCCGCACCGGCAAACTCTTAACGAAGACCAGCACAAAGAAGAAATCCGCAACACAACCGACGGCATCTCAAAGCTCGGCTGACTTGCCTCCGAGGAGGGGACGTGAGCGAATCAAGATTCGTTATTCTGGGCGGCGGAATGGTCGCGGGTTACGCGGCTAAGCAACTCGTTGAACTCGGATTGAAGTCGGGTGAACTCACCATTTTATCCGCCGACACCGCGCTTCCCTACGAACGTCCACCGCTGTCAAAGAGTTTTCTCGCGGGCAAGGACACAGAAGAGACGATCCGCATCAACGCCGAAAATTTCTACCGGGAGCACCAGATTCAGGTCAGTCTCAACTGCCAGGTTTCCTCCGTCGACCCAGCTCGCAAGAAGCTAGCCTTGAAGTCAGGCGGAGATCGGGCATTCGAGAAACTCGTTATCGCAACCGGCGCGCACCCGAGAACTCTCGATCTCCCCGGAGGCAAACTTCGAAACGTGCACTATTTGCGATCGCTCGATGATTCCAAGTCCATTCGAGACTCTGCGAAGAACGTAAAACATGCTGTCGTCATCGGAGGTGGTTTTATCGGAATGGAAGTGGCTGCCGTCCTCGCTCAGAAAAATATTGAGGTCACGATGGTGCTGAATGACGACCGCATCTGGAAGAAGGTCTTTTCTCCGGAAATGTCTGCGTTCTTCGAGTCCTACTACAAACCTCGCGGTGTTCGTTTCGCCAAGAATGCCAAAATCGCCGAAATCCGTGGCACTGACGCCGTCAGTTCTGTGGTACTCGCGGAGGGGCAAAACATTCCCTGCGAACTCGTTGTGGCCGGGCTCGGAGTTGTCCCGGCGACCGAGATGTTAGGCAATAGCGGCTTGGACCTACAAGACGGAATCGTTGTCAACGAGTACCTCAAAACTCGCCACGACAATATCTACGCCGCCGGCGATGTTGCCAGCTATCAGGACATAATCTTCCGAAAACGCAGGCGCGTTGAGCACTGGGACAACGCCGTCTCTCAGGGACAGTACTGTGCTCGTGCCCTGATGGGCGACCCGGCGCCTTTCAAACATGTTCCCTATTTCTTTTCGGATGTCTTTGATCTTTCCTACGAATATTGGGGCGACGCGTCTGGTGCAGATCAAGTCATCCACCGCGGCGATCTCGCTAGTAAGAGCTTCAGTGTGTGGTGGCTGCGGCAAAAACGTATTGTTGCTGTATTCACAATGAACCGTCCCGATGAAGAGCGGGAAGCCGCACCGCAGTGGATCGAGGCGAAGCGAAACGTATCGGCCGCGAAGATGCAAGATGTCGCAGCGTCAATTTCCGAGGCTCTCGAATAAATCGAATAGCCGGAAGCGGTGAGCCGCAAGTAAGATCCAGATGACTCTAGTTCACCCATCCGGAGAAGAACGAATGACCGTGCCTTTCGACGATTGTTTGGAAGCAATCGTGCGCTGCGCGACGTATCGGATTCTTCTTAGTTTCGCGTTGCTACCCTCTTTGCTGGCCCCCACTGCCACGGGCGCTACGAAAGTCGATATAGCTGTCGATGCGTCAAAAACCGGGGCGCAAATCAATCGCAATATCTTCGGTCAGTTCGCCGAACATCTCGGCCATGGCATTTACGACGGAATCTGGGTCGGCCCAAACTCCAAAATTCCCAACACCCGTGGGATTCGCAACGATGTCGTCGCCGCGTTACGAGCGATTAAGGTTCCGAACGTCCGCTGGCCAGGCGGCTGCTTCGCCGATGAATACCATTGGCGAAACGGCATTGGACAGGCCGACAAGCGCACCATCACTCTTAATCCCAACTGGGGCGGCGTCATCGAACCGAATTCATTCGGAACCCATGAGTTCATGGATTTTCTCGACCAGATTGGCGCGGACGCATACGTCTCCGTCAACATCGGCTCCGGTACTCCGCGCGAAGCAGCGGAGTGGCTCGAATACCTGACCGCTGCGCAGCAGACAACGCTGGCAAAGGAGCGCGCCGCCAACGGTCATCCTGCTCCATACAAAGTGGCCTTACTCGGTCTGGGGAACGAAAGCTGGGACTGCGGCGGCAACATGACGCCTGACTACTACCTCAGCCAGATGAAGATCTACACCCGCTTCGTCCGCAACTTCAATCCCACACAGCAAGACAAGCAGCAGATGCTGAAGATCGCCGTCGGCCCCGGGGGCGGTGAACCTCGCTACATGGAGTGGACCGAGGCCATCATGAAGGCCTATCAGCAACACACGTGGAGTTGGGACATCGACGGCCTTTCGATGCATTCCTACACTGTTGGCCACTGGCCGCCATCCTTTCCATCGGTTGGCTTTGGTGAGACCGAATACAGTCAGACCCTCAAGTTCACTCTCGACATGGAAAATCTGATCGCGAAACATTCGGCTATCATGGACAAGTATGACCCGCAGAAGAAGGTTGCGCTGGTCGTTGATGAATGGGGCGCTTGGTATGCTCCGTCGCCTGGCAGCAATCCGGGTTTTCTGGTGCAGCAGAACAGCTTGCGCGACGCCATTCTAGCGGCTCTCAACCTCAATATCCTCGCGCGTCATGCCGACCGAGTTCGAGGCGCCAATATCGCGCAGATGATCAACGTGCTGCAGGCCATGATCATGACTGACAATGAGAAAATGGTCCTGACTCCGACGTATTACGTCTACAAAATGTATCTGCCGTTTCAGGACGCAACCTTTGTTCCGGTTACCTTCTCCGCAGGCACCTACACGCATGGCGACATTAGCTTGCCGCGCGTGGACGCTATCGCTGCAAAAGATCCGACCGGCAAGTTGTGGATGGAAATCACTAACCTTGATCCCGATCAGCCGATCGAGATTGACGCAACTATCTCTGGCATTGCCGCAAAATCAGCGACTGGAGAAACACTGACTGCACCCGAAGTCGACAGCGTTAACACGTTCGACTCCCCGAACGCTGTGGTGCCGAAGCCCGTTTCAGCGAAAGCTCTCGGCGGAAAATTGTCTCTAACGCTCGATCCCAAGTCGGTGACTGTGATCTCCGTCGAGCAGTGAGACGAGCCTAAAGCACGGATCTACACAATTTACGCAGTCGAGGTGTCCCATTCTTATTGTTCGGTTTCGCCTCAAATTTGTGCAACGAAGTTTCTGCCCTGTAATCTAAAAAGACTTCATGAAGTGCGTTTTGTATTGTCAGGTGCATTCCTAAGAGTCATTTTATGGCCAAGCCAGTTCTGCTAAGCGTGGATGATGATGCCGATGTATTGCGTGCAATCGAACGCGACCTCCGCTCTCAATACGGGGCTGAATATCGTGTGATCGGGAGCGACTCTCCGGAGAAAGCGCTCGATATCCTTAAGCAACTGAAGGTCCGCAACGACAGTGTCGCCCTCATGCTTGCGGACCAGCGCATGCCTCGGATGAATGGCGTCGAATTTCTTCAAGAGGGGATGCAGCTCTTCCCTAATGCGAAGCGAGCGTTATTGACCGCCTATGCAGACACGAATGCCGCCATTAGCGCCATCAATGAAGCGAATATCAACTATTTTTTCATGAAGCCTTGGGATCCTCCCGATGAGCACCTCTATCCGCAGTTGGATGACTTGCTCTACGATTGGAGGGCAGCCTATCGACCAGCATTCGAAGGCATTCGCGTTCTGGGCACGCGATGGTCGCCGCGCAGCTACGAAATGCGCGATTTTTTGGCTCGAAATCATGTCCCGTATCAATGGATCGACGTAGAGCTCTCTGCCAGCGATCTAGAAACCAAACGTCTTCTCGAAGTGCTCGGACCAGAGGCTGTAAATCTCCCCATCGTCCTGTTTCCTGACGGCACAAAGCTCTTGGAGAGTCTGCCCGCCGATGTTGCACAAAAGGTCGGATTGCGTACGCGCGCCCAAACCGATTTTTACGATCTTGCGATCATCGGCGGAGGCCCCGCCGGTTTGGCTGCAGCCGTTTATGGTGCCTCTGAAGGCCTCAAGACGGTGATGGTTGAACGCGAAGCTCCAGGCGGCCAGGCAGGAATGAGTTCGCGAATCGAAAACTATCTCGGCTTTCCCACCGGGCTGAGCGGAGGTGATCTGGCGCACCGCGCTGTGCATCAGGCGCAACGTTTTGGAGTGGAGATTTTGTCGCCACAGGAAGCGGTGAGTATTCGCACCGAAGGCTCATATCGAATCATCAAGCTCGCCGACGGAAGCGAGTTCTCCTGTCATGCTTTGATGGTCGCGACTGGGGTGCAATGGCGACGATTGGAGGCTCCGGGAATCGAAAGGCTTCAGGGTGCTGGCGTCTACTACGGAGGCGGCGCCACGGAGGCCTTGTCCTGCAAAGGCGAGATTATTTACGTCGTCGGTGGAGCAAATTCAGCAGGCCAGGCCGCCATGAATTTTGCCAAGTACGCCGACAGAGTGGTGCTGCTGGTGCGTGGGGAAGGACTCGCCGCCACCATGTCCCAATATCTGATCGACCAGATCGAACGAACTCCCAATATTCAGATTTGGACTCACGCCGCCGTTGCTGAGGTCCACGGCGACACCCGACTGGAAGAAATCTCGGTATTGTGCTCGGATACCAACAAAGTGGAACGCGTCCCGGCAAGCTCGATGTTCATCTTCATCGGCGCCCTGCCGCGCACCGACTGGCTGGCAGGTTTAGTCGAGCGCGACGATCGTGGTTTCCTCTTGACTGGGCCTGACTTGATAAGCAACGGTCAACGTCCAAAGGGGTGGGAACTCGACCGGGACCCGTTTCTTCTCGAAACGAATATCCCAGGTATATTTGCCGTCGGCGATGTGCGCCATGGATCGGTAAAGCGTGTGGCTTCCGGTGTTGGCGAAGGCTCAGTAGCTGTTCAGTTCATCCATCAGTACTTGAGCAAGGTCTAAAAGGTCTAAATGGTAACTCCATCCGATTTGCTGCGCTTTCCAGCATTTGCCGGTCTGCCCGACGATCAGATTGTGTGGTTCCTTAGCCAGACGCAAGAAGTCAGCCTTAAGGCAGGGGAGACTTACGCGAGGCAAGGCGATCCTCCCGACACCATGTTCGTTCTGCTTCAGGGCGAGTTTGAGTGGCGAGGCGAGTTTAGCGGCGAGACCATTGCAATTCCCGGCAAGGTAGGCGATGTGACCGGAACATTGCCGTTTTCGCGCATGAAGCAATTCACGGTCACTGGCCGTGCGCTCACTGACGGGCGCCTTCTGCGGTTTCCCGCTTCACTGTTTCCGGAACTCATTCAGAAAATGCCAGAATTGGCCAAACGGCTCGTCGGCATGATGTCCGATCGCATCCGTGAAACTACGCGTCTTGAACAGCAGCGTGACCGGCTCGCCGCGCTGGGAAAGCTTTCCGCAGGCCTTGCCCATGAGCTCAACAATCCTGCTTCGGCCGCCAAACGCGGGGCGGCGCAGCTACGCGAAGCATTGAAGCGCATCAAGGATGCAAGCCATGAACTTGGAGCGCGTGAGCTGACTCCTACCCAGAAAGCAGAGATCGAGAAGCTGGAATCCTCATTCACGCAGCAAAACGAGCCGCCTCCCGACGCTCTGACAATCAGCGACCTCGAGAATCAAATTGACTCTTTGTTCCGAAGCCACGGGCAGAATGATCTGTGGCAGCTGGCGGCTGACCTGGCACAAAAAGGAATCCAACCCTCGGCGCTTGAGTCCCTATTCGAGAACCTCGACGCGGGCACGGCACGTGCAGCTCTCGTAAGAATTGCCTCTTCGCTTGAAATTGCAAGCCTTCTGAACGAAATCGAGAGCAGCACTTCGCGAATCTCGGATCTGGTCCTGGCGATTAAGGAGTACACCTACATGGACCAATCCCCCGTGCAGAACGTCGATGTCGTGAAAAGTCTCGAGACGACGTTGACGATCTTGAATCACAAGCTCAAACGCGGGGTTACAGTACAACGCGACTACCAGCCCATTCCACTTCTCGTGAACTCTTTCGGAAGCGAGCTCAACCAGGTCTGGACGAACATCATCGACAATGCCATTGATGCCATGAACGGAAACGGTAAACTTCGAGTCCGAACCTATCGCGACGATGGATGCGTCGTGGTCGAGATCGGCGACAACGGCCCTGGGATCTCGCCAGAAGTGAAAGACCACATCTTTGAACCCTTCTTTACGACCAAAGGGGTGGGCGAAGGCACGGGGTTAGGACTCGACACCGTACAGCGGATTGTGAGAAAGCACCGAGGCAATATTCAGGTCAATTCGAAGCCGGGCGATACCCGTTTCCAGGTCTGGCTCCCACTGTCAGACGCCGCGCGTCGATGAGAGCATTGCTATTCGGGCGCGTCACCGGGCCTTTGACTTCGGATTCCCTTTGCTCTTCCCCTTGAGATTAAGTTCCACGGCAGCGCGGACAAGTTCTTTCAATGCCGCCTCATTGATCTTGTCGCCTTCGTGAATGTCGATTGCGCGCCTGACATTTCCCTCAAGGCTCGAGTTGAACAGACGTGCGGGGTCTTTCAGCGCCGCTCCCCTCGCAAACGTCAACTTGACGCTGCTCTTGTAGGTCTCTCCCGTGCACACGATACCTGCGTGGGAAAACACGGGAACTCCGGGCGACGTCGCCTTCGCCCATTTCCACTCTTCGACGATCTCAGGGTCTGCCTTGTGGATGATGTCGCGCACTTTCGCGAGCGTCTTGCCGCGCCAGTCGCCAAGTTCCTTGATCTTCAGATCGATGGATGCGGAGGCTGTTTCCATTGTGATGTCCTTTTCTATACGACCCCGGCAACACTTGCAACTGTGATGCCCTTACGGCCGCTGAAGTTTCGCACCAACTCCTGCGTTTTCTTTCCTCATTACAGGGAACGCCCTAGGTTTAGTCTCTACACTTAGGTGTCGAAAATCGCGAGACCTGAAACACTCGGCCTATCGTAATTAGCGCCCTGGTTGGCGCCGTGGTACCGTCCGTTCGAACGCAGATCGCGACCTTGTGCCGAGGGAATGTGAGAACTGTACGTCGATTTCCGTACGTTTGGTTGGTATTGCTGCTTGCATGCGGCCTATGTGTGGGTCAGTCCCTGGGCGACGCTGCGCGTCAGAACCGACAGCAAAAGAAAGCGAGCGGTACGACCACCAAGAAGGTCTATACCGCGGACGACATGAGTGCCGCGCCTTCGCCTGCACAAGGTGCCCAGGACTTGTCGGGCACCTGGAACTTCACCCACTTTGACGATCGTTTCCAGGGCCAGATTACGCTACGCCAGTCAGGATCGACGCTCCAAGGTACCTGGCATACCAGCAGCGGAAAATCCGAACCCGACACGGAGGTCAACGGCCGCGTCGACGGAGCCTCCGTTACCCTCTGGCGATTCCTGGGATCGAACCAGCAAAGCTACGCTTTGACTCTCTCTGCGGACGGCAATCGGCTGGATGGTTTTGGCGAAGGCTATTTCTTGCACCACACGAATCTGAGCATGACGCGAAGCGGAGCCGCAAAGCCCGCATCCACTCCGGCCAGCCCAGCCCGATAAGCGGGTCTTATAGCGTCCCCCGAACCAAATTTCCGAGTGCCGGCAAGAGATATGCACAGAGACCGCGGCGACTGGTTCACTGTCGGCAGTCCTCGAACCGGAAGTCTCCGCTAAAGCCGTCTGAAGTTGGTGCCTGAATCGCAGCGTTAAAAGCGCTGCGCCACCCCGCGAATGAAGTCAGGAAAAAGTTTCGGTCTACCACCTATTGAAAATCGCGCTTAGTAGGAAGCAGCGGACTAGAATTGGACGGGGGTGGAATGTCATGCAGGCACAGGGACAATCCAAAGCGGAATCCGGACAGCCCGAAGCGGCTGAACATGTAGCCGCAGCCTATCGTTTGCTGAAAGCATTGCAGGAGAAAGTCGGCGAACATCCTGAGATCGGGCAGGCCGTAAATAAGTTGGAAATGGCGCTCGCGATCCTCGGCGTGCAAACCGGCGCGATGCTGTGAAGGACGCTCGTGTCAGCGGCGAGAGGGCGGGAGAACTACCCCGCTCAAGCCTTGAGTAGGCCACCAGGGCGGTGGCCCACTGAAGCCCGTTGTTGGCTTGAGTGGGGACTTAGAATCCACCGAGCCAACGTCCGAACGTCCTACTGAACAATCCTTTCATCTACCCACACAACGAATATGCCTTGGATGGGAATAGCGGTCGTTGAAACCAAACGAACCGTCTGTGACTCCGCTCACTGCAACAATCCACACCGTCATCAAACAATTTGTCCAGCGCTCTGATCCGGAAACCGCGCCCACTGTTTTTGGGTGGCGCAGCGCTTCAGCGCAGCGATTAAGTCTCAACTAAGGAGCGGCTTCAGCCGCTGAGGTCAAAATGGCCGCACCTCACCGAGGCAACACCGGTTACAGCACATACTTCGTCACAGCTGCTACTTTTCACAAACACTGCCTGCTGCAATCCGACCGGATGGCTAACCTGCTAATCGAGGTGACATTTGCCTACAGACATCAACAAAAATATCTTTTGCATGAATTTGTGGTCATGCCTGATCACATTCATCTGCTACTCACCCCTACACTCACGCTGGAGCGTGCCGTGCAGCTGATAAAAGGAGGGTTCTCATTTCGCGCCAAGAGAGAACTTGGTTTCGGAGGCGAGATATGGGAGAAGAGCTATTATGACCGGCGCGTAAGAGATTGGCGCGAATACTGTGCTTTCCGGCACTACATTTATCAGAATCCAACAAGGAGAGGACTGGTCGAGAGTGCTGAGCTGTTTCCTTTCGGCTCGGCGAAGGAAGGGTTTGTGCTGGATGCTGTACCTCCGCGGCTAAAGCCGTCGGTGGTTGGTGCCTGAATCGCAGCGTTAAAAGCTCTCCACCCCATCAAGCCAAATGCGGGCTCGCTGGGGGCCCCAGGCGCTCCGCCACCCAAATCGTCTCAGAATCGCAGCGCTGAAAAGATCCCCGACTCCCACCCGTGACCTGAATGGGGCATGCACGGAATCAGTGCACATGATTTTCGGTACGCAGTTTTTCGGCGCGGAAGGCCGCAGCACGTAGCCGATCCAGCATTTCCAGCATGATTCGCCAGTCGTTTTCGCCCAGCACAGTACGCAGGCGCTCTTGCGCCCGTTCCCAATAGGGCGCCGCATCCCTCAAAGCTTGTCGTCCTTTTTCTGTGAGGCTGTAAATGCGTTCACCATGCCGGTTTCCGGTGCGAGCCTGAATGTAACCCTTCCGCCGTAAGCCGCTGAATCGTCGAGAGAGCGTTTCCACCGCGACCGCATGACTGCGCGCGAATTCGCACTGCGCGATTTCGCCGCATTCTTCGATGGCCTGCAGCGCGACAAACTGCGTCGCCTTCAGATCGGTCGGAGCCAACACCAGATCGTAGAACTGCGTGACCGCGCGATTCGCCGCTCGCAGAGCTGCACAGAGCGACTGCTCGACCCGAGAATCAGAGTTTTCCGGAATGTGAGGTGTGCTCAAGATCGGGCCTCAGTACCTGTCGAAAGGCGCCAGCGGGACTGATAGTCTCGGTCGCTGAAGATTCAGTGTTGGAGGACAGGGCAGCAGAAGGCAAAACTCCTTCGGTGTTTATTGATTAGCAAACAGGCCAAAGGGATGCCAGCTGGATTGGCGCCCTTAGGTTTCTACCGGATTGCCAAGGTTGTACCAGATTGCCGACATACTTCGTCTTGTGCCGAACAGACGCGTAAGTGCTGATAGCAATCGATGGTTGCAACAGCAACGCTCTCAGGTAGCGCCACCTGGAGGCAGCCGTTTTGCGGAGGGCATCTAACTAAATCTGACAAAGATTGAAATGGAGGTAGCAATGGCAGATCTTGCGTATCGCAACGAAGTTCCTGCCCGTGTAACAGACAATGTTTCCTGGGGTGCAATCTGGGCGGGGATGTTTACCTTTGTAGCTATATGGTCGGTTTTTGGCATTCTGGGCGAGGCGATTTTTGCCAGTTCAGCGAACCCGCAAGCAGTCCAGCCAGTCACAGGAATGTCAGCTGGCATGGCGATCTGGGCGATCATTCTGACGATCATCGCAATGTACGTGGCTGGGCGCGTAACCGCGCACCTCTCGGGTGTTATCGATCGCGGCAGCCGAATCATTCACGGAATCGCAATGTTCGGATTGTCGGTTATTGCGGTCGTCGTTACGGTCATCCTGAGCGGCGTGGCGCTGTCAGGAGGAACTGGATTGGCGGCTGGACCCCACAGCCCATATATGTTGACGGTGTTCGCTGACGTGGGCTGGATCGGATTCGCATGTCTTTGTCTTGGATGGTTGGCGGCCATGGGTGGCGCGGCACAGAATTCCCCGGTTCGACGAGTGGCGAGTAGTACACCGGCGAATGTTCGCGACATAAGGCCAGCAGCCTAGGAATTAAGAATCCGCAAAGAATATAGGCTGGTCCCAGGTTCGTGCTCGGACGGCGCTTACCTGGGACGCTGCGGTAAAGTTCAAAGTTCGTGGTAGTTGATCTGATTAGGGATCCGGCACGGGAACGCGGAGGCACTTCTCTCTCACCCAACGTGCACGGCGACAGATTCCAGCAGTTCTTTCACGCCATTCCAGCCAATCTGCACGCCGATACAGACCAGAAGAAACGACGTCAATTTCGTGACGACATTCATGCCTGTTTGACCAAGCCTTCGCGCCAGGCGATCGGAAAATCCATAGCACAGGAAGATGCTGGCCGCGATCAGCGCGAAGCCGATCAATGCCGTCAGAATGGCCACGGGATGAAGAGCGTGGCTGCGCGCCGCATTGGCACCCAGGGTGATGGCAACGGAAATCGATCCCGGGCCCACGGTGAGCGGCAGCGTTAAAGGATAGAAAGCGCGATTCAATACGTTCTGCGGTTCAATGCTCCTGCGCGCACTCTTATCGCAGCCTTCGTCGTTCTCCATCAGCGTGGCCCAGCCCATCGCTACCAGCACCATGCCTCCGCCGACTTGCACGACCGGAAGCGAAATCCCGAAGAACGCCAGGATGTAGGTGCCGATAAAATACGACGTCACCAGCAACACGAAACTGTCGATGGCAATTCGCCATGACAGGGCTTTTCGTTCCTCCGAAGTGTAGTCACCGGTGAGGGCGAGAAAAAACGGGCTGCCGCCAATCGGGTCTACAATCGGGAAAATCGCACTGAGAATCAGAAATAGACTCTTCGCCGCTTCCAGCATGCGTCAGACTCTCTCCTGTGGACTGCCAAAGTTTCATCGGCCGGGCGGATCATTTTCCGCAAATGCGACTTTGGAGGTTAGCACTACATCGAACAGCGAAGGAGGAAAAATGATCCGTTCAGCCGAAAGAATAGCCATGCTCGTCGCGACCATTGTTGCAGTCATCACCATCGGGCCGAGACTCAGCAGTTATGCTCAATCCGAAGCTGCAGGGCAAGCCGCTGCCGGGGACACCAGCGAATCAACTGAGACGAAAATTGCGCGCGCAATGTCGGCGGGCCCACCAGAGATCACGCAGTCGGCGAAGATCGTCGATAAGGATACGCAGGGACATACCGTCGTTCTGCGTGCAGGTTCTAACGGCTTTACGTGTATGCCGGGGAATCCGAAGGTTATTGGTGATCCTCCGATGTGTTCCGACGGACCATCGATGCAGTGGGCGGCTGATTTTGCAGCTCACAGGCCCAAGCCGACCAACACCGTTCCTGGCATTACCTACATGCTCGCGGGCGCTACGCAGCGAAGCGACTCCGATCCGTACGACAAGACCAGCCCGCCAATCACGGTTGGGCCGCACTGGATGATCATGTGGCCGTTTGACCCGAAAGCAACCGGACTGCAGACTACCCATCGTGATACGGGAGCGTACATCATGTGGGCGGGCTCACCGTATGCGCACGTCCATGTTATGGGGCGTCCTGAGGGAAATCAGTAAGAACTGCGGTTCGAACATAAAGCGTCGAGCATAGATTGATGAGCGGAGTTGAGGCAAGGCTAGGCGTTTACGCACCCGTAAACTTGAATCTTGGCGCGACTTTTCAGACTCGCAGTGCGCCGCGGAAGCCACGGGCGGCGTAATAAGATTCGGCGCCGTTGTGATAGAGAAAGACGGTGTCGTATCGGCGATCGCAAAAGAGAGCGCCGCCGAGTTTTCGGATATCCGGAGGAGTCTTTACCCAGCTCGACGTTTTCCTATCGAACTCGCCAAGTTTCTGCAGCCCGCGATATTGCTCTTCCGTTAAGAGCTCAATGCCCACGGCAGATGCCATATCCGATGCGCTGCCTCTTGTTTTGTTTTCTTTCCTTGAGTTCAGCGCTTCACGGTCGTAGCAAAGGCTTCTGCGGCCGCTAGGACTTTCCGCCGAACAATCATAAAAAATGTATTCGTTCATCTTCCTGTCGTGACCAACGACGTCTGGCTCACCGCCGGTAGTTTCCATTTCGTGGAGTGACCACAGCCTTTCAGCGTTTGCTTCGAGCTTTGCCCGCACCTTGGTCCATGCAAGACCCTCATGGCGGTTCATGTTCTTCTCAAAACGGGCTTGCAATGTACTGAGCAGTTCTTCACTTTGCTTACTAGAAAGCCTTGCGTTTGACATTATTTTTTACCTACGATCCGATGCCCTACCGCTATTGTGTGACGTTCTTGTCCGGAGCCAGTTCCGGCGATCGACGATCACAGGGTCGAGAATGCACTTGCGCCGGGCGTTGGACGTTTCGAAAGCAGGCGTCGAACAACATGGCCCTTCCACATCCATAACCCCGAAATGACCATCGCCGGAAGGAAGATGTACCGAGTGGCGAAAGCATAGTCTGGCAGCTTGTCAAATGGACTGTAGATATAACCGATTATCGGGATGGCAAGGATGAGGTGAATCCAGCGAAAGATTGAACGTGCGATGCCTCGGTTCGTAGTGTTGGGCTGGGTCATGGTGTCACTCCTTGGTTTGTGGGCTAAAACCCGCTCAATTCCCATTGATCTGTGCGGCCGTAAAGGGTCGCTCTTACACGTTTAAGCTCCCCACCCTCGGGCAAAGAACTCGTAAGGATCGGAACATAGTGAAGCAGGTGATTCCATCGATTCACGACTTCTGCGGCGGCCAATTCGGGGCCTTCACGCCGAACTGTTCGGCATACTCCGCATTGAGCCGCTGCCAGCCTTCGAACTTCATCGCGTCACTACCCACGATACGGCTAATCGGATTGCCGCTGAGCAGACGATCCAGAACATCGAACGCGATGTGCCAGCCCGCAGCGCCCATGGCGATGAAGCGGCGATCGATGTTGTGCCACAACGTCAGGCGCGTGCCGCCGCCAACAGCTTCGAGTTCCCACCGGGTATCGCCGTATTCAAGCAGTCGAGGAGCGTCGGCTCGCGTCACTTTGGTCGCCATCGGCGTGGGATTTCCCACCCAGGTGAGGTTCACCGTTCCAATTGTGCTCATGGTGCCATCGACTTCGAAGGGAGCCCACTCCCGGAGATGTGCTGGCTCAGTCAGGGCTTGCCAAACTTTTTCTGGGGAATGCCGCAGTTCACGGACGAGAATGAGCGTCCACTTCTCCCCTTCTTTTCGGACCTGCGCCCCGGTTGCTGGACCCGGTGTGTATCGCTCAGGATCGGTCATCGTCATCTTCTCTCTCCAGTCTTCCCTTTCATCGACGGCGCGAATCCGGCCCGACTCGGCCTACGAGTACATCAACTGCGTGACCTGAATAATGTTTCCGCAGGTATCTTTCAGCATGGCGATCTTGGAGGCTGTCACACTGGTTGGCGGCATGGTGAACTCAGCGCCCCGCGCTTTCATACGCTCGTAGTCGCCCTGCACGTCATCGGTGAAAAACATAGCCGCGGGCTGGCCCTGTTGGAACATTGCCTGCTGATACGCTTTGGCTGCTGGATTGTTGTTCAACGCTAGCTGCAACTGGGTGCCGTCCGGATCCTCAGGCGCGGCCACGGTAAGCCAGCGATATGGACCCTGACTGAAATCGGCCTTCTTTGCGAAGCCCAATACCTCCGTGTAGAAACGCAAAGCCTTCTCCTGGTCGTCGACGTATAGGCTGGTAACTTTGATTATCATTTCCTTCTCCTATTCACGTTCGCGGTTTGGGCCGCGGCGTTTTCTTCGATGTCTTCTTGTTCGTTAGTGTTGATTGATCCATCCGGTCAAGGTGGCGCTCGAGCGCATCGACGTGAGCAGACCAAAAGCGGCGGAATTGGGCCAGCCAGGCGTCCAACTCCTGAAGCGGCCCGGGTCTGAGCCGGTAAAGGCGGCGCTGTGCATCCACCGTCGATTCCACAAAGCCGGCGTCGCGCAGCACGCGCAGGTGCTTGGAAACCATTGGCTGCGGCATGCGAAGGTGGCGCTCGATCTCTCCGACCGACTGCTCGGACGAGACCAGCAGGCTCAGAATCGCTCGGCGATTGGGCTCCGCGATGACCTCGAATACAGATTTCATATCCACGTATATACTCTTATCGGCATATACGTGTCAAGGAATATTTAGTCTCGACTTCGGGCCGCGAACTTCAGCGTGCTCAACTCGGCGGGTCGTGCAACTCATGCTGCCCGTCTCCAACTGCTGGATTCAGATCGGAAAAGGCATTCTCACGGCTGCATTTCCTCTGTGCGGACTAATGCGAGTCGCCGACTGCAGCTCATGCCGACTTGCGGCTGGGGAGAACCTCGGCAACTGTGAGTTCGCGATCGGGGCCGTGTGGAATTACAGTCTGACCGGGCTCAAGGTGCAGCTGTTTGCCATCGAGCTGCACCGAAACAATGTCCGGCTCGAATGACAGGAAATTGGAGATGCGGCCGACCTCTGCATATGCCTCCGGATACGACCACACCGCCAGATGCGCGTCACCGATGTTGTAGTAGCTGCAAAGTCCCTTGTACGGGCAGAAGGTCTGACGTTCCACGGGCGTGAGCGCAGACTGATCGACATCCGCACGGGGAACGTACCAGCGCGGCGCGAATCCAGACTCGTAGAGAGCCATCGGCCGCTTCGTGTCGGCGATGATTCGGCCGCCATGGCGGACAACAAGGTGACGGGATGTCCGGCGGATGTCGATGCGGTGATAGCTATCGGCCGCATGGCCGGTGATCCTTTCATCCTCTTCGTAGAAGGCATCCATCTGGGGCCAGGCAAACGCAACCCTTCCCTCCAATTCGCGCGCGTATGCGGGTAGTTCGATGTGTCGCCATGCTGCTCTTGCGGCGTTCTGCTGGCCAGCATGAACGATATACCAGGATGTAAGCCCAAGGTCGGGATGGTGGCTCTTATGGTCGGTCTTTTGGAGAGCGCTTGAAGAAATGTCGCTCTCCGGGAAATAGGCCATTGGATAATGACCCGGCTCGAAGAGCAGGACGACATTCTCGCTATCGGCGATCCAGTCTCCGCCGAAAAGCACGCGCATTCTCCGACGCAATGGCTCAGCGTACAGGAGTCTCTTGGGTAGTGGTTCAGGCACAAGAAATCGGCCTATTGCTCCCGGCGATAACGGACCTTGTTGCCATGAAAGTCCCATAACTTTCTCCTAATAAGATTTGTTCACATATCGAGAATGACGTTTGTAGTGGGCTGTGAGCAGCACACGAGCACGTTCCCGGGCGATGGCAATTCCAATGGCTCGGGCTGATAACTAACCGATCCGCTGATCAGTCCGGTCATGCATGTGTGGCACACTCCGGTGCGGCAGGACCATCGCGCCGGGATATCGCACGCTTCAGCCAGTTCAAGCAAGCTGCCGAATCTGTCGTCCCATGCGACGGTGAGCCCACTGCGCGCAAAGGATACTGGTGGTCCGATCCCCGGCGCACCTTGCGGCTGGTGCGGAATGCGCTCGACCCGTTCTTGGCCAGGAGTGATGCTTTCCAGGCCACCAAAGATTTCCATGTGTACGTTCCCGCCAAGCGCGCCCCACTCTCGAAGTCCCTCGCGCATGTTCTGCAAAAATAAGGACGGGCCACATAGATAAAAATCACTGTTGCGCGGCACCTTCAACTTTCCGAGCAGCGCCACATCGATGTGTCCTGGAGCATCGAAATCCCTCTGTGCTAGATCGGTCGCGGCGGCTCTGCTATACAGGATGTAGCTGCGTCCGCGAGAGAGTCGTCCGAGCAGAATTCGTGATTCTTGCGCGAATGGATGTTCCCTGCCATTCCGCCCTCCATAAATCCACCAGATTTCTCGTTGCGATCTTTCGGCTGCCAGTGCATGCAGCATCGACATTACGGGCGTTGCACCGACACCGGCGCTCATCAGAACGACAGGATTGTCGCCAGCCTGCAGGGTAAAGCTTCCCCGCGGTGAGCTGACACTCAGGACATTACCTTCTCGCACGCGAGTGCGTAGAAATGAGCTTCCAATTCCGTTGGGTTCCCTTTTTACGCTGATGCGGAAGTGCTCGGGTCCGGGTAAACCGGACAACGAATAGCTACGCAGTGCTGATGGTTTATCTGGATCGACTTGTAATTGCAACACGACAAACTGACCCGGTCTGGCTACAGGGAGGGGCTGGCCATCTACCGGTGTGAGAATAAAGGAAGTCACGCTATCGCTTTCTTTCTGAATACGCGCGACTCGCATTTGCCTGAATCCAGGCCATGCTGGTGCTTGCGCCTCATCGGCAAGACCTGCATTCCCCCGAACCGAATTAGAACCCGCCGTCTGTTCGAGTATCGTCTGGAAAGAAATCTGCCAGCCCTTGCTGAGCGCCGGAACGCGGAGAGCGCGCTCTATTTCCCCGCGAGAATGTCCCGGCAAGTACAACAGACCATCCATCTCTGCGACTGAGATCTTTTCTGCACCATCGGCGACCTTTACAATCTCATCGCCCGCGCCGACTTCCCCCTCTTGCAACACGCGAAAGTAAAAGCCTGGCCTCCTGTGCTCGACAAGCAGCGCCGGCATGCGGGGTTCATTCAGGCGGATGCCCAGGCGGTAGCATGTCACGCGAGGCTGGGTTACTTCGAATATCGCGTCACCAATGCGATATTGGTCGCCGATGCAGACTTCATTGTCGGCGAGTCCCTCAACTGTGAAGTTCTCTCCGAACTGGCCGAAACTGAAATCGTCGCGGCCGAGAAAACGCTCCCAGTAATGATAGGAGTCCGTCTGATACACAAACACGGCGCGTTGCTCTCCACCATGTCCGGCGAGGTCCGCTTGCGCGTCGCCATCGATGTTGAGCTTGCGCACCATCCGCCGGCCCTCGACGGGTAATTTCCACACCGCCGTTCGGACAGTCTTGCCATTCCACGTAATGTCGCGCGGAACACCAACGTTTACTGAAAGCAGGCGTGGCATTCGTATGTTTCGAAGTCCGTCGGGCCGCGCTAGATTCCTTTTATTTCTGCGCCGTCCATGCGGACGGAGGTGCCGGTCGTCCCTTTCGCTCCGAATGACAACATGAATGCGAGCAAGTCAGCGATTTTCCACGTCTGATCGCGGTTTCCCTGGAGCCAGCCGCCGGTAACCGACTTCTCCGGTTCTGCATGGTTGACAGTTCAGAAACTATGCAAGAGAAAATCCCTTGTGCTCCCCAGCACACTCTCTCTCGCTGCCTCTGGTAGCATACGAGCGATTTGAACCGCGCCGATGATCATCGAAAAGATCGCGAAGAATGCCCGCTCTTTGTCCGCCGTGCGTCGGCCAGGCATGAACGGCAGCATTCGGTTCTTGTAATTCACGAGTTCTGCAACAATCTGAGGCTTCATTCTCTTATCTACCCTCGCCAACTCGGGTGCAAGCGCCGTTAAGGGACATCCGTGTTCGGGATGTTCGCAGTGCTCTGTTCGCAGATAGGTTTTCACAATCGCCTTCCAGCCTTCCCCAGGGGGAGACTGCTCAGCAGCATGGACGAGGGTATCTTCGATTTCCCGGAACCCCTCCCTCAAAGATTCCAGAAGCAGTTCGTTCTTGCTTCCAAAATGTTTATAAAAGCCTCCGTGAGTGAGGCCGGTATCCCGCATTACCGCTGCGACCGCTGCGCCGTTTAAGCCCTCGGCGCGGACCCTCTGTGCAGCGTCTTTCACAATCTTCTTATGTATCTCCGCTTTGTGCCCCGGTTTGTAACGCATGGCTAATAGGATGCTGTGAATCATCCCAAGACGCAACCCGATCGTTTCGTTGGCTAGATAAAGAAAAACCGAATCCATGGGATGATGACAATCATCCTATGGACAAAAGGAGCTTTTTATGACTCGCTCAGTCTTGGTTACAGGTGCAGCAGGCGGAACACAAGGGTCGACTGGCAGGCAGGTAGCAACCTTTTTAATACAGCGTGGCATTGCAGTTCGCGCTTTGGTTCACAAGCTCGATTCGAGGTCCGATGAGCTACATAAACAAGGGGCGGAGGTCGTCCAGGGCGACCTGCTGAATCCGGCTTCAGTCCAGGCAGCAATGCGCAACGTCAAGCGCGCGTACTTTACCTACCCGGTGGCCGATGGGCTGCTTGAGGCAGCCATAATTTTCGCGGCAGCCGCTCGTGATGCGGGCCTCGAGCTAATAGTAAACAATTCGCAGTTTCAGGGCACGCCTGGCGATCCTGCTTTCCGCGATCTACAACATGCTCCCAGCTTCCGCAACTTACAGCATCGACTGGCCGATCGCATATTCGACTGGGCGGGGGTAGGCGCTGTTCACATCCAGGCGCCACCGTACTACGAAAATGTGCGAGCTCTAGTCAGCCGGAGCGTCGCCGAGCAAGACACCGTCTTCCTGCCATGGGGCAAGGATACGACAGTAATTCCACTCGTCGGCGCGGAAGACGTAGCTCGGGTTAGCGCAACACTATTGGCAAATCCTGGCGCGCCGACTCAAGCCGTATACCCTCTGGTGAGCGAAGCTTGGACGGTGAAGAACATAACGGACGCGATTGCAAGAGCAGTCGGACGGCCGGTCCGATATGTGGCAATCACCGACGAGCAGTGGGCCAATGCAGCGAAGGAGCGGATCAATCCTCATGCGCTCGATCACCTGACACATTTGTGGCAATACTTCCGCAAAAGTGAAGAACGCTTCCAGGCTACCAATGCGATCCGGGAAGTTACGGGCCGAGATCCGCAGACGTTGGAAGAGTTTTTCAACGCGAACGTCAAGGCAATCGGCACTGGCCAGCCTGAAGTTCTGTTACGCGGTTGAGCAGAAGACGGTCATGCTCAATCCAAGGATTATCGGTGGAATCAATAAAGGAGACGTCCATGACACCGCAACTTTGCTTTTTTGTGAGCATCGCATTCAGCCTCGTCGCGTGGGGAACCCTTGCTAGCCGATATGTCTGGCCGCGACTCCGCCTCCGGAGCCGGGCGGAAGCATTGCAGCGTCTGCTGACCCTGCACAGCTTCCGCTTCATTGGGTTGGCATTCCTGGTGCCAGGCGTCGTGTCTTCAGATCTGCCGTCCGGCTTCGCCCGCTCGGCGGCCTGTGGCGACATCATTGCGGCGGCACTCGCATTGCTCTCGCTGCAACTGCTGTCAAGTAGGGCAGGTGTCCTTAGCGCATGGATCTTCAATCTTTGGGGCGCGTTCGATCTCTTGAGCGCGTTCTACCACGCAAATCAAGATGGGCTTATACCGGGGCAGTTAGGAGCGGCTTACTTCATTCCGACCGTCGCCGTACCGTTACTGCTTGTTACACACGCCATGGCTTTCCGGATTCTTCTTCGCAATCAACATGAATCCGCAATGGAAAAAGGCCTCCGTCCAGCATAGTGCCGCCTGGCCCTACAGGAGAATTCCCTGCAAGATGACGCTGGCGACAGAAAAATAGATCACGAGTCCTGAGACATCAACCAGTGTCGCAACAAAAGGAGCGGATGCGCTTGCGGGATCGAGTCCGAAGCGACGAAGGATAAATGGCAACATCGACCCCGCCGTGGTCCCAAATAGCACCACGCCGATGAGGCTGCACCCAATCGTGAGCGCGACAACCAGGTAGTGCTCCCCGTAGGTTCCGCGTAGGGCATGCCAAAGGAGAATTCGCGAGACGCCGATGATCCCCAGGATGGTACCCAGCGCAAGTCCAGCGGCCAATTCTCGCCGTATCACCCGGAACCAGTCGCGCAGTTTTATTTCACCGAGCGCCATTGCGCGGATGACGAGCGTCGTCGCCTGCGACCCGGAGTTACCACCGCTGCTGATGATGAGCGGGATGAACAGAGCCAGCACGACTGCGCGTTCAATTTCTTTGGAGAAGAAGCCCATGGCGGTAGCAGTCAGCATCTCGCCCACAAATAGAATGGCGAGCCAACCCGCTCGCTTGCGTACCATCTGTCCGAAGGTTACTTCTAGATATGGACCCTCGAACGCCTCCATACCGCCGATCTTCAGAATGTCTTCGCTGGCCTCTTCCTGAACTATTCCCGCGACGTCTGCGCTGGTGACAATGCCGCGCATGTGGCCTTCCGAATCAAGTACAGGCACCGCCAGCAAACGCCGCTTAGCTATCAGTTGGGCGACCGTCTCCTGGTCCGTGTCCTCTTCGACAAAAACATAATCTGTGTGGATTACTTCCCGAACTTTCTTCGACCGATCCGCCGAGATAAGTTCGCGGAAGGACGCTACTCCCAGCAAATGTTCACCATCATCGATGGCATAAGCGTAGTAGATCATCTCCACAGTTCCGGCTTGCTTCCGAATCTCGCCGATAGCTTCTTCAACCGTGATCTCTGGCGAGATGCGGACATATCCTGCGTGCATCAGCGCACCGGCTTCATCCTCTGGATAGGGAGACGCGGGCCGTCCATGACGGTGGCGCTCTGCCACCACTGTAACTTCCATCTCGTTTGCCAGCTGGAGCACTTGCTCGGTGAAGTCAAGCCCGGGTAGCCAGCGCCTCCGCTGAGGCTGATCGGCAACCCGGTTGAGAAATATCTGAGTAATGTGATTCTGCCGCGCGTGACCGACTAATGCTTCTGCACGATTCTTTCCGTGAATAACGGTAGTGGGAATATGGAGGTTTTCAGCGAATCGAAGGTGGCGCGCAATCGTCGGGTGGTCTTCGGAAGGTAGAGCTTCGGATTCCTCTTTGGAATAGACATAAACGGCGATGCAAAGTGCCTGAAGGTGATCGGCCACTCGCCGCGCGCGTCGCAGCAGCATGGCAGTTGCAGGATCGGCCGTGATATTGACAAGAATCTTCTGAGTGGACAGATCGGATGGCTGGGTCTTCCCTGTCTGCCTTGCTTCGAGAGCTTGCGCGGTTTGTCGAATGGCCAACTCTCGCAGCGCAACCAGCACAGGCTCCTGGAAGATCGCCTGAACTTCTTCCTTTTCCTTGGATGACCTCGATGGATAAATCGCGCCACGTTCCAACCGATTTAGCAACGCACGCGGAGTTACATCTACCAGCAACACTTCATCAGCCTGCTGGAAGAACCAGTCGGGGACGGTCTCGCGCACGCGCCTACCCGTAAGCTGCCAGATCTGATCGCTCAGGCTCGCAAGGTCTTTGACGTCCATCGTAGTCAGTACATCGATGCCAGCTTGCAGCAGGACTTGAACGTCTTGCCAACGTTTTTGGCGCGGCAAGGAAGTTGGATTCGAGTGTGCCAACTCATCTATTACGCACACCTGCGGACTCCGCTTCAGAACAGCATCAATATCGATCTCTTCCGATGTCACGCCCCGGTTTGTGACCGTCAGGAGTGGAACGGTATGTAGTCCATCGAGCTGTTGGAGAATGTCGCTGCGACCGTGCGCGTCGACGAAGCCGACAGCCATGTCTACTCCGTGCGCGCTCAGTTCTCGCGCGTCTTTCAGCATCTGGTAAGTCTTGCCGACACCTGGAGCGTAACCCAGGTAAATTCTTAGGCGACCATGGGCAGTTAGGTGAGTCATAGCAATTCAGGTGTTCCGTTAGTGGGGGAAAACTCGGACGTCCATACCCTCCGCAGCGCGGATCAAGCGGCTCACAGCTGTACCGTATAAGCGCGTCTTCCAATCTTTCTTCATGCTGTGTCCAACGAAGATTTGGGTAACGCCATGTGAGCGAGCATATTGAACGATGGTTTCGACCGGATCATCGCCTTGCAGCACATCCACCCGTGCACCGGCAATCCGCGCTCGAGCCAGATTCTCTTCCATATCCTTTTCTTCTGCATCGGAAAGACCCGGCAGCTTCACCGAGACAGCCAGGACATCGCAATGGAAGCGGGCAGCACTTTGACGGGCGCTGGCAATCATGCGCTCTACATTGGCACGTGGGGTCAGACAGACCAGAAAGCGCTCGTGGGTCTGCCACGAAGGTTCAATTTCGTGCGCTCGCAGATATCGCTGCAGACCGGCGTCAATCACGTCCGCGGAAAGAACCAGCGCCATCTGGCGAAGCTGCGTTAGTTCGGGAAACTTGTCGTCCGCCGGGGCGTCAACGACTACAATTTCGTCGGCCGTATCTAGAAATTGACGAGGAATCGTTTCGGTGACCGACTGGCCCGTAAGTTTCTCGACTGCTTCGCGCTGGTCATCAATATGTTGCAGGTTCACCGATGCCAGCACGCTGATCCCCGCCGAAAGCAATTCGTCGACGTCTTGCCAGCGATACGCATGGCGACCCCAAGGGCTGTCATACGCCAAGCCATCAATGACGCAAACCTGGGGATGGCGGTGAAGGATTGCTGCAACATCAATCACAGGTACACCCTCGACGTCGATCGTCGGTACGATTTCGAGGACATCGAGCAGTGGCTTGATGTCCGCCGGAACCTCAGGCTGCAGCGCTCCAATGACAACGTCCTGTCCGCGTTCTTTCCGGCGGCGGGCTTCGTCAAACATGCGAAACGATTTGCCCACACCAGAGGCGTAGCCAAGGAATACCTTCAACCGGCCGCGAGCAGAATCTGCGGCTGCAGTACCGCCGTTGGTTGAATCCCCCATCATGGCTTGACGATTGTACCGCCCAACCAAAATTCCGGGAATCCGCGCTGCAGGCTACCTCAGCCAAAGCAAAATGGCACTAGTGGGCCTTACCCGAACTGGCGGTTTGCCGTGCAAGCGCTGCTCTTCTACGGGATGTCAATGACTTATCTCCGGGATCCGAACAAGAAGAATCGCCAATACACCGTGATGTGTAGTAGCATTGCCGGAACGAGTAGGAGATTATGGACGAGCCGCGCCTTTCCAAAGCTGAAACTCGTATTCTGGAGCAGTACTGGAAACTGGGGACCGCGTCCGTGCGCGAAATCCTGGAAAGCCTTCCGGACGACGAACGTGTCGCATACACCACGGTTCAGACGCTCGTCTATCGACTTGAGGAAAAGGGCGCTTTGAAGAAGGTGAAAAAGATTGGCAATGCCCAGCTCTTCCAGCCGGCCTTCAATCAGAGTCAATATCGCAGCAAGCTGGTCCGCGATTTGCTGGACCTGTTTGGCGGATCGCCGCGTCTCCTCGTCTCTGATCTAATCGAAAACGGCACGCTGACTTTACGGGATCTTAAGACCCTACAGGGTGCGGCTCGTGGTGACAAGAACGCTCGCGTTCGGGGAGGCAAACGTGCATGAACATATTGCCCGCGCGATGTACTACTTTAGCGTCCACCTGCTTTATGCGTCGATAGTCGGAGCCGCAGCTTGGGTGCTGACGTCATTTCGAGGCACTAGCGCCACCACGAAATATTGGATCTGGGTTGTCACAGCATTCAATTTTATCGTGCCTGTCGGTGCGGTGATCGACAAGCTGTGGGCGTTTCATTTGTCTTGGGCCAGTCCCCTCGGTGTTATCGGCCGGCCAGTATGGGATATGACACAAGGTCGGACAGCGATTGTACTTGGCGTGACTTGGACAGTTGGCGCAATTGCCATGCTATCGCGATTGATCTTGCGTATTCGAAAGGAGCGTTACGAGGCTCAAGTTCCCACAGCCATGAGCGGCCATGACTTGAGATCCGATTTCATGGCGGATGGCATTCCGGTGAGTTTCGGCGATGGTCATCCGGGTCCGGCTGTGCGCGGCCTTCTCTCGCCGCATATCTTGCTTCCCACAGGCATCGATCGATTACTGAACCAGCGCGAGTTCCATGCTGTCCTGCTTCATGAACTGGCCCATGCCAGAAGGCGAGATAATTTGATCCGCCTCTTTTACGAAGCTTCGTTGTGTGCCTTGTGGTTTCATCCGCTCTTCTGGCTCGCTGGGTCGCGAATGGCACTCGAGCGCGAGCTCTCGTGCGATGAATCGGTCATTCGCCACGCTCATGGGCAAGCGCTGGTCTCGGCGTTAGCCAAGCTTGCCGTTCCCGCACCCGCTCTATTCCTACAAGCCACAGCATCATCGCATCTGGGCGATCGGTTGACGCACTTAGCCAAGCCGGCACAAAAGACACACAATGCAGCAACCCTTCTACTGACGTCACTATTCGCCGCCGTGGTCGTAGCAGGCATCTATGGAACCATTGCGCACACTGCTTGCTGTTTCGTCCTGAAGCGGTAAGGCCTACAGCATCTTCGTTGCTCACCTATCTTTTACTTACATCTCTATTGCGTCGTCTACGCTTCGTGTAGTAGCATTGCCGTACTATGTAGTAGATCATCTTAAAACATTTTGGGGAGTAGTCCCTGACCTCATTTCAGGGAGGATCAAGTCGAGTGCGAAAGTATGCCGCTTTCTCTGCCCTGCTTCTGGCAATCTTGCTTGCTCCACGGCAACTCGCCGCGCAATCTGATGCGTCTGTCACTCTGGTCAAGGCCGGCCGGCTACTCGATCCGCGCACTGGAAATCTGCTCGCACCTGCTGCCGTTCTGATCGAAGGCGACCGGATCAAGCAGGTCGGCTCGCCGTCTCAGATGAGCGCTCCCGATGGCGCCAAAGTCATCGATCTCGGCAGCGTGACGTTGTTACCAGGGCTGATCGATAGTCACACCCATCTCTTTCTTGACATCGTTCCGCCACCGGAAGTGGAGCAGGACCGGCATTCGAACGGGCTATTCGCGCCCGGAATGTTGCTCGCAATTGTGGAATCGCCGACGAAGCGGGCCCTGATGGCCGCACAGTCCGCTCGCGAAGATCTCGAGAGTGGCATTACGACGGTTCGCAACCTTGGTCACTCAGGAATTGATGGCGACACGGAACTACGTGACGCGATTAACGCACGGCGCGTCCTCGGCCCCAGAATCCTGGCTTCCGGACGTAAGCTGATCACTCGCGGCATGTATGTTCAAAATCTGAATCCAGCGCTTGCCGACGCCATCCTTCAGCAGGAATTTTTGTTAATCGATGGAGTAGATCAGGCGCGGAAGGCGGTCCGGCAAAATGAGTTGCAGAACGTGGACGTGATCAAGGTCTCTGCCGACGAGAATCTCACCGTTTCCGAACTCGCAGCGGCAATTGAGGAGGCACATCGTCAGCATCTGAAAGTTGCGGTTCACGCGGTCGATACCACCAGCATACAAACTGCCATTGACGCCGGTGCCGATTCCATCGAGCACGGCAACGATGCCACCGATGAACAGATCAAGCAGATGCACGAGAAAGGTATCTTCTTCGATCTCACGCCCACGTTCTATGGGGGCGGCTATTTGAAGATCGCTGAGCCGGTCATCGTGATACCAACCGCGGCCAGCGCTAAATACGTCAGTTCTGCTGAACGCGGCCGAGCGCGGTACGAGGCTTTGGTCCAGAGAGTGTTGAGGTCGGATGTCAAGTTTGCGGCGGGATCAGATATGTGCTGGTTTTATCCGGGAAAGACACGGGGCGAAGCCAGCCTTACAACGTTCGTCAACTTGCGTCAGGCTGGAATGCCGGCACTCGATGTGATTCGCGCCGTTACGGTGAATGCAGCCGAAATGCTTGGCTGGGGCGACCGCATCGGTTCAATAGAACCGGGAAAGTTCGCCGATCTCATCGCTGTGGGTGGAAATCCTCTGACCGACATCACCGAATTGCAGCGCGTGCGTTTCGTCATGAAAAACGGCATCGTTGTCAGGAACGATGCTATTTCACACTAAGATCCTCGCCGCTAATTTGTAGGAGCTTCCAATGAATACAACGCGCCTCGGCCTTCTCTTGATGTTGATATTCAGTTCCGTTGCGTTCGCTCAAAACACGTCTGTTCCACGTATTGTGGATTTGAAGGCGCCCGACGGCACTCCGCTCAAGGCCACTTACTTTGCCGCAGGCAAGCCAGGTCCCGGAGTCCTATTGCTCCACCAGGTAAACCGCGACCGCAAATCATGGGACGGCTTAGCAGAGGAGCTTTCCAGAGCAGGCATCAACACACTCACGCTCGACATGCGGGGCATGGGTGAGAGCGGCGGCACGCGTTGGGAAAAGATGAGCAAGGCTGAGAGCGAGCGCCTTCCCGATGATGTTGATGCGGCGCTGGGATTCTTGATGTCGCAGCCCGGCGTGGACCGCCACGTAATTGGCCTTGGTGGAGCAGGCTGGCTCGGAGTTCTCTACTCTGTAAAGGCGGCGAGCAGGCATCCCGAGGAGGTAAAGTCATTGGTGTTGATATCGGGCGAAACTCTTCCCGACGGTCTTCATTATTTGCACCAGGCGTCGCAATTGCCCGAGCTCTTCGTGTTTTCCGACGAAGATGAATATCCGCCAACGCAAGACGCGATGAAAATGCTTTACCTCGCAGCATCCAGCCCCAGCAAGAAACTGGTGCACTACTCGGCTGCCGAGGATGCTCCCTGGCTCTGGTATGAGGACGAAACGGGCAAAGTTCCCGCCAAGGGCGCCCATGGAACGGATTTGTTTCAGCCGCATCCTGAACTGCCAGGAATCATCGTGCATTGGTTTGTGACGACGCTGATTAGAACGCCCGGTCACGCACCTGCCGACGCTCTGGCAGCGGGTTCGCTTCTAAATCAGCTTCAGTCTCCTGGCGGAGCGGAGCAGGTAAGACAACAGCTACTGGAAGCTCGACAAGAAGACCCTCAGGCACAGCTATGGCCGGAGGTCGCCGTGGACATCATCGGCGAAGATTATCAGCGGGTCGGGGATATCAAGAATGCAATTGAGACCTTCAAGCTTAATCTTCTGGCCTACCCCGAATCTGCTGATGCCAACGCCAACCTTGCCGGCGCCTACCTGGCAGACGGACAGAAGGACCTTGCCCGGCAATACGCCGAGAAAGCATTAGCCCTCCTTGATTCGCATAAAGCCCCGGCATCGTCGTGGTCCGATACCGATGAAAGACGGGGCGAGATCCGGCACGGAGTGCAGCAGACGTTAGGCGAAGCGACCAAAGGATCAAATCGTTAAGCACATTACCCCATTCAGAATGCCTCCATGCGGTCGGTCCCACTCGATTATTTGTTGCAACGACTATCGTCGTGCTGCATCGAATTAGTTGAGGCTTAGCTAAACCGTGACGCGCTCCAAGTTGAAGATTGTTTGGCGAAATCCGCGGCCGATCCCCTGCCGGCGCCGGTGGGAGCCATTCCAGGAAGTTTCCAGTTCGATGCTATACCTCGTTCAAGAGTTCCTCTCGACCGGCGAACACGGCTTTTGGTGTGGAGTCTCGAACCTGGAAGTTATTTCTTGGCAGTCGGTCAATCCCACTGCTAGAAAGCGGCATTTGCGCGCCGGATGAGCCCACTTGGGAGGATTGGAAATGACCAAGAACCTTCAACAAATCTTAAGAAAACGCCTCGGCTCCCGTGAAGAGGCTGCTTTTCTTGATTTGGTGCGCACGTGCGATCTGTTGTCGCGCGGCATTGCCCAACTGCTGAAAACACAGGATCTCTCGCCGACGCAGTACAACGTGCTCCGAATCCTCCGAGGATCGCCGGAAGGCCTGCCGTGCGGTGAAATTGCCAGCCGAATGGTTACCCGGGACCCCGATGTCACTCGTCTTCTCGATCGTATGGAAAAGCGCGGCCTGATCTCGCGATCTCGGGATACTAAAGACCGCCGCAACGTCATTGGCCGGATAACCCTAGAGGGACTCAACCTCTTGGCGCGCCTCGATGAACCGATCCAGGAAGTCCATCGCAACCAGTTGGGGCACTTCGGCAGAAACCGGATCTGGGCCCTCACAGAACTGTTGAGCATTGCTCGCGCCAACGTTAACTGATATTTTTTTTTAGTAATCTTATTTGTTGCAACGACTATCGTCATCACGCATCTATAGAACTGAACGGGCCGAAACAGGCCAGAAAGGAAAAGAATATGAGCACCCTGGCGACACCTCAAACTTCAACTACAACCTGGAACATTGACCCGGCACATGCAACGGCCGAATTCAAGGTCAAGCACATGATGATCGCTCACGTGAAGGGGCACTTCTCCAAGGTCACAGGAGTGCTGGTTCACGATGAATATGACCCAACAAACTCTCGCGTCGAGGCCACGATCGAAGCGGGCTCAATTGAAACGCGGGACCCACAGCGCGACGCACACCTCAAAAGCGCAGATTTCTTCCATGCCGAGAAGTTCTCGACTTTGTCGTTCAAATCCACCAACATCGAAGTTGTCGGCGATGGAGAACTCAAGGTCCTCGGCGACCTGACCATTCGTGGTGTCACCCGTAAAGTGACATTTGCCGTCGAAGGACCGACGCCACCCGCGAAAGACCCGTGGGGCAACACGCGAATTGCAGTCTCGGCGACCACCAAGATCAATCGAAAAGACTACGGCCTGACCTGGAATGCCGCACTAGAAACCGGTGGCATCCTTGTCGGCGACGACGTGACCATCACTTTGGACATCGAGTTCGTGAAGGCCTAAAAGACCCGAAGCGCGTGCGCTCGTCTAGAACCTGTGCTCGCCCATGGAAAGGGAGTACTTATGTCCAGGGAGCAGGAACGGATCCGGCAAGAGAGCGGGTGCCTGGAAGAACGCGCTCGCATTGCGCGAGAGCTGCATGACACCTTTCTGCAAACTGTCCAAAGCGCTTCGTTGCAACTGGACGCGGCCTTGTACAGCGTAGGCGAAGATGCATCGGTCAAATCGCGGCTGGAACGGATTCACCAGCTCATGCGTCAGGCTGTCGAGGAGAGCCGGAGAGCTATAGATGGCCTCCGCTCTCCTGAGCCAGACACATCACATCTTGCCCCTGCTTTATCTCGCGTTCAGGAAGAAGTCTACGTTGAGCCGGGCGTCGACTTTCGCGTCATGGTGACCGGTCGGAAGCGGGCGTCGCCTCCTCATATTCAAAACGAGATTTACCGCATTGGCAGAGAGGCTCTGCTCAACGCGTTTCTTCATTCCGGGGCAAAACTCATCGAGTTACATCTTGACTATTTCGATACTGGACTGCACATGTTGATTCGCGACAATGGGGGCGGAATCGACCCCCAGCTTCTCGAGAGTGGACGGGTCGGACATTGGGGCCTCGCAGGCATGCGCGAACGTGCAGCGAGAATCGGTGGCCTGATCAATATCCTTAGCCGCCCAACGGTGGGCACGGAAGTCCAACTCACCGTGCAATGTGGCCCGCAATAACGGAATTGTGGCTCTGGGTCGCCGTAGATGGACCTGGAGGAAAGCTCGACTTGGTTCGGAGTGGCTACTCGAATCGGACCTGGCTGATGTCGATCGAGACCATCAGCATTTCCAGGATTGGTCGGCGATCGCTTCCGCGGGTGTAGGCACGGCGCTTGGAGGGCAGGTGAATTCCATTCGCGACCACATACTCAGAAGTCAACTGCGCTGCAGCGAAACCTCCAGCAATATTAACGATGTAGTCGTGGCGCCGTAGCAGCAGATCCTTGCCAAAGAAGAAATCCTGAATACCGCTGTGCGTTCCAATCGAACCAGGAAAGTATGCGCGCAATACGTGCCAGGTTTCGGCTCCCTCCTGCCAAGGCTCTGTTTCCTCCACACGCACACCATCCATTGCGAGAAGAAACGGGGTCGTGAGATACGTCCACATCGCGTATCCGTTGAAATAGGCTCGATGAAGTGCATTCCAGGGTGTGTCCATCTGGTGACCAGCAAACGAGTCTCTGGGGGCTTGGCGCTCGGCAACGACGGTCCCATCGAGTTTCTCGATGGCAATTCTTTCTGGCGTGAACATCGTTCGCTGATCGGGAGCTCCGAAGGGAAAGACAGACGAGCGTTCCTCGCGGAGCCAGACGGTCATACGACGCGGAGTGGAATCCTGGGGAATGCCCTTCAGACGAAAAAGGCCGCCACCGCTCACGATCGTAGCCTCGACCTTCTTATATCGATTCCAACGATCCATGCCGCCGTGTGCATCAATAATTCGGGCAAGCAGTTCGTTCATGAGCGTTCACTTCTCCGCGCCAGTTGACGGCTATTGTAAGTGCTTCGAGGTAGTCCATTGGGATGAAAAGCCTGCATTGACTCAGGTCAGCACTTTCTCTTCCTTATCGAGCAACGCTTTGCTTTTGACAGCAAGACTCGGATAGCGCCGGTTCCACGACATCCGATATCGTCGCTTCATGCTTCGGACAATCGAACCGACCATTCTCTATTTCGGGACTCCGGTCGCCATCATCAGTACGTTGAACCCCGACGGATCGCCGAACCTGGCGCCCATGTCCTCCGCGTGGTGGCTGGGGTGGAGTTGCATGCTCGGGCTGGGCCAAATGGGCCAGACCTCCGACAATCTCATTCGGAACCGCGAATGTGTCATCAATTTGCCTTCACAGGACCTGGTCACGCAGGTTGACCGACTCGCGCTCACTACCGGGAAAGATCCCGTGCCCGAAAGGAAACGTCAATGGGGATATCGATACGAACCTGACAAGTTCGGCATTGCCGGGTTCACCTCATTGAAGTCGGAAGCAGTTGCACCTCCGCGTGTGCGCGAATGTCCCGTGCAGATGGAGGGTCTCGTGCACGATATCCGTCCATTCGGCAAGAATGTGAACGCCAATGTGTTCGAAGTACACGTCGTGAAGTTGCACGTTGACGACAGTCTCCTGATCGGTGACAGCGAGCGTCCCCACATCGACCCGGCACGTTGGCGTCCGCTGATTATGAGCTTCTGTCGCTTTTTCGGAGTCGGAAATGAGGTGCACTCATCGCGTCTGGCCGAATCCGACTTCATGAAATTCGTAACACAAGGACTGCCGCCACAGCCAACGGGTTTACCAAGTCCGCCGAATCGAGATAGTTCTCGTTGAGATTCGGACACTGCGAGGTTTGACACATGTAACTGCTAGAGCAAGCCCCAGAGTAAGGACGGGTAATGTGAAGGTCCTGTAAGCGAGAGTTGCCGCGTTACGCCCATGCGCCGTGTCGAATAGTCGACTTTTTTACTTTTCTGCAGCCCAGCTGGCTCGCAAACATCTCAACATCCGAACCCTTTCTGAAATCAGCGTCATCGAATGTAAAGCGACTAATTGCCTGTCCGCCTCAGAAACATGCGGGGGCCCCCGGACATGAGTTTTTCCCCACTTTGTCCAGTATTCGAACTCGGAGTAGTGCATGAGATTGGGGCCCAACCACGGCGAGCCGCCACAGCAAAGACTTGATTTCGGTGAGTACCTGGATGGACTGTACGGCTATGCCATGGTGCTGTCGCGAAACAGTGCCGAGGCCGAGGACCTTGTACAGGAAACGTGTCTCCGCGCTCTTCGGGGTGTGGACCGATTGCGCTCCGATGGTAGTGCGAAGAGCTGGCTTTTCACAATTCTGCGCAACATTTGGTTGAATCAGTTGCGGCAGCGGCGAACCACCCCCGACCTGATCGACCTCGACGCAACCACCAATGGCGCTACTGAGCCTGCCGACGCCGCGCAAGATCCCCATATCGACTACGTAAACATGGTCGAGCGCGAGCAGGTGCGGGCAGCGATACAGCAGCTTCCCCTCGAGTATCGCGAGATCATTATCTTGCGCGAGTATGAGGAACTCTCCTATCAGGAGATTGCCGCTCTTCTCGATTGTCCGCCAGGCACGGTGATGTCGCGTCTGGCTAGGGCGCGTTCCAGACTGCGTGACCTACTTTCGGCTGGGGTTGCAGTTCCTCGGGCTGAAGACAACCTGCTCAGCAAGACGGATGGAACGGCGGCATGAGGGTGAAACCCAACCAACGGACGCAGATTCATCGAGTGAAAATAATCTACGGTGCCGGGAATACTTTGTCGCCTGATGTGTCTAGCCATTGGGTGGAATATGTGGTGACGCGCACAGCTTTCCTCAAGCGTCAACTCGAAAAGGCTCCGGAATGAACAGCTGCGATGAACATGCAATCAGAGCATTGCGCTACCTTGACCACGACCTTGAAGGTCGGGAGCTAGAAGAATTTCTTTTGCATCTAGAGTCGTGTGCCAATTGCCGAGAATATGTGCGCGCCGAGAAAGAACTGACTGGAATCCTGCATCGATCTCGTCCTTTGTACTCTGCCCCTTTGGCTTTGCGCGACCGTGTGGCCATGGCTGTGACACACCATCCGGCCTCAAGTGCCGCTAAGGACTCGACGTGGCGCCGCACATCTCGAACTTTGCGGAACGGATTACCAGGCGCCATCCAAAGGCTTGCGACTTGGCAAGTACTCGTGCCGGCGGCTGTTGCTGTCGCATTGTGTCTCGTAATTGTTCCCAACATCGAGCGCCGGGTTCAAGCCGCTAGCTACGTTGCAACTGCCGTTGCAAACCACCGAAGCTACATAAATGGCAACCTTCAGCAGGGGGTGGAATCACGCTCCCCTGAAGAGGTCGCAGCATGGCTCAGGAATAAGGTCCCATTTGATCTTCGACTGCCTGCTGCCGAGTCTGCTCCCGGAAAGAATCTTGTCTACCGAATTAAGGGCGCCACGCTGGTGGAGTACAACGGAAGCCCTGCCGCGCTGGTGACGTATGAAACAAGCAACGACAAAATCAGCCTTTTGATTGACTCCAACAAATCCGCCGTGGTGGCCGGCGGAGATGAGGTTCGCTTCGGAAACTTGACTTTTCACTATTTCAACGATTCGAACTTTAGAGTTATCACGTGGAACAATCACGGTCTCTCGTATGCGCTAGTTTCCTCAGTATCTGGACCTGCACACACGTCCTGTCTAGTGTGTCATCAGAGCATGGCGGACAGTAACGATTTTGCAGATCGACAGTAACTCCTCGCTGTCGATTTTTATCCTCCTCCGTTTTCGACACTCTGCCTAGCAATCGTTCCACCCCACATACATGCACAACGTTTTGTGACTTCTTGGGAATAAACATGTGAGACACGTGTCTTGTCCTTTGGAACGCAGAAAGCAAGAAAGGAGTAAATGATGAGTAAAGCAGAAACGACGAATTCGAATCCAACTGGAGCACATATAGTACAGACCATATTGAAAGAAGTCAGGCTGGCACGCGATGAGGAGTCCGGTCCGGAAAACGGTTCGCTACGGATCGCACAGTCAGCATTGGCTGCTTTGAAGGAGCGACGAGTTTCGGAACTGGTGGCACATTTTCATCGAACCTTCAGATTCAATGACCATGCCCTCAAACTCGAATTTACCGACAAGCTGCGCCTGACCGGATTTCTTGAGAAATCTCGCGAGTTATTTCCAGACACCACATTGGAAATAATTTCCATTTTTGCGATCGGGAAGCACGTCATTGCCGAATGGAAGCTTGCCGCTACGCAGACTGTAGCCAGCGGGTCGGTCAGCTATCGCATTCCATTTTCGATGTTTGGCTCAACGATCATCCTTGTTGAGAACGAAAAAATTGTTCAGTGGTCGGACTACTACGACCAAAACGCATCTCGGCGGATCAGCTTGGCTGCCCAGTTCATGGAGTGGATTGAGTACTGAAAGCAGTATTCACGCTCCTGACTTTGCTGATTTCAGAACCATAAGGAGAACTTGGTGAGCATGATGAAAACAGGGGTTAGATCAGAATTAGACGCGGCACGTGATCTACAGGCCATGATGAAAGGAAGAGTCGTATCGCGAGGCGACAGTGACTATGCTCGCACGCGGCGGATATGGAACGGAGCGGTGCGGCATCAGCCGGCATTGTTCGCAGTGTGTGAGACGTCTGCTGACATACAGGCGGCTGTCCTGAGTGCGGGTCAAGACGGATTTCCCTTATCAGTTCGTGGGGGTGGACACGACTGGGCGGGGAGATCCCTTCGTCACGGTGGTCTCGTGATTGATCTCTCGCACATGAACCGAGTCGATGTGGATCCTGAAGCATCGGTCGCCACCATCCAGGGTGGAGTAACCGCGGTGGATATCACTTCGGCTGCGATGCCACATGGCTTGGTTGTCGCGACTGGCAACTGCGGCACAGTGGGAATGGTGGGACTGACGCTTGGCGGCGGTTATGGTCCTTTGACTCCTCGTGTTGGCCTGGCGCTGGACAATCTGCTCGGAGCCGAGGTTGTTCTTGCTGACGGCCGGCTGGTCGACTGCAACGAACACGAAAATCCCGATCTGTTCTGGGCGCTGCGCGGCGGCGGTGGCAACTTCGGTGTCGTCGCCTCAATGCGCGTGCGACTGCACCCGATTCGTCAGATGCTTGCCGGAATGATTCTTTTCCCGTGGTCCGAAGCGGAATCCGTCTTTCGCGGTTATGCCGAGGCAATCGCTAATGCGCCGGACGAACTCTCAGCGGTCATTGGCGGCTTGTCTACACCTGATGGAAGTCCGGTCGTGTTTGTGGCTCCCGTATGGAGCGGCGAGATCGGCCAGGGCGAGAGATTTATCGCCAGGCTCAAGCAGCTCGGTACGCCTATCATGACGCAAGTCGGACCGATGACTTATGGCGAACGACTCGGCATGTTTGAGACCGCCGCGCCGGTTGGCCGACACTATGCTTCACAGACGCGTTCGATGGCTGCACTTACTCCAGAGGCCATCTCGGCACTGGTTGCCGCTGGACAGCGGAGATCTTCCCCGTTCTCCGGCATCATCATCCAGCATTTCCGTGGCGCTGCGACGCGAGTCCCGCTACCTGCGACAGCGTTTGGCTTGCGCAAGGAGCACTTCATGGTGGAGATCATTGCCGCCTGGCAACCGACAGAGGAGGATGACGGCGAGAGGCACCGTCAGTGGGCGCGAAACCTATCCGAAAACCTGGCGCCGCACGCATTGCCTGGTGGATACGCGAATATGCTGGGGCCAGACGACCAGGAACAGATTGCTCAGGCCTACGGCAGTAACAGCCGCCGCCTGCAGCGAGTAAAGCGCCTCTTTGATCCCGAAGGCGTTTTCTCCTCGGCTCTATCTCTGCCACTACAAAAGGCCGCTTAGGAGCTTCCCTCTTACTAACTGTTGATCATTACTCGCAGGCGCAACGCCGAGCGCGCGCCTGCTTTGGATATTGGGAGAAATGATGAGGAAGAATTTCATGATTGCACATCGTCGTAACGGAGACTTCGCTGAATTTCGCGCGAGATTCTGGCGTTGCTACAAGTTGCAGCACTTTATCGCCACTCGCGTTCTTGGTGGTCCTGAACGAGCCGACGATGCTATCGAAAACTGCTGGCGCAGGGCATCTCGAAATCCGCAGTACTTCGAATACGAGGGCGCATTTCGCAGTTGGCTGGTCCGCATCTTGATTGAAGAAGCTCTCGGCATTTGCCGCGAGAACCAAGTGAGTTCCCAAGACACACTGTCCTTGGAAGAGATTCCTACGGACATGAAGTGAATTGCGCGAAAGACGAATAGTGATCCTGAAAGCAGCCAAAGAAGGAGAGTACTGAAAATGTCTACCCAACCAGCAATGAAAAAGAAAGAGTCCGCAGTCACTTCAAACCCCAAGCCGGAGGCGGATCGGCTCGCATTACAGCAAGCGGCGGTATTGGCAAAGATCAAGTCAATCTCGGGTTTGACCTCTAGGAAAGGATCAATTGCCTCGCAACCGCCAGTACGAACAACGACGAAGCGATCGAAAAAACCGGCGTCGGCATCATGAAACAGAGCAGGTAGGACAAGGAGAGACTAAATGACAACACGTGGTATCGCTCTGAAATCGTTTGCTCTGGACGCCCAGGAGGGACGGACGCAACAACCAATCGACGTTCTCGGGTCGGAGATGCTCGTAAAACTGGCTGATCAGGACAGCGGCGGCGGCAACCTCGCGATCTTTCATCAGAACGTGCCGCCGATGTCCGGACCTCCGCTGCATCGCCACTCCCGTGAGGACGAATGGTTCTACAATTTGGAGGGCCAGGTCACTTTCCAGGTCGACGGAAAGCAAATCATTCTGCGCGCGGGAGCTTCTGCATTTACGCCACGCGGCACTACGCACACGTTTCAAAACTTCGGCCCAGCAACAGCTCGCATGCTGGTAATAGTAACGCCTGGTAGTTTTCAACGGTTCTTTGAAGAGCTCTCTTCGGTGAATAGAGGACTATCCACTCCGGATCTCGTTCGAACCGAACGGCTGATGAAAGAGTATGGCGTGGAGCCGCTGGGCCCGCCCCTCTCATAAAGGCATCATTCCATTTGCAGAACACCCCCAACCAACAGAGGGTTGCGACGTCGGTTAGAACATAGTTGAAGGCGCAACCCTCGAATTTCTCGTCGCTGAGAAGAGCATTGAGCTGCGCCTGTGAAGTTCCTCGGATCGTGCTCTCACCATACGGCACCGTCTTCCCTTCGTTCCAAAACGTTCCAAAATCTCTGGAACGGAATTTGCGCAACCCTCATCTGATCCCAAGGAGGTACAGATGCTCTTTAGCGTTCCACGCCAGTAACATTCCGAGAGAACTTCTGGCAGATTCAAACGATGAGAGTTCAAATCACACTGAGCAGGACCAACACTGGCAGAATTCAGTTAGCCTGCGTTCGCAGCACCAACGAGCGCGGTGGTATTGGCACCGGGTTTGCCTTACCTCCGTTCAATCCCAACGCGCTTCGTGAAATAGAAGACATCTTGCGTAACCTTGGTGTGAATGAGGATTTGATAACTCAGAAGGTTGCCCTACTGCGCCAGGTCGGGCCTAATGATCTGGTAACCGTAGAAGACTTGGAAGTTTCCGACGACGTTCTCCGTGAGAACGGCTTCGCCATTTGAAAACTAGGCCATGTCTTTTGTTCGTCAGCGCTTCACTTCACGCACACGCCAGAACAACTTCAAAATAGCCCATCTCGTACTCGAAAATCCCAAAGAGGAGAAGAGAGGACAGCCATGCCTGAAACTGCGGAACAATACAAAGCTCGTCTGCAAGGCTACGTAGCGGGAAAGGATCCGATCGCGCTGCAGGGGGAAGCATCGTCAAGGTTGGAGTCTCTCATCCAAGGAGTGCCGGAAGGAGAGTTGAGGCGGCGCCCTTTTCGCGAGAAATGGTCGGTTACCGAAATCCTGGCCCACATGGCCGAGGACGAATTGGTGAGCTCTTGGCGTTACCGACAAATGCTGGAGTACGATAAGCCCGAACTCTCCGGTTTCGATCAGGCCCTCTGGGCAATGCTGGGCGACTATTCCTCGTGGAACTCCAGCGATGCTCTGACAATGTTTCGTTTGCTGCGCCTGGCGAATTTGCGGATGTTTGCCCGCCTCACTCCTGCGCAATGGCAGCGAGAGGGTCTGCACTCAGAACGAGGGAAGCTCACAGTCCGGGATCTCTGCCACCATATGGCTGCCCACGACATCAACCACATCGAACAAGTGCGGAAGATTCTCGGCGACAAATCATAGCGGTTCATCGGGCTCCTGGCGCGATTGACCGCACCTCACTATCCATGCAATTGTTAGCAGTCAATCTGAGACATCCAGAGTGCGGATCGCTGACCTCATCCTACCTGTATTTGCAGTGATCCTGACCGGCTGGATCGTTGGCTATACGCGCTATCTCTCGCGGGCATTGTCTGACGCACTGATTCACTTCGCCTACAACGTCGCGATGCCGGCGTTGCTGATCGTCACAATTGCACAAGAACCAGGCCATTCGCTGATCAATTGGCGCTTTCTGGTTGCCTTTGGTGGTGGTTCTCTCCTCTGCTTCTTCCTCGTATTCGGCATCATGAGCATTCATACTTCCCGAAGTCTCGCAAGCCGAACAATGCATGGCATGGCGGCATCCATGACCAATACCGGCTTCGTCGCCTTACCCGTCCTGCAGGCGATCTATGGTCAGCGCACGGTGTTGCCGGCGGCCATCGCCACGGTATTCGTGGCCGTTGTGATGTTTCCACTCGCCGTGATCTTGCTCGAACTTGATCATCGGGATGCACAGGGCTCGCGCACGGCCTCCATGGTCACAGTCAAGCATGTCGTGCTTAATCCGCTGGTGATATCGACCCTGGTCGGCATGTTCTTGTCGGTCCTTGATCTCCGCATGCCCGGGCCGGTCACCGCTTATTTTCGAATCTTGGCCGATGCACTTACGCCGTGTGCTCTGTTCGCGATCGGACTCGGGCTGTCGATCGATGGATTGCGCGCCAATGTTGGCCGGGCTTCGCTGCTCTCGGCTGTCAAGCTCGTCATCATGCCTGTGATCGTGTACGGATTGAGCGTGTCCTTGGGGCTCGATCCGCTCTATACCATTGCGGCCGTAATCTGCGCCGCAGTGCCCACGGCGAAGACGGTCTACATTCTTGCGGGAGAGTATCACTGCGAGGAAATAATGGTAGCGTCCACTATCTCGATGACAACTCTATTTTCCGTCATCTCGCTCGTGGTCTGGCTCTACGGACTATCCGGGCTAGCAACACGCATCGGTGCCAGATAACCGCAGGAAGCAGTCAGAGGTTCTGTGCCTCCGAGCGATGAGAGGGACGCCCGCGAGCTAACTAACAACAACCATTGTTCGGCCTAACAGCGGCTTGGATAGACAATCGCCTCAAAATACGCAACCGCATTTCGATTAGTCCGTTGGTTTGTAACTAGTGACGAACAGACTGTGGCTCAGTGGACCGCATAGATGGTGCTACGTCTGGTTGTGGCATAAAGTAACGCACCGTCACGTCCTCTGAGAAATAACGCACGCGGCTGGCGGGCACTACCACTTGTCGGGGAGCAACGACTGGTCTGAAATATCGGACGACTACATCGTCAGAAGAATAGCCGACAACCCCGTCTTTCGACCGCAACGGAACCCTTTTGGCAGCATTCTCAATCCTATGGCTCTTTGGACTTAACTTAACTGCAGGCTCTGAGATGACGTTGGTCCCGACCGGTTCTTCCTGCACAGACGTAGTCTTGTTTTTGAACAACTCCGTTCGGAGTGGCGGCTGTAGAAGAGGCGACCCGAGAGTGGTGACCTGAATTGTAACCCAGCATGCGATGACGAGCATTGCGGCAACCGCTGCCAATGTGTCGAATCGGCTCTTGTAGAGTCGAATGCGCGTGACAGGCTCCGACACAGGCACGACCGTTTCGGAG